>Ga0213829_1000611_pt1 | contig 32215 bp, 31 predicted proteins | sample MC6MC0896MG_FD_180665 | JGI IMG/M metagenome (GOLD analysis project Ga0213829, IMG submission 180665) | Enriched soil aggregate microbial communities from Iowa State University, Ames, United States - MC6-MC0896-MG | ecosystem: Environmental > Terrestrial > Soil > Unclassified | place: USA: Iowa...
CGCTAAAACTCAGTTTAACCTCATCCAGCAAAGCACGAAAACCGTAAAACGTGGGCGACCAGAACAGGTACGCCCACAGTGGTTGAATTTTAATCAGGCTTCCAGCAACGACTGCGCTAAATAATGGCTGGCGTCTGGTACACCGGGCAAAACAAAAAAGTAACCGCCGCCAAAAGGCCGGATATATTCTTCCAGCGCTTCGCCGTTCAGGCGCCGCTGCACCGTGAGAAAGCCGCGTTCCAGATCGTGCTGATAGCAGACGAACAGCAACCCCATCTCCAGCTGTCCCGATGCAGAGATACCCGCGGAGTAACTGTAGCCGCGCCGCAGCATCAGGCTGCTTGCCGTCTCTGGCGTGCGGGGGTTGGCAAGACGGATGTGCGCATCCAGCGCAATCACTTCGCCGTCCGGATCACGGGCGTAATCCGGAACGTCGCGCTCATGCTGCATCCCCAGCGGCGCGCCACTTAATTTCTCGCGACCAAAGATAGTCTGTTGCTCGCCCAGCGGCGTGCGATCCCACATTTCGACGTGAAAGCGGATTAACCGTACAGCCTGATAGCTGCCATTGCGCGCCCAGACCGGTTCGTCCTGATCGTCTGTCACCCACAGCAGTTGATTCATCAGAGCAGGGTTGTGGGTATCCGGATTGGCGGTGCCATCTTTGAAACCCAGCAGGTTGATCGGGGTCTCCTGCCCCTGACTGCGCGCGGCGTGATCGGAGATAAAGCCTTCGCGCCGCCAGCGTACGCCAAGCAGGTCAGGCGTATGCTTGATGATATCCCGCAGGGCATGAATCACCGTATCCTGAGTGTTGGCACAGAGCTGCAACAGCAGATCGCCATGACACTGACTGGCATCCAGCGAATCATTGGGAAAGCGAGTCATCGGCTGCAATTTTTTCGGTTTGTGCGGCGCCAGACCAAAGCGTTCATCAAACAGTGAATTGCCGACCGACACGGTAATCGTCAGATTATCAGGCGCGATAGTCGCCCCAAGAATGCCGGAATCCATTGGCGGCAACCGCGGATTGGTGACTACCGGTGCCGGACCGCCCGTGGTCAGAAAGGCAATACGCTGGGTCAGCAACTGGAACAGACGCACCAGCTCCGTTCTATCGCTGCTGAGCAGATCAAACGCCACCAGCATCATCGATGCCTGCTGTGGCGTCGTGATACCTGCCTGATGCTGACCATAAAACGGCTGCATCTGCTGTCGGGCCTGCGGCGTAACCGTACCCGGCGAAAAGCTGTCGGCGGCGGCTGCATGGAACGGACAGCCGCCGCCCAGCGCTGCCGCGCCACCCAGCAGCCCCAGCCCTTTTAGTAACCGACGACGCGCAGGCTGCGCGTCATCTTCCTTGCGACTCATGATTAATCCAGACCCAGGGTGCCACGAAGTAATGAAAGATCTTCCGCCAGTGCGGTGATCGGTCCTTTCAGCGCGTTACGGTCGGCGCTGGTCAGTTTCTCATAGGATTCAAAACCGGTTTGGGTGCGGTACTTACTCAGGATCGCATCCACTTTTTTGAAGTTGGCGTCAACTTTAGCCAGCAACTGCGGGTTCGCTTTGCTTACCATGGGTCGCAGCAGATCGACAATTTTCTGCGCGCCATCAATGTTCGCCTGGAAGTCCCACAGGTCAGTCCGGCTGTAGCGATCTTCTTCACCGGAAATTTTGCTGGAAGCGACCTCTTCAATCAGGCCTGCTGCGCCGCCGACCACTTTGGCTGGCGGGAAGGCCAGTTCGCTGATGCGCACCTGCAAATCTTTCACATCTTTATTCAGCTGCTCAGCGTAGTCCGCCATGCCTTTCGTGCTGTTATCAGCAAACAGCGCTTTCTCCAGACGGTGGAAACCGGTGAACTTAGGATCGGCCGCTTTTTTCTCATAGTCATCTTCACGGGCGTCAATGCTGCCGTCGAGATCGGAGAAGAGCTCAGCAATCGGCTCAATGCGCTCATAATACTGACGGGTCGGAGCAAACAGCGCTTTGGCTTTTTCAACATCACCCGCTTTAACGGCGTCAGTAAAGGCCTGGGTGTTGCTCACCAGCTGGTTCACCTGGTCGGTCACATAGGCTTTATATTCGGTGATCGGGCCTTCCAGCTGCATACGTGCTGAGGTGCCACTTTTCGCCGCGCCCTCACCTGCCTGCACGATCAGCTTGCCTTTTGGATTGCTCAGCAGCCCACAGGTCATCTCATATTCGCCCGCCTCCAGATTGGCGGTCAGTTTCTGACTGAAGCCCGGCGCGATATTCTCACGCTCTTCAACCACCATCACGCCTTTGAGGATCTCCCACTCCAGCGCTTTCTGGCTGTTGTTTTTAATCAGGAACTGGGTCTTACCGGCCTTGACCGTTAAGCTCATCGGCTCGCACTGCTTGTCGGTGACGCTTACGGTAACCTGAGGAACCGCCGCGGCCGCCGTTGCGGAGATTGCCAGCAGAGGAAGCAGCAGTGCCTTGCGGCGGAAACGCATTGTCATCTCTCTTTCCCTATCATGTTGCAGGCGTAAGATGCGCCCGTTAAATGTCAAATTACACAGTGGCCGACGCAGCAGAACGCGCAGGCATAAAGAACAGAATCAGCGCCGGGATCAGGTAGGCAAAGTAAACGGTCACTTCACTGACGCTTGGGGACTCCTGATAACCCAGCACCCCTTCCAGCAGGGTGCCGAACAGCGAATGGGTCGATAAGGTATTGCTGAGATCGAAGGCGACATCCTGAAAGCGATTCCATAAACCCGCTTCGTGGAAGGCGCGGATGGCGCCCGCAGCCAGACCCGCGGCGACAAACAGGATGAATACGCTGGTCCAGCGGAAGAAATAGGCCATGTTAAGACGGATACCGCCCCAGTAGAGCAGCATGCCCAGCACGACTGCGGTTGCCAGACCCAGCACCGCACCAATCGGCGGCGCATAACCGACATCCTGGGTAAACGCCGCCAGCAGGAAGAACACCGACTCCAGTCCTTCGCGCGCCACGGCAAGAAACACCATCAGCACCAGCGCCAGACCGCCACGACCTGAGCGTTGCAGCGCCTGATCGACCGCCTGTTCAAGCTCGACCCTGATGTTGCGGGCGACTTTGCGCATCCAGAAAACCATTGAGGTGAGGATCACCACCGCAATCAGCGCCACGATGCCTTCAAACAGCTCCTGCTCTTTCTGCGGAAACTCACCGGTGGTGGCATTGATGAAAACACCCAGGCCCAGACAGAGCCCGGCGGCAATAAACACGCCAGCCCACATCGCGGGAAACCATTGGGTGCGCTGGGTGCGTTTGAGATAGCTGGCTATCAGGCTGACTATCAGCGCGGCTTCAAGCCCTTCGCGCAGCATGATGAGAAAAGGAACAAACATCGCCAACCTCTTGAATGTTAAGCAGCGTCAATAAACAGTAAAATAAGGTAAAGTGTAAACGATACCGATTATCATTATCGCTGAGAAAAAAACAAGTTGCCGGTGGAGATAATTTCATCTTTGAGTGATTTATCTTTGTAACAAAAAAGCCCGCCCCTTTCGGGCCGGGCTTCAGCGATTAACGCCTCGCTTATTTTGTCTGGAACTCCGCCTCTGCAGCGGCAAAGCGCTGCTGCGCTTCCGCTGATGGCTCACGGCCCATCAGCGTGAACACCACAATGGCGATGCTGGCGAAAATGAAGCCCGGGATGATTTCATACAGTCCCAGCCAGCCATACTGTTTCCACACCAGCACGGTCAGCGCACCGACGATCATGCCCGCCAGCGCACCGTTGCGGTTCATCCGCTTCCAGCAGACACCAAACAGCACCACCGGACCAAACGCTGCACCGAAGCCCGCCCAGGCGTAGCTCACGAGGCCCAGCACGCGGTTTTCCGGGTTAACCGCCAGCGCGATCGCAATCAGCGCCACCAGCAGCACCATCAGACGCCCTACCCATACCAGCTCTTTCTGGCTGGCATTTTTGCGCAGTAAGCCTTTGTAGAGATCTTCGGTCAGGGCGCTGGAGCAGACCAGCAGCTGACAGCTCAGCGTTGACATCACGGCTGCCAGGATCGCTGACAGCAGAATACCGGCAATCCACGGGTTGAACAGGATACGCGCCAGCTCGATAAAGACCCGCTCCGCATTGGCGTTAACGCCAACCGCCAGCGTCGGGTTGTTCTGGAACCAGGCGATACCGAAGAAGCCCACCGCCACGGCACCGGCCAGACAGAGCACCATCCAGGTCATACCGATACGGCGAGCGGTACGGATTGAACGATGCGAATCCGCCGCCATAAAGCGCGCCAGAATATGGGGCTGCCCGAAGTAGCCCAGACCCCAGCCGAGTAACGAAATTACCGCGACAAAGTTCAGTCCCTTCAGCATGTCGAGGTTTTCCAGGCTCTTCGCTTCAATCACCGCCAGCGAATCAGACCAGCCGCCGACCGCGATAATCACAAACACTGGCGTCAGGATCAGCGCAAAAATCATCAGGCTCGCCTGAACGGTATCGGTCCAGCTCACCGCCAGGAAACCGCCCACCAGCGTATAGAGAATGGTCGCCGCTGCACCCGCCCACAGAGCGGTCTGGTAACTCATACCAAAGGTGCTTTCAAACAGACGCGCACCGGCTACCACGCCTGAGGCGCAATAGATGGTGAAGAATACCAGGATCACAATGGCGGAGATCACGCGCAGGATTTTACTGTGGTCCTCAAAGCGGCTGGTAAAGAAGTCCGGCAGCGTCAGGGCGTTGTTGTGATGTTCAGTCTGAACCCGCAGGCGACCGGCCACGATTTTCCAGTTCAGCCAGGCACCGATCGTCAGGCCAATCGCAATCCAGCTTTCAGAGATACCGGAGATGAAGATCGCACCCGGTAAGCCCATCAGCAGCCAGCCGCTCATATCGGATGCACCAGCAGAGAGTGCCGTAACCACGCTACCCAGACTGCGGCCACCGAGGATGTAATCATCAAAGTTTTTGGTTGAGCGATAAGCCACAAACCCGATTAATACCATCCCAAGAATATAAACCAAAAAGGTCACCAGCAAAGGTGTACTTACACTCATCTGTCTCTCCACTTATTATTTGATATCCCAGAGAAATCGCCAGCTACCCGCCTGCCGGAACGGGGCAAAGCGGGCCGATTTTCTTCGTCAGGGCGTCACTCATTTCCCAGCGGCGCGGTATCCTGCCGGAAAGGCGTTGTGCGCACAATGGATTTAACACAGGCGTTACAGTGATTTCACTAACCGTTTGTGAAAACGTGCTCATAGGTTGCACTCGCTCACAGTTATCCGGTTGCACCATCGTATTACCTGCCTGAAACCCGCTTTTCATCGGGTCTGCCAGACTGGCGAGGATCTTGCAGCAATATCCGTGCCGCATTGCGGGATTTAACAATCGTCGACGTTAAAAGGGTGTTAACTGGCTCACATTTAACACGGTTGCACAAAGTTGCAACTTAAGTGATAGTGCAGCCAACGCCGTATCGAACCACTATCAAGGAGCTCTGGAGTCATGGCTACAACTACCATGGGTGTAAAACTGGATGACGCGACACGCGAGCGCATCAAACTGGCTGCGCAGCGCATCGATCGCACGCCACACTGGCTGATTAAACAGGCGATCTTTAACTACCTGGGCCAGCTGGAAACCGGCGATACCGTGCCTGAGATCCCGCTTTCTGCCCAGGCGGCCGCGGAGTCCGACGACACCCAGCCAGAGGAGACGCACCAGCCGTTCCTTGATTTCGCAGAGCAGATTTTACCTCAGTCAGTGACCCGTTCAGCGGTGACCGCCGCATGGCGTCGTCCGGAGACTGATGCGGTGCCAATGATGCTGGAACAGGCACGTTTACCGGCGGCGCTGGCAGAGAAAACCCATCAGCTGGCTTACCAGCTCGCCGACAAGCTGCGGCACCAGAAAGGGGCAACCGGACGCGCTGGCATGGTGCAGAGCCTGCTGCAGGAGTTCTCACTCTCCTCCCATGAAGGTGTGGCGCTGATGTGTCTGGCTGAAGCGCTACTGCGTATTCCCGACAAGCCAACGCGTGATGCGCTAATCCGCGACAAGATCAGCAACGGCAACTGGCAGTCACATCTGGGACGCAGCCCGTCACTGTTTGTCAACGCGGCGACCTGGGGCCTGCTGTTCACCGGCCGTCTGGTCTCGACCCACAACGAGTCGAATCTCTCAAGCTCGCTTAACCGCATTATCGGTAAGGGTGGCGAACCGCTGATCCGCAAAGGCGTGGATATGGCGATGCGTCTGATGGGCGAGCAGTTCGTTACCGGTGAAACCATTGCCGAAGCGCTGGCTAACGCCCGCAAGCTGGAAGAGAAAGGCTTCCGCTACTCCTATGACATGCTGGGCGAAGCGGCCCTGACGGCAGGCGATGCCAAAGCCTATCTGCTCTCTTATCAGCAGGCGATCCATGCCATTGGTAAAGCGTCGAATGGTCGCGGCATCTATGAAGGTCCCGGCATCTCTATCAAGCTCTCAGCACTGCATCCCCGCTACAGCCGCGCGCAGTATGAGCGCGTGATGGAAGAGCTCTACCCTATTCTGAAATCGCTGACGCTGCTGGCCCGCTCCTATGACATCGGCATCAACATCGATGCGGAAGAGGCGGACCGGCTGGAACTGTCGCTGGATTTACTGGAGAAACTCTGTTTCGAGCCAGAGCTGGAAGGCTGGAACGGCATCGGTTTTGTGATTCAGGCCTACATGAAACGCTGTCCGTTTGTGATTGATGAGCTGATCGATCTGGCGCAGCGCAGCCGCCGTCGCCTGATGATTCGTCTGGTGAAAGGCGCGTACTGGGACAGCGAAATCAAACGCGCCCAGATGGAAGGCCTGGAAGGCTATCCGGTCTACACCCGCAAGGTTTACACCGATATCTCTTATCTGGCCTGTGCCCGCAAACTGCTGGCCGTGCCAAGCCTGATCTATCCGCAGTTCGCTACCCATAATGCCCACACCCTGGCGGCGATTTATCAGCTGGCGGGCAACAACTACTATCCTGGTCAGTATGAGTTCCAGTGCCTGCACGGCATGGGCGAACCGCTCTATGAGCAGGTGGTGGGTAAAGTGGCGGACGGCAAGCTTAACCGTCCCTGCCGTATCTATGCGCCGGTCGGTACCCATGAAACCCTGCTGGCCTATCTGGTGCGCCGCCTGTTAGAAAACGGGGCCAACACCTCCTTTGTTAACCGCATTGCCGATACCTCGCTGCCGATTGATGAACTGGTGGCCGATCCGGTGAGCGCGGTGGAGAAGCTGGGTGCCAGCGAAGGCGCCATTGGTCTGCCACATCCGAAAATCCCCCTGCCGCGCGATCTGTATGGCGATAACCGTGTTAACTCTGCGGGTCTGGATATGGCCAACGAACACCGTCTTGCCTCACTCTCCAGCGCCCTGCTGAGCAGCGCCGCACAGCCCTGCCTGGCCGAGCCGATGATCGACGGTGAAGCGGGTGCCGGCGAGTTGCGCGACATTCTGAACCCGGCAGCGCCTGGCGACCGTGTAGGTCAGGTCCGTGAAGCCACAGAGCAGGAAGTTTCTGTGGCGCTGGATGCCGCGGTAAACAGCGGGCCAATCTGGTTTGCCACACCGCCGCAGGAGCGTGCCGCCATTCTGGAACGCGCCGCACAGATCATGGAAGGCCAGATGCAGCAGCTGCTCGGCATCCTGGTGCGTGAAGCGGGCAAAACCTACAACAACGCCATCGCGGAAGTGCGCGAAGCGGTTGATTTCCTCTATTACTACGCCGGAATGGTGCGTGACGATTTCGACAACGAAACCCATCGTCCGCTGGGCCCGGTGGTCTGCATCAGTCCATGGAACTTCCCGCTGGCGATCTTTACCGGTCAGATTGCGGCTGCACTGGCAGCGGGCAACAGCGTGCTGGCCAAACCGGCCGAGCAGACACCGCTGATTGCCGCACAGGCGGTTCAGATCCTGCTGGATGCGGGTGTGCCGCCAGGCGTGCTGCAACTGCTGCCTGGCCAGGGTGAAACCGTCGGTGCACAGCTGACCGGTGACATTCGGGTGCGTGGCGTGATGTTTACCGGTTCAACTGCAGTGGCGACACTGCTGCAGCGTAATCTGGCGGGTCGCCTTGACCAGCACGGTCGTCCTGTGCCGCTGATTGCTGAGACCGGCGGGATGAATGCGATGATCGTTGACTCTTCCGCGCTGACTGAGCAGGTGGTGATCGATATCGTCGCCTCTGCCTTCGACAGTGCCGGACAGCGCTGTTCTGCCCTGCGCCTGCTCTGCATTCAGGAAGATGTCGCCGACCATACCCTGAAGATGCTGCGCGGCGCGATGGCCGAGTGCCGCATGGGCAATCCGGAACGCTTCTCGACCGACATCGGCCCGGTCATTGATGCCGAAGCGAAAGCCAATATCGATCGCCATATTCAGGCGATGCGTAATAAAGGCTTCACGGTCTATCAGGCGGTGCAGGAAAACCCGCAGGACAGCAAAGAGTGGAATAGCGGTACCTTTGTTAAACCGACACTGATTGAGCTGGGTCAGGTCAGCGATCTGGATAAAGAGATTTTTGGCCCGGTGCTGCACGTGGTGCGTTTCACCCGCAATAACCTGCCGCAGCTGGTTGAGCAGATCAATGCGTCCGGCTATGGCCTGACGCTGGGCGTACATACCCGCATCGACGAAACGATTGCACAGGTTACGGCGAACGCCCGAGTCGGCAATCTCTACGTCAACCGCAATATGGTGGGCGCGGTGGTCGGCGTACAGCCGTTTGGTGGCGAGGGCTTATCCGGTACCGGTCCGAAAGCCGGCGGTCCGCTCTATCTTTACCGCTTGCTGGCGCATCGTCCGGATAGTGCGCTGCGTCTGACTTTTGATCGTCAGGATGCAGAACGCCCGGCGGACAGCACGCTGCGTCAGTCACTGCTGGCACCGCATCTGGCACTCAGCAACTGGGCTAAGGATAAGCCTGAACTGGCTGAACTCTGCCAGCACTATGGCGATCTGGCGCAGGCGGGCGTGGTCCGTCTGCTGCCTGGCCCGACAGGCGAGCGCAATACCTTCTCACTGTTGCCGCGTGATCAGGTGCTCTGTCTGGCTGATAACGAGCAGGATGCGTTAATCCAGCTGGCCGCGGTGACCAGCGTCGGCAGTAAAGCATTGTGGCAGGATGATGAGCTGCATCGCGCCCTGCTGGCCTCGCTGCCGGACGCAGTGAAAGCGCGCATCACGCTGGCGCGTGACCCGTTAGCGGCAGAATTTGATGCAGTGATCTATCACGGCGATGCCGATCAGCTGCGTACCCTGTGTGAACAGATTGCCGCACGTGAAGGTGCGATTGTGTCGGTGCAGGGCTTTGCCCGCGGCGAGACCAATCTGCTGCTGGAGCGTCTGCTGATTGAGCGTTCGCTGAGTGTGAATACCGCTGCGGCAGGCGGTAATGCGAGCCTGATGACCATAGGGTAAGGGGCGTTCGCGAGATTGTTCGCTGCGCGAACGGGCTGAGGTGCGGTGCTGAAGCTGGCGTTGTTCGCTGCGCTAACGGGCTGAGGTCCGGAGCTGGAGCTGGAGCTGGAGTTGTTCGCTGCGCGAACGGGCTATGAGAAGGTTTCGTTCGCCTGGTAAGCCAGGCAGTTTCAGATTCGCCTCTGCAGGCGACCGACAAGGGGGCGCCAGTCGCCGCGCCCCCTTGACCCCGGGCTCCGGCCTGCTTCACCGCCGCTTCGCGGTTCCTTCGCTACTTCAGGATTTCTCACGGACCAGCGGGACGCGCCATCCATGGCGCGAACCCGCCTCTTCGCGACATCCCTGTCGCTCGTCCTGAAATCCCTCATCCGCTCAGCGGTTCTGACGGCCTCCCCACCCCCTCGCTGTTATCTTTTCTTTTTATGTTGGGTTCGCTGTCGCTGTGAGTTTGGGATTGCCTCTGACTTTCGGCTCAGCAGACCGAATGTTATTCAACCTACCCGCTGTTATCTCTTCTTGTTATGTCGGGTACTTTATCGCTGTGGGTTTTTGGGATTGTCTTTGCTATCGGGTCGTCAGACAGAATGGCATTCAACCCTAACCGCTGTTATCTCGTTTTCAGGTCACTAAGAGTGTTGCGGTGAGATTCCGGAATTGAGACTGGCTTTCGGGTCACCAGACAACGCTGCACTAAAGAAAACACAAAGAAATCACCGGCAGGGGTTTCCCAGAGGCGTCCGAAGCGCTGAGGAACAACCGGAGGCCAGGATGAGCCGACAGGACGTCGGCGAAAGGACGGTACGAGCCAGGGATGGCGAGTCCGGACGGTCCGTCGGCCGCAGGGCGTGACGAGGGCACCCCGCTACGCGGGGCGCGCAGGCAGCCGGACGCCGGGATTGTTAAGGGGCGGGCGTCCGCCCCTTGACGCGTCCGCCTGCACAGGCAACCTGAAACTCCCCATCGCCTGGCGGGCGTAACCCTCTCAGCGCTAACGCGCGGCTAAGTGAACTAAGACGCCCCATCGCCTTGCAGGCGAAACCGCTCAGTGCAAGCCCGCTACAAAGCGAAACCTTATGAATCTTTTCCCGCTTTCAGCGGCCGGAGCCCAGCCAGTCCGGGTGACAAACCCACCGGCAGGGGGTTTCCCAGAGGCGTCCGCAGCGCTGAGGAACAACCGGAGGCCAGGATGAGCCGACAGGACGTCGGCGAAAGGACGGTACGAGCCAGGGATGGCGAGTCCGGACGGTCCGTCGGCCGCAGGGCGTGACGAAGGCACCCCGCACAGCGGGGCGCGCAGGCAGCCGGACGCCGGGATTGTTAAGGGGCGGGCGTCCGCCCCTTGACGCGTCCGCCTGCACAGGCAACCTGAAACTCCCCATCGCCTGGCGGGCGAAACCCGCTCAGTGCAAGCCCGCTGCAAAGCGTAACTTCCCCGCTGCTAAGCGTAACTTACCCACCGCTCGCGCCGCCAGGCGCCCTTTTCATTAACGTCGGGAACACAAACAGCGACTGCCCGACTCCGCGATTGGTCAGCGACCAGATGGCAACTGAACAGAGCGAGCAAAGCCCCACGATAGCCACCGGATAGAAACAGGCCCAGAGAAACGAAAACCACGCCTGCTCGAACAGATGATGCCGCTGCGCGAACAGAATCGCAGACATACCAAAAAACTCGATAAAAATACGATGGATGACGTAAATCTGCAGCGTATTGCGGCCAACCCAGTTGAGATAGCGCATGCTGAAGTGCTGATTCAGCCAGCGACAGGCCGCGATACTGAATAACACCGCCAGTACACACAGGAACAGACTCTTATCCAGACCGAATAGCACATGAATCCCGGCGGCTGCCGCCAGTAGCGCCCAGGGCATCAGATTCTCACGCCGCCATTCACTCAGGCGCAGCATCGTCTGGCTCCAGAATGCCCCTAACAGGAAGAACACAAAATATTGGGCCAGGCTCTGTGGTCCCCAGAACGGGATCACTTTTTCTGCCGCCAGATAATTCAGCAGGATCGCCACCGCCACCAGGGCCAGCTTATATTGACGGAAAACTTTGGCACAGAGGAAATAGAGTCCCAGCCCATACAGATACCACGAGGTACTCATGGCCATAAAGGTCAGCTTGAGAAACTCGAATAGCGAACCCGCATAGGCGGCATTAAGGTTCTGCGAAATACGCTGGCCGGTAATTTCAGTGGAGATACCGATAATTGACCACCACTGAATAAACCCCCACAGAATATAGAGATAAAAAAGATTGGTGATGCGACTGGTAAATACCTGCTTCCAGGGCCGGTTCAGAATGCCATTGGTCGCCAGTAATCCCGAGACAAAGAAAAAGGCGGGCATGCGCAGCGGCGACAGTACCGTATTAAACTGTATCCATATTTCGGCGGGGATCCATCCGGCAGAGAGATATTTCATCGTCCCTTCAAAGCCGGGTAAAACTGTGTGGTACAGGACCACCAGTAATATGCAGGCGCCCTTCAGGGTATCTACCCACAATATCTGATCTGACTTAGTCTGGTTCATTCAATGACTCCTGCTGTGTAGGTCAGAATGCTGGAAAGTAAAAGCGAGGAAATCAGTATTGCTTTTATGATTATCCGGCAATTATTCGCCATTGAACCGGTGATGAATGTAGCGAAACTCTTAAAAGCCGCTGCGTGGCCCTGTTACCACAGTTATTTACTCAGCAGAACGTTTCCTTACACTTATTAATATCGACACAATGCGCTAATTAGCAGTGCCGCAGCCTGTTTAAAGGATAATATTGCTTCATAATTCAGAAAATATAATTAAGAGAAAGTGGCAACGGGAAAAGCCAATATATCCCCGATGAACAGAAAAGATTTGTCAGATGTGTCAAAAGGTTTAACAGCGGCAGAGTTATTTATGATACTGCGCCTGCTAATAGCGTGACATTAGCCATTGGCAGCTTAAAAAATGAGGGTTTTAAACGGGTTAAAACTGCCTTCCGGGGAAGGCAGTGTGGATTACTGATTCAGAAATTTATCAAGGAACTGACGGGTGCGCGGCTGTTGAGGGTTACTGAACAACGCTTTCGCTTCGCCCTGCTCCACAATCCGCCCCTGATCCATAAAAATGGCGCGGTCAGCCACATCGCGGGCAAAGCTCATCTCATGCGTGACGATGACCATGGTGCGTTTCTCTTCGGCCAGCGCGCGAATGGTGCTGAGCACCTCGCCCACCAGCTCCGGATCCAGCGCCGAGGTCGGTTCATCGAACAGGATCACTTCCGGCCGCATCGCCAGCGCACGCGCAATCGCCACGCGCTGTTGCTGCCCGCCCGACAGACGGCGCGGATAGCTCTCTTCTTTGCCGTGCAGCCCGACCTTCTCCAGCAGCGTGCGGGCGCGGGCTACCGCATCCGCTTTCGCTTCGCCTTTGACGATCACTGGCCCTTCAATAATGTTCTCCATCACTGAACGATGCGGAAACAGATTGAAGTTCTGGAAGACAAACCCGACCTGCTGACGCAGACGACGCACCTGCTCTTTCTGCTTACTCTGTGCCAGCGCCGCATCAACGGTAATCTCTCCAACGCGGATGGTGCCGCTATCCGGCACTTCCAGCAGATTGATACTGCGCAGCAGCGTGGTTTTACCTGATCCGCTGGGGCCGATAATGGCCACCACTTCACCGGCGGCCACATCAAGGTCGATGTCGTGCAGCACCGTCTGGCCGTTAAAAGACTTCACCAGCTTTCTGACTTCGATGGCGCTCATTTCGACTCCGAATCCTGACGATTAACATGCTGTTCCAGCCGGTTCTGCAACGCAGATAACACCGTTGCCATCACCCAGTAGATCAGCGAGGCTGCCAGATACATGGTAAAGACTTCCAGCGTGCGTGAGGTGATCAACTGCGCCTGACGGAACAGCTCCGGCACCTGAATGGTCGCCGCCAGCGAGGTATCTTTTACCAGGCTGATAAAGCTGTTGCCCAGCGGAGGCAGCGCGGTGCGGGCTGCCTGTGGCAGGATCACCCGGCGCAGGGTTTGCCAGCGCGTCATGCCGATACTTGCCGCCGCTTCCCACTGCCCGCGCTCAATCGATGAAATCGCGCCACGCAGTGACTCTGAGGCATAGGCTGCGGTATTCAGGGAAAGACCAATCATCGCAGAGGGGATCGGATCCAGTTCAATGCCAAACTGCGGCAGGCCGTAATAGATCATAAACAGCTGGGCGATCAGCGGCGTGCCACGAAAGATCGAGACATAGATTCGTGCCAGCCAGCGAACCGGCCAGAAGCGCGACAGACGCATCAGCGCCAGAATAAAGCCCAGCAGCAGGCCAAAGAACATGCCGCCGATGCTGAGCTGCAGCGTAAACAGCGCGCCTTTTAATAAAAAAGGTGCTGAATCCAGCACCAGTTGAAGACTTTCCTGCATTATTTCGTCACGTCCGCGCCAAACCATTTCTGAGACAGCTTGCTCAGCGAGCCATCTTTCTGCATTTCAGCAATGGCCTGGTCGATCGCTTTCAGCAGGTCGTCGTTGCCTTTACGTACCGCCACGCCCGATTCCTGACGAGAGAACGCATCACCCGCGACCGCCATGGTATTGCCCGTTTTCTTCACCAGATCCAGCGCGGCCAGACGGTCAACCAGAATGGCATTCAGACGGCCAGAGCGCAGATCCTGATATTTCGTCGGGTCATCATCATAGGTACGGATGTCCACGCCCTTCACATTCTCACGCAGCCACTGCTCGTAGTTAGTGCCCAGACCGACGCCCACCTTTTTACCGGCCAGGTCAGCAGGTTTGGTGATAGTGTTCGCATTGGCTTTCATGGTCAGCGCCTGAATGCCGGAGACCGTGTATGGCGTGGAGAAGTCATACTTCTTCTTACGCTCATCAGAGATGGTGACCTGGTTGATGACCACATCGATGCGCTTCGCGTCGAGTGAGGCCAGCATGCCGTCCCACTTGGTCGGTTTCAGGCTCGCCTTGACGCCCATGTGCTGTGCCAGCTGTTCCGCGAATTCCACTTCAAAGCCGGTCAGCTTGCCCTTTTCATCCTGGAAGCTGAATGGCGGATAGGTTCCTTCCAGACCCACCAGCAGCGTGCCGCGCTCTTTAATTTTGTTAAGCAGATTTTCCGCTGCAAAGGTTTTAACGTTGACGCCAGCAATCAGCGCCACGGCCATGACGCCCATCATCATCTGACGACCTGCACGAGAAAAGGACATATTCACCCCATTATTGACAGTATTGTGTGTGTGTTCTTATAAGGGCAGCACGGCTTGTCGCTGCCAGTCCAGTAGGATAACCCACGGAGTATAAACTGTTTTATTCGCTTGTCTCAGACCGAAGGATGATAAGCAAATAACGCCGGTGCGCCGCCCGTATGAATAAACAGCAAAGGACCTTCACGGCGGAAACGATTCTGGCTCACGCCATCCAGCAGTCCGGCCATCGCCTTGCCGGTGTAGACCGGGTCCAGCAGGATCCCTTCCAGCCGCGCCAGCAGTTTCACCGCAGCCATGCCTTCATCATTGGGTTCGCCGTAGCGCGGCGCAAAGTAGTCATCCCACAGGGTAATCGGTGCCTTAGCCTGCACTTCCAGCGTCTCCGCCAGCGACTGACGCAGCCGCTCCACCAGCGGCAACTGCGCCTCAACCTGGCGTGAAACGGTGACGCCCACCAGCTCGGTCTCCGGCAGCAGATGCTCCAGACCCACCGCCAGTCCGGCATGGGTACCGGCACTGCCCGAGGCCACGACCACGGCGGCGAAATCGACCACGCCTTCGCTCTGATGAGCAATCTCCTGCGCGCACTCTACATAGCCTAGTGCACCCAGCGCATTTGAGCCGCCGACCGGCACGATGTAAGGACGATAACCCTGGGCTTCCAGACGCGTGGCCTGTTCAGCCAGCTGTTCCGCAGGGTTATTCAGCGCATCCACCATAACCACTTCAGCGTCCATCAGATCCAGCAACAGTCGGTTGCCGTTGCTCAGGTAGTTTTCTGCGTGGGTGCCAATCGGGTTTTCCAGCAATGCCACGCACTTCAGGCCAAGCCGGGCCGCGACTGCCGCCGTCTGACGCACATGATTGGACTGGATAGCGCCCGCGGTCAGCAGCACATCGGCGCCTTCACGCAGCGCGTCCGCCGCCAGAAATTCCAGCTTGCGCAGCTTATTGCCGCCCATCGCCACCGGCGTGAAATCATCGCGTTTGATGAAAATATCGCGGCCCAGATAGTCAGAGAGCCGTGGCAGATGTTCTAACGGCGTGGGTGCACCCAGCAGTTCAAGACGTGGGAATTGGTGTAACAGATGTAAAGACAATGCTGCCTCCGTTCGGGCATTCAATTTATCCTTACAGTGTTGCAGAAGATGCGAAAAGGATCACCCTGATTCAGGTGTCAGCAGATGCGGTGAGACAGATGTGTAGTGAAAGTTGCAGGAGAAAGAAGCGCCGTGCTCCCCCTTCCCTTCTACCCGGCTGGCGGGCAAAAGGGGAACGTGCCGCAGGCACGCGGGGGAGCAATCGGTGCAGATCAGGGTTAACCCTGCTGCCAGCCTAAGAACTGATCGTACTTGCGCAGCGCGATGCGGTAATTGTTATTACCGGCATCGGGCAGATCGCTTTCCAGACACTGATGCCAGCTATTTCCCTGAAGCCTGTCGGCCGGGAAATTTCTGGCTTTCAGCATCTCATCCAGACGACGCAGCCGCACCACATATTCACGAATCGTGCTGGGGCTCATCTCTGTCTGTTCAAACAGATACTGTTTAAACGCCATTATGTCGAAGTAATTAGGATGGGTATTACAAAAAATATCACTGCAAAAACGACAAAGCGCGGTCAGTTCGGGCTGAAGTTTCAGCCACAGCTGCTCATCAATCATCTGGTCCATCCGAGCGATGGCCTCTTTATTGATGATCTGGCCACGAAAAACGAGCGCCATTCGATCTAATACCTTGCCACAGTGTGAACAGTTGCTCTGGCTGTGTTTATAGTCTTTAAGATAACGACTTAACGGTCTGGCCTTGGTCTTGGCTCCCATTACTGAGTCCCCGGTTTTTTATAATTTTGAATCGCCAGGAACTGATACTGCTAGCGCGCTCCCGCAAGTCGGGCACGCAGGCGTTTAATCGCCTGACTGTGCAGCTGGCTGACACGGGATTCACCCACATCAAGCACCGCCCCAATCTCTTTCAGGTTCAGTTCTTCCTGGTAGTACAGTGTCAGCACCATCTTTTCACGATCGGGTAACGCTTCGATCGCTTCAATGACGCGCTCACGCAGACTCCCTTCAAGCAACTGATGAAGCGGATTAGCCTCTTCATGGCCTTCCGTCACCAGCTCCGCGCTGTCGCCGTGCTCTTCCCGATACTCGTCGTAGGAGAAAAGTTGACTGTTGTTGGTGTCCAGCAGGATCTGCCGGTACTCCTCCATGGAAACATTCAGCTGCTGCGCCACTTCCTGCTCAGAGGCAGAACGCCCCAGCGACTGTTCCACTCTGTGCATTGCTCCGGCCACCTCGCGTGCATTACGACGCACACTGCGCGGTGCCCAGTCCCGACTACGAAGCTCGTCGAGCATGGCGCCACGAATACGCTGCACGGCATAGGTGGTAAAGGCTGTACCCTGGAGCGCGTCATAACGCTCTACGGCATTTAACAGCCCTATCCCACCCGCCTGCAGCAAGTCGTCAAGCTCAACACTGGCCGGCAGGCGAACCTGCAGACGCAACGCTTCATGGCGCACCAGCGGCACGTAGCGCTGCCAGAGCGAATGCTTGTCCATCACGCCTTCGGCGGTATAGAAATCGTTCACGTTGACTACCCTGCGTTAATGAAGTTATCGGCATGATTATCCAATTCTGTAGCGTTTTCGATTGGCTGAATAGGCGGGGTAAAACGAGGCTATTTCATTTTTGTTACCTCAGAGTGCAGATCCTTCTGCACTCTTCAGCGGAGATTAACGACGGGCGCGCAGCCGTTGCCGGGTGGCGGGCGGCACTGCCGCCCACAGGCTGCAGACGCGACCTTCCAGTTCCTGATACCAGGGCGCCAGATGCTGTTGCGCCTCTTCGCCAGGATGCACCAGAATCTCGCCCGATTCACCATCAATGCTAATCAGTCGGTTAATAAACAGCCGCTGCAAATCACTGCGTAAAAACAGGCCGTTATCGATGCTGTTATCTGCCAGTACACCGTCATCCCCTTCCTGCGTGTCGATATGGCAGGCTTCCACCCATGGCCAGTTATGCCGTTCGGTCAGCTCAGTGCCGGTCATCACACAGGCGCCGTAGCGGGCTTTGACACCGGCGCTGAATTCCGCCTGGCTGGCGCGCTGCAGCACCCGGGCTTTGACACGACGCCCGACCTCAGTTCCCGGCATCACCGCCGCCGGGACTTTGTGCTGTGGCGTACTCAGCACCACGATGAACTGAATGCGCTGCGACTGCGGAAAACAGGGATCCGCCTGTGGATTGAAAAGCTGCCAGTAAGCGTCTTCATCATCCTGATGCATCAGCACCAGTTTATAGCCGCGGCTGTTAAGCAGATTCTGTGCCGTGGCGGATTGGGGATCGATCATCGCGAAGACCTGGCTGCTGCCCATAACCTTCCACAGGTTGTCGCGCTTTTCGCTATCGCTGCGACGGAAATAGAGGAAGGAGAGATTCTGCTTAAGGTAGTGCTCAAAGCGACGCAGGTAATTTTTACGTTCGTTGTCATGGGAGATGAACAGCAGATCCTCCAGCGGGCTGTTGCTCTCTTCCTGCGCGAACACCGCGCGGATTTTCAGCGTGCGCAGGCCGGTTGACGGACTCAGCAAGGCGCGCGCCGTCAGCTCTTTATCATCAGGGTATTGCAGAGCATAACGCCGGGCGATCTCTTCAAAGGTCAGCCGCTCACCCGGTAACAGGTCATAATTGAAGCGCATAGACACTCCACAAAGTTAAAATCAAAAATGATGTTGTTCTGTGAGGAGTTATCGGCAGTCTGTGGGGGAACTGTAACGGGCTGGGGGGATTGCCTGGGATTGAGAGACAGGCAGCCTGCAAGGTTGTGGTCAGGAAACCGGTTTGAAGGAAGCGGGTGTTAAATTGCGTTGCATTGCCTGGAGCTGCTGGCATAAAAATAAGCCAGCACACCAGCTGCAATTCTTTCAGCAATTAGCTAATGCCCGCCCGTAGCTATCAGGGACAAATGGGCGATGCCGATGATGCGAAGCTGCATCGCCTCAGATTATTTAAGCAGGTAAATCAGCGACAAATCGTCATTGACCTTGACCTTATCAATCTCGGCCAGAAACGCCATCACCGATTGTGGCGTATGTTTTGTTATTGAGTGGTAGCTGTAGATGATATTAATAATATCCTCTTCACTGACGGTTCCGACCAACTCAACATTGGCCGCAATCAGTGATTTAAGCAGGAACCATTCTGCCGTCAGAAGATATAAGCTTAGTAACGGGCTGCGATTTTCGTTATTAGGGAAGAAATCATCATAAATGCGGTACTGAATATAGTTATTCATTATCCACGGCCGTTCAGCAAGCCAGGGCATAACCTGCTTCTGCCAGACGTTGTCCAGCCGGATCATTGGCTGACTGACGTCATCGGTTTTGGCCCCTTCGGCCTGAATGTAAATCAGCTTATTAACGTAGTGATTCAGGGTAGGAAAGGCGCGCTTATCGGCCATGGTGCTGAACCAGCTTTGCAATCTCAACAGTAAAGACCATTGCAGGTTATAGTCAGGTTTAACCTGGTCAAGCTGCAGCCTGATTTCACCCTGTGTCAGGTTGTTGAGGACATCAGAAAAATGATGCTCCATCTGGACCAGCCAGTCTTCTTCAGGGCTTACTCTTTCCGCACCCAGCAGAAAGCTGGCCAGCGCGTAAAACCCTTCATCAAGATGAATGCCGCTGAATTTAATGATGTTAAGACACATCAGATTCAGCAATTTCTTTTGCTGATCGAGATCTTTAGCTTTATTGCCATAAGGTTGTTGCCTGATGCTCTCCCCGAACAGCATCGCGTCAGGTGAGGCTAATAATTGCCGGGTCGCCTCCGGACAGGAGAGCGCCAACGTTTTTTGCTGTTCATATTTAAAGGTGTTCGCCGCTCGGGGATAGGTCGCACAGGTGTTGCTCAGTGCGGCAGCACCCAGCCGGGAATGCACTTTGCACAGGCGATTTTCATCCATAAATGCACAGTTGCCAGAAGCATTAAGCTTCATAGTTCCCCAACTGGCAAAGCTTTTGCGGGTGGTGGTGATGTTTTCAACTGCCAGCGTTTTGATTTCAATCAGCGAGGATTTTAAATAGCGATTGACCGTGGGCTTATCCAGGTGGATATCCCAGCCCTTACAGCAGTGATCGCGACACTCACTGCCAATACATTTGAAGGCGCTGACAAAGAGCGGTTCCACGACAGTAATATTTTTCATTATTTACCTGCTCAACAAAGGCATTTAAAAAAGAGTCTTACTGTGAGGATAAAGGAACGCGGGGAGATTGATTGGCAGAGAAACAGGGCAAAAACAGGCTAATCGCAGGCATAAAAAAACCCCGCCGAAGCGGGGTTTGTCTTTTATAAGTTGGGTGATTAGCCCTGCAGCAGAGACAGAACCTGCTGTGGAACCTGGTTAGCTTTTGCCAACACTGAGTTACCAGCCTGCTGTACGATCTGCGCTTTAGACATGTTTGAAACTTCAGTTGCGTAGTCAGCATCCTGAATACGAGACTGTGCTGCAGACAGGTTAGTGGTGGTGTTGTTCAGGTTAGTCACGGCTGAGTTCAGACGGTTCTGAATCGCACCCAGTGAAGAACGGAACTTATCAACGCTGGCAATCGCTTCGTCCAGCTTTTTCAGTGGATCAGAAGTTGAACCCGAGGTCACGTTAGACAGGCTCATGTTAGCCGTATCCAGTGTGAACGCAGCGGTATCGCCACCAGCAGTCGTTACTGCAGCCTTCGCATCAACTGCAACGTAGAAGTCCTGGTTTGCACCGTTAGCAATGTCAAAACCGTTCGCTTTCAGGCTGTTGGTTTCTGCATCGCTGGCTGATTTCACGTTAACTTTAGCGAACAGGTTGCCGTTGTCATCTTTATACACTTTATCTGCAGTAACAGTGACGTTAGCGGCTGCAACACCCAGGCGAGTCGCCAGGCTATCAGCTGTGCCTTCAGCAACAGTGGCTTTAGATACGTTACTGGTAGAACCGTAAACGCTCTGGAAGTCAGCAGCTGCAGCAGCAGTAGGTGTACCCTGTGGACCATTCACGTTGAAAGTGTTCAGTTTCAGCGTAGAAGAGTCAATTTTTTTCAGGTCGATGGTGATAGTTTCGCCATCGTTAGCGCCAACCTGAATTTTCATTGAGCCATCTTTAGCCAGCACGTTCACGCCGTTGAACTGAGTCTGACCAGATACGCGGTCGATTTCGCTCAGACGGGATTTGATTTCGTCCTGGATTGAAGATTTGTCAGAAGCTGAGTTGGTACCGCTTGAAGCCTGTACAGTCAGTTCACGAACACGCTGTAAGTTGTTGTTGATTTCTGACAGTGCGCCTTCAGTAGTCTGCGCAGCAGAGATACCGTCGTTAGCGTTACGAGCAGCCTGAGTCAGGCCCTTGATGTTAGAGGTGAAACGGTTGGCAATTGCCTGACCAGCAGCGTCATCTTTCGCGCTGTTGATACGTAAACCAGAAGACAGACGCTCCATTGAAGTAGACAGAGCTGACTGGTTCTTGTTGATGTTGTTCTGAGTGATCAGCGAGAGGCTGTTGGTATTAATGACTTGGGCCATGATGAATTTTCCTGTTAATCAAGTCTTTCGGTTAAGGTGTGGGCTTCAACCCGCCGGCTTCAGCGCCGTCAAAGTTGTTATCGTCTGCCGTTTAACAACCTTTAGAATTTTTTTAGTACCAGGCGAATTTTTCTGCTTCAACCTGTCACGTTTTAAGTTATCGCCACCCGCCCGAACTTCTTTAGGCTTAATTCATTAATTTTCTAGCCGCTGAATTACCCTTCTCTATAGTGCTTATTTACCTCATTACCCTAAGGCAAATAACCTTAAACTTTCCTTATTCAAGGCCGATAACCCAGGTATCAATTTTCTGTCGACCTTATAAAGGAATTAATATGGCTAGTATAAGCAACCTCGGTGTGGGTTCCGGCCTGCCACTCAGTACCATGCTTGACAGTTTGACCACCGCTGAAAAAGCTTCACTCAAACCTATTTCTACTCAGCAGACAGCTTATACGGCCAAGCTCAGTGCTTACGCCACCCTGAAAAGTTCACTGACAACTTTCCAGGCTGCTAATACCAAGCTGAACAGTGCTGACCTGTTTACCGCTACGACTGCGGCCAGTAGCTCCACAGCGTTCAGCGCGACCACTTCTGGCAGCACCGTGGCCGGTAAATATGCCATTAACGTCACGCAGCTGGCACAGGCGCAGGTTCTGACCTCCGGAGTACAGAGTAGCAACACCGCCGCGCTGGGCGACAGCTCCGTGGCCAGCCGCAGCATCGCGATTACCTTAAAAGATGGCACCAGCAAAAGCGTCACGCTCTCCAGCGATCAGACTTCGCTGACCGGCATGCGTGACGCCATCAACGGCGCCAATGCCGGCGTCACCGCCAGCATCATTAAGGTATCAGACGGCAGCTTCCGCCTCTCAATGAGCGCCAATAAAACCGGCAGCGACAATGCGGTGGCAACCATCGCCGTCACTGGTGACAGCACGCTACAGGGGATTGTGGGCTTTGACGCCAGCGCCAGCAGCAACGTGATGACCCAGAGCGTCGCTGCGCAGAATGCCAAACTGACGGTCAACAATGTTGCGATTGAAAACAGCAGCAATCAGATTAGCGATGCGCTGGAAGGGATTACTTTAAATCTGACCGCGAAGACAGTTGGCGATGAGACGCTGACGATTACCAAAGACACCTCAAAAGCCTCCAGCGCCATCACTGCCTGGGTGGATGCCTACAATACGTTGCTGGATCAGTTCAATACCCTGACCAAATTCACCAAAGTCGATACCAACAGCGATGCACAGGACTCCAGTAATGGTGCCCTGCTGGGTGACAGTACGTTACGGACGATTGAGACGCAGCTGAAAAGCATGCTCACTAATGCACAGAGCACGTCTACCTTTAAATCACTGAGTCAGATTGGTGTCACCACCGATCCCACCACCGGTTCATTAAAACTGGATTCAACCAAGCTGAGCAGCGCACTGGATAAAGATGCTGCAGGTGTGAAAGCAATGATCGTAGGTGACGGTAAAACCGGTATCGCCGCTAAAATCGACAGCAAGCTGACTGACTGGCTGGCTACTAAAGGGATTATTCAGTCCGCCACCGATGGCGTGAGTAAAACACTGAATAGGTTAACCACCCTCTATAACACCACCAGCGATCGCATTGATGCCGATATCGCACGCTATAAAACGCAATTTACTCAGCTGGATATGGCCATCAGTAAACTCAACTCGACCAGCACCTATCTGACGCAGCAGTTCGACACGTCCGATTCGTCTAAAAAATAACAGGAGTGACCATGTACAGCGCTACAGGCACCAAAGCCTATGCAAAAATTGGCGTAGAAAGCGCCGTGATGAGCGCCAGCCAGCAGCAGCTGGTTGTGATGCTGTTCGACGGTGCACTGAGCGCGTTAATCCGCGCTCGTCTGTTTATGCAGGATGGCAATATTGCAGGCAAAGGCAACTCGATCTCCAAAGCGATCAATATTATCGAAGCCGGCCTGAAAGAGGGCCTGACTGAAAACCGTGGTGATGAGCTGGCAGACAATCTGCTGGATCTTTACAACTACATGACGCGTCGCCTGTTGCATGCCAACCTGAACAATGATGTTGCAGCAGTCGAGGAGGTCGAAGGCCTGCTGCGCAATATTGCTGACGCGTGGAAAGAAGTGGTTCAACCTAACCTGATTCAGGACGCCGTTTAATGACTACTGCACCGCATCTGATTACCGTTTACCAACAGTTACTCGATCTCAGCCAGGGAATGCTGCGTCATGCAGCACAAGGCGAATGGGATGAATTGATCAGCAGGGAGATGGAGTATGTCAGTGCGGTGCAGAACTTAGCCCAATCGACAGAAGCCGTGTCGCCGTCGGCACAGACTCAGGAGCAGTTACGTCCGGTGCTGCGCCGTATTCTCGATAACGAATGTGAAGTGAAACGTCTGCTGCAGGCGCGAATGGATGAGCTGGCCTCACTGGTGGGTCAGAACAGCCGTCAGAAATCGGTGATGTCCGCTTATAGCAATCAAGGCGGCGTTGTTATGGTGCCGCACGAAACCCTCTCCTGATCCCCTGCTCTGTCACGCCGCCAGATTTATTTTTCTGCGCGGCGTCTCTTTTTTGCCGCTTACTCCATACTTGATTTTCATCATCCCCTGGAGTGCGGTACATGCAAAACCCAACGTTATTACAGTTTTTCCATTGGTATTACCCGGATGGCAGCAAACTGTGGCCGGAAGTCGCCGATCGTGCGGCCTGGCTCAGCGAAATAGGTATCACCATGGCGTGGTTGCCACCGTGCTACAAAGGGGATTCGGGGGGCTATTCTGTCGGTTACGACAGCTACGATCTGTTTGACCTGGGTGAATTTGATCAGAAAGGCAGCGTTGCCACCAAATATGGCGACAAACAGCAGTTACTGGCGGCAACAGAAGCCCTGCGTAGTCACAACGTTGGGGTGCTGCTGGATGTGGTGCTCAACCACAAAATGGGTGCCGACGAGAAAGAGGCGATCAGCGTTAACCGCGTCAATCCCGATAACCGCGATGAAATCTACGACGAGGTGGTCGGGTGCGAGGCCTGGACGAAATTCACTTTTCCGGCACGCGCCGGGGAGTTTTCGAAATTTGTCTGGGACCACAAATGCTTTAGCGGCGTAGACCACATCGAAAATCCGGACGAAAACGGCGTATTCAAAATCATCAATGACTACACCGCCGAAGGCTGGAACGACCAGGTTGATAACGAGCTGGGTAATTTCGACTATCTGATGGGCGCCAACATCGATTTCCGCAACAACGCGGTCAGGGAAGAGCTGAAATACTGGGCGCGCTGGGTGATGGAACAGGTGCCCTGCACCGGCTTTCGTCTGGATGCGGTAAAACATATCCCGGCCTGGTTCTACAAAGAGTGGATTGACCATATTCAGGAGGTTGCTGAGGAGCCGATGTTTATCGTCGCGGAATACTGGTCGTTTGAAACGGAGAAGCTGCAGGAGTATGTGCATCAGGTGGAAGGCAAAACCATGCTGTTTGATGCGCCACTGCACATGAACTTCCACCAGGCCTCAACCGCGGGCAGCGCCTACGACATGAGCCAGATCTTTGCTAACTCGCTGGTGGTTGCTGATCCGTGGCATGCCGTGACGATCGTGGCTAACCACGACACCCAGCCGCTGCAGTCGCTGGAAGCACCGGTAGAAGCCTGGTTTAAACCGCTGGCCTATGCGCTGATCCTGTTGCGTGAGCAGGGTGTGCCCACCATCTTCTATCCCGACCTGTTCGGGGCGACCTATGAAGATGAAGGCGGCGACGGCGAGAAGCACAAAATTGAGATGCCGGTGATCCCTGAACTGGAAGGATTGATCCGGGCGCGCCAGCAGTATGGCTGGGGTGTGCAGACCGACTATTTTGATCACCCAAACTGCGTGGCCTTCAGCCGCAGCGGCACCGAAACACAGCCAGGCTGTGTGGTGATCATGTCGAACGGCGATGCCGGTGAGAAAAGCGTGCCGATGGGAGAAGGTTTTGCTGGCAAGGTCTGGCGCGATCATCTGGGTAACCGTGAAGAGACCATTACTGCCGACGAGCACGGCACGGCGGTCTTTGTCTGTAACGGTGGCAGTGTCAGCGTCTGGGTGGTTGCAGAATAAGCTCGTTACAGAAGAAATGACTCAAAACTAAAACCGCCCCGGCAGACAGAAGCGTAAAGAGCGCTCTGCCCGTCGGGGCGGTTTTGTTATGGGTCGGCCGTTACGACTTGGCGTTATTTTCTGTAATCGGTGTGCGCAGCAGTTGCGGTTCGATGTTCTGAATCACCGCGGCTTTCGGCTGCTTCGCCACCTCGTCAAGTGCCTGCTGACACTCAACGGTCGGACGCGCCACTTTACGCAGAGTCATCCTGTCATAGCTCAGCTCGCCATTCTCCACGACCAGCGGCATCACCCGCACCTGACGCGTTACGTTGACATAATCGCCGCTTAACCGGGTCAGTTTGCCCGGCTTCGCAATCACCCGCATCCACTGACGGCAGTCCAGCGTGCTGCCATCCGCATTGATGATCACACTGGCTATCGCCTTATCGCTGATCAGGCTGCTCTGTGGACCGACGGTTTGCCAGGTTCCCTGCAGATCAGCGGGCGCCGGCGTTTGCACCGCATTTTCATAATCGTTGATTTGTGCACAGCCACTCAGTGCCAGCGCGGCAATCAGCATCCACTTTTTCATGTTTAATCCCTAAGATCCCATCAATGGCGGCTACGTTATAATTTTTCCACCGCGTTGCGCAAGGTATCTGGGTGTTCAAACACCACGCAGACCCTGATTGCGCCAGAATTTATCCCGCAGTGAGCTCCACGGTCAGGTTTTTGACCGGAAGTTCAGAGGCTGAACTGATGCAAACTCCGGCCTTTGTCACGCCTGACAAGCGGAAGACAACCCGCTACACTGACGCGCTGCAACAGACTTTCAGGAATATGAGTATGAAAACGCCAGAAGCCTACTATGCCCAGGCGCGCGAGATGTTTTTTACCGCGCATCCCGACTTTCAGTCTGCACTTGATGAATTAACGGAGAGCGACGCCCGTGCGGCTAACCTGTCACTGCGACAGCTGCGCGAATGGCATGCCGAACGCATCTATGCGGCCTTTTTGCGGCAGAAGAATCTGGATGGAATGATCTTTTCTATTCAGCTCGCTGAGCCGGATAAAGCGGTGGCGGCTGAAGCTATCGAGACTTATCTCAAATCTCATGCTGAGTCGCTGGGGATGAGCTGGGAAGAGTTTTGCATCAAAAACGAGCTCTAATCAGGGCCGCGCTGAAGTTGTATATTGCAAACACCTCCAACCAGTTCCGGCACTGCAGATAAAATTGTACTAACCGGGGGAAAGTGTATAACTTCGGCGTGCGACTCAGGTCGTGATTGTCCTTTAACGAATAGTGCTGATGCACTGCCTCTGCAGGTGTTGTCTCAATTCCACCTCCAGAGGCGAATTTTTTTATCCGCCCCTACCCTTCACCTTCCGTCGCTTTACCCTTTACTTCAACATAACTCGCTACCGCCAGCAGACGATTAATATGCGTCAGCAGCAGATCCACATCAGACTGCAGAAACTCGGTCGAAGATTGCGAAGCGGTAACAATGGCATCCTGCACCGTTTCTGAAATAGTCAGCGAGTTGTCCTGTTTCGCCTGCACCAGCAGCGCCGCAACCAGCAGGGACTGCGCTTCAAGCTGCGCCGTCAACTCTTTTGCATCGACGTCCATCTTTGCCAGTTTTAGCAGAATATCAATTACCAGTTGTCGCATCGCGGACCTCCTGAAAAGTAAGCCGCCATTATGTCGCGATGCGTGCGCATTTTGCTAGTCGAAGATTGAGGTTTATGCGAGATAAAAATTTACACGAAATCAGGCGCGCTGCCTTGCTACTGTTTTTATTTACAGTATTATATGTCAGCGATTTTGCCCTGAATGGATTGCCATCATGTTTGTTGAGTTGATTTATGACAAGCGCAACGTTGCCGGTTTACCGGGTGCTCGCGAGATGATTCGTGAGGAGCTGGAAAAGCGGGTGCATCGGGTGTTCCCTGACATTGAAGTTAAGGTCAAGCCGATGGAACGTAACGCGATTGATACTGATTTGAGTAAGAACGATAAAGCGACGGTTGCGCGGATTGTTGAAGAGATGTTCGACGAAGCGGAAATGTGGCTGGTGGCCGATTAATCCCTTAACGGCCACCACATCAGTTAGCGGGAGATGACTTAGCTCTCCTGCTCGCTGTGATTAACTTCAATCTCGATGTCCTGAATCGCGGCATCCAGATCTTCCAGCAGTTTACCCTGCTTATTAAGCAACGCATCGATTCGGTCGGCGTTGGTCTTGTCTTTATACTCACCCGCATCAAACGCTAACCATTGGCTGGAAAGGGTTTCGGTGTTGGTCTGAGCATAGTGACGCATCTCTTTTAGCTGAGAAGTCACGTCACGCAGATATTCAGTTTTGGTCTTGGTTTCTGTTGAATCGCTCATGCTAAATTTCCTTCTGGTCATTTATCCAAAGTGAGTAGGCTTAGCGGTTCATCAACCGGCCAATCAGCGGGCCTGCATTCAGGTACAAAATGTTGCCCGGATATTTAAAACTAGTCGATAATAGCGAAGCCGCATTAAGAATAATCGGAAGTTATGGTTTATGACCGGATTTCACGGCTGGCACCTCACTCTCAGTGACGACCTCTTTGACTTTTATGACCGTTTTGTCGGCTATGCGATCCGGTATTGCATCCAGCTTGTGCTGTATTGCTGCAACCTGATCGGTCAGCAGCTCCACTCTGTCATCACGCCGCGCCGCAATTAAGCGGTAATCCGCCCGAATCTCCTCGACCCGCTTGTTTGCGGTGTTACTGACGTAGAGAAAAATGATCGTCATCAGGATGCAAATCATCGAACAGCTCAGCAATACGCAGCCGAGAATAACTTTGCGCCGGTAAGACATAGGTGCCTTAGTGCTATTAATCGTGGCCATCACTGCGATCCTCCAGAGTTGAGATAAGCCGATCAATCTCATTACGAAATTTATCGTTCTGATCGGTTTCGGTCATTGCCAGTAAAATCCCTACCGCATTCTTGATTAACCGAAGATCGGTTTCGAGTGTCGAGATACGCCGCAGATTCCTGTCGTGCCGTTCGCGTAATTCATCGTTCTCCTCCCGTATCAGCAGGTTGCTCTCTTTCAGCAACACCACCTGCTCTTTGTAGCTGGTAATAATTTCGCCGCCGGCTCGATTACTGGTTACGATTGACGCAATTCCCGCCAATAACGGTTTCCAGAACAGTGCTGCTGCCCCCCCACCCAGAACTAACGCACCCATACTGGTAATCAGACTACTTTCCATGCCACACCCCTTTGTACGGTAAGGTCTCTGGAACTTACTGCGTGCTGCTTAGCCACGTCCCCCGCATGAAATTTAAGATTGCTTAAATACCAGGCTTAAGTATACTTAAGTCACTCTCAACCAAAAAGTCAAGCTTATGAAAAACGAAACGCTGGGTGACCGCATCCGACTCCGACGTAAATCGCTGCAGTTAACGCAGAAGCAATTGGCGCAACAGGTAAAAGTGTCCCATGTGGCGATTTCGCAATGGGAAAAAGAAGAGACGCTGCCGCGCGGTGAGAACCTGCTGCGGCTCGCCGAAGCGCTGGGCTGCGCACCGGCTTTTCTGATAGATGGGGATGGTCCTGTTTTCAGCGAAAGCGCCTGGAGTGGTCTGCACCAGATCCCACTGCTTGCACAGCGCGACGTGCCGCGATGGCTGAGCGAGGCCGGTTCCGTCCGGCATGAACTGCTAATGCACAACGACATGGCGCTTTCACAGCAGAGCTTTGCCTTCCGGGTAGAAGAACAGGCGATGACGCCCGCGATTCTGCGGAATGATGTGGTGATCATCGATCCCACGCAGTCACCTCAGCCCGGCGACTGCGTGCTGGCATTGCAGCAGCAGGTCGTGCTGCTACGCACCTGGCGTCAGCGCGGCAGTGAAAATGGCGTCATGCAGTTTGAACTGGCACCGGTCAATATCAATTTCCCTGAGCTGCAATCCAGCCGGGACAGCCTGAAGCTGATTGGTACGCTGGTGGAACTGCGACGATACCGCCAGCCATAAAAAAACCCGCCGGGCGCGGGTTCACTTTTCATCGTACAACAGTGGCTGAGTTTATAGCCGGGCAACTACAGGGCATCGGTCAGTTGATCTACCACCACTTTGCCCTGCAGATCGGTCTGCATAATGCGGTAATTGACGGGCCATGAGCGGCGGGTACTGAGTTTATCGAACAAGGTTACGCCGCCTTTTTTAACTCCCTGGCTATTTACAATAATCCATTCGGTGACCTCTTCCTGACCACGATTTTTCAGGCTCAGCGAGCGTTGTTCGATTAACTGATCTTCAGCTTCAATCTTTAAATAGTCTCTTAACATAATTTCTATCTCCTGGTAACGCAGGCCACTATATGCCTTTTGCTAATCCGTTCAATCGAATTTATTTATCGATCTGTTTATCGACGGGAATGTGACCTGCCGCAAGCGACATGACAGGTTTGTCCATTACTGCATCAGGGATTCCCGGTTAGCATGAACCTGCTGTACACACCCAAACATCGAAAAATGACGTGTTCAGTATGAGAGAAACTCCGATTAGCCCGCCTCTGGCGGGCTTTTTTTTTTTCTTTAATCCACCGCGCATGCGGGATGTCAGTGCTGGTCTAAACTTAAGAGACTGGGATAAAAGGAGAGAGTTATGTTTAAACACAATACGAATGAAGAACGTAAGAAAGAAGGTGATGTCAGCAAAAGCCTGCCGGAAGCCGCGCCAAACGCTGGTAATGCATACGAGGAAGATGATCATCCCGCTACTGATGCGCCGAAAGATCATGGCGAAGTGCCGCGCAAAAATGATGACAGCCAGGATGACAAAAAAGATCCTTACAAGGCAAGCTGATGTGCGAGAGGCGCGCCCGCTGGGCGCGCTGGTCAGCGTTAAGATTTAATGAGATCGGCAAGCTGGTACTGATTTTCAACCAGCCAGGCTGGAAAATGTTCGGATGTTATCGGCACTATCTCCATCCTTCGCGGACGATTCCAGATATCAATATTGTTCTCAACGCAGCGCCGTATGTGATCCGGATTGTTAAATTCGGGACAGTTACGTTCGGTATGAGAAATCGAAGACATTTTTTCACTGATGCGCTCATCGCTCATTACCCAGGAAAAATGCCATCCTCCATTCTTAATGGTTTTTGTCCGGAAATTTAGCCACTTCCAGCGCAACCAGTTCTCGCGTATCGGTGTACCACGACGCTTAACATTGCGAAGCAATTCCGGTTGCCCCATAAAAAAGTCTCGCAGCGTTTTACAGGTCACCATTTTCGCCAGGGTGGCACAGCGCGGTGTGCCGTCGTCATTTAAAACCCGGACATTAAATTTAAAATTGAAATATTGCTGATGCAGCGTCGTGCAAAGATGTTGATGACTGAATGCTTTTATCGCCTCGGGTCGGGGAATTTCATCGACGTCTGACACAATAACAATATCATCATCCTGCGCGCCGGCCAGTCCCTGCATAATCTGATTACGTGCAGTGGCTTCATTTTCCCAGGGATCTGTCTCTCCCGCATTAACCACAGAACTATTCGATTTAAAGGCTTCCTGATAAAATCTGGGCGCAATATCGTTAACAATATAAATAATTTTATCGCGGAAACGATCGAACTTCTCAATATCAAAATGAAGCTTTTCCCGGCGTTTTCCGGTAAAGGTATAGCGCGATTCCACAATGACAAACCGATCAACAACATGCTCAAGCGTGTTCAGACGCATCTCAAGCAAGATATCTTCATCGTAGTACAAAAAACAGTCATAAATCATAATATTCAGAGGCACTTAAGTAGTAAGGATTTCATCAGGACACCTCAGCATGCGTAACACAACAGAGGTATAACGCCTTTTATTGGGGCCGATTTTTAATGAACCTGATGTGTGTGTAATGTACTGCGTAAAACTTTCCGTGTTTATAATAAGTTGGCTAACAAAGGCTGCAGGTAATGATTTTCGGGCATCCGCCACAAAGCAGACTAACGATATGATGAGCAACCATTCAGAGTGATATTTACCTGACATTCACCTGACAACGGTTAACACCAGCAGACAGCATGAGTCACCTGATGCGGGCTACTGAGTTCCTGTCCGTTGCTTACATCATAATGCGTTGCGCAGAATGTTACATATAGTCCGTAACGCCAGCAATATTAAGCGCAGATTTTTGATTAAAATGAGCGATACGATCAATATCCGGATATTATTGGTCAACAAAATAACTATGATGGTTTAGTTAATGAAGAAGATCATTATTGCCCTGAGCATAAGTCTGATGGGCGGATGCGTAGATATGGGACGGGTTGGATTACATCCGACAACAAAAACCGCTTATTTCGACGGTCATCCTTTTCAGGTTGAATCCTGCCTTAGCGTAGCGGCACAGGATCAAAGACTCTATCTGGAGCAGGATGAACCTCTGCCGGATGGCACGAAGCGATATAACCTTGAGCAGGATAATGAAACCGTGGCCTGGGTTGAAATTGCAAAGTTCAGCCCTCATCAGACCAGTGCGACATTTTACTATGATCCAAAAGCATCAGATATCAGCACAGCAGTTTCAGGGATGATCGCGCGGTGCAAAACATCACGTTAAATGCCGCGTCGGCATGTGCGTGATGCAGGATGCACGACCAGGAGACAGAATAAGTTGTCAGCCCAGCCCGAGCACAAGCACAAGCGCTAGCCTGACAACCTTTTGCACTCTTCTATTCAAAGGTTTTTATCACGCCCGCTTCCGGGCTATGCCATGTTCAGCAGTAGGCAGTCGAAGCTCAGCCTATTTAGCCGGTTCGCAATCATAGGCGCCTCGTATGCGGATCTGACTCTGGCTGGTGCGGACGATTTCAGCTCTTAACAGTCCTTTACCCTCACGG
>Ga0213829_1000621_pt1 | contig 31957 bp, 22 predicted proteins | sample MC6MC0896MG_FD_180665 | JGI IMG/M metagenome (GOLD analysis project Ga0213829, IMG submission 180665) | Enriched soil aggregate microbial communities from Iowa State University, Ames, United States - MC6-MC0896-MG | ecosystem: Environmental > Terrestrial > Soil > Unclassified | place: USA: Iowa...
TCTGTTTTCTTACTATTATCAGTTGTCCGTTCCCTGACCACAGTTTCCCTGGTTTTACTGCGGAACTTTTTTGACTCAGCGTTACGTCTTTGAAACACTTTGGGAGGTTTTTGGTTCTGCCATTCCAGATGTGCCTGTTGGGGAGACATCATATTGCAGGACATATGTGGTCTAAAATGATTGTTATATTATACTGAAATAGGCTTACATATACGGAAGTTAAACGCGGCTCGTTACATCGAATTCTTTCACTTTTTCAAACCATGCTCAGGAAAGACCAGGTCTACTCCTGAGATGATTATCCGGTTAAACTTAAAAATTGCCAGTCTTTTATAAAGATGAATTTTTTCTTATTTGTCTAGCAAGGCCTGGATTTCCTTTTGGATTTCGGTTCCTTTATCGGCATTGTACCACTTTTGAATCTCCTCTTTGATTTCGGAGAAATCTGCCCCTTGCGCTTTCATAGTCAAAAACAGCTCCTGGCAGGCTTGAGGTCTTGGGCCCCAGACAGCCAAATCCTGCCCCTGTTCATTACGTATCACTAGAATTGGAATAGATTTACCTCCGTTGGTTAAATAAGAATCGATCAGAAATGGAGCGCTGTCACGCAGTTGGATATCTACCGTGATATTGGGATTTTTTGAGGCCATCTTCGCCAACATAGGCACCGAATGCGCTGCATCCCCGCACCAAGGTTCAGTAATAATGATCCATTGTTGCTTTTCAGTAATTGACTCCACAAATTGTTCAAAAGTCGACGTTGGTTCAAAGCGTTTTAACCAACGGCCCATTCTTGTCCAGTTCATTTTTGTGTACTGATAATATTCATCATCTTGATAGGTAGGGTGATTCTCAGGATGATTTAAGATATCTTCGAATTGTTGTAAGTAATTTTCAAACGTCATAATACCAATTTTGTGCAAAGGTAAATTTTACTTCTAACTTTCTCAAACAACCTTCTGCCAACAATCTGTATTGAATGCAATAAAAAAAATGATGCTCAAAAAGTACATGTAGAGCAAGAAAAAATGTGATTTCCTCTGCCTTATATACCAAAGATTTTACATTCAGAAGAGATGTTTTACATTTATTAACGATTAAGTAAATTATATTTGAAAGATACAACCCGTACATGAAAAGATTAGTTCAATTAATACTTTTACTATTTATCGTCATCAACAGTGCTTACTCCCAAATAAACATCAAGGGGAGGATTCTAGACAAGGCGGATGACAAGCCCCTGACCAATGCTTCCATTATTTTACTGAACCGCGATTCAGTCCTCCGTTATTTTAACCGAGCCAATGAAGAGGGAAAATTCCAGGTCAAAAATATCAAACCCGGGAGCTATATTATTTTAGCAACGTACCCCAAGTTTGAACTATATAGTGATACGATCCAAATTGCAGACAAAGATCTCGATCTGCATGATATCAAAATAAATTCCCAAAGAAATGTTTTGCAGGAGGTGATTGTCACCCGACGTCTTCCAATTACACTGAAAGGCGACACCATCGAATATGATGCGGCGAGTTTTGCAACAGAAAAGAATGCGAAGTTAGAAGATTTACTACGCCGTCTACCCGGTTTTACGGTTACGGGAGATGGAAGTATCACTGCTCAAGGGAAATCAGTACAGAAGGTTTTTATTGATGGGGAAGAATTTTTTGGTTATGATCCTAAAATAGCCATTCGAAATGTACGGGCAGATGCCGTTGACAAGGTGCAGCTCTATGAGAAAAAATCGGAGGAAGCTGAGCTGTCAGGTATCGATGATGGCGTAAGAATTCAGACAGTTAACGTCGTACTCAAAGAGAAAGCAAGAAAGGGTGTCTTTGGAAACATGGAAGCATTGGCTGGATCAAAAGAATTGTATGCGGGAAATCTCTTTGCGGCCAAATTTAATAAGACTGAGCGGATTGGCATCACCGCGAGTCACAACAACATGGGCAGTTCAAGCGGCCGTGAAGGCTCTCTACGCATGAACAACCAAATTACGGGCGCACCACTGAATACAAACCTTGGCGCCAATTATGAAAATCAGTTCTTCAAAAAAGCCCTAAAAGTCAATGCCAACTATGGTTACGACAACAACAGCAACAGGAATCACTCGGAGACTTACAATAAGAATGTACTGCCAGACGAGTCCATTCAGGAAAAAAACAGCAAAAACGATAATGAAAGGCATAGTCGAAGCAATGGTTTAAGGTCAAACCTTAACATGCGACTGGATTCCACCCAAACTATGGAACTTCAATCCAATGCCAATTGGGCCAACAATTCTAATCTAACTTACACAGACAGCAAAACGGGCGATGGATCAGGTAATCCGATCAGTGACTTTAGGGAGAACAATCAATCGAACTCTTCAAGCTCTAACAATAATTTTCGGTTAAATTATAGAAAACGGTTAAAAGCGGGTCGTTCTGTCAACCTAATGGTCGGGAATAACCACAAAGAGTCAAATTCAGACAGCAAAGTCTATTCGCGAACCTATTTCTACAAAACAGGAGACAGCACAATTATTGATCAGGATCGGCACGGACGAAATAAAGGAAATGACTTCAACTCGTCAATTAACTTCAATAATCGAATCAGCGATTACATTAATTTGGCACTGGGGTATAGCTTTAATCATTCGAAGAACACCAATACACAAAATTCGACAGACAATATCACGCAAAAGTTTGATTCACTGTATTCTCAAAATCAGATTGACAATAACACCAATCAAGGTGTTAATATTAACTTTTCTTATCGTAAAGAAAAGCTGGAAATCAATTTTTCAAACCGTACGTTCTACAAGAATCAAAAGTTAAATGATAGTTACAGGTCAATCGATCTCGCACGGAATTTTTGGGACAACAATTTAAACGTTGATGCGAATTATCGCCTTTCAAATAGCAAAAATATACGTTTAGCTTATCAAAGTTCGAATATCATTCCATCCTTTGATCAGTTACAACCGCTGCAACCTCAGACCAACCCTTTGTTTCAACAAGTTGGTAATCCTGACCTAAAACGCGCGGTGAACAATAATATTTCGGCCAATTATAATGCTTTCAGTTTATTGAAAGGTACCAATATCAATATCAACGGAAACTTATCTTTCGTAAATAATCCGATTGTCAACAAAACAACCATACTGGACAACTCTGCCCAGATCAGTACTTATGAAAATCTATCCGGCAAATCCAACTGGAATGGCGGTCTGAATATCAACCATATGCAGCCTTTGGCCAATCGACGTATCAATTTTAACAAAAGTGCAAATGTTAGATTTAACAACAGCTATAGCTACACCAAATTTGAAGGCGGACAATCCGGTGGCGAGTTTCTGCTGAACAATGCAAAGAATACCAACTTTAGCCTAGGTTCAAGCTTAAATGAACAAGATTCAGAAGGGTTCGATTTCGACCTTTCTGCAAACGCAGGCTTTAATATCCAACAAAACTCGATCAACACACAATACAACGCAACAAGTTTTCAAGGTGGGACCTCGGCCTATGTCAAATACTTTCTACCGAAGAAGTTTAATATCATGGCCAACATTTTCTATAGCTACACAGGACCTACGAAACTCTATAAGAAATCAATCAATCAATTTTATACCAATATCGAATTGGAGAAAAAAGTACTGAAAGATGAGAGCATGACACTCAGCGTAAAGGCCTTTGACCTTTTCAACACCTTTAACAACACACGCCGTAATGCGAGTGACACCAACTATTCCGAATCTGTTCAACAGGTATTGACGCAGTATTTTTTGGTCGGTGTAAAATGGGATTTCAACAAATATCTAGGGAAAGGAAATGATTAAAAAAATATATTTAACACTAATCATCTGCTGCTTGTATGGTTTATCCCTTCAGGCACAATACGCCTATTTTGGAAGTAGGGGTACCATCAGTTTTGACAAAGTCACCTACACAAAAGCACGCATACGGCAGATGTCCAACGACATGAACTCGAAAGGAATGGACAGGGGGATGGGAATGATGGAATATCTCGACAAGGTACCGGATTCACATACAGAAAAATTAAACTTCTACTTTGATGAGAATTCTACCGTGTTGATGCCCGAGGAAAGCCAGGGTACCGAAAAACAACGTACTGAAGTAAAAATGGCTGCACCTACGATAACTTCGGCCAATGGCAGAGGGGGCAGATCTCAGGGTGCGGCCCGAAGCGGAGGAAACCAAAGGGGGCAGTTTAGAGGCGGTGCCAACAAGAATGGCAAAGTTCTCTATCAGGATCTGAAAGCTGGTACAGCAGACATCCAGCTTGACATCGACGAAAAATACATTCTTTCGGAAACATTGGACAGCATCACTTGGCGTTTCACCGAAGAGTTCCGCAATATTGCCGGTGTAAACTGCCGTAGAGTCAACGGTGCCACCAAAGACTCACTTTATCTGATTGCTTACTATTCGGAAGAAATCCCAGTATCGGCAGGACCAGCTTTGAGCCATGGCCTTCCGGGAATGATATTGGGTCTTGTCATCCCAGAAATGCACATTCAATATTGGGCTACAAATATCGCCTATACCAATAAACTTGTTCCTTCTGACTGGCGGGATAAGAAATCAAAAAAAATGAAACTTGCCGAATTCTCGGAAATCTTTGGCAGATATATGCCACGTAATCGCCAAAACGAGTCAGCAAAAAAAAGGATATTAGAGCAACTGGTGTATTGAAAATGTCAGTTTGGCAGTACCTAAAGACAAATTGATGACAAATAGTGTTTTTTTTACAAAACTTTTGGATTGGCATAAGGGTTGATAATAGACTGATAGAATTTATTTAAGTAAAAAATTAAAACACAAGATATGTCTAAAATTATAGGAATTGACTTAGGTACTACAAACTCATGTGTTGCCGTAATGGAAGGTAACGAGCCTGTAGTAATTACGAACAACGAAGGTAAACGTACAACTCCTTCGATCGTAGCTTTCGTAGAAGGTGGCGAGCGCAAAGTTGGGGACCCAGCAAAGCGTCAAGCAATTACTAACCCGCATAAAACTATTTATTCCATCAAACGTTTTATGGGACTTTCATACGATGAAGCTGTGAAAGAAGCTGAACACGTACCTTATAATATCGTTAAAGGTGACAACAATACACCTCGTGTAGAAATTGATGACCGCAAATATACACCACAAGAGATCTCTGCAATGATTCTTCAAAAAATGAAGAAAACAGCTGAGGATTTCTTAGGTCAAGAAGTAACTGAAGCTGTTATTACAGTTCCTGCATATTTCAACGACGCACAACGTCAAGCAACAAAAGAAGCTGGTGAAATCGCTGGTTTATCTGTAAAACGTATCATCAACGAACCTACAGCTGCCGCTTTAGCTTACGGTTTGGACAAAGCACACAAAGACATGAAAATTGTTGTGTTTGACTGTGGTGGTGGTACACATGACGTTTCGGTATTGGAATTAGGTGACGGTGTATTTGAAGTTAAATCTACTGACGGTGATACACACTTAGGTGGTGATGATTTTGATAACGTAATCATCAACTGGTTGAACGAAGAATTCAAAAGTGAAAACAATGGCTTTGACTTGAAAAAAGATCCAATGGCATTGCAACGCTTGAAAGAAGCTGCTGAGAAAGCAAAAATTGAATTATCAAGCGCAACTTCTACTGAAATCAACTTGCCATATATCACTGCTGATGCAACTGGTCCAAAACACTTAGTTCGTTCATTATCACGCGCTAAATTTGAGGCTTTGGCTGCTGACTTGATCAAGAGAACAATTGCTCCTTGTGAGTCTGCATTGAAAAATGCTGGTTTCAGCAAATCTGATATTGACGAAATTATCTTAGTAGGTGGTTCTACTCGTATCCCTGCAATCGTTGATGCTGTAAAAGCATTCTTCGGAAAAGAGCCTTCTAAAGGTGTAAACCCGGATGAGGTTGTAGCTTTAGGTGCTGCTATCCAAGGTGGTGTATTGACAGGTGAAGTAAAAGACGTTTTATTATTGGATGTTACTCCACTTTCATTAGGTATTGAGACAATGGGTGGTGTGATGACTAAATTGATCGAAGCAAATACAACAATTCCAACTAAAAAATCGGAAACGTTCTCTACTGCTTCAGACAATCAGCCATCTGTAGAAATTCACATCTTACAAGGTGAGCGTCCTATGGCAAACCAAAACCGTACAATCGGCCGTTTCCATTTGAATGACATTCCACCAGCTCCTCGTGGCGTTCCTCAAATCGAAGTTACTTTTGATATTGATGCGAATGGTATCATCAAAGTATCTGCAAAAGATAAAGCTACTGGAAAAGAACAAAATATCCGTATCGAAGCATCTTCTGGTTTGTCTGACGACGAAATCAAACGCATGAAAGAAGAAGCTGAAGCAAATGCTGATGCTGACAAAAAAATGAAAGAAGAAGCTGACAAAGTAAATGCAGCTGACGCTTTAATCTTCTCAACTGAGAAACAATTGAAAGAATATGGCGATAAAATTTCAGCAGATAAAAAAGCGCCAATTGAAGCTGGCTTAACAAAATTAAAAGCTGCTTACGAAGCGAAAAACTTTGCTGATATCGACGCTGCTTCTGAAGAATTGCAAAATGCTTGGAATGCTGCCTCTGAGGAAATGTATGCTGCTTCTCAAGGTGGTGCACAACAACCTCAAGGTGATGCAGGTCAAGCTCAAGGTGGAAACCAAGGTGGTGATGATGTAACTGACGTAGATTACGAAGAAGTGAAGTAATCACTCCTCCTCATAAAAAAAGCTCCGGGATTAACCTGGAGCTTTTTTTTTGTCTATCATTTTCACTACCTCACTTCACATTCAGCGTGATCCTGCTTATGGATTTCTAGCTACTTCTTATTTTTATAGTGACTTAATATTCCTTTGTCCAATGTCGCCCATATACCTGCTGGCATAGCCGCTTTCTTTAAGGCATTATTTGTCCAGGTATTGCAGGAATAAAACATGCTATAGGCTCCCTTTGCTTCATAAAAAGCGTCTGAGTCACCATACTGTGCATCTGTTTTCACCAAAATAGTTTCCGCTTGATTTCGATCCAACGAATCTTCTATATATTTTATCAGATCCCGGTATTGGGATCTACTGATTTGATAAGCAAAACATAACTCATCCTGTTGAACCGAATTGTAATAGGTCACATGAATGGCAGACTCCCCCAATCCAAAGGCAGCAACAAAGGCCGTCGATGCTTTTAAATCTTTCCATTCTGGTGTATCCAAATAGAATCCTTTATCACCCCAACCGATACCCACATACCGATATCCGCTATGTTTCCCAACTGTATTTCCATAAGGAAATAGTTGCGACCAATCCATCTCTTCGTTAACGACAGGCAATACAATATCGGTATGAATACCATTGGACTGAACAAAAACCTGAATCGTCTTCTCTTCGTTTATATTCTTCTTTGGAGCCGAAATTCTTGACAGACTGTATTCAGCAACAATATAGAGCACACAAAAAGACAACAATCCTAAAATAATATAACCAAACACCTTAAGAATTTTTTTCATCTAAGATCCATTTCCGCTCAATTAATCTAGCGCACAGGTAAAAAAAAACCTGTATTGCTTGACAATACAGGTGAAAGATAAGCTATTTCTTTTAGCTCTTAAAATAACTTTTCAGGATATATTCCATCAGCTACTAATTTCGAAATCGATTCTTGTACGATAGGTTTGTCTTCTTTATAAGTTACGCCAAACCATTTCGAAGAAGTTGGGATCACTTTAAAATCAGCCAACTTATGTTTCACCATATAATCTGGTACGGAAGGAATGAAAAATTCTGCTTTTAAATTCTCCTTATTTTCCTCAACAAATGCAGGGAACATCGCCTGCGCCACTTCGAAAATCTTTGGTGTAAAACCCCAAAAATTCATCGAAACGCGGGTTTTTGGATCTAGGTCTGTTTCAACACCATTTTCTTCATAAACGATTTTACGATCGTCACCTTCACCTTTGTAGTATATATTTGTACGTTCAGTTACACTTTCCATGTGACCAGAAGGGGTAACCTCACATACTCCGCGTGAAACATAACCATAATCAGACATGGTATTTCCAACCTGGAAGCCCATCAATGACATTTGCTCATCAGAAACTTCGGTTGTTAAGAATTCGGCCATTTTTTGAAAAGAATCCGAGCCATAAAAATCGTCTGCATTGATTACACAAAAAGGTTCATGCACTTTATCCTTAGCGCTCATAACCGCATGGGCAGTACCCCAAGGTTTAGTTCTTTCGATAACGTGGTTAACACCAAATTTCGTTAGGTCAAAATCTTGAAAAGCGTAATCTACTTCTATTTTACCTTTCAATTTTTCATCAAAAACTTCTTTCATTTTATCTAGGAACTCCTCCCTAATAATGAATACAACTTTTCCAAATCCTGCGCAAATGGCATCGTAAATTGAATAGTCAATAATTGTCTCGCCGTGTGGGCCAAAACTGTCGACTTGTTTTAAAGAACCATACCGGCTAGCCATTCCTGCTGCCAAAATCAAAAGGGTTGGTTTACTCATATTTAAATTGCGTTAATAGAATTTTCTTTTCGTCCGCAAACTTAGCTAAATTTGCCCTTAAAAGCAAATTTAGCTAAGTTCAGCTCCACCTTCAAAGGTATAGTATTGAAACGAAAAGAATCAAAAAATTATTGTTATTTCTTTTTTAAGAATGCGTTTAATAAACCCGTCGCTAATTTGCCCAAAAACTTAACTCCTTCCCGTGCTAGCGTCGTTGTCGCAGTTCGTTGTGCAGCCTCCAAAGGTGTCTGTCTTCTTGAAGAAGGCCGACTTGCCTTCTCTGCTTCTTTTTCCTGTGCCGCACGTTGTTGTTCCTGCTCCGCTGCCTGCATTCTTTCATCTATGATTTCAGCTGCAGAACGATTTTCCTGTCGCTCCTGATATTTAGCTTTCAAATCAGACTGATTGATAATCTGGTTGACTGTTGCATCAGCTGCAGGCCCCATCACGGCACGTGCCGGTACCAAATGCGTAGCAACAACCTCTGTAGGAATACCTTTGTCATTCAATACGGTAATCAATGCCTGTCCCGTCCCCAAAGCGGTCAACACCTGATCAATTTCATAAAAATCAGATTTTGGATACGTTTTAACGGTCTTCTTTAAGTTTTCAGCATCGTTGGGTGTAAAGGCACGCAATGCATGCTGCACCCGATTTCCCAATTGCGCCAATACAGACTCCGGCACATCGGTTGGAGACTGTGTACAGAAGAAAACACCTATCCCCTTCGAACGGATAAGACGAATAATCTGATCCACCTGTGTCAAAAAGGCTTTAGGAGCTCCGTTGAATAGCAGATGGGCTTCATCAAAGAAAAAGACCAGCTTTGGTTTATCCAGGTCGCCCACTTCGGGCATATTTTTAAACAATTGTGCCAACAAACTCAATAAGAATGTAGAATACAGCATGGGTTGATCTTGCACATCGGAAATATTCAACAGGCTAATCACGCCCCTACCATCTACTTTTTGAAACAAATCATTGATATCAAACTCTTTCTCGCCAAAGATATGAGCCAAACCTTGCTGCTCCAAAGCGACGATCTTACGCAGGATAGTTCCCGAGCTGGCGGAACTAATCTTACCATAATCGCTCTTGATTTCTTCGCTACCAGGTCCTTCTGAAAGGTAGCTTAGCAGTTTTTTTGTATCTGAAAAATCGATCAATGGCATTTGATGATCTTGCGCATATTTAAACATTGCGGCCAATACCCCTGTTTGTGTTTCATTGAGCTCCAGGATCCGGCCCAGCAAGACCGGTCCGAAATCTTCTACGGTAATCCGCATGGGAATCCCCTTATTGCCAGAAAGTGAATACAGTTCAACGGGAAATGACGACGGCTCAAACGGCACGCCCACGGCGTTTCCGCGATCAATAAGGGCTTGATTGGTGACACCTGGTTCTGCTAAGCCTGATAAATCGCCTTTGACATCCAGCATAAATACAGGTACAGAGGCATCCGACAACTGTTCGGCGATCAATTGTAGCGTACGCGTTTTACCGGTTCCGGTGGCCCCGGCAATAAGTCCGTGACGGTTCATCATTTTCAAGGCTAAATTCACTTTTGCCTCTGCCAAAATTTCACCATTGAGCATTCCCGCCCCCAGATAGATAAATGCTCCTTTGGGGTTATAGGAGGCTTGGACCTTCTCAATAAATTGTTCTTTATTTGCCATACGAAAGGCTTAATATTTATAAATCAAAAAAAATTGAAAACTTTTCAAAAAATAATCTCTTCGTCACAATTTCGTGCCAAATTTTATTTTTAGTGCACTATTAATTTGAATTTAACATAGAATTACTATTTTTACGATGTAAAACAGTAAGATTAAAGGTAATAAAAAATGTTAAATAAGCGGTTTAGATTTGTGGCAGCATTCCTTTGTGCTATCATCTTTTTCACAAAGATGGCCATCTCTATTTCGCCTATTTTTTCCAACAGCTTAGATCAAAGCACCATCTTACAGGTCGTTTTACAACTGGAAATCGAAAACAATAACGGTGCAAGTAACGATACACTTGAAACCGCCTCAAAATTTTTCAATACAAAAACAGAAGAACCTATTGTATTTGAAACCATTATCGTTGAGAACCAAGGAAAACAGAAGAATTATCTTAAAAATGAGAAAAGCATTTTAGCTTTCCATCCTACGGTTCCAACACCGCCTCCTAACTGTTAATAAAGGCATCCCTCGGGGATGTACTTCCATCGACCCGCATGCAAAAGATAAAGCATGTGCGGTATCCTTGATTTTTCTGAAGTAACCTATCTGCTTTAGTTCGGTTGAATATTATCGTTGAGCTTTCTCAGCAAGACACGTTGTCAATGTTATTGAAGGACATACGATATAACAATACAAAGCTACAGCACACTAAAGGTTGCCTGATGAAAACTTTATTTATAGATAAACACAAATTTTATGTTTGGAACTCGTACGTCGGCTTTTCTGAAACTATCGAAAAGAGACTTAAAATATGACTTCCCTGCTAGTGTTGTGGTGTTTTTGGTGGCACTTCCATTATGTTTGGGAATTGCAATGGCCTCTGGTGCGCCATTGTTTGCAGGATTATTGACTGGTGTAATTGGTGGAATCGTTGTCGCTTCAATCAGTAAATCACCACTCAGTGTAAGTGGGCCAGCTGCTGGCCTTACCGTTATTGTCTTAGGTGCTATTCAGAGCCTGGGCGCATATGAAACCTTTCTACTTGCTGTCGTGATCGCTGGTGTAGTACAGGTCATTCTTGGTATATTAAAAGCCGGGATGATCGGCAATTATTTCCCTTCAGCGGTCATTGTAGGTATGCTTGCCGCGATCGGCATCACAATTATCATGAAGCAGATTCCTTTGGCACTGGGCTTAGTGGAAACACATGCCTTCGAAATGGACAATGGACATGGTATTGGCGCCTATTTTGATACGATCGCCTCTGCGATCAACTTTGGTGCATTGATCATCTGTGCACTATCATTGGCAATCCTAATCTTCTGGCCATCTATTCCAAAGCTTAATAAGGTTCCGGCCCCATTGGTTGTCGTGATTCTGGGCGTAAGTTTAGCTTATTTTTTCAACGGCTCAGCGCTTCAATTGCATGATAAACAATTTGTTTTGGTCCCTATTGTAGGTTCTTTTGCTGAATTCACAGGATTATTTACCCTACCGGACTTCACACAGATTGTCAACAAAGATGTGTGGATAGCTGCATTTACGATTGCAATTATTGCAAGTCTAGAAACCTTATTGAGTATCGAGGCGGTTGATAAAATAGACCCTTACAAAAGAAATACGCCAACCAACCGTGAACTCGTTGCACAAGGAATCGGTAATATGACCAGTGGACTTCTAGGCGGTCTACCCTTAACATCCGTTATCGTACGCTCATCAGCAAACGTCAATGCAGGTGGAAAAACGAGACAGTCTGCTATCATGCATGGTATGTGGCTATTGGTCGCTATGCTCGCTATCCCAACAATGCTGAATATGATTCCTTTGGCCTGTTTAGCGGCTATCCTTCTCCATACAGGGTATAAATTGGCTAAACCAAGTCTATTCACCTCAATGTACAAAAAAGGCTTAGATCAATTTATTCCATTTTTTGTCACCATTGTAGCGATCGTGTTTACCGACCTTCTTATGGGTGTAGGAATAGGTATTGTCGTGGCGACATTCTATATTTTGAGAGCAAATATGAAAAATGCTTTCAAATATAATGTTGAAAAAGACAATGAAGAAGATAAGGCCGTCATTACATTAGCGGAGGAAGTATCCTTTTTGAACAAGGTTCCGATCCAACAGAAATTATACAGCTTACCAAAATCTATCAGTAAGATCCGCATCGATGGAACATTCAGTAAATTTATAGACAAGGATGTCATCGAAGTCATAAAAGATTTTGAGCAGAACGCGAGAAGTAAGGGAAAAGACATCGAGCTTTTGCAGGTTGTCTATAAAAAACCCTCCTCATAAGGGAAAGGTTTTCCACGTATCGCGTAAGCCATTACCTTCCATCGTTCTACCAGCAATCCTTGGTTGAAATAAGAGGAAGGATTATTGAACATCAAGAACAGATTTTCAATAAAAAATAAGTTGTTTGAAGTAAACAATGAATTTAGACATTTGTATTATTATAATAAAATCGAAACGATGCCTTTGGGCAAGAGTGAAATAAGAAGAATATGGAAAATAAAGATTTAAAAATAGGATTTGACAATATCATAAAGGGAAATAAAGAGTGGATGGAATTTGTAAAGAATGACGCTACGGGACGCTTCCAACAACTTGCTAAAGGTCAAAATCCGGAAATTCTTTGGATCGGTTGTGCAGATAGCCGTGTACCCGCAAATGAATTGACAGGTACAAAGCCGGGGGAGGTTTTCGTTCACCGTAATATTGCCAACATGGTTATTCACTCGGATATGAGTATGCTTTCCGTATTAGACTATGCCGTGAATGTGCTGAAAGTAAAACATGTGATTATCGCTGGTCACTATGGCTGCGGTGGTGTTGCGGCTTCTTTAAGCCGTAAGCAGTATGGTATTATCGACAACTGGTTGGGCCATATCAAGGATGTCTATCGCTTACATAGCGCAGAGATCGATGCGATCCAGGAACATGATAAAAAAGTAAATCGCTTAATCGAGCTCAACGTACAAGAACAGGTTTTCAACCTTTGTGCGACGTCGATTATCCAAAACGCATGGAAAGAGCGTAATGATCTTGCGGTACATGGAATGATTATCAATATCGGCACGGGAGAATTGATCGATCAACACTGTACCTTTACCAATAATGATGAGCTAGGTGAAGTCTTCGCTTATAAATAGAGTAGTAATAAAAATCGGTAAAAAGGGACGAAATTTCGTCCCTTTTTTATTTCATATCCCAACGTTATTAAGTCTCTCCATTCCAACAGATACAGCTGGCATATTCAACCACTCATGCTAAGCCGAATATCTACGATCTCCTAGCTAATATTTCACGGCGAATAATTAACTTTGTATTATGAGTGAAGAAAAATCATTAAATTTTATCGAGGAAATTGTCGAAGAGGATCTTCGTACAGGGAAGCATGGCGGACGTGTATTGACACGTTTTCCTCCTGAGCCAAATGGTTACCTCCACATTGGTCACGCCAAATCCATCTGCTTGAATTTTGGATTAGCACAGCAGTATAATGGCAAGACTAATCTACGTTTTGATGACACTAACCCTGTCACTGAGGACACTGAGTATGTTGAAAGTATCAAGAAAGATATTCAATGGCTTGGATTCCAGTGGGCAGAGGAATTATATACTTCAGATTATTTCGAGACACTATATAGTTATGCCGTTGATCTAATTAAAAAAGGTCTAGCTTATGTCGACGACAGTACTGCTGAAGAAATTGCAGCAGCAAAAGGTACCCCAACAGAACCGGGTGTTCCCACTCCCTATCGCGATAGGTCTATTGAGGAAAATCTAACCTTATTCGCGGCTATGCGTGCCGGTAAATACCAAGATGGTGAAAAAGTGCTACGTGCAAAGATTGATTTAGCTAGCCCGAATATGCATTTGCGTGATCCTTTGTTATACCGCATCAAACATGCGCATCACCACAGAACAGGGGATCAATGGTGTATCTACCCAATGTATGATTTTGCGCATGGACAATCAGATTCCATTGAGAAAATCACACATTCGATCTGTACGCTGGAATTTATTCCACACCGTCCACTATATGATTGGTGTATTGATAAATTGGAGATTTTCCCTTCCAAACAATACGAATTTGCACGTTTGAATATGACTTATACCGTCATGAGTAAACGTAAATTGCTGCAGTTGGTCAATGAGAAGTTTGTTGAAAGCTGGGACGACCCGCGTATGCCTACGATCTCAGGATTGCGCAGAAGAGGGTATACACCTGCGAGTATCCGCAACTTCTGTGAAAAAATCGGTGTTCAAAAACGTGAAAACATGATCGATGTCAGTCTTTTGGAATTTTGTATCCGTGAGGATCTCAACAAAACGGCATGGCGCAGAATGGCTGTTCTTGATCCAATCAAATTGGTGATCACAAACTATCCTGATGGTCAGGTAGAGGATCTTGTTGGCGAGAACAATCCAGAAGTCGAAGGTGGTGAAGGTTCACGCTCCATTCCATTTTCAAAGGAGCTCTGGATAGAGCGCGATGATTTTATGGAAGATGCACCAAAAAAATTCTTCCGTTTAGGCCCTGGGCTTTCTGTACGTTTGAAACATGCTTACATCGTCACCTGTCATGATTTTGTGAAAGATGAAAATGGCCATGTAACGGAAGTTCATTGTACGTATGTTCCAAACTCAAAATCAGGAGAAGACACTTCGGGATTAAAAGTAAAAGGAACAATCCACTGGATCTCGGTTCCACATGCAAAAGAAGCCGAAGTGAGATTGTACGACAGATTGTTCAATGATGAAAATCCTGCTGCTGCAGAAGATTTTAAAGCATCGATAAATCCTGAAAGCCTACATATTATTGAACGTGCTTACATTGAACCGGATCTTGCAAATGCAACCCCGGGGAAAGGATATCAGTTTATACGATTGGGGTATTTTACCTTAGATACACATTCAACTCCAGCTCATTTAGTCTTTAACCGTACGGTTACATTAAAAGACTCTTGGGGTAAGGAAGTAAAGAAAAACGCGTAAAACCGTAACCCATAAAAAGAAGAGGTTGGAAGTGATTCCAACCTCTTCTTTTTATAGTGTATTCTTATCCCCAATATTCCCCAGCATGCCGGATTTATATCCCCATCAATCTTGCTAAACTACACCTCTGTCACTTGAAACATCAGCGCTCATAGCATAAAGCTTCGCAAAGAATCCACTCCTGCTCGAAAATGACCACCTTTTATCAGGTTAGCCCGTTCTCAATCCAGATAACTGCTTGAAAACTGCCTGCTCTTTTACTTTCTTCGAACTGAAAAACTACAAGAGACGATTTATGCCCTCCCGTACTTCTCTTTTTTTTACAGCAGTAATTTATAAAGGTACATCATCTGCAATAAGAAAAACATCGTATCATTCATTTTTCAACCTGATTATCGTCACTCTTTTGCCGTGATTTTAGCAATAGTTTTACAGCAAACAAAATACCCTTAATGATATGAAAAAGCTACTTTTAATTGCACTAACACTCACCCTAGGCGCACTAAGTTTACAGGCACAAACAATCCCTAATCAACGCTGGCAAATGAGACTTAGAGGTGTGACAGTCATGCCAAACGAATCGGCCAATATTAATACTATAGGCGGAGACGTAGACATCAATACAAAATTTATCCCTGAACTGGACTTCACCTATTTCTTCACAAAAAACATTGCTGCTGAATTGATTCTTGGGACTACAAAACATAAAGTTAATACAACCGGTTCAAATTTAACTGCCATTGGTGGTAGTTCATCCAGCAATGTCGATCTTGGCAGTGTATGGCTCCTTCCACCTACACTGACAGCTCAGTATCATTTCTTCCCCGATGGTGCCATTAAACCTTATGTAGGTGCAGGAATAAATTATACAATATTCTATAGCGTCAACGCGGGACAAACGGTAAAAAATGTAAAATACGATAATGCTTTCGGTTTTGCGACTCAGCTGGGAATTGATTTTAAGCTATCTGAAAAATATTTCGTGAATTTGGATGTGAAGTACATTCTTTTAAAAACCGATGTCAATGTTGATGCATCAAATCTTGCACCTAGCTTATCCATACCGGCAAAAGTTGACATCAATCCCTTCCTGCTCGGCTTTGGAGTCGGCATGAAATTCTAATCATTTGGCTCATTCCCTATCCTATATGTATCGAGGCCTCTTCCAATATTTTAGAAGAGGCCTCATCTGGTTTTTTTACCTCAAGTATAGCAGTCAATTTACCGTTTAGGCAGACCGCGTAAATTTGGTTCAGTGTGTCATCAAAATTATTCTACTCCGTACCAATTTTGATATTGCTGTCTCAAGCGCTCAACACGTGCCAATCGCTTGGTATCTTTTGCTTCCAATAAAATAGCCTTGTACCGGTCTACAGAATCCAAACCGGTCTGAATATCATTCCACTCGAAGCTCAGGTTTTTCTTATCCGACACCAACTGATGTAGATACTCCATATTTTCAGCCACATAATCAAGGTTTCGGTCCATCATCCTGTTGGCTAGCTGAGGTTGTCCCGAACGATATAGACTGTCGATAATATCGGCATAATTGATGGCATCCGACATCGCATATACGCGATCGGGTAATTGATCGTATGCTTTTTTCGCTACTTCCCCAGCTTGTTTGACCTGACCATTGGCCAAGAGCATCCGGGCGGCTTTTCCAAATATATCGCGGGCGTACATACTTGTAAAGCGAAACGAATCAGTATCTAAATACTGTGCATTTTTAACATTGCCCCACTGATACGTATGCATAATATTGTTATATAATGCTTCCATGTTAACTAGCCCGGCCTGCTCATTTCGTTTTCCTGTCAACTGATCTGTAGCAGCAACAGGCATCAATCGGGAAGTAAAGCCCTCATTGACCAGGTATTTATCCAGGCCCAATTTAATGTCACTTGGCAGCATGTTCGAAAAATATATCGGTCTGTCCCAATGGTTATTTTCAAGCACCGATAACAGGGTTAAATCCGCCCTGGTCAGATGATCATTCGGAATTTCCCATTCCATTGCAGAAACAATAGCACTCTGAAAATAAGCCGGAACCGCATTTTTCTTAACCACCTCCTCTTTATCAACGCGCAATTGGACTTTCTTAGAAGGGAAATAGTTTTCCATATCACCTGAATTCAGCTGAACTTTATACTCCGGATCATCCGATGTGACAAACTGTAATAATTGCTGTATATCTACCGCATTGTCAAGTTGTCTATCCACAAAAGGGATATAATCACGAACGCCTTTTTTTGTCTTTTCAGCTGGGATCGTCACGGGAAGGCCTGCCGCTTGATACGTCGGCTGCTTAGCCTGTTGCATATACCAATCGCCAGTCAGATAACTTAATACCACAACCCGAACATCCGGACGTACTCCTTCCACTTCTTGCAAATACCAAACAGGAAATGTATCATGATCTCCATAGGTAAATAGAATAGCATTTGGAGCACAGGATTCTAAATAATTACGTGCCATATCCCTTGCCAGCGATTTTTCAGAACGATTATGATCATCCCAATTTTGATGGGCCAAAATAATGGGACCGCCCAATAAAGCGAAAGAAATACCTGTCGCTAACGCATACCGTGTTTGTACAAAACGATTGAGAAACCGAACAAATGCTATTGCTCCCAATCCGATCCAGATCGCAAACGCATAAAAAGATCCTACGTAAGCATAATCTCGTTCCCGAGGTTGCATGGGAGTTTGGTTGAGATAAACAACGATCGCTATTCCCGTAAACACAAACAGTAAGGTCAAGACCAAGGTATAAGGTTTATTGTTTCTATACAACCAGATCGCTCCGGCTATTCCCAATAGCAATGGAAGGAAAAAATAGGTATTCCGGCTCGGGTCATGCTCCTGTGATTGGGATATTTTATCTTGCCCTCCTAAACGCCAATTATCCAATGGTTTAATCCCCGACAACCAGTTGCCGTCACTATAGGTCCCATACCCTTGCCTGTCATTCTGTCTACCGACAAAATTCCACAAGAAATATCGGGTGTACATATCGCCCAGTTGAAAATTAAAAAAGAACTTAAAATTATCCGAGAATTGTGGCTGCTGCCCCTCCTTCAAATTGAGGTAACTCCTATAATAAGCCTGATGGGCTCCATCTTGACTATATATGCGGGGAAAGAAGGTTTCCTTATCAAACGTATACTTATCGACCTGACTAAAAGGAATATACCCTGATTCATCTTTGCGATAACCGGTTTTACTCTCTACACCAACGACTTGTGAATCATAGTTGGGTCCTTTGAGTAAAGGCTCCCGGATATATTGCTCCCGGCTCAGATAACCCAAAAAAGAAAACACATTGTCCGGCGCATTATTGTTTAACGACGGATTGGCTTTTCCACGAATCAAAACCATGGTATAGGAGCTATACCCAAATAGAATAAAACAAAAGACCAGCAGCCCGGTGTGGAGTGTGTATTGCCGCTTTTTATGAGAATAATATAGCCCATAAATGAGGAAGCTCCCCAACAGCAGACAAAAGAAGAAGATGCCTGAGCCAAAGCCCAAACCTAGCGAGTTTACAAACAAGAGGTCTACCTTAGCTGCGAGACCGACCAACCATTGAATAATTCCCCACAAAACGGCCCCCAAGATCAGCACTCCTACCAAGAAAGCTTTTATTGTGCCTTTCGCACTAACCTGTCCTGCTCTTCTGAAATAGACAACCATTGCTATAGCCGGAATTGCCAACAGATTTAATAGGTGCACTCCGATCGAAAGGCCCATAACAAAAGCAATAAAAACCAGCCAACGATCGCTACCTTCCTCATCTGCACGGACTTCCCACTTTAAAATTGCCCAAAAAACAATCGCAGTACACAATGAAGACATCGCATATACCTCGGATTCAACAGCCGAATACCAGAATGAATCACTGAAACAGAAAGCCATTGCACCAACTAAACCCGCAGCAAAAATTTGGAAATAATTCGATAATTTAACTTTCTCTTGCCTGTTGAGTATCTTTTTGGCAATTGCTGTTATCGTCCAGAATAAAAATGTAACAGTAAGCCCACTGCAGATTGCGGATCCAATATTCATCCAATAGGCGATTTTACCTGCATTACCCAAAGCCAGGTTGGAAAATATATTCTGAATAAGAAGAAATAATGGTGCTCCCGGCTGGTGTGCCACTTCCAGCTTGTAGGCACAGGCAATAAATTCACCACAATCCCACCAGCTTACCGTCTTTTCAACGGTGGCGATATATACACATGTAGCAATTAGTCCGCAAGCAAAGCCGAGTAGAGAATTTAATCTAGTGTACGTCATAAGGTCAATTTGGTCTATTGTTAAAATCCTTTTTAGCACTTTAAGTTAAAAAGTTATCCTGACTCCAATAAGTTAATTAACACTATTTAACACAAGTACCTGACTATAAACAGGCTATTAAACCCTAAATATAGAGATCGACCTAAACCACACTATCAAAATTCTGGACATATTTTAGGCTTTCACAACGAATACTACCATAAAAAAAGGGAGCTTATACGCTCCCTTTTCGTTTTATTTTTATGAGTTAGGCTAGTTTTTCAACAATCTTCTTTGTTGGACCAGGATTACTCATCGTATAGAAATGTAATACCGGAGCGCCAAATTTAATCAGCTCCTGACATTGTTGCACCAACCACTCTTCACCTACTTGTCTGACGTCGGCATTCGTTTTACATGCTGAAACAGCATCACTCAGTTCCTCCGGAATATCTAAATGAAATATCCTTGGTAGGGTAACCAACTGTTTTTTCGTTGTCAGTGGTTTTAATCCTGGAATAATAGGCACATGGATTCCATTGTCCCTACATTTTGTTACAAACTCCTTGTATTTTTCAACATTAAAGAACATCTGAGTCACAATAAACTCTGCTCCCATATCGACTTTTTGTTTCAGATATTTAAAATCAGTATTGAAATTTGGCGATTCAAAATGCTTTTCGGGATAGCCCGCTACTCCGATGCAAAAATCAGTCTTTTCCGATGTGATAATGTCTTCATGCAGATACTTTCCTTTATTCATATCAGTTACCTGTTCCAGTAGGTCTGTTGCAAAAGCATGTCCACCATCGGTCGGTATAAAATCGGCATCGCCCTTACGTGCATCTCCCCGCAATACCAAGACGTTATCTATCCCCAGGAAGTTCAAATCGATCAATGCATTTTCAGTTTCCTCTTTTGTAAAACCACCACATATCAAATGGGGCACCGCATCTACTTTATATTTATTCATGATTGCAGCACATATCGCCACTGTCCCAGGACGTTTACGATAGGAAACGCGTTCCAGTAATCCACTCGCATGCTCTTTATAGATATAATCTTCCCGATGGTAGGTTACGTCGATAAAAGGAGGTTTAAACTCCATCAGTTCATCCATGGTTTTAAAAATACTTTGGATGCCCTGCCCTTTCGCCGGTGGCAATAGCTCAAAAGAAAACAATGTTTTTCCTTTGGCATTCTGGATATGATCGATAATCTTCATTAAAAAACTGTTTTTAGTTTGGTTGGCTTACATCGAAACGCACACGTCGAGGAATCGTTTATCTACATGTAACTTATCTTTCCCACATGGAGTAGGGTAGAATTTAGCACCTTGAACAATACAGGTTGCTAAGGCTTCAACGGGTCTAGTCCCTCGGCCTTTCTCTATAAGCGTTGCTAATATCGTTTTAAAAAATCAAACGACAAAAATATTTTTTCGAAAAGGCAAAAATAGTGGCAAAAAGACTGCAATAAATACGGCTTCAGATTTATTCCCAGTCAACAACAGGAATTTAGGCTCCACCAAACGTAAAAGACTCTAAAAAAACAGATAAAATTAACGATCGAGGATCATCGACAGCGAAGAGACTGACTACGCCACAACAGATTGGCTAAAGATTCGTTGCCAGGGAATTTCGTAGATTTTTAAGATAAAATGTGATCAATAAGAGTCCCCTAACATGGTACTCCTCTTTCGATCCATAGTTAAAACCATCAAATAAATATTGATAGGCGACTAAAGCATTTTTTTCGTTGTAAAATAATTCCTTCCAAGAATCGGGAACATCTGCCCATGCCTTGAGCACAATGCCATTCTCAGCATAAATAATGGGTGATTCAACACCATCCATTCGATAATCGTGATGTGTGCCTGAACTTGATATGTGTTGGAAATAAGCGATAGAATAATCTACAAAATTCAATGCCCTGGCTTTTATCTCCTTTTCACTTTCTGATTTTACAGGGGCATTTCGCCATAGATTTACCTGGCTATCAAATTTGCTCGGGGTCTCCCGGATAGGGGTTTTATCTAACACAAAGTTGATATAAAGTTTTTCGCTAGTGGGTACACGTGCTGAGCTAAACTGCGAAAAATCACCTCTCAGCTGAACAAAATCGTTTTTTACCTTAACAATATCCAAAGCGAGACTACCCTTTTTCTCATCGGTCAATTCTAATCGATCGTCGTTAAATCTATACTTACCGTAGAGTAAGATATCATCGATCGCCATCACAAACTTATCTTTATCATGGAGTGAGAGAAAGGACCGGTATATCGTAGGATCATTACCATAGGCATCTGCCTCCGCATTTTGGGGTGATTCTCTTTTTACTTTATGATACTCCTCATTTGAATAGCCCAATATCATTTGGTAATTGCCTTCAGGAAAGTCCTTTTTCTTCCCAAAGAAAGCACAAGAAGACAACGAGAATACGAATAGCAGCAGTAATAACGGTTTCAAAATAAATCAATAATTATGGCCAGTAATAATATACAGACCAAGATAAGAAATTACTGCAATAGTTCGTATACCGCTATTTATTTGAATAAGCTTGGGGATATGCTTATTCTTTATAAAGATCCACCAAGCCTTCTGGCAATTCAACTTCAATGATCTCCTCTTCGCCATCGATTCCTAAGATCAAATCATCGGACAACGGGAACATCAGTTCTTTACCGTCCATATTTACCGAAGCGACAAATTGTTGTGGAAATTCCTGAACATCTGTTATTTGCCCCAATTCACCATGGTTTTCATCAATCACTAAAAAACCGATTAAATCAGTATATCTAAAATCATCTGGATCGCGCTCGGGCATCTTATCATTGGAAAGATATAGCTTTCTACGGACAAGTACTTGAGCCTTATCGATATGATCCACATCCTCAAATGTCACATACGCTGTACTATTTTTTTGAAATTTAATGGTATCAACAAAATAAGGAACAAGTTTTTTGTTCACTTCCACAAAGACAACATCGATATTCAAACTCTCGTATTCCTCGAATTCAAAAAATAGTTGTACTTCTCCTTTAAGACCTCTTGTTTTACTGATGTAACCGATGTAAAAGCTTTGATCAATAGTCATATATTTCGTATTTAGCGATTAGCTGTGAGACATGATTTGGCAAACCATTAGCCTATTGGCTGTTTCAAAAAAAGCCGGCTCAAGATTGAGTCGGCTTTCTCGAATACTTTATGAAAGAATTAACCTTCAGTTTCTTCTGATGCAGGAGCTTCAGTCTCTTCCGCAGCAGTTTCTTCCGCTACAGGAGCATTTTTAGCAGCTACAGCAGCAGCTTTTTCTTCTTTTTTCTTAGCTTCAGCCACTAAAGCAGCTTTTTTAGCTTCAGCTTTAGTTTGTGCTAAACCATCTTTTTTACCAGAGATTCTTGCATCATTATCTTCAGTCCAAGCTGTAAATTTAGCTTCAGCAGCAGCTTCATCAAAAGCACCTTTTTTCACACCACCTTGCAAGTGTTTTTTGTAAAGAACACCTTTGTAAGAAAGGATAGCGCGAGCAGTGTCAGTTGGTTGAGCACCTTTATTCATCCAATCCAAAGCTTTTTCAAAATCCAAAACGATAGTTGCTGGATTTGTGTTTGGGTTGTAAGAACCAATGCGTTCGATGAATTTACCGTCACGTGGAGCGCGAGAATCCGCTACGACTACGTGGTAAAAAGGACGTCCTTTTTTACCGTGTCTTTGCAATCTGATTTTAGTTGCCATTTTTTAATTTTATTTTATGTATTCAACATATCCCCCGAGCTTCATACTAGAGGGGATGCAAAGATAGTTATTTTTTTCTAATCATCATTATAATTTAATAAAACTTCACTGAAAACGACAGGGTTAGCTCTTATCAACAAGCTCTTTCAACCGTAATACCTACCCCTTAGGCCTTCATCTTTTCTTGCTTCCATACAGCAGCTACAACAAACTTTTCAAAAATCAAGACAAAAAACAGCTCCTTCCTTCAAAAGGACATCTTTACCAAATGTAAACAGGATGAACCGTTTGGGTACAGTACCTTCGAAATAGTCATCGACATTTTTGCCAATTCACTTTTTACTTTCTACCTTCATTCCATGAAATCTGTTGCGCCATTAAAAATACTAAAAGCTTCGGCCGGTTCGGGAAAAACCTTTAGCTTGACTTTACACTATCTCACGCTCCTACTCTCCAACGAGAATAGCTATAAGGAGATTTTGGCGGTGACATTCACCAATAAGGCAACCGCCGAGATGAAGGAACGTATCCTCTCGGTACTCCATGGCTTGGCAACAGGCAATCGTAGCCCTAAAATTGAAGATTTCAGAAAGCTTTTACTCCAGCAGCAACCAGATTGGAATCCGCATCTGATACAGGAGAAAGCTTTTCGGGTTTATCGACGTATCCTACATGACTACAGTCATTTTACCATAAGTACAATTGATGGTTTTTCCCAAAAAGTCATTCGCGCATTTACGTATGAACTCAATCTTGATGCTGCTTATAAGATTGAAATGAATGTCAATAAAGTGAAAAATGACCTGACAGTCATGCTTAATCAATTGCTGGATGAACGACCCGACCTACTGGATTGGATTATCGCTTATGCGGAAAAGAAAATAGCAAAAAATGAAAATTGGAACTACCGTCAACAACTAATGGGTTTGGCAAGTCTTATTTTCTCTGAAAATTTTCAGGAATTTGATGGTTACATCAATTCTGCCAATCCAAAGGAGGTTTTTAATCTCCTCAATCAGGAAGTTGAACAGAAGATAAACTCCTTCACGGAAGCGCTCTCCTTGACGATTGAAGCCTTTAGTGAAACATTCAGGAATTTTAATATCTCCGAAAGTGACCTGAAAGGTAAATCGCGCAATAAAATAATCTCCGCTAGCAAAACCAATAAAAAAACGGAAAAGCTGAGCGCTTCCGAAATTGCCAAGGTACTGGAAAAATATCTCCAGTTGATCGACAATGAAGATGCTTTTACAGATAGTGACAAAAATATACGGCATGATCTTATCGCCGCACTCAGCCCCATTCTGGCATCGTTCCAAAAGCTACACGATAATCTATCGGCTTACATTGCTTATCAAGCGGTACAAAGTAATCTCTATTACCTACGCCTGCTCAAGGAAATGAGCGACTTACTGACGCAATGGCGGCGGGACAATGGTGCTCAATTAATTTCCGACTCGCAGATTTTATTAAACAAACTCGGACTTGATGAAAATAGCGACCCAACATTTATCTGGGAGAAGATCGGCAATCGTTTTAACTACTTTTTGTTTGACGAATTTCAGGATACCTCGCGTATTCAGTGGAAAAATTATAGCCCACTACTGATTAATGCATTGGCAGATGCCAAAGGCACAATCAGCGAACACCTGATCGTTGGGGACGTCAAACAGAGTATTTATCGCTGGCGAAATGGGGATTGGCGTATACTCCTGCAACAGGTAGAACAACAGGTTGGTCATACCTTTCACTTAGACGAGGATAGCAAAACCACCTTTATCGAAAACGGAAGCCTTGACACCAATTTTAGAAGTCTTCCAAATATCATCCATTTAAACAATTACCTCTTTAGCAGTATTCCCCAGCATCTGCAACAGGTACTGAATGAAAAAGTATTCGAAAGCCTTGATGAAGAAGGTAAACAGTGGTGGACTTCTACTGGCAATGACACTATGCTGGTCAAAGCTTATGAAAACAGCCAACAGGAAATACCTGAACATAAAAAAGGGAAACTTGACCAATTAGGATCTATTGAAATCTCCTACATTCCTGTCACTGATGGACGCTACAGAAGAAATCAGGTTATTGAAGAATCGCTACTACAACTATGTCAAAAAATAGGCGACTGGCTCGGTAGTGGACGATATCAGGCGCAGCAGATCGGTATCCTGGTACGGAGTAATGTGCAGGCTAAATTGGTCATCCAAAAGCTCATGGACTTCAAAAAAGAGCAGCAACTTACATTTGAAGTGATATCCGGTGATGCATTATCCTTAGCAAGCAATGATGCTGTACTATTAGTGATCGAAACGTTAAAGGCTTTAGTCTATAATTCGGATAAACATACCATCCATAAAGCAAAGATGGTCTATCTATACCAGCATATTCAAAATAAGACAATCGATCAGAATGCATGGTTAAAATTTGCCGGCAACGACATCCGCGCACTTAAAGATTATCTCCCTGAGGCGCTGATTGACTCCTGGGAAATGGCGCAGAAACAGCCTTTAGTTCATTTAATTGAAAAACTCATTGAAATCTACGGTTTCACAACCACAGACAATATCCACCTCCCTTACCTCTTGGCGTTCAAAGATATGATCTCAGCTTTCTCCACCAATGGCGAACGTGGCATTATACAGTTCCTGGAGTTTTGGGAAGAAGATGGCAACCGGGCGGTGCTCCCTTCCAACGGAGAAATTAATGCGATCGAGGTAACAACAATCCACAAATCAAAAGGTCTAGCCTATGACGTTGTGATGATTCCATTCTGTTCCTGGGATCTCGATGGCATGATCAATGGCGATTTTTGGATAGAGACCTCGGATACTCCTTTTGCCCAATTGGGAAAAATTCCAATAAAATATACATCTACAGTCGGCAAATCTGTATTTTTCAAGCAATATTTTGAAGAGATGCTATTCAACTACATGGATGCCCTCAACACATTCTATGTAGCAACAACACGTGCTGTTGAACACCTCTATATTACGGCACCTTCCTTTAAAGAATCTGTTGACAAAAAAACGGGTGAAATTACAGGATATGATATTAAAGACGAATATATCAGCGATGTGCTCTATCAAGTCTTGGATAGCCCGATAGCTCCGTTTGCACTGGAAGAAAAAGGTGTACACATCGATCAAACGATCGAACAAAAAAAACATCAGGCTCAAAAAGACAATATTATTTCCCTTCGCCATTACCCCATTTCCAAAGAATTGGAAATGGCCTTAGAAAAATCGAGTACGCGTAACATCAATGATATTATGATGCTGGAGAAAGCCGCCCAGTACGGCATATTGGCCCACGATATTATGGCTCAAATTTCAAAGGAAGAAGACATCCATAAACTGGTACGCCAACTGATCCAGGAAGGAATCCTCTCCAAAGAGGAAGAGCCTTTTCTCATGCAGGAGATCAATCAGATCTGGAAGCACCCCCTAATCAATAAATGGCTCACCGGAAACTATAAAATCTGGAATGAAGCAAGCATTATTACCGCCAAGGGTGAGACCATTCGTCCCGATAAAGTCTTCACCTCCGTGGAAGAAACAATCGTTCTGGATTTTAAATTCACACAGACAGACTATATCGGGCACAAGTACCAAGTCGACAACTATAAAAAGAATTTGGAGAACCTTGGCTATAACAACGTTAAAGCCTATCTCTATTATGCGAAATCAAATCAATTAACTGAAGTAAAATAATAGCACGATGCAGACAGCCTTTCTAAAATTAGTGGCAGCAGACATTCAAAAACGTTTTGGAAACGATCTGAGTGAAATTGCCATCGTGTTTAATAATAAACGGCCGATTACCTACCTCAAAAAACATCTTGCTGAAGTGTATGGCCAGGCGATCTGGTCGCCACAGTTTTTTACGATTCAGGAATTTTTCAGACTTTCGACCGATGATACCGAAGCCAGTCCTTTAACCCAATTTTTTCATCTGTTTAATATTCATAATGAGTTATTGGTGGCTGAGGGCAGGCAACCAGAAACGCTGGAAGAGTTCTATCCCATTGCCGAAATTATATTGAGTGACTTCGGTCAGCTGGATTATGATCTCGTTCCCATCGAGCAGATCTATTTAGAACTTTATGACAATACCAAAATCGACATTGCTTTCCAACATCTCACGCAAGAACAGCAAGGGTTTATCCGTCAATTTTGGCAGTCCTTTTCTATTGCGGGGCATAGTGGAGTACAAGAGCGCTTTCTTCAACTTTGGAAAAGACTGCCGGTATTATATGATCGATTCAAAGAAAAGCTTAAAACAGAAGGCCAAACCAACTATCCAACAATCTACCGTGATCTGGTTGAAGGCAAGGCTACAAATCAGCAGTTTGCATCTTCCTTTCAGCATATCCTTTTTGTCGGTTTCAATGCTTTAAATAAAGCCGAAGCAAAATTATTTAGACAATGGCAGGACAAAGGCAGCGCACTATTTTACTTTGATGCCGATGCCTATTACCTGGAGGACACTATGCAGGAGGCGGGACTTTTTATCCGTCGAAATATTTTTCAAACAGGTTTGGTCAATGCCCTTGGCGATAGCCCGAACATTATAGGCAATAGAACCTCAACCGTAAATCTATATGCCAGCACCGGAAAAATCAGCCAAACAAAATTGCTCTATGATATCCTCGAACAGCACCATAACATGGAACAGACCTCTGCCATTCTTCTAGCAGATGAAAACCTACTGGTTCCTTTGCTACAGAGTCTACCCGATGTCAACCCCAACATCACAACGGGATATCCCCTGACGCAGTCTCCCATTTTCGGCATCCTGGACCTATGGATGGATGTTCATTTGGAGATATCACAGTTCAAGAGGCGGAAGATTCCTTATCAGGTCATAGAGACCTTTATCAACCATCCGCTCAGCATGGTTTCTTTAGCAGATAAACTTCAAATCCAAAAAGAGATTGCCGACAAACAGCTCTTTGAGATCGCATTGGAGGAGCTTCATCTCAAAAGCTCCCTGCCTCAGTTTTTTGTGCCAATCGAAAATTCGGCACATCTGATCCCTGCACTCATTCTGATCGTCGATGACCTGTTGCATAGCATCTCTTCTCAGGAGCGTATCCGCCAAATTGACAACAACCTCTTGATCGAAACAAAGAAAACGTTAAATCAGCTGCTACTGGGCTTTGAAACAGTTGCGCCCTTAAGCATCAGCTTCCAGATTGGCCTGATTAAAAAAGCAATCGCCCCAATAAATTCGGCGATAGAAGGAGATCCGCTAGAAGGAATTCAAATTATGGGACTCTTGGAGAGCCGTTGTTTAAATTTTGACAACGTATATATTTTAGGCGCAAATGAAGGCATTCTACCCAAAACGTCCAATTCACCGACCTTTATACCCAATAGCCTGAGAAGCGCTTATGGCCTTCCCATATTGGAGAATCAGGATGCCCTGTCAGCTTATTTATTCTATCGCCATTTTCAATATAGTGAAGGAATACATATTTTCTACAATGGCTTAGTGGACGAAAGCTCTACCGGCGAAGAAAGTCGTTTTATCAAACAGCTGGAGTTTGAAAGTAAATTTCAGTTTGACCGAAAAATTCAACAACAGACCATACAATTTGCCGATAAAGCGCAAGAGATTGTCATAGAGAAACGTGGTGAAGTCTGGGAAAAGATGTATCAGGATTTTATCGTCAACCAGAAAAGGATATCTGCAACGGCTCTAACAACTTACCTGCAATCCCCGCTACAGTTTTTTTTAAAACATGTTGCCGGCATCAAAGAACCGCCTTCAATCTCTCAGGAATTTGAGATGAATAAACTGGGAACTGTCATCCATAATGTCATGGAGAAAATATTCCTACCTTTCAAGGGGCAACAGGACTTTACACCGACAACTGTCTTACGGCAGGAGATAGACAAAATAGAAGCACAGGTCATTCGTGAAATAGGCCTGCAATATCAGATCGAATTAAAGACAACACATGATTTAAACAGCCTACAGCGGATCATGTTGAAGATTGCCTGCGAGTATGTCAAGATGTATCTTGAATATGACATCAACAATTACAAAGCATTTCGGATTATTGAACTCGAGAATGACAACGATTATGTACTGCCCTTTCCTATTGAGATCAATGGAGAAGAACAACAGGTCACACTTTACGGTATCATTGACCGTGTAGATGAGGTCGTAACACACGACGATCGTATTATCAGTAGAATTGTCGATTACAAAACAGGTGGAGACTCGATCATATTCAAAGAAATCGACCAGGTATTTGCACCAAATACCGAAAATAAAGCAATGGTGCAGACGCTATTCTATGCCTTTGTATTCGAACAAAAGACAGGAAGAAAACAACTCGAACCCCATCTCTATGTCGCCCGTAAAATGCGGGAAGAAGGGACATTATTCAGTGGTAAAGAGGGAATATTGACTGATGAATTCCTTGCTTTCCAGAAAGAAAATTTTGTCAGATTCCTGCGAGATATTCTTCAGGAAATCTTTAACCCAGATGTCCCATTTCGGCATAACCCGGACTCAATGATTTACCCAAGCGACCCTTATACACTATTCTATCGGGAAGCTAGCAAATGGGGCGATACAGAAGAATGAATATAGCAAAGACTTTAAGGAGAGGTCAAACAAAATGCTGTACAAAAAATACATTTTAAAAACAAAAGGGGACATTTTACTGTCCCCTTTCTATATTAACGTTTGTTTCTTTTAATTGCATTATTGGCTCGACGTTTTGCTGTATTAATTTTATAATGGAACCAATGGTCTTTGAAGATCTTTCGCATCGTATTGTCGAAATGCCTTGTGATAAACAGATTACGCGCCCCCTGCAATTTCTCACTGATCGAATTTGCTAACGCCCTAACAGAAATCGAATAGCCCTCTGTCTCATATTGAATATAATGCCACCAGCCTGCTGGCATATATAAGGTCTCTCCAGGATGAATGACAGCTTCATAACCATCTAGGTACTTTATCCCGGGATATTCCTCTTCACTACTATATTTGGGGTTTGCAATACTATGAAAATTGTATGGCAATTTGTACATCAAATCAGATTGATCATTCGGAAAAAGCCAAATACGTTTTAATCCTTGAAATTGAGAAATAAACACGTGTGACATATCAATATCGAAATGATTACGGGTACTTGACCCCTCTCCACCAAAGAACATAAACGGCAACCATTGCAATACCTTACCGCCTGTAACATCGTTATAAATAACATCGTGTTTCAGTTCAGGACGTATCTTGAGTAGATTGAACAAAAACAACCGCAACTCTGTAGGTTCTTTTGTGATCAGATCCAAATATTCTGCAAATGTCATATGGCCAACAGGAGCACTGGCAGCACGGTCCATTGATTCTTCCTCTTTTCCATAGACATCTATCTTTATATCTCCTGCGATTTCCTTAAAGTAATCATAACTCCATTTCTTCCACGCTGGACTTTCTGCACTGATAAAATCTGATATAATTACAGGAAAACCTGGTTTCAGATAATTCTTCAAAAAGTCTTCTGATTGAATGCCCGAAATTTTATCAACTTGCTTTAACTTCACGACTGACTAATTTTGCTTAATTACAAACATAAAAAAAATATCTCTATCAAATTTTAAAAATACCGCCTATGCTTTATTTTTAATTGGAATAAATTACTCCAAGCAATTTAATAGAAATATACTTAAAATCTCAATGACCATCGTCACTTTTATTACATTTTAACATCATCGATTCGACTCGCCACCATTTCTATACCCCTACAGATAAAAATACGATTCATCTATCTTTCATACAACATGAACATACCTCACAAATTGATCATCCGACCAATTCGTAAAATTGTCATCGTACCATTCCCGATTCGGAATGATAAAACTCAACAACAACGCCCGTAAAAGTCTTTACAGATCTTAAACTGCACAAATAACAAAAAAAGGGTCTTAAGAACCCTTTTTTTGTTATCTACCTTTTTACAAGGCTATTATTTATTTACCCTCTTTATATATTCTTCAACAGCCATCGTCATACTAGGCGCTTTTGGTGTTGGAGCAGGGATATCTAAAATCAATCCGTGATCTAAAAGTGCCTGTTGAGTAGAAGCACCAAATGCTGCAATCCTTGTATTATTCTGCTTAAAGTCAGGGAAGTTATCATATAAGGACTGTACACTTGAAGGACTAAAGAACACGATAACATCGTAGAAAACATCTTTCAAATCAGTCAAATCGCTTACAACAGTTCTAAAAAGCACAGCCGGTGTAAATTTATAGCCGTTTTGTTGTAACCAATTACTTGTTTCCTCATTGGCTACATCCGAACAAGGGAACAAGAAATTCTCCCCTTTGTGTTTTTTCAGTACCTCTTCAAGGTCTTTTGCGGTCTGTTTACCAAAGAAAATCTTCCGTTTTCTATATTGGATATACTTTTGAAGATAGAGGGCAATCGTCTCTGAAATACAGAAATATTTCATTTCTGCAGACACTTCAAATCGCATCTCTTCACAAATTCTAAAATAATGATCTACAGCATTTCTACTCGTAAATATTACGGCAGAATAATCTGCTAAATTAACCTTATCCCTACGCACATCTTTGGCAGGAACTCCTTCTACGTGTATAAAACCTCGAAAGTCTAATTTTAACCCGTATTTCTTTGCTAAATCATAATAAGGGGACTTATCGTTTTCAGGTTTTGGTAAAGTCACCAGTACACTTTTTACCTTCTTTGCTC
>Ga0213829_1000622_pt1 | contig 31944 bp, 29 predicted proteins | sample MC6MC0896MG_FD_180665 | JGI IMG/M metagenome (GOLD analysis project Ga0213829, IMG submission 180665) | Enriched soil aggregate microbial communities from Iowa State University, Ames, United States - MC6-MC0896-MG | ecosystem: Environmental > Terrestrial > Soil > Unclassified | place: USA: Iowa...
TTCGTTCTCGTGGTGCGGGAAGCGCAGGTCCAGACCGCCGCCGTGGATGTCGAACCGCGGGCCGAGGTACTTGGTGACCATGGCCGAGCATTCCAGGTGCCACCCCGGGCGTCCGCGTCCCCAGGGCGAATCCCAGGCCGCCGTCTCGGGGTCGCCTGCCTTGTGGCCCTTCCACAGCGCGAAGTCGCGGGGGTCGCGCTTGCCCCGCGGGTCGGCGTCGGCGGCGGCCTGCATGTCGTCGATGCGCTGGCGGGTCAGGGCGCCGTACTCCGGCCAGGAGCGCACGTCGAAGTACACGTCCCCCGAGCCGTCCGGCGCCGCGTAGGCGTGGCCCCGCTCGATCAGACGGGTGATGAGCGCGTGCATCTCGGGGATGTGTCCCGTGGCGCGGGGCTCATAGGTGGGAGCGGCGACGCCCAGGGTCTCGTAGGCCACGCGGAAGGCCTGCTCGTAGCGGTACGCGAGCGCCCACCACGGTTCCTTGGCCGGACGGTCCCCGTCAGGCACGAAGCCCTCCTGGAAGGACTCCGCGGACTTCGCGAGGATCTTGTCGTCGATGTCCGTGACGTTGCGGACCACGGTCACCTCGAAGCCCCGGTAGCGGAGCCAGCGGGTGAGCTGGTCGAAGGCGATCGCCGACCGGACGTGGCCCACGTGGGGCAGGCCCTGAACGGTGGCGCCGCAGTAGTACAGGCTCGCCTTGCCGGGCTCGAGCGGCTGGAATTCGCGGACCTGGGCTGAGGCCGTGTCATAGAAACGCAGTGTCACCTGCCAAAGCCTATGCCCTGGGGTCCGTCCCCGGCTATTTCCGCAGAGGACGGACCCCAGGGCACGCCGAGGCTCAGGCCAGTGGCTGCTGCAGCTCCACGTGCCAGCCGCCGTCGTCGTCACCGAGCCGGTGGTAGATCTCCCGGCACGGGCCGTGCAGTTCGAGGCCCGCCGCGGCCAGCTGATTGCCCAGCGCCTGCCAGCTGACGCCGATGTCCTGGATGTGGCCCTCGTGCAGGAGGGTCGCGGCCCGGGACACTTCCGGTTCACGGCCTTCGCTCACGGTCGGATCCGCCGCGAGAACGGCCGCCTGATCGCCGACCGTGAGCGCCGCGCTGACCAGCAGGCCCTCGTCGCCCGCGAGATAGGTCGCGATCGACGGTCCGACGGGAGGCGTCCCCGCACGGTCGCAGGCGGCTTCCAGGCGGTCGTACATCCCGCCGATGTGCAGTGCGACCTCTTCGGAACCTGCGACGGTCCGCTGCAGCTGGACGAATTCCAGCGCCGGCAAGGAGGTGATGGTGTATTCAGGCATTTCCTGCTCCAATTCCAGAAGGCGGAGCCGTTCGCGGATCCTCACCAGGCGGTCCTGTCCCGCCAGGATCCCGGCCTGTACCTCCCGCTCCCTGTCCCGGAGCATGCACAGCATCTCCTCCAGGCTCAGGGTGCGGTCCAGCAGCGGGCCGATCTCCTCCAGGCTGAACCCCAGGTCCTTCAGGGCCAGCAGCTGACGCAGGCGCGGCAGCTGGGACATCTCATAGTGCCTGCGACGGGTCCACTCGTCGGTGGCCGCGGGGACCACCAGGCCGAGCGCATCGTAGTGGCGCAGCATCCGCACGGACACACCACCCAGGTACGCGAACTCTCCGATACTCAACATGACGGGACCAGTCCAGCTGCTGACACCGTGTCAGCTTCAAGCCCCGGTCGCCGGAAGCGGGTAGACGAGTGCCGTGGCCACGGCGGTCAGCCCTTCGCCGCGGCCCAGGAAGCCGAGCCCGTCCGTGGTGGTGGCCGAGACGCTGACGGGCGCACCGGTGGCCTCGGTGAGGACACGCTCCGCTTCGAGCCGCCTCGGCGAGAACTTCGGCCGGTTCCCCAGGAGCTGCACGGCGACGTTGCCGATCCCGAATCCCGCTTCCCGCACGATCCGCGCGGCCTCGGACAGCAGGGTGACGCCCGGCGCTCCGGCGAACTCCGGCCGATCGGTCCCGAAGTGCGTCCCGAGATCGCCGAGGCCCGCCGCGGAGAAGAGTGCGTCGGCCGCGGCATGTGCCACCACATCCGCGTCGGAGTGCCCGGCCAGGCCCCGTTCACCGGGCCAGAGGAGGCCTGCAAGCCAGAGCGGACGCGGCGCGTCCTCGGAGGCGTAGGCGTGCGCGTCGACTCCGACGCCGGTGCGCGGGATGATCATGCCTCCCCCACCCAGCGTCCGGCGAGCGGACCTTCGAGCAGCCCTTCGGCCAGGATCAGGTCCACCGCGGTGGTGATCTTCAGCGAGTAGCTGGATCCAGCCACCACGTGGACCGGGATCCCGTGGGACTCCAGGAGCATGGCATCGTCCGTGATGGCGGCGGCCTGCCGGTCGTCCAGGTACTGTGCGTCCTCGTGCGCGGCGCGCAGGGCGGCCAGGCTGAAGCCCTGGGGTGTCTGGACGGCACGGAGGGTCTCGCGCGCGATGTTGCCGGTGACGAGTTCGGGCGCGATCTCGGCGTCCGCCCCGTGACCGGCGTGCACCTGCTTGATCGTGTCCACCACGGGGATGGCGGGGATGACGGCGCGTGCGCCCGCCCTCAGGGCGTCGGCCACGCGCTGAAACACCTGGACGGGGACGAGCGGGCGGGCCGCGTCGTGCACCAGGACGTGTTCGACGTCGTCCAGCGCGGTGAGCGCTCGCGCGACGGAGTCCGAGCGGGTGGCCCCGCCTTCGACCACGGTGAGGCTCCAGGGGGCGCCGGGGTGTTCCGCGCGGAAGGTCTCCACGACCTCACGCAGCGCTGCATCGTCGCCCGCGTCCGCGGACGGCAGCGCGACGACGATCGCGTCCGCGACGCCGGCCGCGACCACGCCTGAGAGGGCGTGCCGCAGGATCGGTTCGTCGCCCAGCAGGACCTGTGCCTTGGGGATGCCGAAGCCCAGCCGTTGCCCGGAGCCGGCAGCCAGGACCACCACCCCGAGCCCTACTTCCAAATTCATTTGAACATCATACCCGCATACAACACTCCGAGAATTCAAACACCCAATACTTACGACCCAGCAAACATCGTACGTTCCAATGGCGGCTTTATAATCAACGAAACTGACCGCAATCGAGTTGATCCGAGCGGGCAACTAAAACGACCGCGCGATCCCGAAAGCTCGAGAAAGACAGACGATTTGCTCTCTGCTAAGGCCCAGATCCGTAGAACCAAGCGAGTCCACGAGAGTTTCACGTGTTGACGCTCCAATTAGAAGAACGCATCCGGGTAGACTAAGGCGACACCACGCAAGAGCAACAGCCGCGGGCGACACTTCGAGACTTGCCGCGACCGCAAGCACCGTCTCGTTCGTCAAAATAGAAGATGCTCGTCCCCTCCCTCCAAGCGGTGAACGCACAATCAGACGGACCCCGCGGTCGATGCAGAACTCAGAAATCGCAGGGTCAACCGGCCGCAATAAGGAGTGCGCATTTTGCACGCTCCATAAATCGCGCCCAAGAATTGAATATGCTTCGCGGAGCTGGTCAAGAGTGACATTCGAAACACCTACCCGTTGCGCGATACCGTCAGTAAGCAATTCAGCCAATGCGCCGACGGACTCACCGAAGGGCACAATCGGATCCGGGCGATGAAATTGATAAAGCGGAATCGCCTCACACCCAAGACGCCTTGCTGATGCGATGGCAGCAGACCTCAGGTACGAAGGGTGTCCGCATACATCCCAGCCGACCGCCGACGCGCGGGTGCGAACGTGCCCGCCCTTAGTCGCAACGAGCACTGGGCTACCGCTTGAAGGGCGGCCCAAGGCCCGAGCTACCAGCTGTTCCCCATAGCCGACGGACTCGATCAACGGAAGGTGATAACTGTCCGCAGTGTCGATGAAATTGACGCCGACGTCAACAGCTTCACGGATGAGCGCCACCCCGCTAGCTGCACTTGGACGCCCCTCAACCGACATGCCCATCGCGCCTAACCCGACCGGCGATGGAACGAAACCCGCGCCTTTCACGCCACTTGACATCTTAATAACTCCCGTTCGATCCGCATGTTACGATCCTTCGCACAGCATCACACATCATGACACCACCAGGCCAACCAGGAGGATGCCAGTGACGAAGCAGGCAACCAAGATGCAGAGCCGACCGCACGTGTTATCAGGCTCGATCGCAGTGTCCTTCCCTATCCTCAGGATCGACGGCGTCTTTGGGCCACAGAGTCCGCTCCGCACGATCTCAGGGGAAACTGGGGTCAAGTCAACGAGAAGACTGGTCTTCATCGACCGTGCGGTATGGGACGAACACGGCCACTCAATCACGACCTACTTCGCTCCGGCCGCGACAGACACGCGACTCGAGATACTAAATCTCTCGGAAGAGCAGAAGGACGTGGACAGCCTCCGCACCGTCATCCGCGCTATCGAAGAGTTCGACCCACTGAGGCGGGCCGAACCGGTAGTGGCAATAGGTGGCGGAGTTCTGATGGATGTTGTGGGGTTCGCCAGCTCTATTTTCCGCCGTGGACTGCCGTACGTGCGCGTACCAAGTACACTCATTGGCCAAGTGGACGCTGGAGTTGGGGTGAAGACCGGAATTAACCTCGGAACCCGCAAGAACAAACTCGGTGCATACCATGCACCCATTGCGTGCTTGAACGACCAAAATTTGCTCCAGACCGTTCCGATGCGGCACATCTCCTCGGGAATGGCGGAGATTCTGAAAGTGGCAATCGTCAAGGACTATAAGCTCTTCGAAATGCTCGAAGCGCATGGCGCGGCAGGAGTCGCGAGACGAATGTGCACCGCATTTGATGCAGAAGTCATGGACCGTGCAATCGTTGGCATGGTGAGCGAGTTGGAGACAAACCTGACTGAGCATGCACTCGAACGGCTAATGGACTTTGGTCACACGTTCTCACCGCAACTCGAGCTCGAACTAAATATCCTCCACGGCGAGTCTGTCGCACTCGACATGGCAATATGCAGCGCGATCTCATGCAGGCGAGGCCTCCTCAGTCGCCAGAGCTTCAAACGAATTCTCGAATTGATGGTTGCCCTCCAACTTCCAATCGCAGATCCTCGCGTTTCAGTCTCGGACCTTGATCGCGCCCTTACCAGCACCACAAGACACCGAGACGGAAAGCAACGAGCCGCTATGCCGACTTCCATTGGAGGAGCTCATTTTGTCAACGACATAAGCACCGAAGAACTGGCCGCGGCCCTCAACTCGCTGCGGGACGAAAGATGAACTCGCCTACTGCACTTGCAGTGGATATCGGAGGAACCTGGGTAAGGTCAGCACTCGTCGATCACCAAGGTAACCTCGAAAGAGTCCAAAGGGAATCGTCGGCCGCTCTTGGGATAAACTCCGCGTCGAGCCCATCCGTAAGCGCTGAGAACATGGTTCGCTACTTGGTGAATCTGCGTGATGAAAATCGCGATGTCAACAATGTCGGCATTTCCCTTGGAGCTGTCTACCAGCACGAGACCGGGGTTGCAATTGCATCAGCGCCTCTATGGGGACCAGGCGAGTTTAACTTCCCACTAAGGTACATGTTGGCCTCCCGGACCAAACTGGAGACGAACTGGACAATAATCAACGACGTGTCCGCTGCGGCCATAGGAGAAAGCAGGCTGAACCCTCTCCTCACAGATCGGCCATTCTATCTTTTCACGATGTCCTCAGGCTCGGCCGTTCGCTATGTTGATAGCCATGGGATTCCAACGACTGAGCGCGCGGGGCGTCACGCTCATGGTGAGATAGGACATATCCGGACCAGTTTTGTCTACAATGGTCAACATATTCACGTGCGGTGTGAATGCGGAAAGTATGATCACGTGTCCTCATATTTGAGTGGCAACGGATTCGCGAATCTGCTCAAATCAGATGACATACTCCGGGCCGTCTCCGCAGAACGACCCAACTGGATGTACGCCAGCGACACAGAGCGGACAACTGCCTATGTCGCGGCCCTACAGGTCGGGAGGCCATGGGCGACCAAACTACACCTGGCCATCGCCGACAGTTTGCTACACGTAATAACGTGGCTCACAACGCTCGATCCGTACGCAAAAATAGTCATAACCGGTGGCTTTTGGGATGCGCTCCAGCCTCATCTGACCGAGGCAATTCTTGAGACCGCGTGCACCGAGGGGCCCTATGGAATCGCTACAGATCGGAACTGGCTGGTGGAGCGCCTTGTACCCACAGTTTCTAGGAACCCAGGGCTTGTAGGGGCAGGTCTTTCAGCGCTGGATGGCGTCTCCATCGCGACGCCGGAGACGAAGCACGCCTGTACTCGAATGAAGGGAACAAGATGACTCGGGTTCTTATACCAGGCTCATGGAGCGTCGAACTTTTGGCCCGCGGCCTCAGCGCCGGCCCTGTATCGATTCCTCCGGAATTCGGCTCCGCGAAAGCGCAGGTCAGGGCGCGCGTAATCCTGTCAGCTATCTGCCGTTCAGATTTGAGAGAGATTCGCCGGGAACGTGATCACCTCCAGACTTTCGGGCACGAAGTTGTCGCAGAAGTCGTAGAGAGTTCAGGTGTACCACAGCTCTACCCGGGCTACCGCTTCGTTCTCGATCCTCATGCACGTGTTTCCAGGACTTCTGGATTCTCAACCCACCTCTTACTGTGGGGAGCCCCAGAAGATGTCACCGCCGCCCTGCGCTTCGTCCCACCGGAGTTACCCCCTGACCTTGCACTCTGGGTCGAGCCGTTGGCGTGCGCACTGAACTGCGTGGTCGCGGCACATACGAACGCCCCGGCGGAAGCAAGAAAGGCATTAGTCTACGGCGCGGGCACGTATGGCACGATAATTGCTACGCTTCTGCGATCAGGAGGGCTTGACGTCACCATTACCAATCGCACGGGACGGAGGTTGGAATGGCTCCGTTCAAAAGCGGGCCCTTGGTCTCGAGGCATTACTTTCACAGGATTGGAGGATCTCCAGTGCAGGCAGTTTGACCTAATCGTTGATGCTTCGGCATCAGTTGATCCCGCGACCTATCCCTTCCTTGCCAGTCTTTTGAACAACGGTGGACAGATTCACGTTTTTGGAGGAACCCACGCCCGCCAGAGCCTAGCTTTCGGGCTATCACTGGATGGAATTCGCCGGAAGCGCCTCTGCAAGGATCTCGTCTATGAGAATCACGCCTTGCGGATCACGGGATCACATGAAGCATCGAACGCAGACTTTGATGCTGCCGTCCAACTCATCTTGGAAAATCGGCCCCAGCACGACTACAGATTTCTCCACTCGGCCCACATTAGTCTCGGCGACCTTGTCAGCACGCTAGGCCAACTAGATAAGAGTACGCACTACGGTAAGCCGATAGTATTTCCCAGCACAGCCCGCAAGAATGAGAATGCAGCGCTAATACGGCACCCGTCCCGAGTGGACCTATCAGTTCCCGCAGGCAACACAGGAGGACCCGTTACCGTTGAGCCACTGATAGTCGGACTGTGCGGAACCGATGTCCAAATGCTCACCGGAGAACGACGGTGCGAGACACCAGTGCTCGGTCACGAGATGGTGGCCCGCGTCGCGGAGTCCAGAAGTCCTGACTACCGCCAAGGGGACATAGTAGTCGCGAATCCCGTACGGAAGTCCGAGCCCTCCAAGGTCTTGGGCCACTCAGTACCAGGCGCCTTGCAAGAGCGCCTTGCTTTCTCGTCGAGCGACATCGAAGAAGGGGCCCTCATCACATATAAGGGGCCCCTGGAACTAGGGCCGCTGGTAGAGCCGCTGGCTTGTGTATTTCACGGAATGCGAGTCACTGGCCTGGTGGCGTCCCCGGTCAAAGCTGTAGCAGTAATAGGTGACGGCGCGCTAGGACTCATGACAGCACTCATTGCAGAGGGCTTCGCCGAGAAAGTGACTCTGTTCACCAAGGCCTCTTCCCGGAAGGTGAAGGTTCGCCGTGCGCTAGGTGGACAGTCGATCGCAGTCGAGCACGATCCCTACGACTCCAAGTTCGACACCCAGTTCGATGTTGTTTTCAACTGCACGACCCGTGCTTCCGCGAAGACCGCAATCGCCGCATCGGAATTTCTGCTTAGATCGAATGGAATACTCGACATGGTGTCCGGTGTCGACGAACTCGGCGTCGGAACTGACAGCAGAATCGAAGCCGTTCAAACCGTCCGGGAATCCAACGTATCAGGTATGACGGACATACAGTTGATTCAGTGGGAGGCACGAGGGAAGACAATCCAGGTGACAGGTCATCGAGGTGCATCAGACGTCGATTTCGAGAGCGCTCAAACTATTATATGTAGATCCCCCGAGCAATTTCGATCACTCATAGGAGCGACACTTCAGTTTGCAGAGGCCGCAGTTCACATGGAAAAGGTCATCTCGCGGGCGAGCGAATTTGGCTACTTCCGCGGCCCATATAAAACACTAATTTTTGGACCTTCCTTGGCGGAACATGCCCCTGAGATCGCCGCATGGCGTCCGCAATTCAAACCAACCATCAAGGCGGTGACCCTTTGAAGAATGAACTGAACTGGACCGTATCATCCAGCACGAACGTCGTCAGAAATCAGTGGATTTCACTCCGGGCCGACAACTGTGTTACGCCTAGCCAGATCGAAGTAGCACCGTACTACGTACTAGAATACCCAGACTGGGTCTCGATATTCGCGCTCAACTCGGCCGGAGAGGTAATTCGTGTGAGCGAGTATCACCATGGCGCCGGAGTGTACGGCTTCGGTTTGCCAGGCGGTAGCCTGGCCGACGAGTCAGAGTCACCCGAGGCTGCGGCGGTCCGAGAGCTTCACGAAGAGACAGGTTTTGTCGCAGCTAAACTCGTAAATCTAGGCGCAGTGTGGGCTAATTGGGGGAACCATACCAATCGCGTCCACATGTTTCTTGCAACAGACTGCTATCTCAGCGGGCAATCCAGTCCGGATGAATCTGAATCGATTTCGGTAGAAACAGTCAGTATCCACGAATTGCGCGGCCATGAACTGGCACAAGCCTACCATCGTCTCAACTTCTACATGGCTATGGACCAATTGCGCAATTCAGGCGCAGAACTCGCCAACGAAGCCAAGCCAACCCCACGCCAGTTGCGAGCTAGCCAGTGAACGTCGCACAGAAGATCTCTCAGGCACTTCTGGTCGATGGCGTAGCTACAGTTTTCACGATACCAGGTTCGAGCTGCCTTTCTCTTCTCGAAGCGATGGCGCGAGACCAGATACGAGTCGAGCTCGCCGGCAACGAACCAGGAGTGGTACATGCCGCCCACGGGTACGCTGCAGCCGCGGACGCACCCTACGGATGCGCGCTCTTGTCCCGCGGCCCCGGCGGGCTAAACGGGGCGGTTGGGATAGCAACCGCTTGCGACGGATTCCCCGTCCTAACAATCATTGGCGACAACGAAGTCAAGTGGCGGGGCCGAGACCTGGTCAATCAAGACCTGCCCCTTGCGCAGGCCCTCGCTCCGGTATGCGACGTATATGAACTCATCGAACCGCGCCATACGGACACAACATTAGCGCGAATCCAAATCTCCCTGGTGAAGGAGAGACGAAGTTGTGTCCTCATAGTCCCTAGCGATATCGCCTCTGCAAGAATATGCGAACCAGATGGGGCGGGCTCCGTCGAGCTCGACGACGATGACTCAATAGAACTGAGAACGCTCGTACGCCACGCGAAAAGGCCGTTCGTAATCTCCGGTCGTAACCTCCCGGAAAGCGAATTGATCGGGGAAGCACTCCGGAAACTGAGCGTCCAACGGCCCCGCATCCCCATTGCAATCACAATGCGGGGACTGAGTCGAATTCCGGAGGGCACATGGGGGGTTGTGGGAACCATGGGCGACCCCGAACTCAATCGAATATTGCTCGCCTGCGACCTACTCATAGTCCTCGATGAAGATTTGCGCGCAGAATCACTTGGAAGGTGGGACAATTTGTCGGCGGCCGCAAAAATTGTGTCTGTGGGTACCAGAAGGCAGCGCTATGTCAGCCCCACATTGGAGATTCTGGGCGGTGAGAGTGAGCTACTGGCTACCTTAAAGATCTTGACAGTCGATAGCAATTCCAGCGGCGATATGCATGCGCATCTTTCGTCGACACCCAACGCGACCGAGGATCTTATATCCGCGGTAGTCAACAAGATGGATGCGCGGACGATTACACTGGATGCGGGAAAGAACTTCTTCCTTGCGGCCGGCTCAGTTTCGAAAATCCCTCTGAAGACAGTTGTCTACAGCGATACTCAAGGAACCATGGGGTTCGCACTTCCCGCAGCAATCGGCGCCGCCATTGCCACTAACGAGGCCACCCTCGCAGTGTTGGGGGATGGAGGCCTAATTATGACCATGAGCGAGCTGCCGACGATAAATAGATTGCGTCTCCCGGTAACGATTCTACTAATCGATGATCGCGAACTTGGAATGGTGAGGGACACGCAACGGTCGAAGGGCCTGGGTCTTAATTCAACTGAGGTAGCACCTGTAGATTTTCGCGCGCTTTCTACGGCAACAGGACTTGATTATGTACAGATCCGGGACATCGCCGATCTAAACGAGCTCAGTTTTGACCACCCTTCCATTCTCCACGTGGTCGTCGAATCACCACCGCTCCGCTCTCGCGGCTCCGTGAGCGGGTATCTTCCTACTTGAAGGTGAGAGCATGAAACTTGAAAATATTCTTGATGTAACGCTCAGAGACGGCGCTCTGGGGCTGGACTTCCCTTACACGTTGCGACAATCGAAGAACCATGTCGAGTACATGAGCAATGCTGGCTTGCGGCACATAGAGGTAGGGTTCGTGAACCATCCTGCCTCTTCCCTGGGCCGGGCGCTTTCCTTCGGTGCTGACGTCCGGAGGGAAGACGTATCTATAATGACCGGAAGTCTGGCGGCTAACGTCTACCGGATGCTCGATGCAGACCACCTACCTGGTACGGCCGGCAGAGGCCCAGCGCTCTCAGACCTGATCGATACGAGCGGCACCGTCCGTCTAACCTCTCGACATCGTGACCTCGCTGACGTCCAGAGCGTCCTTGAGGAGCTTCGCAACTACGGCCAGAGGGTCGCTGTGAACCTCAAACATTGTGGATCGAGAACCCCGGAAGATATTCAAATGGCAGCGGGCAGGGCCAGTCAACTGGGTGCCAAGATATTTTACATCGTAGACACAACAGGCTCGCTCACCCCGAACATGGTTATGGCGCAAGTCGCAGCCGCAAAACGGGCAGCACCGAGCATGACATTGGGGTTCCATGGCCATGACAATCTTGGCCTCAGCGTGGCTAACACCCTGGCCGCCTTCGAAGCTGGGGCTACACTTTTGGACGCGTCACTGGCCGGAGTCGGGGCGGGAGGTGGGAACACTCCGTTGGAAGCCCTAGTGCTTTTGGCCTCCGACGCAACCCTCGCGTCGTGGACATCCGTTTACAACGCGCTATCGTCGCTTCCCACGCTCGAAGCGGGAGGAGCAGACCGCGCATTTTGGGGATATCTGGGAGTAGACTCAAGGGCAAGAGAAGAGTTTGCGCGAAATGCCAGACGAATCGGGTGCGATGTACACAAATTTGCCTGGCAGGCTGTCAAGGGCAGAACGATCAACATCAGCGGCCATGCACGAATTGACCGGTTCTCTAGTGAGGGCAAACGTTCAACCGTACGCAAGACTGAACTCACCAAAGACGCCAGGCTTCGGGAAGAAGTCACCTTTTGCCAACGGACCTTCGCTTCGGGAGCTCCTGTCCCCGAGATCCTTGATTTCCACGATGGTGTGGATGCATTCAGTTACCGAATGCCGTTCTACGACGGACCCACACTGTCCGAGCTCTTGCGCGAAGTAGATAGCAATGCGCGGGCTATCAAGACCTTTGAGCAAGTCTCACGAGGCCTGCGTTCGATTTGGGCCACCGCGCCCGCAAGCATCAGCCCCAGCGTATTTGCGCGCGATATGTACCTGAACAGGCCGTTGGAACGAACCAACCGCGTGTCGAGAGATTGGAATACAATCGCACCTCACGGCATGCTCGGTACATGGGAGAGTTCGTCATCGTACGACCCTGAAGAGTTGATTACTCTCATCTCCTCTGCGCCAAGACTGAAAGTCGACAATTTCGAGATATCTAGCGTAAATACGGTCCAAACGGTACTGGAGCGAAAACTGCCGGAGTTATGTCCTGAAGAAGAGAGCATGGTTTGCATCCACGGTGACCCACACTTTGGAAATGTACTTCTCAGTGGTGAGAGTCAACCAGTCTTCCTCGATCCTGCAGGATTTCTCAGTGGTGGCGACGCCGCCTACGACGTGGGCAAGATGCTCCTTTCTCTTGGGCTCCACGACCCATTGCTCCACGATGACATCACCCCGTTCGATCTCCTCGTTAGACCGGACGGAGTTTCCATCATGAACCTCGGCAAGTTTCGGCATCAGGGAACAGGTGCCAGATGGCAAACAATTACAAATGACCTGCAAAGGCTGGCACTAACGAATCTCAGTCCGCCAAACCTTAATAATACACGCCAGTTCGAGACAAGGGTTCACTGGGTAGAAGCTATCCACCACATCTCAATAGCCCCGACCATGATCCGTCGCGGATGGCTCGCATCTGCAGTACTCCTCGTGGGATTGAAGAAGATCAGAGTGCTTGCAAACGGAGAGAACCTTGTTTAAGACCATACTTTTCGATTGTGACGGGGTTCTCGTCGACTCTGAAAATATTTCCGCATGCGCCCTTTCACTTACGCTGGAGGGATTCGGAGTAACCTTGGCGAAGGACCAAATTGCGTCGCAGTTGGTCGGAAAACTCCGATCTGGGGTCGATTCGATTCTTCAATGCCACCTTGATGCGTCCGAGATGGACAGATTCTGGAGCTCATATTATGAGACACGTGAACAGATGTTCGATGCCGAACTGGAGCCGGTCGAGGGCGCACGTCTCTGCCTGGAACAGCTCTCTCAAAGAGGAGTTTTGCTTGGCGTCGTGACACAGGCCGCCCGCTCAAAGGCAATACGAAATCTAGCACGAGTTCAGCTCCTCGAATACTTCGAGGACGCTGTGTATTCCGCCGATCAAGTCGAGCGACCTAAACCTTGGCCCGACCTGTACCGCCATGCCCTGCATGACCTCGGCGCGCTCCCTTCCGGCGCCCTGACCGTCGATGATCGTGAGGAGGGGATCCTTGGCGGATTACGTGCCGGACTGAGCACAGTCTTTTTCAATGGGGTGCACGGCCGTCCTTGCGATTTTAGTTGGGTGCGAACCGTTCGAAATCTTTCCGAGATATCCGCCTAGAGGACCGATCTGCCACAAGATATTGCGCCCCAGGTGGTCGAACACGAAGATCCTTACAAAGAGTGTGGGAACCAATACGGAAGGAAGATCGATGGCACTCAAGAAATCAATCGAGTCAATGGCGGGTTCGATAATCACTGCGTTCGATTTACGCGCAGCGGAAACGAGTCTACCCCGGTGGGAACTCGCTAAAGAGGACCTGTCACGCCTTCGTTCATGGTGGGAATCTTATATGTCGAGGTACCACGGAAAGCATAGCGCTAGGTTAGACGTTCATCGGTTCGAGGACCGCGAAGCTCTCGACTCTTACGACGAGATCGTGGGACTTCTTACGGAGACCGCCGCAACCAATCCGCGCTTGGCGCAAGAAGTTTGTCGCCTCTCAGAACAGTATCTCACCTCTATCCGCCTGCCATACCAGGTCGTAGAGGCGAACCACTGGACGCAGAGTCAACATGCACCCGCTCCGCCCGCGAAAGTTCAGCCTTTCCACGTTGTCATCCCATTTAGAGACGACACGCAGAGTCAGTCCAGGCTCAGCACACTGCTAACGACACTCGGCCGGATCTCTCGCATTAGGACCAACGGAGCTGCTCTCAACGTCACGGTGGTTGAGAGCTCCTCCCAGAAACGCAATGAGTCTATCATCCACAGATTCGGCTTCAATTACCTCCACCATCCATATGGTGGTCCCTTCAGCCGATCAGCCGCTATAAACACCGGCGTATACGCAACAGCCGAAAACACTGAGATCATCGTGATCATGGATGCGGATGCAATTGTCCCCCTAAACTTTGCTGAGATTATCGGCTCGGCCCGACTGCATGAACGAAACTTCGTCCCTGCAATGTCAACACTGTGTCTCGACATCACGTCCACTACCCGGCTCGCCTCGGCACTAGAGACCTCGGCTCAGCTCGAAGGCAGACTCTCAGGATTCTCCCTTCACATGATGCGGGGAATTTGTATCGTAGTACGACGCACAGACTTCATGACGGTAGGAGGTTTTGATGAGGGATACAGAGGTTGGGGCGGAGAAGATGTTGATTTTCACAGTCGCTTGAATTCAAAGTTCGGTGTCGGCCGCCTCCCTGGAATGCTCCTCCACCTGCATCACGAGCGACCGGATATGACGGACTTCACGAAGCTCGTCATGGCAGGCCTATGAGTCGCACCCCGGCCCCATAAGGCCAACGCCAATAGAGACCTCAAGACTCCTCCTCCATTATCAAAATGATCTGGAATGACTTATGACAGCATATGTACCAACGTCTCATGGCGGGCGAGGTTTTGCGAATTTGTGGACTCCTCGCCTGTTGGGCTTTCTCTGGGGTCTCCAGTTTTCTCTGATAAACCCCAGCCTGCCAGTCATCCTTTCAGATCGCTACTCTGCGTCCGCAGACGATATCGGATTGGCGCTAATCATCTACAATACGAGCGGATTCTTCTTCTCGATTGTCCTTCCGATGTTGGCAGACAGGAAAGCGAGCTACAAAGCGTACATGACACTGTGTTCGATATCTTCAGTGTTATTTGTCGCTCTGACTATCGGATCGCCCTCGTTTGGACTAGTACTACTTTGGCTGGCGCTGTTCGGCGGCCCGGCGAGCATAGGAACCTCTCTCCTTTTCGCCTACACCCGGAGTGCAGGTCTCGGCGAGTCTGAGCTTATGAACGTTCGGGCGTCAGTGTCCTTGTCGTGGGTCCTCGGCCCCCCGGCAGGTGCGCTGATTGCGAGTACGCTGGGCCCATCTGCACTGTTGTTTGGAGTCTGCACAGTGTCCTTGAGTATCGGCGTGCTAGGACGGAGCCTTCGTTCCTTGAAGACTATTCCGATGAAACGGGGGCAGAGCAAGAGGATGCCATCTCACTCGCCAGCACGGATGGTTTTGATTATGGCGCTCTTGGTCGGTTCATTCTCCTGCCTTCAGGGTGCGAACATCGCCTCAGTGAGTACCTTGGGCATCTTTGTGAGCGACAATTTGCGGATTGATGTCATGTGGGCAGGTATCGCACTGGGACTCTCTGCGGCTTTAGAAGTCCCCGCGCTAGGCGTTCTCGCCCGAATTGGTGACAGGATTTCAATAGGGCTCATAATGCTCTCGGGCTGCGTTGCAGGATTAATCTACTTTTCAGGACTCCAGGTCGTCGAAGCCCCCCTCCCATTGCTCGCGCTGCAACCCTTGAACTCCTGGTTCTGCGCAGTGCTCGGAGGGACCGGTCTCGGGCTATTTCAACGGATCATTCCACGCCCAGGATTGGCTTCAGGCGTATACACCAACGCTCGTCGAGTGGGGGCGGTGTTGAGTGGTCTCGTCATATCAGCAGGTCATCGACTCTCCGATAGCATGTCTGGCGTCTTCCTTTTGTGCACTGTTCTCATCGCTGTCGCCCTTGTTGTTATTGTATTCACGTTAAAGTCAGGGGCCGTGGAAGATGGGTCTACCGACTAGGAGTCGCCCTTCCAACTGAACCGTATAGATATAGCGAGTCTTCTGGGAATGCTGGACTAGTTGTTGATTCGCGCGCTTCGGCGCTAGCCATCCCCTTGGACCTAATTCTCGGAACGAGATGCCAGTAATTATTCCTCCGGTAGTTCCTCCAAGCAATATCTCCATTTTGACGTGCTGAGATTGAGCTGGTGGCACAGAGGCGTTCGGAATTTCGCTTCTACAGATGTGAAACAGAAGTCATAGAGCCAGCGTAGTCGCGGCGGCGGCAGCCGGCGTTTGATCTCAACCATGGTTGAGGCGGTTGGCTGGCGTCATGCGGATCATCTCAGTCGCCTTCAACACGTCCGACCTCCGACGCGCGGAGGCCTTCTACGGCGAGCTCCTCGGGCTCCCCGTCCATCACCGGGAGCGCGAGCTGGTCGTCCGGATCGGCAGCTCGGCGCTGGTCCTCCGGGAAGGTCCTCCAGGACCGGGCCGTCAGCACCTGGCCTGGACGATCCCCCGCCGACAGCTCACGAGCGCCAAGCAGTGGCTCGCCTCGCGGGTCACGCTGCTCCGGGACGCCGACGGCCTGGACGAGTTCGACATGCCGTCGGCCTGGAACGCCAGGTCACTCTATTTCGCCGATCCCGACGGGAACATCCTCGAACTCATCATCCGGCGCGATATCCCCGACGACCGGGACCACCCGTTCACCGCCGCCGACATCCAGAACATCAGCGAGGCCGGCGTGCCGGTCGCGGAGGTGACAGCAGCCGCCTCCGAGATCCGCTCGGCCTTCGGGCTCCCCGGATACGGCTCCGGATCGGCGTCGTTCCAGCCCCTGGGCACCGTCGACGGGATGCTCATCCTCGTGACTCCCGGCCGTGCGTGGTTCCCGACCAAGGAGCCCAGCGGGACGTTGCGACTCGAGGTGGTGATCGAGGCGGAACGGAGTGCACGGGTGGCGCCTGCACCGGGGATCATCCTCACCTCGGAACCGCGGCCGGCCGCCTGAAACCGGCTTCGGGCCGGATCCGCTCCGGAGGCAGCCAGATGCCCCGGACAGCGAAAGGCCCGTCCGGCGCAGATGCACCGGACGGGCCTTTCACAAAAAACTCAGGTCAGAAAAAACTCAGGCGGGGAGTACTAGGAAGCCTTCACGTCCGAGGCGAGAACCTCGTCTAGAACGTTCGCAGCATGCTCCTCATCCGTCTTCTCGGCCAGGGCGAGCTCGGAGATCAGGATCTGACGCGCCTTGGACAGCATCCGCTTCTCCCCCGCGGACAGGCCGCGGTCCTGGTCACGGCGCCAGAGATCGCGAACGACCTCGGCGACCTTGATCACGTCACCGGAAGCCAGCTTCTCCAGGTTCGCCTTGTAACGGCGGGACCAGTTCGTGGGTTCTTCGGTGAACTCGGCACGGAGAACGTCGAACACGTGCTCCAGGCCTTCCTTGCCCACGACATCCCGAACGCCCACCAGGTCGACGTTCTCTGCTGGAACCTCGATGGTGAGGTCCCCCTGGGCTACGCGGAGCTTGAGGTACATCTTCTCAACGCCCTTGATGGTGCGCATCTTGATCTCTTCGATCTTCGCTGCGCCGTGGTGAGGGTAAACAACCGTCTCGCCGACTTCAAACACCATGTGGATTATCCCCTTTCCCGGCTTCCAGTTTACCACGTGTGAGCGCGGCAACTTCTCGGCCCTCCAGCCGCTCTTCCTTGAAATATCAAGGATCCAGGCCCACTCAAGCGTTCGTCACGTGACTTGACGGACTGGCAAAAAGGTGCATCCACGCCGCCCTGTCGGCCCCATGTAACAAGGGTCCTGGCACGTCGAACGAGGCCCCGGCCCATTTGCCGATAAACTGTCAGCAAAGAGCTCTCATTCACTCGTGCAAGGAGTTACGTAAAGTGCGTTCCACTGCCCCCCAGACCGTCAAGCCCGGCAAGCGCGCCCTGGCCGCCGCAGCGTTGGGCCTCGGACTCCTCGCCGCCACCACCGCCTGCTCCGCCACCTCGGCTCAGCAGACCACCCACCAGTACGCGGCCTCGGACGGCGTCAACGCGCAGTTCGGCGACATCAAGGTCCGCAACGCCATGATCGTCAGCGACGGCGAGAAGAACCCGGGCCGCCTGCTCGGCAGCATCTTCAACGGCAGCGCGCAGGATGTCACGGTCACGGTCAACGGCGCCGAGGGCTCCCAGACCCAGGTCCGCGTGAAGGCGAACAACGAGGTCTCCCTCAACGAGAGCAGCGACTCCGCCATCCTGAGCACCTCGGGCGGCGCCCCGGGTTCCCTGGTCACCCTCCAGTTCACCGGCGAAGGCAAGACCGCCGATGTGAAGGTCCCCGTCCTGGACGGCACCATCAAGGAGTACAAGCAGTACCTCCCCACTCCCAAGGCCACCCCGGGCGCGTCCACCAAGGCCGAGCCCACCACCTCGGCCACCCCGGAACCGACCTCCACCACCGAGGGCGGCCACTAGCCTCCACCCGGCTTCGGTCTTCGGCCGGATTTCCGGCCACCACGACGACGGCGCGGTCCCACCGCGGTGAGTTCTCACCGCCGGGGGCCGCGCCGTCGTCGTTCCCCCGTTCGCAGCGCGCCGGGCCGGGCCTTCGCCCCGGCCGATGAACCCGGAAGGCCTGTGAGCAATCACACAGGCGCGCCAACCGTCCAACAGGTGATCAAGGGCCGGACGATACGGAAGAATGGAGATGCGGCCCGTGCCGCCCCATCCCTGGAATTTCCTGTCAGAGGACGACTATGACCATTTTGAATCTGGTCCAGCCGCGGTCCATCAGCCGCCAGCTGGCACGCCTCGACACCCCCGGTCGCTTCTTCGGCGCCTACCTGCTGGCCCTAGCCGTCCTGGCCGCCCTCATGGTGGGTCTCGGAGCGCTCGGCGGAGTGGCGCTGAATCTCGGCGTGACCGCCGTCTTCATGCTGCTTCTCGCGGAGCTCGTCCTGACGGTGGCCTTCCTGGCCGTCGCCCTGGGCGGGCCCCTTTACTGGAGCACGCAGCGGCGCACCCGCTAGAGCATCGTCAGGCACCACCAACGCTGAAGGAGCGGCCCCGAGGGGCCGCTCCTTCAGCGTTTTCCGTTACTCCCCCGGGGCGCCCAGGCACCGCGGGGGCTCAGGCTTACGGCTCGAACTTGTAGCCCAGGCCACGGACCGTGACCAGGTACCGCGGAGCCGACGGGTCGGGCTCGATCTTGCTGCGCAGCCGCTTGACGTGGACGTCGAGGGTCTTGGTGTCCCCCACGTAGTCGGAGCCCCACACCCGGTCGATCAGCTGCCCACGGGTGAGCACACGCCCGGAATTCCGCAGGAGCATCTCCAGAAGCTCGAATTCCTTGAGCGGCAGCGAGACCTGCTCGCCGCCCACGCTCACCACGTGCCGCTCGATGTCCATCCGCACCGGACCGGCCTGGACCGTGGTGGTGATGAGTTCCTCGGGCTCGCCCTGACGGCGCAGCACGGCGCGCACCCGCGCCACCAGCTCGCGGGAGGAGTACGGCTTGGTGACGTAGTCGTCCGCACCGAGTTCCAGGCCCACCACCTTGTCGATCTCGGAGTCCTTGGCGGTCAGCATGATGACCGGCACCGATGAGCGCTGGCGGAGCTGACGGCACACCTCGGTGCCCGACTGGCCGGGCAGCTGGAGGTCCAGCAGCACCAGGTCGGCGCCGTTCCGGTCGAATTCGGTGATGGCGTCGAGGCCGTTGTCCACGACCTCCACCTCGAAGCCCTCTTTGCCGAGCAGGTAGGACAACGGGTCGCTGAAGGACTCCTCGTCCTCCACAATCAGAATGCGGCTCACGCCTGGACTCCTTCTTGATGAGCGCTGCTTTGATGAGCATTGCGGTGGCCGGTCCTCCCGGCCTCGTGGGCTTCGTCCGGGCTCCCCTGATCCTCGGAGGACTCGCGGCCCTCCATCTCGGGGAGACGGACGGTGAACGTGGAACCCTGGCCGGGCTGCGACCAGACGGACACCTCGCCGCCGTGGTTGGAGATGACGTGCTTGACGATGCTGAGGCCCAGTCCGGTGCCGCCGGTGGCACGGGAACGGGCGGCGTCCACCCGGTAGAACCGTTCGAAGACGCGCTCCTGATCCTCCGGCGAGATGCCGTCGCCCTGGTCAGTCACGGAGACGGCGATGAGGCCTTCACGGGACCGGATGCCGATCCCCACCCGGGTGTTCTCCGGCGAGTAGCGGATGGCGTTGTCGATGAGATTGCGGAAGGCCGTGGTGAGCAGATCCGGATCGCCGAAGACGCGGGCGTCCGCGCCGGCGCTGCCCACCACCAGGGTGATGTTCTTGCTCTCCGCCGGGAGCTTGGAGCGGTCGACGGCGTCGGCGATCACGTGGTTGAGGTCCACCACGGTGCCCTGCAGCGCGATGTTCGCCCCCTGCAGCCGGGACAGTTCGATGATGTCCTGCACCAGGTCCGCCAGCCGCGACGCCTCCTTGTGCATGCGCTTCGCGAAACGGCGCACGGCCACCTCGTCATCCGAGGAGTCCTCGAGCGCTTCGGCGAGCAGCGAGATGGCGCCCACGGGGGTCTTCAGCTCATGCGAGACGTTGGCGACGAAGTCGTTCCGGATCTCCTCGGTGCGGGTGATCTCGGTGCGGTCATCGGCCAGCAGGAGCACGTATTCGTCACCGAGGACGGCCGCGCGCACCTGGACGATGATCGATCCTGCGCCGAGCGGTCCCCGCGGCAGTTCGAACTCGCCCTCCAGCACCACGCCGTCGCGGCGGACCTTGGCGGTCATCTCCAGCAGCTGATGGTGCACCACCGTGTGGCCGCGGACGAGGCCGTAGGCGTAGGCCGCCGGGCTGGCCCGCACCACGCCGTCGATGTCATCGACGATCACGAAGGCCCGGCCGAGCACGCTCAGAACCTCGGCGGCCCCTTCGGGCAGCTGCGGCTCGTCCAGTTCATCGTCCACCAGGGTGCGCTGATGCTCACTCGCACGGAAAGCGAGGACGCCGAAGACACCGAGGCACAGGCCGACGAGGCCTGCGACGACGCCGATGAGCAGAGGATCCACATCCCCAGCTTACGGTCCGGCATCGCGCCCTCCGGCCAGATTGCGGGGAGGATCAGGCCGGTTCAGCTAACGTTCACCTTCAGGACGTGCAGTATTCACGGCCTGCTGACACTGTAAGTAGCTGGACCACCAGCGTGTTGGGGGCGCTCCCCGGACGGGGCGTCACTGCGGCACGCAGCCATACGAAAGGACGCCGTCAGTGCGCAAGGCTTTCCAGGACGAGCTCGCCCAGGTGGGCGATGAGCTCGTTGAAATCTCCAAGTTGGTGGCGACCGCCATCCAGAACGCCACGCAGGCCTTCGAAACCGCTGACGTGGACCTCGCCCAGGACGTGATCGCCGCGGACGCCCGCATCGACTTCCTGCAGAACGCCCTCGATGAGAAGGCCATCGACATCCTGGCTCTTCAGGGCCCCGTCGCGAGCGATCTGCGGATGATCGTCAGCTCCCTGCGCATGAGCGCCTCGCTCGAGCGCATGGGCGATCTGGCCCGCCACATCGCCCAGCTCACCCGCCTGCGCTACCCGGCGCAGGTCATCCCCGCCTCCCTGCAGGACACCTTCCGTTCCTTCGCCGAGCTGGACATCCAGATCGCGAACAAGGTGGCCGAGCTCCTGGCGACCCACGACCTGAACGTGGCCCGCCAGATCGTCCGCCTCAACCTCGAAGTGGACGAACTGCACGCCGGAGTCTTCCAGGCCGTCGCCGACGCCGAGTGGACCGGGAACGCCTCCACCTCGGTGGACGTGGCCCTGGCCAGCCGGTACTTCGAGCGCTTCGCGGACCACGGCGTCTCCGTGGCCCGCAAGGTCAGCTACCTGGTCAACGGCGAATGGCAGCCGGAGGAGATCGGCGGCGCCTGAGCCGCGGTTCCCACAGCACACTCGTGCCAGCACGCTCCTGCACGACGACGGCGGGGTGGTCACCCAGGTGACCACCCCGCCGTCGTTCTGTGCGTAGTCAGGGATCCGACCGAGCAGCCGGCGGGTCCCTGACGAAGCCCTACTTCTTGCCCTGGTTCGCGACCGCCTGGATGGAGGCCGCGGCAGCCTCGGGGTCCAGGTAGCGGCCGCCCGGGTTCAGAGGCTTGAACTCCTCGTCCAGTTCGTAGACCAGCGGGATGCCGGTGGGGATGTTCAGACCGGCGATGTCATCGTCCGAGATGCCGTCGAGGTGCTTCACCAGTGCACGCAGGGAGTTGCCGTGGGCGGTGACCAGAACGGTCTTGCCGGCCTTGAGGTCCTCCTTGATCTCAGATTCCCAGTAAGGCAGCAGACGGACCAGGACGTCCTTGAGGCACTCGGTGCGCGGCACGGCGTCGCCGAGATCGGCGTAACGCGGGTCGCCCACCTGGGAGAACTCGGAGTCGTCGGCCAGGGGCGGCGGCGGGGTGTCGTAGCTGCGGCGCCACTCCATGAACTGCTCCTCGCCGAATTCGGCCAGGGTCTGCGCCTTGTCCTTGCCCTGGAGGGCGCCGTAGTGACGCTCGTTCAGGCGCCAGTCACGCTTGACGGGGATCCAGCCGCGGTCCGCCTTGTCCAGGGCGATGTTGGCGGTGTTGATCGCGCGCTTGAGGAGTGAGGTGTGGAGGATGTCCGGCAGGACGTCGTTCTCCACGAGCAGCTCGCCGCCGCGCGCGGCCTCGGCGCGGCCCTGATCGTTGAGGTCCACATCCACCCAACCGGTGAAGAGGTTCTTGGCATTCCATTCGCTGTGGCCATGGCGCAGCAGGATCAAGGTGTACGTCATACGTCAATCCTAGCCAGCCCCGGACGCCCTCGGCCCTTTGCGTCTTAACGTCACCGTCCGTGACCACTCCCCGACCCGCCTACCATGGGACGGTGGTCCAGAAATCCGAACGTCTCCGCGCTCCCGCCCGCGCCGCGGGCCGGACCGGCAGGCCACTGGGCAATGTCACCCGAGGGACCACCAACCCCAATCGCATGCGCCGCGTGGATCGCTGGATCACCGGAACCCAGGCCTGGCGATTCCAGGAGGACGGCGCCCCATTGGCGGTAGACCTGGGGTACGGGGCGAGCCCGCGCACCGCGATCGAGCTGTTCGACCGCCTCCGCACCGTGAATCCCGGGTTCCGGCTGACGGGCGTGGAGATCGAGCCGGGCCGCGTGGCCCGGGCCATGGAGGAGGCCCGTCCGGGTCTGGACTTCCGCCTGGGTGGTTTCGAACTGCCCGTGGACGACTCCCCGCTGCTGGTGCGGGCGTTCAACGTCCTGCGGCAGTACGACGAAGGCGATGTCCCGGCCATCTGGGACACACTCCGCTCACGGCTGGCTCCTGGTGGTCTCCTGGTGGAGGGGACGTGCGACGAGCTGGGCCGGACCGCCTGCTGGGTGGCGCTCGACGGCGACGGTCCCCTCAGTCTGCACCTCTCGGTTAACTTCGGCGCGCTGGAGCGGCCGTCCCAGACGGCCGAGCGGCTGCCCAAGGCGCTCATTCACCGGAACGTCCCCGGCGAGCGGATCCACGCGTTCCTGCAGGCCGCCGATCAGGCCTGGCTGGCGGCGGCGCCGCTGGCCGGTTTCGGCACGAGGCAACGCTGGATGAGGATGTGTGTCGCCCTGCGGGAGGCGGGCTGGCCGGTGCTCGACGGACCGCGGCGGTTCCGGCTGGGCGAGCTTTCGGTGGCTTGGGAGGCCGTGGCGCCGGGCGCGTGAAGCCCGTCCGGGCTCACCAGCTGTTGTAGCCTCCGCTGCGGAGGTCCTTGATGGCCGGGCGGACATCGGCCAGGTAGACGCAGGACGCGGTCACCGCGACCAGGGCGAACAGCCCCAGACCACCCGAACGGGAGAGGACCGACAGGAGACCGATCACGGCGGCGCCTCCGGTGACGGCAAGCCAGAATCCCTTGCTTCGCTTCATGGCGGCCTCGAAGTCCCCAGGCTTCCGGATCAGGGCATCGATGAACGCCCAGGCCTCCAGCCCGAAGGCCACCAGGCCCAGCACGAAGTAGACGGCCGTGGTGGCATAGTAGATCAGCATCTGTCCGCTCACGGTTCCACCCTATCCTCCGTGGGCCGGCAACGCATCGAGAGCCTGCGACAGATCCGCCCAGAGGTCCTCCGCGTTCTCGATGCCGACGCTCAGTCTCACCAGGTTCTCCGGCACGCTCTCCGGTTCGGCCGCGTGGCGCCGTCGTCGTTCGATGAGCGATTCCACGCCGCCCAGGGAGGTGGCGGGCATCCAGAGATGCAGCGCCCGGACCAGCGCGTCGGCGTTCTCCGCGCCGGTGCGGCCCCACCCCTCCGCCACTTCAATGGCCAGAATGGAGCCGAATCCCTTGAGCTGAGCCTTGGCCCGCTCGTAGCCCGGATCCTCCGGGAGGCCCGGGAATCGAACCCGTTCGACAGCGGCGTGCGCGGCCAGCCGCTCCGCGAGAATCTGCGCGCTGGCCTGCGAGCGCTCGACCCGGAGCGCGAGAGTGCGCAGACCCCGGAGGGCGAGCCACGCTTCCCAGGGGCCGGCGATGGAACCGTGCAGGGTGCGGTGGTGGAGCAAGGTGCTCCGCAGCCCCGCGTCCCGCGCCACGAGAGCACCCAGCACCACGTCCGAGTGTCCCGCGAGGTACTTGGTCACCGAGTGGAGCACCAGGTCCGCTCCCAGGAGCAGAGGCTGCTGGATCAAGGGGGTGCAGAAGGTGTTGTCCACCACCACGAGCGCGCCCCTGGCATGGGCGGCGTCGATCAGAGCGGGAAGGTCGGCGACACCCAGCATGGGATTCGTGGGGCTCTCCAGCCAGAGGAGATCCGCCGCCCGGCCGTCGGCGCTCAGCGCCTCCAGCGTGGCCTCCGTGTCCGTGACATCCACGAGCCCCAGCGTGAAGAGGCCTTTCTCCGCGAGTTCGGTGGCCATCTGCACCGTGCCCGCATAGGAGTGCCCGGGCATCACCACCAGCCCGCCGAGAGGCACCAATGACAGCGCGGCGCTGACGGCGGCGAGCCCGGAGGAGAACAGCAGGGCCGGCTCCGGTGAACCTTCCAGACGTCCCAGCGCGTCCTCGAAAGGCTCCCAGGTGGGGTTCGCGTAGCGCCCGTAGCCACGGTCCCCGTCGCCGAGCGGCCCCGTCCCCAGGAAGGTGGAGGAGAGCACCACGGAAGGGTTCACGGGGGCGTCCCGCTCCCGGTCCGGCCGTCCGGCGGCCACCACGAGAGAGTCGGGGCTGAGGTCCTGGGATTCGTGCATGGTCCTCACGTTACGGCTCCGCCCGGCCGTCCGGGCAAGACGATCCCGTCATGTGGGCAACGGGAATTCCGCTTGTCCACATCGCCGCGGACTCTCCGCCCGCACCCAGCTTGGCCCGCTAGGCTGTGAACGTGACTACCAGCGCAAACGGATCCGGCCTGTTCATCGCCTTCGAAGGCGGCGACGGCGCCGGGAAGTCCACCCAGAGCCGGCTGCTGGCCGAGGCACTGCGGGATCGCGGCATGGTGGTCGTCCAGACCCGTGAGCCGGGTGGGACCGAGATCGGCGAGAAGCTGCGCTCCCTGGTCCTGGACCACGGTCACGGTGAGATCGACGCCCGCACCGAGGCCCTCATGTACGCGGCCGCCCGCGCGGCACACGTGGAGCAGCTCATCAGGCCGGCACTCTCCCGCGGCGAGGCCGTCATCACGGACCGTTACATCGATTCCTCGGTCGCGTACCAGGGCATCGGCCGCGGCCTCGGAACGCGCGAGGTCCGCGAGCTGAACGCCTGGGCCACCGACTCGCTCTGGCCGGACTTCACCGTGGTCCTCGACGTCGACCCCGCCGAAGGCCGGGCCCGTCGCGCACCCGGAGGCGAGGACCGCCTCGAGTCGGAACCGGATTCCTTCCACGCCCAGGTCCGGGACGCCTATCTGGACGCGGCGGCCGCCGCCCCCGAAAGATACCTCGTGATCGACGCCCGTCAGGACGTCCAGGTCATCGCGGGCCTGATCCTGGAACGGGTGGAGCAGGTCCTCTCCGCCCACACCGCCCAGGACGCCGTAGCCACGGGCTCCCCCAGGGAACTCCCGTGACGGTCTTCGATGAACTCCGCGGCCAGGACGCCGTCGTCACTCAGCTCCGCCGGGCCGCCGCCGGGGACGGGATGACCCATGCCTGGCTCTTCACCGGCCCTCCCGGATCGGGCCGGTCCAACGCCGCCAAGGCGTTCGCCGCCGCGCTCAACTGCGAACAGCCCGACCCCGCCCGGCGCGGCTGCGGCGAGTGCCACGCCTGCCGGACCATCCTCGGCGAGACCCACCCGGATGTGCAGCACGTCCGCACCGAAAAGGTCACCATCACCATCGACGAGGCCCGTGAGCTCGTCTCCACCGCGGGCAACCACCCGGCCTCCGGCCGCTGGCGCATCATCATCGTGGAGGATGCGGACCGCATGGCCGAGCGGACCACCAATGTGCTCCTCAAGGCGATCGAGGAACCCACGGCCCGGACGGTCTGGATGCTGTGCGCCCCCTCCCCCGCGGACGTCCTGGTCACCATCCGCTCACGGTGCCGCAGCGTCGGCCTGCGCCTGCCCGCCGTGGATGATGTCGCGGCTCTGCTCGTGGCCCGCGACGGTGTGGACCCGGCCCTCGCGGCCAGCGCGGCGCGGATGGCACAGAGCCACGTCGGGATCGCCCGGCGTCTGGCGCGCGACGCCGACGCCCGGCAGCGGCGCCTGGAGACGGTCCGCTTCCCCCTCGCCCTGAAGGGCATCACCTCAGCGGTGCTCATGGCGGAGCGCCTCATGGCCATCGCGACGGACGAGGCGGACAGCTCCAACACCGAGCGTGACGCCGCCGAACGGGCTGCGCTGCTGGGATCCCTGGGTCTCGAAGAAGGCGCCACCGTGCCGCCCGCCCTGCGCAGCCAGCTCAAACGCCTCGAAGAGGACCAGAAACGGCGCGGCAAGCGGTCCGTGACGGATTCGCTGGACCGCACTCTGACCGATCTCCTCTCGTTCTACCGGGACGTGCTCATCCTCCAGGTGGGGGCCACCGGGACGCTGGTGAACGAGGAGATGCGGCCGGACATCGAGGCCTTCGCGGCGAACGGGACCGCCGAGGAGACCCTGGCCAGGATCGATGCCATCAATCTCACCCGTCGGCGGCTGGTCACGAGCAACGTGGCCCCGCTGCTGGCGCTGGAAGGCATGGCGGCAGGGCTGGTCTGAGACCGGCGCACCAGAGGATTCCGCGGCCGGACCGGACCGGCCTGCGGGGAAGACACGGCGAACCACGACAGTTCGGAAGGCGGACAACGGATGAGGCAGAGCGTGAAGGGCACTGCGACGAGCGCGGGGCGGAGTCCTCGGAAGGGGCGGGCGCGCGCGGGGCGGCTCGCCGCCGTCGTCGCCTCCGTGGCCGCGCTGGCACTGGCCTTGAGCGGCTGTGTGACCATCCCGGGGCCGGAGAAGAGCGCCAAGGCGCCCGCGGCCGGCAGCCAGCAGGAAGGCTTGAGCGACGGAGCTCCGGCCGAACTGAAGGATTTCTACGGTCAGAAGGTCGGCTGGACCTCCTGCGAGCACGACGCGAGCTGCGCCTCGGTCAAGGTCCCCACGGATTACCAGAATCCGGGCAAGGGAAGCATCGAGATCGCCCTGATCAAGATCCCCGCCACGGGGAAGTCCCAGGGTTCGCTCTTCATCAATCCCGGCGGCCCGGGCGGCTCCGGCTACGACTTCGTCAACGAGTCCGCCCAGTGGATTCTGAGCGACGAGATGCGCTCCAACTTCGATCTGATCGGGTTCGACCCGCGCGGCGTCAAACGCTCCGCCCCCGTCACCTGTCTGACGGACCAGGAGCGCGACGCCCAGCGCGCCGAGTACTTCGACCCCAGCACCGCCGACGGCCTGGCCCTGGCCGTGCAGGAGCAGCGTGACACGAACGAGGCCTGCCAGCAGAAGACCGGGCCGGTCCTGTCCCATGTGGACACCGCCAGTGCCGCCAAGGATCTGGACATCCTCCGGGCCGCCCTCCGCAATCAGAAGCTCAACTATCTCGGCTACTCCTACGGGACCTTCCTCGGCTCCACGTACGCCACGCTCTTCCCGGACCGCGTGGGCCGGATGGTCCTGGACGGCGCCCTGGACGCGACCCTGACCCAGTCCCAGCTGACCGTGGGCCAGGCGAAGGCCTTCGAACGGAGCCTCCGGGTGTTCGTCGAGTGGTGCCAGCGCAACTCCGGATGTCCCCTCAGCGACGGGGTGGACGCCGGCATCGCACGCATCCAGAAGCTCCTGGCCGAGTACGAGAAGAGCCCTCAGCCCGCGAATGACGGCCGTCCCGTGACGGTGAACAGCTTCGTCTCCGGCCTGATCGTTCCGCTGTACAGCAGCTCGAGCTGGCCGACCCTGCGCCAGGCACTGGCCCAGGCGCTGGTGGGCGATCCGTCGCCCATGATGCAATTGGCGGACTTCGGCGCAGACCGTGACTCGCAGGGCAAGTACACGTCCAACAGCTCCTTCGCCTTCAACGCCATCAATTGCCTGGACTACACGCCGGACTCGTCGGAGAACGACATGCGGAAGGAGGCCCAGGAACTCGAGAAGGTGTCCCCCACCCTCGGCAAGTACATGGCGTACGGCGGCATCTCCTGTGAAGGCCTCAAGACCACCGGCATCCGCAAGGCGGCTCCCGCGTCGTACAGCGGCAAGGCGCCGATCGTGGTCATCGGAACCACCGGAGACCCGGCCACCCCGTACGAATGGGCGGGCAATCTGCGCAAGCAGCTCGGCAACGCCTCGCTGGTCACCTGGGAGGGTGAGGGCCACACCGCCTACGGCCGCGCGGGAGACTGCATCACCAACGCGGTCGACGACTACTTCGTGAAGGGCACGACGCCGGACGACGGCCTCCGCTGCACCTGAGCGTCACGAAAGGCCCCGGCGGGTTCCCCGCCGGGGCCTTTTCCGTCGCCGCGCCCTGATACCTCGCCGAGCTCCACCCGGACGCGGCGGGAGGGAAACCCCTCTGGCAGACTCCGTCAGAGCTGGCGGCCACCGAGGAGGGGCCTGCTCCCCTCCCGCAGGAGGCCGGGGATGTCCCGGATCGACGGGACCACCGCGTCGGCCCCCGCGGCGCGCAGGGCGAACTCGGAATGAGCCCCGCTCAGCACTCCGGCCACCAGGCCGGCGCCGGCCCGGAGGCCCGACTGGATGTCCGCCGTCGTGTCCCCGACGACGAGAACCTCCCGGACGTCATCCAGGTCAAGGGCCAGGACGGCGGTGAGGATCATGTCGGGGTGCGGCCGGCCGCGGCCCGCGTCCTCCGGGCACAGGCTCAGATCCGCCAGGCCCATCCAGCCGAGGGACTCCAGGATGGTGTTCTGCGTGTGCCGCCCGAACCCCGTGACCAGGCACAGCTGCATTCCCGCCTCACGGAGCCATTCCATGGTCTCCCTGGCGCCGGGGATCGCCTGGACACCGCCACGGGCCACGAGGCGGTCGTAGGACTTCTCGAAGACGGCGTTGGCGAACAGGGCCCGCTCCGGCTCCCCTTCGTAGAGCTGCCGGAAGACGCCGAGCTTGGAGAGCCCCATGGCACTGTGCGCGAAGTCCATCATGGACCCGAAACGCTGCCCCTGCGGATCCTCCCCGGCATCCAGGAACGCGTCGCGGAGGGCCTCGTCGATGAGGCCGCCGTCGGTGACCGTGGTGCCGGACATGTCGACCACGGCGAGCCTCAGGCAGCTCGCCCGGCCGGTGACGTCCTGTGCGGTGGTCCGTCCGGCAACCGGGTTCACGGTCATCGCTTGCGCTCCTCTGCTGGTTCCCGCCGCACGGTCCTGGCCACGCGGCAGCACGGAGTCCCCGATGGCACCGTGACCTACAGGTTGCCCCGCCCGGGCGACGACCAGCTGAACCATGCTGGGCCGGGACATGAACAGCCACCCGCGCCCGGGGGAAGGCCGCGCACACGGCCGTTTTGACCCACAGCCGGAGAGCACTCTAAACTTGTTTCCTGTGCGGTCAGGCCAGCAGGTCAGACGCGGCATGTGCTTCCTTAGCTCAGTCGGTAGAGCGTTTCACTCGTAATGAAAAGGTCATCAGTTCGATTCTGATAGGAAGCTCCAGCAAGGTGGAAGGCCCGTGATCCTGAGGGATGCGGGCCTTCTCCGTACCCGCCCTCAGGACACCAGACGGAGCGCCTCATGAGTTCCACCCTCGCGCCGGAGACCACGGACCGGGCCCTCCTGTGGAAGGTCTACTCCGCGGTGGCCGCAGTGGCCTTCCTGGCCTCCTTCCTCGGATCCTGGCAGCCGTCCTTCTGGGAGGACGAGGTGGCCACCCTCTCCGCGGCGACACGGCCGCTCGGCGAACTGCCTCGTCTCTTCGCCTCCATCGACCTTTCGCACGGCCTCTACTACGTCCTCCTGCACCTGTGGACCGGAGTGGCCGGCACCTCGGAGACCGCTCTGCGGTTCCCCTCGGCGGTGGCGGTCGCGGCCGCTTGCGCCGGGGCTGTGGCCCTGGTCCGGCGTTTCGTCCCCCTCTCCACCGCGGTGGCCGCCGGCGCGCTCCTGGCGGTGCTCCCACGGGTGACCTGGGCAGGCAGCGAGGCCCGTTCGGCCGCGCCGTCCCTCATGCTCGCGGTCTTCGCCACCCTGCTCCTCACCCTGGCGTGGAAACGTCCCCGTCCGGGAATCCTCGTGGCCTACGCGGCGGTGGGAGTGCTGGGCACCGTCCTGTTCTTCCCGTTCGCGCTCCTGTTCCCGGCCCATCTGCTGGCCACGGTCCTCTGCGCACGACGTCGCCTGCTCGGGATCGGCATCGCGGCAGTGGTGTCTCTCCTGGCCACGACACCGTTCCTCTGGGCGGTCTCGCACCAGGGCGCCCAGGCGGACTGGATCGGGCGCCGGTCACTGGCGGACACCGTGGCGAACATCCTGCTGAAGCAGTATTTCTACGGGAACGACCGTCCCACCGGAAACTCCCCGCCCGGATGGATCCTGGCCTCCGTGGCGCTGCTCGCTCTGCTGCTCGGCGTCCTGGTGGTGCTCGGGCTGTGGGCCGCCCGGCGATCGGCAGGCGCCTCACCCGGCGACCCTGCTGACGCCGCGGTTCCGCTCGGGGCCCGCGCCCTCGCCGTGCTGGCCCTCTGCTGGATCCTGGTCCCCTCGATCGGGCTCGCTCTGGTGAGCGTCGCGGTCAAGCCGATCTACGAGCCGCGCTACCTCTGCTTCACCGCGCCGGGGCTGGCGATCCTCGCCGCTCTCGGCCTGGCCCACCTGTTCCGGAGGAAGGCTTCGCTCGCCCTCCTCGCCGCGGCTCTGGTCCTGGTGACGGCGACGGTGCCCCAGCTCTCCCTCAAGTCGTACGTCAACGTTCCCCACGACAGGCTCCGGGACATCGCCGCGCTGGTCCACAAGACCCCTGGCGTCACCGGGGCCGTCTACGGTCGGCCCGAGAACCGCCAGGCTTCCATGGCGTATCCCCAGGACTTCGTCGGCGTGAAGGACCTCTCGCTGGCCGCGAGCCCGACGGACTCCGGCACCCTGTGGGGCGTGAACCGCACGGTGCCGTCGGCGGAACTCCGGGGGACGGTGGTGTTCGTGGGCGACGGCGGCCAGAAGCCGTCAGCGGCCGGCGGCTTCGCCCAGGCGGGATGCCGCCAGGTCCGGGAGATCTCCACGCAACGGCTTCACTTCGTGGAGTTCCGCTGCCCCTGAGGTTTTCCACGAGGGACCGCGCACGCCCGGCGGCAAGCCGAACAGCACCACGCTGCGCCCCGCCCCCGGAGTGAGCCGCCCCGCCGCGCCCCCGGAACAGCGAAACGCCCGCAGGGGCCGGAATCCGGCCACCCCACGGGCGTTTCGAGGATCCCCTGCGGACCCGGCCTGCGCCGGACCGCGGGACTCACGGTGGATCAGGCGAAGTCGGAGACCGCCGGGTCGGGACCGATCCGGCCCTCCGCTCCACGGTCCAGGCCGCTCAGAGCCTTGATGTCCTCGTCATCCAGGGTCACATCCAGGGCGGCGAAGTTCTCCACGATCCGGCTCTGCGTGACGGACTTGGGGATCACCACGTTGCCGATGGCGAGGTGCCAGGCGATGACCACCTGGGCCGGAGTGACGCCGTGCTTCTCCGCGATGCGCAGCACCTCGGGGTCGCTCAGCAGTTCGCCGCCCTGACCCAGCGGGGACCAGGCCTGCGTCAGGATGCCCTTGCCGGCGTTGTACTCGCGCAAGCCGGCCTGGTTGAAGTACGGGTGCAGCTCGATCTGGTG
>Ga0213829_1000623_pt1 | contig 31889 bp, 20 predicted proteins | sample MC6MC0896MG_FD_180665 | JGI IMG/M metagenome (GOLD analysis project Ga0213829, IMG submission 180665) | Enriched soil aggregate microbial communities from Iowa State University, Ames, United States - MC6-MC0896-MG | ecosystem: Environmental > Terrestrial > Soil > Unclassified | place: USA: Iowa...
CTCAAGCTTCATAAACTCTGAAAGCTGGGTTGTCTTATCTGATATAGAAAAGAGTATTAAGGAGAAAATTGAAAGAGTTGGTGTGCCTTTAAAGGATTGGGATATCCAGATAAACTATGGTATAAAAACCGGATACAATGATGCGTTTATCATTGATAATAAAAGGCGAGAGGAATTGATCGCTGAAGACCCGAAAAGTGCTGAAATAATACGACCTATTTTACGCGGCAGAGATATAAAGAAATATTGTTATGAGGATAATGCTTTATCGATAATATATATTCCATGGCACTTTCCATTACACATGGATCAATCAATAAAAGGTGCCTCTTCAGCAGCAGAACAAGAATTTGCAATACAATACCCTGCTGTATATAACCATCTGCTGAATTTTAAACCACAATTATTACAAAGAAATAAAGCTGAAACTGGTATTAGATATGAATGGTATGCATTACAGCGGTGGGGATCAAATTATTGGGAGGATTTTTATAAACAGAAAATTATCTATCCAGAAATAACGAAGTTTTTGAATTTCTATTTGGACGATTTTGGCTATATGACGAACAATAAATGTTTTATTTTAACTGGGGAAAAACTACATTACCTAACAGCCTTTTTTAATTCTAGTCTATTTAAATACTGCTTTAAAGATAATTTTCCAGAACTTTTAGGGGGGACTAGGGAACTGAGGAAAATATTTCTCGAACAGATCCCAATTATGCAAATCGACGAAGAGCAAGAGATAGAATTCAGACAACTTATTTCCTTGTTTAATAATACGTCACAATCAAATGTGAAGTCAGATATAGAGAAAAAACTTGATAATCTTATATTTGATATATATAGTTTGACTTCAGATGAGAGAGGAGAAATTGAATTCATTGATATTCAATAAATTCAATTTCTTCTTCATTAAAATCGTAAATACGATAGCTCATTTTGTCAAGTTCATTTTCGATCTCTTTCACAAAGTCATTATTACCACAAGTCTCCAGAATAGAATCAACTAATGTATTAAATCTTTGTTCTACAATTATATCAGGTATCGGTATTTTCAGAGGCTCAATCGCTTGGACACTAATTAATAAATCTCCTGTACCAGTTTGGGGAGCATTTTTCAAAATGTACTTCCCAATTTTAGAATTTAGAATACCGACTAGATACTTGAGATGTTTCCCAGTTGAGAAACATGTACTGTCTAAAGCAAAACACCCCGCGTCATCAAATGAAAACCGTAATAAAGAGCCCACTCTCTTCCATATGATTTTCTGTTTATAAAAATCCTCCCAATAACTTATGCTATCTTGAGTTTCAAACCATTGATTATTAGTTTTTTTACGAGATCCCTGATCTCCAGTTTGTTTCAACCTATCATAGCCAAAATTTATAAGATGCTGTTTTACAGCCGGATAATTATCTATATCTATATTGAGACTGGGAAACGTTGTAATTAAATATAAATCAGCGAATTGGTAGGAATATCGCCTAATATCACGGCCTCTTAATAACGGGCGTATAATATCAGTAGATTTTGGATCCTTAGCGATCAATTCCTCTCGTTTTTTATTGTCGATGATAAAAGCTTCATTAAATCCAGTAAGAATACCCCTGTAAATTTTAACATCCCAATCCTTTAAAGGCACACCAACTCTTTCAATTTTCTCCTTAATACTCTTTTCTATATCAGATAAGACAACCCAGCTTTCAGAGTTTATGAAGCTTGAGATTACTTGGTGTTGTCTAAAAAATACGCTCAAATTATTTAACACCTTTTCCTTGATAATACAAGCCTGTGTTTGTTGTCTATTTTTATCCTTTGCAAACATCAATATGTTTGTATCAACGGTAGCAGTATCGAAGATCTGAATTCCGCCGAAATCAATAAGAACCATTGGGTCCGTTTTTTCAGCCAAAAACTTCCGTAGACTTTCTCCATAAGCCGCCCGCATCCACTTGTTGGAAGTAATAAAGGTTAATAGACCTTTAGGTTTTAGAATATGGTATCCCAGTTCATAGAACAAACTATAAATATCACCAGTTTTAGCATAGGTGTCATAATTCATCTTCTGCAAAAAGTCACTTTCAGTACCCATTTTCTGAAGCTGTATATAAGGAGGATTGCCAATCAATATATCAAACCCAATAAAATTTCCATCGTTATCTAGCACTTCGGGAAATTCAAAGCGCCATTCAAAAGCATTCTTAAAGTTGGCATTATTGAGGATATCTTCTTTTTCTTTTTGAGCCTTATCTGCTTTCTGTTTGAGTTTTTTCAAGTTATCTTTGTCTGATTTCTTGAGTTTCTCGCCAAATAAGATTAGATTCTGTTGACGTTGATCTTCGGTGTCATATTCTCCCCTCGCTTTTTGGAGCTTTTCAATAAGTTTTTTATCTAAAGTGGATTTAAATGTACTTTTTATAGTGTCAATGATTTCTAGGACCTCTCTCTTTTTATCTTTTGAGTTCGTATGCTTATAATCATTTACGGCCCTTTTATAATCTTCTATAGAATATACAATATCTTTATTTTTAAAGGCTGCCTTCAAACTATCTTGTAAGGAAAAGCGGCTAACAAGTGAGTTGCCATTCTTGATATTAATATCAATATTCGGTAGAGTTTGTAATTCGCCTTCGTTTGTATAATAAGCATTTTTCAATAATTCGATCCACAATCTTAGTCGACAGATATTGACTGAATTTGGGTTGATATCTACACCGAATAAACTGTTTTCTATAATATTTTGTTTTTCGTGAAATATAGTCTTTTGAATTCGAAGACTGTTTGGATCATTTCGGTAATATTCAAATAATTCACCTGAGGCATCTGTGATATATAACTCATCATTTTCTATAGTAACATCACACGGTAAATGTTTGCCTTGTTCATCTACCAATATATGTAATTCACTTTTAATTGCAATCAGTTCATTTAGAACAGAAACTAAAAAGTGCCCCGAACCGACAGCTGGATCGCAAATTTTTATGTCCTTAATAATATTGTTAAATCTGATAACATCTTCTTTTTTGTAGAATCGTGTACAATATGATTTAAGGTCATCGAAATCTTCTATTTCTTCATTTTCTATGCTTCTAAACTTTTGAACTACAACTTTTCGAATAGTTTCTTTACACATAAACATAGTTATCATCCCAGGAGTATAGAAAGAGCCATCTTTATATCCATTGATTTTTTCGAAGATAAGTCCAAGCACTGAGGCATTAATAAGGTTTTTCCTATCTTGATTGTCACCTATATCGATTCCGGTTTCCGTGGAAAAGTCATAAGATTCTAGAAAGCGGAAAATGTACTCTAGTGTATTTAGCTTCCCTCGAAACTTTTTGCCATTGTTATCCTTTAGTACAGTCGAGGAATAAACATTCATCTCTTCATCTTTGAGAGATGTAATATCGAATGTTAAACTCTCTATACGACTGCGCTCAAAAAGACTACTATTTAAATAGGGGACATAATTAAATTTTTTTGCAAACTTAGAATGTCTTTCATTCAATGGTTTTGCTAAAGCCGAGAAAAATAAATCGTTGAGATCATCAAACCCTTTATTGAAATTTATGTTTAAAAACCTATAATTATTGTCATTGCTATTATATGATAATAATTGAGATTCAAGTAACTTTAGAAACAAAATGCGATTTATCCAAGTAAGACAAAGCTCTAAGCCAATTACAAAAGATTTATTTCCATCGTTCGGAATGTCCTTAACTTGACCTAAATAATCCCTATCTTCAAGGGTGAAAATTGTATTCTCTATTAATGAGCCATAATCTCTGTCATTTTCTGCTTTACGTTGTATAATACGTTTGGAACCATCTTTAACTTCTTCAAGACCGATTATATAAAGCAGTTCATTATAAAATTCTTTGTTTAACTTATTGCTATCATTTCCAAAGCTTTTACCGAGCAGGTTAACATCTGAGAATAATTTGTAGATATCAACAAGCTCCCGCTCTTTCATCTCGGAAATTCTCTTTTTTCGGAAATCTTGATATACAAAAGGAATTTGGTCTGCAATTTTCCCTATGTAACTTGAAGCAATCTCGTTATAGAAGAGTTCGTTTTTAGTAGTGTCTTTTAGCCCATCACGGAATTGCTTGTATTGACTGATTAAAGATTTATTTTTATAGAAAAAGTCGTAAAAATCTTCACCTTTAAAGAAAAACCATTCTAAACCATTTGTTATTATTAGATGCTTAATGTTATTATTTTTTAGATCTATACGTTCTCTAAGGTAATAATGCAGCAATTCATGAAAGGCTTTTTTATTTAAATTTTCTGGAGAAGGAAATTCTGATTTGTTGCTAATTCGTTTGGCCTCGATAATTACTCCCACATTTGAAGTTGCATCGTCTCCCAGATAGATAGCCAAGTCAATACGTTCTTTTGTGTTTATTTCGTGTCTACTATAGAAAGTTTGTTCTAAGAAACGTTTTATAGGTGATTTTAAATGCTCTTCACTCTCATTTTTCTTATCAATGATAATAATGTTATCAATACATTGTTGCAATTTTTCAACAAAACTATCCAAATCCTTACGTAATGGCGTGAATTTTTTATAGCTAGGGCTTATTGTTTTTTTGAGATTGATTTGGTTGGTACTCATAATATATTACTATCTTTTAATTTCACAAATATGGAACAGAGCTAATTGATTTTTTGACTACGGGCTACTTTTCAATTACAATTATATATATTTTGATTAAGAATCCAATTTTTTAAAGAAAAAATGTTTGTTTAAATGTGAAAATAAGGCGATCGGTAGCACAATTTCGAGTCCAAAATATACCTCATCTGATTTTTATATTGTAACTTAGGTAGAGATGCCAACTTTAGCTTGAGTCAAAAACATATTTTTGAAAGATAATTTGAGACATTAGCAGCTACAAGATTATCTTCGATTTGATATAACAGTTATAAACCACAGTAGATAAAATTAGGAAATTGAAACTTTAAATGAAGTCGATAGCATTCATAGACACAGAAATTGAGCCTAAGACCGGACATATTCTTGACATTGGAAGTGTAAAGGATAATCGCGCTTCGTTCCATAAACCTTCGATAGCTGATTTTAAACAATTTCTTCTTGGAACTGAATTCGTCTGTGGACATAATATTCTCAATCACGATATAAAATATATTGGTAGGATACTGCATGAGGCCAATATAAAATCAGAAAATATGATTGACACGTTATTTCTTTCACCTTTGCTGTTTCCTACCAATCCGTATCATTCGTTACTCAAAGACGACAAACTTCAATCTGAAGACACTAACAACCCCCTAAATGATGCTATAAAAGCAAAGGATTTATTTTATGATGAAATTACTGTCTTCAGGCAATTGGACCAGGAACTCCAGCAGATTTTCTATCAGCTATTGAACAGTCAAAAGGAATTTCAGGCTTTTTTTCGTTTTATAGGATATTTTAGTCCAACGACAGACGCAGAAATATTAATACGTCAAAAATTCAAAGGTGCGATTTGCGAAGGAGTTGATTTAGCGCAAATAATTAAGGAAGACCCAATTGAAATTGCCTACTGTCTATCGTTAATCAATTCTTTTGTTCAGCATAAAAAAGTACACTCAATAACCCCTCGTTGGGTTTTGAAAAATTACCCTCGGGTAGAGCGGATCATGTTTCGACTGAGAAACATGCCGTGTGTGAGCGGTTGCATCTATTGCAATGATGTTCTTGATGCGTATCAAGCGCTTAAAAGGTTTTTTGGTTATGATGCCTACAGGAGTTACGGTGGGCAACCGTTGCAGGAGAAGGCTGTAAAGGCGGCGATTGATAATAAATCAATTCTTGCCGTTTTTCCTACAGGTGGTGGTAAATCTATCACCTTTCAGGTGCCTGCTTTGATGATTGGTGAGACGTCAAAAGCGCTGACCATTGTGATTTCACCTTTGCAGTCCTTAATGAAAGATCAGGTCGATAATCTTGAAAAAGAAGGGATGACAGATGCGGTTACCATTAATGGCTTATTGGACCCTGTTGAACGGGCAAAATCTTTTGAAAGAGTGGAAGATGGCTCTGCATCCATTCTTTATATATCGCCTGAATCACTTCGTTCAAAGACGATAGAACGTTTAGTTCTAGGAAGAAAGATCGCACGATTTGTAATTGATGAAGCCCATTGTTTTTCTTCTTGGGGACAAGACTTTAGAGTGGATTACCTGTATATTGGAGATTTCATCAAATCTGTTCAGGAAAATAAAAATTTAGAAGCGGGTATTCCTGTATCTTGCTTCACGGCCACAGCGAAACAAAAAGTCATTGAAGATATACGTGATTATTTTAGGGAAAAACTTGAGCTCGATCTGGAATTGTTCACTTCAAAGGCTTCGCGTACCAATCTTCAATACCGGGTTTTTGAAAAACAGGACGAAGAGGAAAAATACCAAGCGGTCCGAGATTTGATCGAAACAAAAAAATGTCCGACAATTATTTATGTCTCGAGGACACGGAGGGCTTATTTACTTGCTGAAAGGTTATTCAAGGATGGTTTTAGCGCAAAAGCCTATCACGGAAAGATGGACAAGCAAGAAAAGTCTGAAAATCAGGATTCGTTTATCAACGGAGAGACGCAGATTATAGTCGCTACTTCGGCTTTCGGAATGGGGGTCGACAAAAAAGATGTCGGAATGGTCATCCATTATGAAATTTCTGATTCGCTTGAAAATTATGTTCAGGAAGCTGGTAGGGCAGGACGGGACGAAAAAATTACAGCGGACTGTTATGTATTGTTTGACGAAGAGGATTTGAGTAAACATTTTATTCTTTTAAATCAAACCCGGCTTTCCATTAAAGAGATCCAGCAGGTTTGGAAAGCGATAAAAGAAATAACCAGATTGCGGTCGACGGTTTCGAATTCCGCTTTGGAGATTGCGCGAAAAGCGGGTTGGGACGACAATGTAATGGAGATTGAAACTCGGGTAACGACTGCTATTGCTGCATTGGAGGATGCAGGATATCTGAAACGAGGGCAAAACATGCCGAGAGTGTTTGCAACCAGTATTCTTTCAAAAAATGCCCAAGAGGCAATTGATAAAATTAATATTTCAAGTAGATTTTCAGAAAAGCAGAAAGAAAACGGAGTTCGTATCATTAAAAAGCTTTTTTCTAGCAAAAGCAGAAAACAATCCAATGAAGAGACCGCCGAATCGAGAATTGATTACATCAGTGATCACCTGGGAATCGAAAGAGAAAATGTGATCGGTATCGTTAACCTACTTCGGGAGGAAAAGATTCTTGCAGATGCGAAAGATCTGACTGCTTATATCAAAAAGGGAGAGAATAAAAACCGCTCGCTCCAGATAGTTGAATTGTGCAGCAAAATTGAAAAATTTTTACTTCCGATTCTGGAAGAACAAGAAAAAGTATTTCACCTCAAAGAACTGAATGAACAGGCAGAAAAAGAAGGAATTGTTGATGTTGGTACCAACAAGATTAAAACTATTTTCAATTTTTGGGCGATTAAAAATTGGATTAGGAGGAAAAATTTAGAGTCTAAAAATCATATTGCTGTACTCGCTCTCTGCGACAAAGAATCTTTGAAAGATAAACTCGACAAACGGCTCGCACTAGCGAGATTCATTATCGAGCTGCTCTATGAAAAAAGTATTAGCGATGTGTCAGCTAATGATACAGGAAAAGACGAGGTATTGGTCGAATTTTCTGTTCATGAGTTAAAACAAGCTTATGAAAATAGTTCTGAAATGTTTAAGATGGATATTAGCATTGACGATATCGAAGATACATTATTTTATTTATCCAGAATTGAAGCATTAAAAATCGAGGGTGGTTTTCTGGTGGTGTACAACCGTTTGACCATTGAGCGGACAGAACAGAACAACAAGAAGCAGTACACCAAGGACGATTATCAAAAACTGCAACAATATTACGAAAGCAAAGTGCAGCAGATCCATATCGTTGGCGAATATGCTAAGAAGATGATCGATGACTACAAAGATGCATTACAGTTTGTAGAAGATTATTTTCAATTAAACTATTCTTCGTTTCTGAACAAATACTTCAAAGGCAGCAGGCAAAACGAAATTAGGAAAAATATTACACCATCCAAATTCCGAGAACTATTTGGAGAGCTTTCCCCAACGCAATTAAAAATCATAAATGACAACGAGACCAAGCACATTGTTGTTGCGGCGGGACCAGGAAGTGGAAAGACGAGGCTATTGGTGCACAAATTGGCTTCCCTGCTTTTAATGGAGGATGTGAAGCACGAACAGTTGCTTATGATTACCTTTTCAAGAGCAGCTGCAACCGAGTTTAAAAAGCGTCTGCTGAAACTTATCGGAAATGTGGCGAATTATATCGAAATAAAAACCTTTCACTCTTATTGTTTCGATTTGCTAGGGAAAGTGGGTAGCTTAGAAAAATCAGACGAAATACTTAAAAAGACCATCCAAAAAATTAAGAATAAAGAAGTCGAAACAAGTCGGATTACAAAAACCGTTTTGGTCATTGATGAAGCACAGGATATGGATAATGATGAATTTGGATTGATTAGTGCGCTGATGGAACACAATGAAGAAATGCGCGTTATCGCAGTAGGTGATGATGACCAAAACATTTATGAATTTAGAGGTGCCAGTTCTAAATATCTTGAGCAGTTCATTCATGAAAAAAATGCAGTCAAACATGAGCTGGTCGAAAACTACAGAAGCAAAAGTAATTTAGTTGAATTTTCAAATCAGTTCGTTAGGCGAATTTCCAATCGTCTAAAACAGACACCCATTATCGCAATGCAAAATGACAACGGTCAGCTCAAGATTGTACGCTATCAGAGTGGGAATCTCATTAATCCACTTGTGCAGGAAATCATCGCAAGTGCTTTTTCCGGAACTACTTGTGTGCTTACCAAGACGAATGAAGAAGCCTTACAAATTACAGGTTTGTTGTTGAAAAATAATGTGCTGGCCAAGCTCATTCAGTCCAATGAAGGATTTAGCTTATATAATTTGGACGAGGTTCGTTTCTTTTTAAATACTTTGAACTTAAGTCCAGATATATTTACAATCACCGATGAAATTTGGCTGCGGGCAAAGCGCGAAGTTGTCAATAAGTTTCGGCATAGTTCCAAATTGGAGATATTGGGAAATATTATCAGGGATTTTGAAGGTACAAACCCCAAAAAGAAATATGTGTCCGATTTGGAAGTTTTTATTCGTGAATCTAGATTAGAGGATTTCTTCAACGAAAATGGTGAGACAATTTTTGTTTCAACTATTCACAAAGCGAAAGGGAAGGAGTTTGATAACGTTGTTCTTATGCTTGAAAACTTCAATGCCGTTACAGATGAAGAAAAGCGATTACTGTATACCGCTATGACGAGAGCAAAAGCCAATTTGAGCATTCATCTGAATACGAACGTTTTTGATAATATCACAGCAAACAATTTGGAGTGGACTGAAAATAAAGACATTCATTCGCCGCCTAATGAACTGGCTATGCATCTATCTTTCAAAGATATTTGGCTTGACTATTTTATCACCCGGCAACATTTGATCTCCGCTCTAAAAAGCGGAGATAGCCTAATTTTAAGCGGGAATGAATGCCTGGATTCCAAAGGAAATGCTGTTTTGAAATTCTCAAAACAGTTTATTGAACAACTTGAAATTATGCAAGCCAAAAAATATATATTGAAAAGTGTGAAAGTTAATTTTATCGTTTATTGGAAAAAAGAAGGGACGGATCAAGAAGTGAAAATAATTTTGCCTGAGCTTTATTTTGAAAAGATCTATTAAGTTGTAAATCGAAAGAAATCGACTATGAATAAAAATATCTGGAATTTATATAAAGAATCAGAACGAGGTAAGAAAGCTATCGAGCTTTTTACATTTAACACCGAGGATGGAGACTTCGAATTAAAAGTACAAGAAATTTTTCATAACTATAGTGATTATTTTGGAGGTATTAATGCTGAGGATTATTTTGTAGATAATTGCTTTTTAATCCTCAACAGTATATATGCTTGCAGTATATTCCTTGAAGACAACGAGAATGCGTCAGATTACTTCATTCGTTTGATTGATAATCTCGAAGTAGTTTGCGTTGAGGAAGATAATAACGGTCAATTGGTTTCAATTCAAAATGAACGTCCAATTATAGCTTCAAAAAATTATAAGTCGCTTTGTGCAATTCTATCCGAGATTTCTCTTGTTTTATATCTTTATGGCGATTTATTATTTTTTCCTATTCTTTTCAGAGAGCAATTTGACTTATTTATGCGGATTCTTGACTTATTAAAAATCCAGATGCCTGAATTGCCTGTAAAATCTGACAAAAGAGGAAGGCTTCTATTGTATGATGAATTAAACAAAAAGATTACGCAATTTTCAAGGGAAAACAATTTAACTAGAGAAGAAACATGTGCATGTATTTATGATTTTTCTTTAATTTTATTAGACGAAAATAAAAGTTATACCGAAATGCCGGATCCAACGAATATCTGGTTGACTGGAGGGAGCAAAGAAGATTATCTAACATTTTTACAAAATCCTGTAAAAGGCGCAAGATCAGTTTGGACTTGTAATGAAAACACTAAACGTGGGGACATAATTATTATGTACGTACGTTCGCCATATAGTTGCATACACTCTATTTGGAGAGCGGACATAGACGGCGTTTATACTCCATTCGGATATTACAACAGTAGAGCAAGGGTCACAGATGGTATAGTTATTCCTTCTATATCGCTAAACGAATTAAAAAGAGATCAATATTTCGCGCATTTACCAATAACCCGAAAAAACTTTCAAGGAGTAAATGGTATACAATTTTCGGTAAATGATTATAAAGAATTACAGCGATTGTTAACTGCTAAAGGTTTTGATAATAATCTCTTGCCTAAATTGTTCGAGCCTGAACTTGAGTTAGATATAAAGCCAAAAAATGAAAAAGATGTTGAAGAACTTCTGCTTATCCCATTATTAATCAGACTTGGATATTCCAATAGAGATTGGGTGCGGCAATTGTCACAAAAAGTGGGAAGGAAAGAGAAAGCCATTCCTGATTTTGTATTTTTACCAAGTGGTGAATTATATTTTCAAAATTCACCATTAATAATTGAAGCGAAGTTTGATGTCAGTTCTAATATAGAAAGAACTAAATCATACAATCAAGCATTATCTTACGCTAGACTTATGAAAGCGTCTATTTTTGGAATTTGTGACCGGGATAGATTAATAATTTATAAAGAAAAAAATGGTCATTTTAATAGATTCAATCCTATATTTGAAAAACATTGGTATAATATAAATGATTCGAATATTTTTGCGTGCTTAAGATTATTGATTGGAAAAAATCGAATGTCTAAACCCCATTAATGTGCAAATATACTTGCTTCAGTCTTTAAATAGCATTAAATTGATTTTTATAGTCTAGAATTCTTTACTTTTAAATATTCTAGTTTTTTTGGAGGGAATAGGACAGGAATAAATAATTATGAAAAATTCAATATCCCCTTAATTTGATTATTTTTGTATGATTGGATGAAATAAGAAATTAAAATGGTCAATAGTATATCTTTCAAAAATTATAAACTTTTTAGAGAATTTCAAACTCTAAATATTGCCCCGTTTACAATACTTCTTGGAAAAAATAATTCTGGTAAGAGTGCTGTCGGTAAACTTCCAACTATGATTTCGAGTAGTCTAGAAGGAAATACATCTGTGCCGCTTACGTTGGAGACTAATGGAGTCCGTATAGGACATACTTATGAAGATCTATTTTACAATAGGCAGATAACTTCTAGTCAAATAGAGTTTCGGATAAATAGTGATGATTCTGAAATTGCAGTAGTAATTACTGGTGATCGACATTATAATATTAAGGTTTCTAGGTTGTCAATTAATGGTGAGGAAGTTGATTTATCGACAAATAAACTGTCTGGAATTTTACCAAAAGAATGGGATAAAAATAAAGTGAGATTATCTTTTGATTATATAGAGTCATTTCGTAAGTTTCCTTCCGCTAGTTTTTCAGATATTTTTGGAGAATATAATAGCTTAGGTATTTCAGGTGAAAATGCTTATAAATTATTAGCACAATACCATCAGACCTCTAATCCAATTCTAAAGACAATTGGAGATTGGTTTGAAAGTAATTTTGAAGGTTGGAGAATTAATGTAAAGGATATTTCTGGCACTTCACAAGCATATGAGGTTGTATTAGAAAATAAATTTATTCAACCTATCAATATCGTAAACACTGGTTCGGGAATTAGACAGTCGTTGCCAATAGTTGTAAGATCGTTCATGCCAGTTGAAGAAGAAACTTTAATAATTATTGAAGAGCCTGAAACTCACTTACATCCTGCTGCACATGGTAATTTGGCTGAAAGATTCGTTGATTCTCACTTGGATGACCCACGAAGATATTATTTGATAGAAACACACTCTGAAAATTTTATTCTAAGATTTCAACGTCTTGTTGCTGAGCAAAAAATTAAAGCGTCGGACGTAGCGTTATATTATATTGATTATAATGAGTCAGAAGGACATAGTAATCTTCAGAGACTGGAGATACAGGAGGACGGTGAAATTGATGAATGGCCAGATAATATTTTTAATGAAAGTTTGGATGAAGTTCTAAAACTTCGTAAAGCACAAAAAGAGACTAGAGATGCAAGTCCGGATTCGAAGTGATGTATTTAAGGATGGAGGTTATTTAGGTGAGTTAGATAATCTTTTAGCCTATTTTAGAAAGGGTAAGCATATCTTGTGTTTAGATGACTATGATGATATTGAGGCTTATAATGATTCTAAATGGAAGAAAGATTTAAATTCTAGGGACATTAAAGTTATAGAATCTTATATTAGATCAAGCGTTAAATTTAATAAAAGTTATAAATCAATAACAGTATCTTTAAATGACAACAAAATTGATTTTCTTCCAAGGGAAGCAGAGAAATACTTAGATCAAACTTTAATGATTTTGTTGGAAAATTCTCAATATGATTCTCCATTTCTTAACGCAATATTTAGGCATTTTGATAATGAAAATATTATCCTGAAAGCTAAGACGGAACAATTTTGGAAATACTGTCTAGGGGGTGGAAGCTCATTTGTCAATGTAATACAAGCAGAATTGAATGAATCGTTTCAAGACGCGTGTTACACGAAAGACAAGAAGAAATACCTCAGATATTTTGTAGTTTTAGACAGTGATAAATTTTATCCCGAGATGGAGGTTGATTCTACAAAAACTGATTTTTTAGTAGAAAATGAGGTGCCTTTTCATATATTAATAAAGAGAGAAAAGGAGAATTATGTGCCATTGAATCTTTTGGGAAGATTAGATAGTAGATATTTAAAAGAATACATCAAATTTCCAAAAGATGTTCAAAGAGATTATTTTGATTTAGAAAAAGGATTCCATGATAAAAATTACAATAAATTACCAGATCCTATTAAGACCCTCTACCCAGCTGAAGATGTATTAGACGAACCTTTCAAAATTTTAAGGAAAGGGATGGATATAGATTTATATAAGAAAGGTGGTATTAAAAAAGAGTTTTCATTGCTTTTTAATGATGCGACAAAGGAAGGCCTTTTGAAAATAATCGGTCATCAATCGAGAATTAATAAATTGAATGAGTTTGAGCATATTGTTAACGAAGTGAAGAAGATATTATGAATAATTTTCGAATTAATACTCGTGTAAGAAGACTATTTCAATACCTTGAAGATTTTGAGCTAGGGAGAATAAAAGTACCTCCTTTCCAAAGGGATTTCGAATGGAATAACAGACAAAAGCTAGATCTGCTTGATAGCCTAAAAAGTGGATTTCCCATTGGATCGGTGCTTTTTTGGCAAGCTAAGGACGAAAATTTATTTATTGAATCGAGAGATCAAAAAGTAGGAGCATATTTTTTACCCAATTTTAAGAATGATTCATTCTATATTTTAGATGGATATCAAAGGCTTTCTACTCTTTTTGGCTGTTTTATTGATCCTAATAAGACTGCTTTAAGACGTGATGATGTTGAATGGAAGAAAAGTTTTGATATTGTTTACAATCTTCATGAGGATCAATTTGAATTTAATAGAAAAACTCATACTGAACTTCCTATTTTTCAAATTCCTCTTTTTCATTTTATTGATGGTGAGAAGTTTTATGATTTTCAAACTAAATTAATCGAAAAGAATATTTCTGAGAATTTGAAAAAAAAATATATTCAGTTATATAAAAATTTTGGTGCAATAATCTCTGGTTATGACTTGCCTTCTATTGACCTAGTAGGTGCAAGCGTAAAAGAAGCTGTAGAGATATTTTCGCGATTAAATTCTAGGGGAAAAGTAATAACAAACGATTGGAAAGTTTCGGCACTGAGCTTCAGTAATGAAAGGAATTTTAGATTGGGAACTGAAATAGATTACCTTTTTGAAAGACTAGAAAGGTATAATTTCTTTTATAAGAAAAGCGATAGAAAATCGAAAAGAGATCTCATACTTAAATGTATAATAAGTGCCTTTGGGAAAATATACTTCGATGTATCAAATGTATCAAATGATTTAGAACAACTTGCAAGAAGGAGTGATTTTATAGATATTTCAAGGAAAACTTTAGGTAGTATTGAAAAAGCAGTAAAATTTCTATATGAAGAAATTTTAATATTAGATAGTATTTTACTTCCTTATAATAACCATTTGATTTTTATAACTGAATTCTTTAATCACGTTGTGAATCCTTCAAGAACTCAATTAAATAAACTTAAGACCTGGTTTTGGCAAACTACTTATTCAAATTATTTTACTATTTATAATCTTGCAAAACAGAGGATAGCATATGATCACTTTATGAATTTTGTTCATAATGAAAACTTAAATCCTATATATTTTGATAAAGAAAAGAAACTAGAATCACTTGATTTTCCCTTAAAAATATCAATGAAAAGTGTAAGGTCTAAAGCTCTAACTTTATTTATGTTAAATTTTTCCCTTTATCAATTTAATATTTTATCTAGCGATAATTTAAATAAAGATAAAATATTGACTTATTCGGATTTGAAAATATTTTCAAATTTCCCAAAACATGATTCTAAAAATATTCCTGAAAACACTATCTTCTATATTGTCGATAGATCCCTTATTGATAATCGAGAATTAAAGGATTTTATCGGAGAACGCTATTTCATATCGAATGATATGAAAAATATGGAATCAGATTTGTTTTTGAGTAAACGGTTGACGAAAATAAAAAAAAATGAGAAACTGTTTGTTGAGCGCTTGGATTTAATTTATTCTTTAGGGCCAAACTTCTTAGACTTCATATGACGAAATACTGAATAGTACTATGTAACGTATACAGCTGTTGTTCCATCCTTTCATTTGTTGTTTCTCTAATAAAATATTTATTGTTTATTTATTTCAATGGTTTATCCGTCCAAAAAACTCCCAATAGCTCACAACTTTTTATAATCATTACTGTATCATCAAGATATTTTGATGTTGTTATTACTGTAAACGGTAAGAATAAGCAGAAAAATAAGAATATAGCTAAATTAACGGTACAACAATTGATGTAGATATTTGAATCAGCTGGTTTTGGAAAGACAAAATATTCAATTTCCACTCTTAACATTCGAAGCCGAGGGCTTTTCTTCTCCATCAATCAGTATAATGTTTTTATGTTTATCTAAGTTTAGTTCCTTTAGAATCTTCAAAGCACGAGCACGCTCGGTTTTATTGAAGTACAAAATGGCAATTACAGCCTGGTCAGTATGATTAGCTTTTTTATAGATATCAACTTGGTATTGGAGATTTTGTTTAAGTTTTGAGCTTTTCGCGAGCTTAAGTTCAATTACAGTTTTGTCCATTGCACCTCTCGAAACGGTAAAATCCACAGGACCTCTACCATTGTCGACTTCTGAATTTATATCCCAATTTGAGTCGAAACAAATGGACTTGAAAACCAATTGGAACACAGATTCATTTTGATTTTCAGCGCCTCTGAAGGCTCTATTGCCATTGTTATTTTCGATGAATCTTTTCAATAATTTTATACGGTGGATCGCTTCTTCATATGAACTTTTTGTTTTCCTACTTGTCGGATGCGTGAGCATCTCATAACGATCGATCTCTAGTATTTCTCCGCCATTATTATTGACTGCATTTAGAGCGGGAATCGAAAATCTTTTATTTTGCAATGGATTTTCTTGGTGTAACCTTATTGCTTCTTCTAAAGAATTGCATTGAATCAGTTTGACCCCTAAGGATTCAAATTCATCTTCGCTCGAGTCTTTGAAATAATCAAATTGCTCTTTGAGGTCTCTATCTAAAAGAGAAAATACCAAATCGAGCGTAAAGAAACCCGAATTTGTTTCTCTTCTGAAATTGAGATACTTATTTTTATGCAGTATTACTACTGCTACGTCATCCGCTTCGAAAGAGGACTTAAAGTTAATCGCTGTGGATGAAATGTTATTGCTGATACTGGATAATGCCTTATCGCCGGACCAGATCTTTAACTCGGTCAACTTATCCATCACGGGTTTATAAATCTGTGAATAGAGAATATCAAATTTGGGGTCCAGCTCCTTGTTAAGAATATCATGTGTTAGTTTATCACGATAATTGTCGAGAGGTTTTAATTGATTTCTTTGAATGGATAATTCATCTAATTCTTCACAAATTGGTAAATACTTTTCTATATAATCCTTTTTGTTTGAATCTAAGAAGCTAATGAATTCGAATATATTCTGTATTTCTTTGGTAATCATCTCAATTGGTTATAACTATGGCATTTTTTTGAACCAGTATATATTCTAAAATACATAATTCAATAAAAATTATTACTACCCTTTGCTTTAAAGTTGTTTAGTATTCATCGATTTCCTCTGCTTCAACAACCATTCATAAATTTCCGACTTAGTTTCATAGAGATACTGGATACCATGACCTTCGCCTTCAAGTCGATGAAAGGTGATATTTCCATTGCACTTCTTTAGAGACTCTGCTATTCGTTCTGTTTCTAGTATGGAGATTTCTTCATCGGCGGTCCCGTGATATGTCAGGATGGGAATATCTTTGAGCGTGCAGATTCGAGTGGTGTCGTTATCGTTTACTCCTCCGCATAATGGAACAATAGCTGCGATTTTTTCGGAGTGATCTAATGCTGTGATGTATGTCCCGTAGCCACCCATACTTATTCCGGTTACATATACTCGGCTTTTATCGATGCGGTAATTTGACGTTACTTCATTGTATAATGAGTCAAACCAATTCTCCGTTGACCAATATCTGCCTTCCGGACATTGCGGAGCGACCATGACAAACTCGAATTCCTTACCTTGATCTACTAAATAGGGAAGACCATAGACCTTTAGTTTTTCTAAATCATTTCCTTTTTGTGAACCACCATGTAGGTAGATAACAAGAGGATACTTGGACGTGTCTATATTATAGTTTTTAGGTAGATAGGTGAGGTGTTTGTAATTGACTTTTAGCTTTTCTTGAGCACTCGACTGAGATGTAAAGAGGCTGAAAACAATTATTGTGAGCATGTTAGGGTAAAGATAAAGCTTCGTTCTGAAGATTTTGATAAATGCTTGGAAAGTCATATGAAGAAAGATAATACGATTATTAATTTTTAACTCTGTGCTAGGGCTGAATAATCGTTGTTTGTAAATTTGATATATGTCCAATCTTGGGAATTCCATGGGCTATCATTATCATAGATCCTCTCTTCATATTCTCCAGAATAGAGGCGGTTTACTATTTGGCCTTCAATGATCATTTTAGTTTGTCTGTTGATATATAGTAATGTTCCAGCATGATTGGTTATATTAAATTTCTAACCTAATTTAAATAAAGTATTTTAACTTATACTAGTGAAAAACGACAATCGGCGTATTTCTCCAGTTGATTAGAGAAGGGCTTTACGTTTTAAATTACCTCACTTTTTGTATTTTTCACGTAAAGCTCTATTATATTTGTGTCAAACGGTAAAACTATGTCAAGATCGGTACGAAAAACTAAAATATTCGCGATTACTACTACAGAGTCTGAGAAACAAGATAAAAGGCGATGGAATAGGACTTTTAGGAAATTTTGTCGGAAATTAGTTCTTGCAGGAAAAGAGGCTCCTCATAAAATTCATAGTGTTACTGAGGTTTGGAGTGGTGCAAAAGATGGAAAGCGATATAATCATAATGCCACAAAAAGAGATATGAGAAAATAGCTGATTTTTCTCCTATTCCTATGTTTCAAAGATTGTCAATTGTACTTTGAATAAAAGCATCAGACGCTAAATTTTTTACCATATTTTTATTAAGTATACCATTCTGCTTTTTTAAGACGTACTCACTAGCTTTAAACCACCGCATAGGTATTCGTTTTATTTCTTTATCTGGTAAATAGGAATAAGTGAAATTCAGTTTTTCGATGTCGGAGACCAATTTCTTTACTTCATCGGCGTAATTTTTCAGTTGTGACACGATGAGGCTATCATCAATCTTTTTTGTCAACAATTGGTCTTCATAGAACCTCGATTCGGTGAGTTTGATGACTTCGATGAAAGAAGCGACCGATGAATCATCAAAACCATCCCACCAATAATCGCGTAATTGTTCATTTTCAATGCCAAAATAAACTTTCCGTTCCTCTATTGACATTAAGGAGCCTGGGCGTTCATAACTTTCTTCGGGAATGTCATCCCAAACAGCTGACCATCGGGTTGTTTTGGAATAATAAAAAGTTCCGGTAAAATTGCTCTCCATATATGTGGAAATGGTTAAACCTAGCGTCAAGTAGAAACCATTATCTAACTTCTTTGAAAAAAATCCCTGCGCACTAGAAATGGGTTCTTGAAAAAATATATATCCTAATTTTGCTTTAGTTAACTTCATTTGTTCAAGGATGTCGTTGAAATATTTTTGTCCTATACAGAAATAGATAAACTCAATTTGGGTGTTTTTTCAGTATCTTTTTTGGACTGGCGAATTTGAGATAAATTCAACAGTGGTTTCTTCTCGAAACAGTCTTTCGGAAAAAATCATTTCATCAATCTATGCCGTTAAGTGGTTTTGAAGGAACGTGTTTTAAGTTCGTGCCAAAGCTGCAATACATTCCTCCCGTATTTCCCAAAGCTTATCTAATGTATATCGGATCTTATTGGTCTCGATCCAGCGTGACAAGTAATCTTTGTGAAATTGCACTTTGTAGTCAATGATTTGATCAGGGGTGATTTCTACTTCTTCTAAAAGATCCAGTTCAAATTTAGTCTCGTTGACTCCGATGCCAGTATAGTCTAAGATGTGATTATGATTTCGCAAATAGTTGTGGGCCTCTGGGATATATTTTAAATCATATTTGGCTAGGACATCCTTTATTTTAGGGGTATTCTTACTATTCATGGTAAAAATTCCTAATATAAGCTTTAGACTTTTGTCCCCATTTTCCTCAGCCAACCTTTTCAAGAGAGCATGTTTGGTACTGCAAGTTCCGCATAACTCATCAAACAAAACCAGTTTATTATTTTTATCGTGGTTGCGTTTATAATCGAGATCACTTACCCATTTATTGGCTTGTTGGAATGTATTAATCCCAATTGCAGTAAATGATTCAGAGATTGCACCCTTTATACTTTCAATTTTAAAATCTAAGGGTTTGAAAAATAGTCTTCTAGAAAACAAATTCGTTCGACTATTGTCGAGAATTGGTTCGCCAGATTTTTTGTTTAAGAAGTAGCGGATATTCTGGATTAAAAATCTTGGATGAAAGTTAGGACCAAATTCATGATGGTTTCTGAATGTGTTAAATATTTCTAATGCTGTTCTAGTCAAGTCAAAATAACCGTTTGCAATTAGCTCTCTAAAATAGCTTTGAACTTTTTCGTACGTACTTAGAAATAGAGAGGTTTCTAACTCTTCTTCTTTATCCTCCACGATGATCTCAATAGGATCAAAATCAGCACCATCATTTTTGATGATAATGATCCGTTTTGTTTTCTTACGGTCAATTTTCAGTTCTTCTACTTCGAGTTTGTAAAGATCGAACTGGCTCGTATTTGGGTTGAATTCTCTTAAGGATAAGACTTTACCGAGGTGAACGCTGTCTTCTGGGTCAATCAAAGTCGATTTAAAGGGATTTTCAGCGTCTCTGATGAAAAAGTCATGCTTTCCTAATAAAAATGAGCACTCAAAAGCAGAAATTCCCTTTTCTGTTCTTGCCTTATGAAACAATAAAATCTTGTCAAAGGAGATCGCAGGAAAAGTAGTATTCAGAAGTTTTCTTTTTCTTGAGGTCATAATTTACAGCAAAGATATGGTTTTTCTAAGGTCTTTTAAATAGCGCTTCCTTTTCGCTCTTTCTAATCAAAATTCCCTTTTTTACCGCTTGATCTATTATCGCGGTGAAATCTTTTGCCTCCCAATTTTTCTCTGCTTTACTGCCACAATATTGCGCAATTTCTTTTGAGGTATGCCAGTCATCGAAAAAAGCATCACTTTCTTCCACTAACAACAAATAAAGAGTTCCTGTTTGGCCTAATTCCGTGGGATCAATTTTGACAATGACCTTTTCAACCATTTTCTCTTCAAAGTCTACTGGTGGATAGAAATCATTTAATGTATAAACTTTATCAATTCCTTCCCATACACAAATTTTTGTAAATGACCTTGCTAGCTTATTCAATTGAACATCTGTATATCTAGCAGTGCTCGATTTTCCCTCTATCGCACCTAAGGGATTATTAATTGAATCGATTTCTAGAATATCAGCTATGTCCTTAAATGAAAGTCCAAATTCTATTCGAATTTTCTTAATGATGTTGATAATATAAAGGTGAATTGACGAGATAATTGCTATTTTCTTCATACCTCGCAATATCCATACAAGTGCTTATATATGTTTGGTGAAATAAAATTTGAATTATTGTATTTATCTCATTATATTTGTTTTGTAAAACATTTTTTTTAGTGTTTTGTGGTGTTTAACTAAAAGAGTCTCGGTAGCAAATTCCGACAAATTTGATTTAGAACGAGACGGTAGGTTAATGCCCTGTGACGACTTTTTTGTACTTTTGTACACGCTATAGCGTCACAGGCCCTATCGTAAATCCGTTTCTAAAAGGCGTCGGAACCTTGCTGCGCGGTGGATGGGGCCCAGCTATAGCTCTCACTACCTCCCGTGACTCATAAATTATAAAATCAATTTATGAGTATGAATAATAAACAACAATCAAAGAACATTATCACGGCCCCCGAGTAACTCGGTGACAAAAGTCATAAATGACTTTCAAAGCTGCTGAAGACGTATCGAACCAATTATTGTAACTTAAAAGCGACCATCCAAACGTCTTGCGCTTCCCGCATTTACAACAATTTTTTTATTTGTGACCTAAGCTAGGCTTAGGAGCAAGAGGATACGTTTGTAAGTATCAATAAAAAGAACCGAGTCAGCAGGTCACAGCCCTCAACACCTTTAAAAATGAACAGTTTTTATAAGGGTGGGAGTGAACTGCCTACTGGAAAAGGTTCCTCCTGCTCAAAACAAATTAAAACCAAAAAACTAGGGCTTCTAGCCTTTAAATTACTAACCTTTTTCAGGCTATATTTTTCCTGCATAGATAAAGCACTCCTGAAGCACGGATATAGTACTAATCACGCAACTGTTGCGTAAATATATTGACAAAAGGGAAATGTGCCATACAAGTGCTTTGCCGGTGCTGGGAAGGTACTTGTGTAGCCGCAGTATTTTATCTGCTGAGAGAAGCGTTCAAAGAACAGTAAAAAAGAAGACTTATTCGAGTAGCCTTCGAATTTTGCTCGGAAGGCCTTCGACCCTGCGTCGTACCAAGGTTGTTTCTTCTTCGGGAGTGCTTCGACTGTTGTTCGACTTCTCTTCGAGAACTTCCCGAAGCGCAGTCGAAGCGTTGTCGAAGCCGAGTCGAAGCATTGTGGGGCCATTCCCGAACAATTCTCGAAGAAATCTCGAAGATCTACCGAAGCAGCAAGGCCAGCTATTTCCTTCGAGTAATTTCCTGACCATCTTCGCCTCATCTTCTACCTTTCTTCTGCCTGGTAGGCAATTTTGCTCGGGCTGTCCTTCGGGTTTACTCGGGGCTAACCCGATGCCGACCCGATGCCAACCCGATGAAAACTCGATTAACGGGCGAAGTTGGTTGGGAGTTGGTAGGGTATTGCTGTGCTGTATCACCTTTGTTTCTATGTTTAGTTTATCAGCTCAGACGCCCCGTAAGGACAGCGGGGCGGAAGGGTTATCTCAGATCCAAGCGCTCCAACCTGGTGACAGGATTCCTGATGCAGTATGGAACCAATCCCTAGAACTCAATTATTTCAATGGCAAAAAGAAGACAATCAAGTTTTCCGATCTAAAAGGAAAGCTGATCTTATTGGATTTCTGGGCGACTTGGTGCCCCTCCTGTATTGAAGGTTTTCCACATATGGAGGATATAGTCGCGGAAGGAAATGGGGAAATTGTTGCATTGCTGGTCAATAGTGTGCAAACAAGGGATACTCGGTCGAGAGTAGATCAACTGATAAAAAAGTATAGCGAAAGCTACGCTTATGAATCTTCGCTTCCATACTTGTTTGGGGATTCGGTCTTTCAGCGGCTTTTTCCGCATAATGCATTGCCACATATCGTATGGATCAGTAAAGAGGGTAGATTGGTAGCGAACACTTATCCGAGTGCGCTTACGGTGGAGAATATTAATGCTGTTCTGAAAAATGGAACTGCTTTGCTTCATCAAAAGAAACTGAAAGTAGATGCTGAAGAGTCTCTATTAGCAGATAATATGCTCTATGGCGGTTCAGTATTTAAGACCTATCAGGAGGGACTGACCTCCGTTTACGACAAGTACTCATATGATGGTAATCAGACACGGTTCCAGATCCTTAACCAAAGCTTTTCTCTTCTGCTGGCAATGGCTTTCGGACAGGAACTGAAAGGGATTCCTTGGCGGCATTGGGTTTTTGATAGCAATGTCAAGACAAAAAGAGATTTGCTTATTTATGATAGCTACGATAATAGATTTTGCTATGAGATGATGGTTAGAGACTCAGTGTCAAGGGCGGTCGCAATGCAGATTTTTACGGATGATTTTAAGCGTTTTTTTGGCTTAACGATTTCAGTGGAGGACGGGCCGACTGATGTCTGGAATATCAAACTCAATCGTAACATTGAAAAGATTAAGACCAAGGGGCATATTCCGGAAGTTTTTATTGGCGATGCGAGGACAGAAATGCGATTTCGAAATATTCCCCTTGAACTATTGATCAATAATCTTAGCCTGTATTTTGCCAAACCCTTGGTCCTGAAAACACAGGGGGAACCGCAAATAGATTGTAATATCCCGCGGGATTTTGATGCTTGGGATGAAAATAGAAAGCGAAGTTTTCTACAGACAATAGGTCTGGACCTGGAGCCTGCACATCGATCAATCCGGTATGCACGATTTTCATCGAATAGATAGGAGGAGAGATGGTATTCAGACTATTTTTAATCCTATGTATTGGGATGCACTGGCTTGGGGTGTCAGGTCAGGACAATAAAATACAGATAATACAGGGGCGGATTCTTTCGCAAAAGGATCAGCGTTCACTTGGGGATGTTTCGATCTTAAACTTGAGAACCAACGCCGCTACGAAAAGCATGGTCGATGGGACTTTCCAAATACAGGGAAATGGAAGCGACACACTGCGGTTTTCGTCTTTGGGGTATCAGCAACTCAGGTTGGCAGTGAACGACGTTCTAGCCAATAATACGGTTTATATGCTGGTCAGATCCAATTATTTGGAAGAGGTTCGGATCAATACGGGCTATCAGGTATTAAAGCCGAATGAAACTACGGGCTCCGTTGATGTCATATCGAATGATATGCTCAATCAACAGACAGGAACGCGTATCTTGGATCGGCTGAATAATGTCGCTTCTGGACTGAGGTTTGAAACTAAGCCAACGAATGTCCCAGATCGGCAGAAACTAAATTTTTCTGTACGTGGATTAAGTACTATCGATGGGAATTTAGACCCTCTGATTGTGCTGGACGGTTTTATTTATGAAGGAAATGTAGCCAATATCGACCCCAATAGCATTGAATCGATAACGATTTTGAAGGATGCCGCGGCTAGTTCAATATGGGGTGCCAGGGCTGGTAATGGGGTAGTGGTAATCTCTTCGAAGAAAGGATATCAAACGAAGGGACAACGTACGAGCACGACGTTTACGAGTACCTTAATAGCAAAGGCAAAACCCGATCTTGGCAAGCAATACCAATTATCCAATAAGGATTTTATTGATATTGAAGCTATGTTGTACAAGCAGGGGATGTACGACTGGTTGGCCAATGGTTTTCAATATATTTCCGTAACTCCAGCCATTGATATTTTTGATCGTACAAAACGTGGCTTGATCAGTTCGGCGGATTCAACTCGGATGATCGGAGAACTTTTGGCAAACGATGGGCGCAAAGCTTATGACCGATTATTCCTTGAATCTCCGTTTACCCAACAGTATGGCCTCCATATGACCGGCGGAAACCAGCAATATGCTTATGGATTTTCTGGAGGTTATACCAAAGATATGGATGCATATGCTGCTGGATACAGAAAACTAAATCTACAGCTTAGCAATAGTTTTCGGCCAACTGAAAAGCTGGTACTAGGGATTAATCTACTATTTACAAACAGTAGGGCGAATACGGGCAAACCCAGCTATGAATCCCTGAAGTATAATGGGAAAGCTGCACCGTATATGAACTTTTTGAATGCGGATGGTTCGGAAAACGCATTTTTTCCAGATTTTAGAGGTTCCTATATGACCGAAAATTTTGGTAGTCCTTATTTGGACTGGGGCTATTATCCTATGTCTGACTATCGAAATGCCAATACTGTAACATATGTGAATGAATGGTATGCAACTATGAATGGGCGGTATCGGATCTTTCCGTTTTTAGATGCCAACTTGGGTTTTCAGTACCAGTCCCAGCAAACGGACACTGAGGGTATCTTCAATGAGGATAGTTACTATGCACGGAAGTATATCAACCAGTTTATGGAGCTTTCCAACGGTGGGAATACTGTGACCTATCATGTACCGAAAGGTGGTGCTAAAAGTTTGGATATTTCGAAGGTCAGGTCGTATACCGCTAGAGGACAGCTAAATCTGAATAAATCGTGGCAAATACATCGACTCATCGGTATGGTTGGCGCGGAAATCAGGGAAACTGCCGCAAATGGTGAAAACTATTGGGTATATGGTTATAAAGAGAAACCTTTGCAAACTGTCCCGGTCGATTACACGACTTATTTTACGATTGTGCCCACAATGGTACCAATGAGTATTATTGGAAATCCTAGATTCACCGAGCGTATTAATCGATTTGTTTCACTGTATGCGAATTGGAGTTATATCCTCAAAGATAGATATGCCTGGTCTGGTAGTTTTCGGAAAGATGGTGCTAATATCTTTGGGGCAACGACCAATGACAAATGGTCTCCACTCTGGTCGACTGGTCTATCCTGGGATATAGGAAAGGAACAATTTATCGTACTGCCACAAATGGATAAACTCAAAATGCGTGCAACCTATGGTTATAGTGGCAATGTCGATTTGCGCAAAACCCCTGAACCGATAGCCAGTGTGGCGGCCGGTACTTATACGCGGCTGCCTGCACTGATAGTCGGTAACCTGAATGATCCCTTGCTAAGATGGGAAAAAGTATCAACCTTAAATCTGGGACTGGATTTTTCTTTCTTTAAATCCCGTGTGTCCGGTAGCGTGGATTATTATATAAAGACTGGAAAAGACTTGTATGGACTTACGGAATTTGATTACACGGCATGGGGGAAATCGAATACTGTGACTAAAAATGTTGCTGCTATGAGAGGTAAGGGCTGGGATTTTAATGTAGCAACAAAAAATCTGGATAAAGTATTCAAATGGGATTCTCGCCTGTTGTTGAACCTTAATAAAAATAAGACAACCGCATACTATCGTAAGCTGAATACAGGGGTATTTTCCTTTTTGGGGGACGGTAATTCAATCACGCCTATCGCTGGTATGCCGCTGAATGCGCTGTCGGCTTTTAAATGGATGGGATTGGATGCACAGGGTGATCCACAGGGCATGCTGGCGGGTGAAGTCTCGAAAGATTATAGCGCAATCCGTAATTCGGCGTTAAATGAGGGAATAGCTGGCGGCAGTATTGTCTTCTATGGATCGGCCAAACCGCAGATATTCGGTTCACTGATCAATACGCTAGGCTGGAAAGACTGGACAGCGTCTTTTAATATTAGTTTCAAAGCGGACTATTATTTTAGAAAACCGGCTACTTCTTATTACAGTCTCTATAACCAAGGCATAGCATTTCCTGATTTTGAAACACGCTGGCAGAAGAATGGAGACGAATTAAAGACAACAATGCCGGCAATGCAATATCCAATTGAAGATTTTAGAGATGCATTATATCTGCAATCTGAGATCAATGTACTGAAGGCTGATCATCTGCGATTGGAATATGTGAGTATCGCTTGGAATAAGGAAATGAAAATGGCTGATCGTGCGATGCGGGTCAAATTCTATGGCAATGCAAGTAACCTTGGTTTGCTATGGACAAGCAACAGACAAGGTATTGATCCGGAGTTTCCGTATAGTATAGCGCCACCGCTGACGCTTTCTTTTGGTTGTCAGCTAACTTATTAATCCAAATATATTTGAAATGAAAAAAAGGAATATACAGCATCATTTTTATGGAATTGGCTTCTTTTTGTTTGCCTTTGTCTTTGGTGCTTGCAATAAATACCTGGATATACAGTCCAACAGAAATCAGGTTGTGCCTAGCGATTTGAATGAACTGCAGCAGATACTGGATGGTGCTCAAAATATGAATTTTCATTTTTGCGCTATCGGGGAGGTTTCGGCAGATGATTATTTTCTGAAACAGAAGGTATTTGATGGTTTAAGTGAAGAGAATAGAAAATTTTATACCTGGGACAATCCTGTTTATAATTACAACAATGATTGGGCAAGGGCCTATATACCAGTTTATAATTGCAACCTAGTTTTAGATAAGCTTAAAAAGATAGAAAGGACCACGCTCAATAGAGATGATTGGGATAATGTAAGAGGAAGTGCTCTTTTCTATAAAGCTAGTCAATACCTGAGTTTGATCTGGGTTTACGGGAAGGCTTATAGTGAAAATACCTCTTCGGCAGACTTCGGAATCGTACTACGGGAATCATCGGACTTTAATATACAATCTAAACGAGCGACGGTATCAACATCGTATCGTGTTATTTTGAATGATCTTTTGAAAGCAGCTGAGATCCTGCCCGATAAAGCAATTCATGTGATGCGACCTTCAAAAACTACCGCATACGCTGTCCTGGCGAGAACTTATCTTTCTATGGCCAGATATGATTCAGCTTATTACTATGCTGATAAGGTGCTGTCGGTGAATAAGGAGCTTTTGGATTTTAATAATTCTTCGGAAGTAAAATTGACCGCGGCATATCCTTTCATCAGATTTAATAAAGAAACCTTGGGATATTTTGAACTTGTGAACAGCAACGCACAAGTGGGATCAAATTATGCAAATATTGATACGGGATTGTATGAATCATACAAATCCAACGATCTGAGAAAAAAGGCGTATTTTAAAATAAATACGGATGGCTATGTCTCTTTCAAAGGAAGTTATTCCGGAAGTGCCAATCTTTTTGGTGGATTGACAGTAGATGAAATGTTATTGGTTCGTGCGGAATGTCTGATCAGATTGGGCCATCTTCGGAAAGGGCTGGAAGATATGGATTATCTATTGTCTCATCGTTATGTGACAGGAACTTATCTACCGGCTCATTTTGACCTCAGTAATAAAGCGCTTGATTTTGTCCTCGAAGAAAGAAGAAAAGAGCTTGTGTTTAGGGGACTAAGGTGGATAGATTTAAAGAGGCTTAATGAAGAGCGACGGGATATTCAAATCCATCGTAGCATTAATGGTCGGGAATATATGCTTCCTCCAAGGGACAATCGCTACGCGATTCCACTTCCTGATGATATCGTTAAAGCTGCTGGACTAATCCAGAATCCAACTTAACAAAATTTTCAGTTTTTGCTTAAGGTCACAAGATAGTTTTTGCAAGAGATCAGACTCTTTCCAGAGCCTGATCTCTTATTTTGAATGATTTATTTGAACAGCTGGGAATCGCAATCTCCAGAGTGCTCATCAGCGCAATGCGATGAAATTAATTCCTATTATGGATAATAATTTCAGTCTCACTGTCGCCACCATTCCGTTCGGGTACATAACCAGAACTCGTAGCGATTTCATCCAATTGAATTTGCGCCGGATCAAGTTGACCAGCGGAAGTTAAATCGGATGATTGCACTTCCATGGAACACGCTTTTTTTTCACCTGAACATGTTTGTCCATTTGGTGTGGTGCTCCATTTTGATTCATCGGAAACTTCCCCACTATTTGCGGGATTTCCGTTGAAATAAACAGTCACAGGAGATAAGTTTTCTCCTGCATAAATCTCAGCACCTTTAAATGCTGATAATGAGATAATCATGGCTCCTCCTAATATCATGAAGCCATAATTGTTTAAGAATTTAGCTAACATATAGCTATCCTCCTTTCTGTCATGCAAGCCAGCAATTGAATAGTAAAGGAGCTGGCCTGCACGCTGTTGGTAAAGAATTGCCGGCACGGTCCTGTGTACCGGTCATATCGAGTTGTCAGGCTGCCTACTATAGGCCTACTGACGCTGTCAAATGCTGGAAAAGATAAACTGTCTGAGATGTACCATAAATTTTGATTTGTGTTGCGGTAGTTGCGTTTATGACCAAAAGCGGCAATAACAAAGAGACCTATCAAAAAGAATAGGAGCATTGTTGCGCGGTCTCTGATTGAGCCTTGGGCGACTAAAGTTCTGTGTAGGATCCATCCGATAAAGGATAGAACCAACAGTCCGACATTGATAAGCAGATGTGTGCTCCAGGAAATCTGACTCAGAAAGCTGGTACACATGCAGGGCTTTTGGGCGTAGACATCCAGTACACCTAGTCCGATATAGATCGTAAAGACCAGGATGAGTAGGGTAGAGGCTTTCCATCCCAAGCGTTGTAGTCTGCTCACCGGTAAGGCCAGCAAAATACCTGTGCCGATCTCAAGTACGGGTAATAGCCAAAAGAGTATGGTGGCCAGAAATCCGATCACAGGCTGCTGTTGCAGTGCAATCCGAAAAGCCTCCAGCTGCCAGATCTTGTCCAGCCCCACATACAGCCAAAAGAGCAGCATGACCCCACGGAGCAGTTTATAGGTAGTGTATATCGTTCGATTACTGTTCATCGCTTTTATTATTTATTTCCGTGTATTTTTTACCTACTGAGCCGAAAGCGTAGATCGCTTGAATGTGTTTGTTAAGACAGGGCGGCCCAACCTCGCGGTACAGACTTGGCTGGGCGGTCTGTCTAAGCATCAGCGTCTACTTACTCGTATGCTTCAGATCAAAATGCTGGTCTGCACGGTATGCTGACCATATAGCAAAGTTGCACACTGAAATATCCCGATTTTGGCCCCATATAGCCGTGCTATTTTCGGCGTTTTTTTCGGGTTGCGAGGAAATAGGTAGCCCGCTGTATCGTATTGCGTGAAATATCCAGTAGCGCCGCCTGCTCGGTTTGTGAGGTGACAGCTCTGATCTCAGGCATGAGCTGAATAAAATTGAGGTACCGTTCAAAGGATGAACATTCCCGGAGAAGCTGTTGCAAGAGGATAAGCTGTCGCTTCTCTTTATTGCAAAAGACATCAACCAAGGTGTCCACTGATTTCTCATATTCCTGAAAGCGTCGCAGTACACTATGCGGAAGAGCGATGATAATACCCGGTCTTAGGGCGATAATGTTTCCGGGTCGGATACTGTGGCTGTGCAGGTGGACTGTGGTCATCAATGCCATATTGGGAAGGGCCAGGCTCATAATCTTGCGTTTGCCTGTGTTAGGGTCATCGTCAGCTCGGGCCAGTATTCCCTTAGCGACAAAATAGCTGATCTCGCTAGCATGCCCCTGAGGTTCGAGTACCTCCCCGCGCTTGACAACAAGGATCTTAAGGTGATCTTTAACCCATTGGTAATGGAAATTGTCCAGAGGATGATATCTTCTCCAAAAGGCAAAAAAGAGTTCGAAGCCTTTACTTGAATGATGCTTAGCTCCCATATACGACTGCTGGCTTGATCTTTTGGATGAATAACTGGCTGTTGCACCGGCACTGGATAGTGCTACCAATAATGGCTTGGTTGGGATAATCAGTTCTAAAGGTTAATGCATTTTTCATTGTCTTATAGGGTTAAAATTTATAATTATTGAGTTATAAATTTCGCAATGACGTGAAAAATAGGAAAGGACTGAATGAGCAAAATGCACTCAAATCAAAGGCATGTCAGGTGCATTTTGTTCATCTGATCCAATACTGTTGGCAAAGGTGGGTCTGGCACTAAAATCTTTTACTGCCGTCGAGCTGGGCCAGGTAGTTTTTATAGGCTTTGCGGAGGGAGTTTTCATTGTTATAACCGACCAGGAGATAGACCTCCGCAAAGCTCAGTTGTCCCTGTGTCAGTAGCCGATGGGCATGACGCAGGCGGACCTGGATACAATAATTTCGAATCGTGTGTCCGTATTCGCTTTTAAAGAGCCGTATGACAGTGGTCATAGATAAGTCAAGCCTGGCGATCAGGCTATAGGTGTCCAGGTTGGGATCAGCATAGCGCCGGTCAATATGTAATTTGATCAGATATAACTGGGCACGGCCGGAGCGGCTTAGCAGCTGCTCGTAATGGCCTAAACCCATAACGAGGCATTTTTGGAGCTCTGCCTGCTGGGCAAAGGGATTCTCATGCTCAAAGGCAAGCACACTAAAAAGCCATTGGCGGAGCTCCTGATCAATCCAGAAATGGGGAAGTACATCAAAAGGGTTGGTCGATTCGGTCAGAAAGGATACGGCCTCCCGGAATATCGGGTATTGCCTGACCACGGTACTGAGCCACTGGGGATTTAGGGAAACGACGACCAGATCTGTTGCTCCCGAAAAACATTCGGCCCGATAGCTACCAGCCTGCTCAGCCGACAGATAGAAGCTGCAGCTGCCCGGACAGGTCACATGTTCACCGATACCGGTGGTAAAGGCAATTGGCCCGGAAAGAACGAAATTGAAAAAAATCCGCTGCTGGTCCAGGGTATAGTGGACAACAAAGGGATCCACGGTATCCAGTTGAAAGATATCGATCGAGAAAAGCTCACAATGGATCGTCTGTTGCAGTAGGGTAGCACCCTCAAAATCAAATTGCCGGGCCCTGTCCGCCATCGGAATGGGGTAACGACAAAAATCAGGCAGCCGCCCACTGACATTGCTGACCTTTAATAAGGGCTTTGAAAAAGTTAGTTTATAATCTTGCTCCATCTGTCGATGATAATGTATCGCCTATCTGCTGTTGTGTATCCAGTATCCATCTGGATGATAAACAGGTGCTTCACACTTGTAGGGGTACAAAATTAATACACGATGGCATCATATTTATAGGACTATTTTATTAAAGGTTGGTACAATTCAATCAAAAAACAGGATAATTCGTGTATTTGCCAATGGCGTTGCGGTAGATTGGTTTGGCGGCTTCCCTTTCACTGACGGATGATCTACGGCGAAAGCTTTATATATTCCGGTCTGTAGACTTAGCGCGGTTCCCATAAATCATAACCAGAGAATTTGTAATTTGTCAATTTTAACGTAAGTTTGATTTCAGGTTCTGACTAACGAATGTATTGCTACACAGATTTATCGGATAAAGAATTGATAGCACTTGTTTTAAAAAAAGATGAACAAGCGTTT
>Ga0213829_1000624_pt1 | contig 31704 bp, 35 predicted proteins | sample MC6MC0896MG_FD_180665 | JGI IMG/M metagenome (GOLD analysis project Ga0213829, IMG submission 180665) | Enriched soil aggregate microbial communities from Iowa State University, Ames, United States - MC6-MC0896-MG | ecosystem: Environmental > Terrestrial > Soil > Unclassified | place: USA: Iowa...
CGGCTGCTGGCCGCCACCCTGGCCACATTCGGTTTGTTGGCTTCACCCGTTCCAGCGATCGCTGCCCAGGCGCCGATCCACTTTGCCGACCTGAACTGGGAAAGCGGCAGCCTGATCACCGACATCCTGCGGATCATCGTCGAGAAAGGCTACGATTTGCCGACCGATACCTTGCCGGGGACGACCATCACCCTGGAAACCGCCCTGGCCAACAATGATATCCAGGTCATTGGCGAGGAATGGGCCGGTCGCAGTCCGGTGTGGGTCAAGGCCGAGGCCGAAGGCAAAGTGGTGAGCCTGGGCGATACGGTCAAGGGCGCCACCGAAGGCTGGTGGGTGCCGGAGTATGTGATCAAGGGTGACCCGGCCAGGGGCATCAAGCCATTGGCGCCGGACCTGCGTAGTGTTAGCGACCTGCCCAGATACAAGGGCGTATTCAGCGACCCGGAAACCCCGGGCAAGGGGCGCTTCCTCAACAGCCCGATCGGCTGGACCTCGGAAGTGGTCAACAAGCAGAAGCTCAAGGCGTACGGCCTGGACGACAGCTATGTGAATTTTCGCAGCGGCTCGGGGGCGGCACTGGACGCGGAGATCAGTTCATCGATTCGCCGCGGCAAGCCCGTCCTGTTCTATTACTGGTCGCCGACGCCACTGCTTGGGCGCTTCAAGTTGATTCAGCTGCAAGAGCCACCCTTCGATGCAGAAGCCTGGAAAACCCTGACCGACGCCGATCATCCGAATCCAAAGCCGACGCGCTCGCTGGCCTCGAAGCTGTCCATCGGCGTGTCCACGCCATTCCAGAAACAGTACCCGCAGATTACCGAATTTTTCAGCAAGGTCGATTTTCCGATCGATCCGCTGAACAAGGCACTGGCCGAGATGAGCGAAAAACACACCCCGCCACGGCAGGCGGCAGAGGCATTCATGAAGGCGCACCCGCAAGTGTGGCAGGCGTGGGTGCCCAAGGATGTGGCGGATAAAGTGGCTGCAGAGTTGAAATGATGGGGTGAGGCTCAGAGCGGCTTTACCACCGTCGATCTCGAATGCCCTTACAAAATCGTTCAAGGAAGTTCATCCTGCTGCGACATTTTATGCTGGACGTCTGAACATGAGCCTGATTATTGCGCAATGGATAGCTGCTATCTTCCTGTTGATCAGCCTGATTCACCTGTACTGGGCGGCGGGTGGCAAGTTGGGCAGCGAGGCCGCGGTGCCGCGGGTACCCGGGAAGGTTGGCGGGGAATCCAGGCCGGCGTTCAAGCCTTCTGGCTTTGCCACGCTGCTGGTGGCGGTCGGCTTGCTGCTGATCGCGATGCTGGTGTGCCTGCGGGTCGGGCTGTATCTGCCCCGAGTGCATCATTGGTCGCTGCAATGGGTGATCAGCGCCATCGCGATGCTGATGTTCGCCCGGGCCATCGGCGATTCGAATCTGCTGGGGTTCTTCAAGCAGGTCAAGGATTCGCGGTTTGCCCGGCTCGACACCTGGGCTTATTCGCCGTTGTGTGTGGTGTTGGGGGCTGGGCTTTTGGCAGTGGCCTGGATCTGAAAAGCTTCGCCGGCAAGCCGGCTCCTACAAGGGATCCGTGTTCAACCCCAATCCCTGTAGGAGCTGGCTTGCCAGCGAAGAGGCCCTGTCAATCGATACACCTCTTTAAACCTGACTCTCGCTTTTAATACGCCGGCTGCTCACCTCCGCCGGCACATCATCCCCTGCCATGCGCTTGCGAAATAACGCCGCCCGCGCCAGCAACAAGGTGGTCACCGGCACCGTGATCGCCAGCAGAACCGGAATCAGCCAGGCATGCAGCACCGGCGCGGATTTGAGTGCGGAAAAGTAAATGATCGAGGCCAATGCCGCGCACCACGCGCCGAGTGTCGAGGCCAGGGCCGGCGGGTGCATGCGCTGGAAGTAATCCTTCATCCGCAGCAGGCCGACGGCGCCGATCAGCGCGAACAGGCTGCCAAGCACCAGCAGGATCGCCACCGGAATCTCCACCCACAGCGATAACTCCATATTCATTCGATCACCTCACCACGCAGCAGGAATTTGGCCAGGGCAAACGAGCCGACGAAGCCGAACAGGGCGATCAGCAACGCCGCCTCGAAGTAGGTGTCACTGGCATAACGAATGCCCAGGGTCAGCATCATCAACATGGCGACGATGTACAGGTAATCCAGGGCCAGGACCCGGTCCTGGGCCGACGGGCCCTTGAACAGCCGGATCAGGGTCAGCCCCATCGCCAGGGAAAAGATGAACAGGCTCAGCAGGATCGCGTTCGACAGCAGCGGGCTCATTCGAAGATCTCCATCAAGGGGCGCTCGTAGGTCGCCTTGAAGTGCTGGATGAACAGCGCTTCGTCATCCAGATCGAACACGTGCAGCAACAGGATGCTGCGATCCAGCGCCAGTTCCGACCAGACAGTGCCGGGGACTACCGTGCAGATCATCGACAGCGCGGCCAGACCGTTGGCGTCGCGCAGGTCCAGGGGCACCTTGACGAAATGCGAGCGTGGTGGACGACGCCCGGCGTTGAGCACACCCCAGGCCACGGCGAGGTTAGACACCACCACGTCGCGCCCGACCAGCAGGAACAGGCGCAGGATCACCCCGGGACGACGAATGCGGATCGGCAGCGGGCGCAGCTTGCGCATCATCAATGGCGCACAGAACCCCAGCGCCGCGCCCAACAGCAGATTGCCGGGGCTTATCGAGAGGTTCAGCACCAGCCACAACACCCACAGTGCCAACGACAACCATGGCGCGGGCAACAGACGCTTCATGGTTGCACCTCGGCGAGCGCGGCCTTGGCTTCGGGGCTTGGAATCGCGCGGGTGTCGAGCACCGCCATCACGTATTGTTCCGGGTTGTTCAGGGCATCGGCGGCGGCCTGGGTGTAGCGCAGCAGTGGCTCGGCCTTGAACGTGAGTGCGATGCTCAGGCCCAGCAGCGCAATGATCGGCACGCACTCGAAGCGACGCAGCAAGGGCGATGGTCGTTCTTCAGGGGTCCAGAAACGCTGGATACCCAGGCGCGAAAAGGCGATCAAGGAGGCCAGTCCGGAGATAATCAGCAGCGCCAGCAATCCCCACGCCGCGTTCGACACCGGTACCTCACCGGAATGACCCAGGCCCAGCGGGTTGAACAGTGCGTTGAGCAGGCCGAGTTTGCCGATGAAGCCGGAGAGCGGCGGCATGCCGATGATCAACAGCGAGCAGGCGATGAAACTCAAGCCCAGGAACGCCATGGTCCAGGGGATCACCTGGCCGACCACGGCTTTCTGTTCGTCGTCGAGGTTGATGCCCTTGGGCGGCTGCAGGGATTCCAGCGGTCGCGGCAGCAGGTCGCCGTCATCGAACAGCGGCATCTCATTGGCCGAACGCGAACGCTCGATCAACTCGGCCAACAGGAACAGCGCGCTCAAGGCCAGGGTCGAGCTGACCAGGTAGAACAGTGCCGCACCGATCAGGTTGGGCTGGGCGAATCCCGTGGCCGCCAGCAGGATCCCCGCCGACACCAGGATGCTCAGGCTCGCCAGGCGCTCCAGGCGTTGCGCGGCGAGGATCGCCACCGCCGCGCAGACGATGGTCGCCATGCCGCCATAGATCAGCCAGTCGCCGCCAAAGTAGGCCGATGCGCCGGCCTGGCCGGAGAACAGCAGGGTCCACAGGCGCAGCAGGGTGTAGACGCCGACCTTGGTCATGATCGCGAACATTGCCGCCACGGGTGCACTGGCGGCGGAGTAGGCCGGCACAAGCCAGAAGTTCAGCGGCCACATCCCGGCCTTGGCCAGGAACGCCACCGCGAGAATGGCCGCGCCGGCGTGCAACAGGCCGCGATCGGCTTCGGGCACCAAGGGGATTTTCAGCGCCAGGTCGGCCATGTTCAGGGTGCCGGTGACGCCGTAGATCAGCGCCGCGCCGATCAGGAACAGCGACGACGCCAGCAGGTTGATCGAGATGTAATGCAGCCCCGCCGACACCCGCGACCGGCCCGATCCATGGAGCATCAGGCCGTAGGAGGCAGCCAGCAGCACTTCGAAGAACACGAACAGGTTGAACAGGTCCGCCGTCAGGAACGCGCCATACAGGCCCATCATCTGGATCTGGAACAGCGCGTGGAAACTCGAGCCGGCGCCGTCCCAGCGGGCCATGGCGAACAGCAGGGCGCTGACGCCGATGATTCCGGTCAGCACCAGCATCAGCGCCGACAAGCGATCGACCACCAGCACGATGCCGAATGGCGCTTGCCAGTTGCCCGGGAGGTAGACGCCGATGGAGCCGGGCACACCGGTGTCCTGGGTCCATTGCAGCAACAGCACGGCGATGCCCAGGCCCACCAGGCTGGACAGCAGGTTGATCTTGGCTTTCAGCGGCCGGTGTTTCTCGCCCAGCATCAGCATCACGGCGGCGGTCAGCAGCGGCAGCAGAATCGGTGCGGCGATCAGGTGCGGCATCAGGTTCATTCTTTAGGCTCCCGGCCATCCACATGGTCGGTGCCGGTCAGTCCCCGGGACGCGAGCAGCACGACGAGGAACAGCGCGGTCATGGCGAAACTGATCACGATCGCCGTCAGCACCAGCGCTTGCGGCAGGGGGTCGGTGTAGTGCAGCAGGTCCTGCGGCACGCCGTCCTTGATGATCGGCTCCTTGCCGATGAACAGGCTGCCCATGCTGAAGATGAACAGGTTGACGCCGTAGGACAGCAGGCACAGGCCCATGACCACCTGGAATGTCCGTGGGCGCAGGATCAGCCAGACGCCTGACGCGGCCAGTACGCCGATGGCGATTGCGATGACTTCTTCCATCAGACGGCTCCTTCGGTGGCGACGGCTCTTGGCAGAGCAGCGGTCTTGTGACCCCGTACCGATTGGTGGGCGAGGGCGGTGAGGATCAACAGGGTCGAACCGACCACCACGGCGTACACGCCGATATCGAAGAACAGTGCGCTGGCGATGTGAATGTCACCGAACACCGGCAAACCGAAATGCCAGGTGTGGGTGGTCAGGAACGGGTACCCGACCGCCATCGCCCCAAGCCCGGTCACGGTGGCAAACAGCAGTCCGGTGCCCATCCAGCGCAGGGGACGCAGGCTCATTTGCGCCTCGACCCACTGGGTGCCGGCGACCATGTACTGCAGGATGAACGCCACCGACATCACCAGGCCCGCCACGAAGCCGCCGCCCGGTTGATTGTGGCCGCGCATGAACAGGTAGACCGACACTACGAAGGCAATCGGCAACAGCAGACGCACGAGCACCGCCGGCACCATCATGAAGCCGAGCGCGGTGTCGCTGGCGTGACGCGGGTTGACCAGGTCGGTGACCACGTCGGGCGCCAGCAGGCGCTGCTGGGCTGGCAGCTGCAGGCTTTCTTTTGGCGGGCGGAAGCGTCGCAACAGGGCGAACACAGTCAGCGCCACGGCCGCCAGTACCGTGATCTCGCCAAGGGTGTCGAAACCACGGAAGTCCACCAGCATCACGTTGACCACGTTGCTGCCGCCGCCTTCGGGCAGGGCGCGACTGAGGTAGAACGAAGAAATGTCGTTCGGAGTCTGGCGCGTCAGCATGGCGTAGGACAGCAGCGCCATGCCGCCACCGACCGCGATCGACAGCAGCAAGTCGCGCAAACGACGAATGCGTGCCTTGCGCAGCGTGCTCGGCAGCGGCGACACCTCTTCGATCCGCCGCGGCAACCAGCGCAGGCCCAGCAGGATCAGGACCGTGGTCACCACTTCGACCACCAGTTGCGTCAGTGCCAGGTCCGGCGCCGAGAACCAGACGAACGTGATGCACGTCATCAGGCCGCAGACGCTGACCATGGTCAGGGCCGCGAGCCGGTGATACTTGGCCTGCCACGCCGCGCCGAGGGCGCAGGCGATCGCCAGCAGCCACAAGGTCACGAACACGATCGAACCGGCAATCTTCGGGCGGTCGCCCCAGCTCAGGCTGCTGTGGAGCATCGGGATCAATCCGGCCAGCACGGCGGCGAGCACCACCAGGAACAGCTGGGTTTGCAGGCGCTTGGTACTGATCCGCCGCTCCAGGCGCCGGGCCAGGCGCATCATGATCACCAGGCTGCGCTCGAACAGGCGCTTGCCGTTGAACCGGCCAATCAGCGGCGGGTACTTGAAGCGCCCGCGCTTGAGCTGATTGCGCAGTAACAGGTAGAGCACGATGCCGCCGGACATGGCGACCAGGCTCATGATCATCGGCGCGTTCCAGCCGTGCCAGATCGCCAGGCTATAGTCCGGCAAGACGCCGCCGACGACGGGCTGCGCGGCAGCGGCCAGCAACGGACCGACCACCTGCGCCGGGAAAATCCCTACGATCAGGCAGGCAAACACCAGCAGTTCAACCGGCGCGCGCATCCAGCGTGGGGGTTCGTGCGGAGTGTGCGGCAGGTCGGTGGCGGTCGGGCCAAAAAACACATCGACCGTGAAGCGCAGGGAATAGGCGACGCTGAACGTGCCGGCGATGGTCGCGACGATCGGCAGGGTCAACTCGATCCAGGCCGTGGCGTTGATGAACACGGTTTCGGCGAAGAACATCTCCTTGGAGAGGAAGCCGTTGAGCAACGGTACACCGGCCATCGAGGCACTGGCGACCATGGCCAGGGTGGCGGTGAACGGAATCAGCTTGACCAGGCCGCTGAGCCGGCGAATGTCGCGGGTGCCGCTTTCGTGGTCGATGATTCCCGCGGCCATGAACAGCGAGGCCTTGAACGTGGCGTGGTTGAAAATGTGGAACACCGCGGCCACGGCGGCCAGCGGACTGTTCAGCCCCAGCAGCAGGGTAATCAGGCCCAGGTGGCTGATGGTCGAATAGGCCAGCAGGCCCTTGAGGTCGTTCTGGAACATCGCGCAGTACGCGCCGAGCAGCAGGGTGCAGGCCCCGGCGCCGCTGACGATGTAGAACCATTCTTCGCTGCCGGACAGCGACGGCCACAGCCGTGCGAGAAGGAACACCCCGGCCTTGACCATGGTCGCTGAGTGCAGGTACGCCGAGACCGGGGTCGGTGCCGCCATGGCGTGGGGCAGCCAGAAGTGGAAGGGGAATTGCGCGCTTTTGCTCAAGGCGCCGATCAGGATCAGGGGCAGCAGGACAGGGTAGAGGGCATGGGCGCGAATCAGTTCGCCGGCGGCCAGGACCTTGTCCAGGTCATAGCTGCCGACCACATGGCCAAGCAGCATGACCCCCGCCAGCAGGCACAGACCGCCCGCGCCGGTCACCATCAGCGCCATGTAGGCGCCGCGCCGCGCATCGGCGCGGTGGTGCCAGTAGCCGATCAGCAGGAATGAAAAGAGGCTGGTCAGCTCCCAGAAAAACACGATCTGGATCAGGTTGCCGGAGATCACCAGGCCGAGCATCGCGCCCATGAACGCCAGGAAAAACGCAAAGAATCGCGGCACCGGATCGTCCGGCGACATGTAATAGCGGGCGTACAAAGAGACCAGGGTGCCGATCCCCAGCACCAGCATCGAGAACAGCCAGGCGAACCCGTCCATGCGCAGCACGAAGTTCAAGCCCAGGCTGGGCAACCAGAAGAATTCTTCGCGAATCACACCGCCATCGGCGATTTGCGGGAACAGCAGGGCCACCTGGACGGTGCCGATCAGGGCAACCAGGCCAGCCAGCAAGGATTCGGTATTACGCGCGTTGTGTGGCAGCAAGGCGGCCAGACAGCTGCCGACGAAGGGCAGAAGCAGTAGAACTATCAGGGACATAGGCTTCTAATCTGCGGAAGTTTGTGAAGCATCATACGTGCCAGCTCCCGGATCGCCAAACGCCAAGCTGTCGCAGAATCCTACAAGGTAGACGGATAAATCCTGTATTTCGTTGTTTCAGTGAGCGTAATATCGCCTGTGCCGGCCCCATCGCGGGCAAGCCCGCTCCCACAGGGTTCCTGGTTGTACACGAATCCTTTGTTCACCACCGGTAACCTGTGGGAGCGGGCTTGCCCGCGATAGCTATTTGCATGACACCGAAATATTTGTGTCTTATCTCTGAGTCTCCTGCTCCAACTCCTCTTCTACCGCAACAACCTTCCCCTTGGTCTTCAACTCACTGACAATCACCGCCGCCACAATCAACCCTGCCCCCAGCAACGCAATCGCCGGCAACCGCTCCCCGGCAATCCGTCCGACAATCCCGGCCCACACCGGCTCTCCGGCATAGATCAAGGTCGCCCGGGTCGGCGAAACGCTTTTCTGCGCCCAGTTCATCGCCACCTGAATCGCCGCGCTGGCCGCACCCAACCCCAGCGCGCTGCACAACAGCAACCAGGAAAAATCCGGAATCACTTCCTGGGTCGGCACCACCATCAGGAACGCCAGGATCGACGTCACCGCCAGTTGCACCACCGTCACCCGGCGCACATCGACCTGGCCCGCATAGGTACTGATCAAGATGATCTCCGCCGCGATCGCCACGGCGCTGATCAGCGTGGCGATTTCACCGGGGCTGAAATTGAAAGCCGCCCCGGAAGGTCCCGACAGCAGCATCAACCCGGTAAACGCCAGCATGATCCCGATGCTCGGCATCAACCCCGGGCGCCGTCCCAGCACCAGCCATTGCAGCAACGGCACGAAGGGCACGTACAACGCGGTAATGAACGCCGACTGACTGCTGGGAATGCTCTGCAAGCCGACGGTCTGCAAGCCGTAACCGAGCATGATCGCCACGCCGATGAAGGCCCCGGCCTTGAGTTCGAACAGGGTCAGCTGGCGCAGCTGCCGCCAGGAGAACAACGCCACAATGATCGCCGCCGCGGCAAAGCGCAGGCCGACGAAAAACATTGGACCGCTGACGGTCATTGCATGCTGGACCAGCAAAAAGGTACCGCCCCAGACCATGGTAATCAGCACCAGCACGCACTCGGCCTTGCTGAACCGTGAGAAACGGGAAGAAACCTGGGAGGAGTTCACCGACGTCATGACCTTGCGCGCTACCTGGGGGCGACGCACAATGCGTCGAATGTTGCGCAGTATACTGCCCAACCCTACCAAGTGAGCAATATAGTGCACAAAGATTCAACGCAGCGGGCTTCGGTCCTTCAACATGTCAGCCACAATGTTCGGCGTCTGCGCCATGCCGCCGACATGAGCCAGACCGCGCTGGCTGAAAAGTCCGGCGTCAGTCGACGCATGCTGGTGGCGATTGAAGCGGGCGAAAAGAATGTCAGCCTGACCACCCTCGACCGCGTGGCCGAAGCACTGGACGTTGCCTTCAGCGACCTGATCCAGGCCCCGGACGCCCACGACCCCAGTCGCATCAACGAAGTGGCCTGGGCCGGGACGATTCCTGGCAGCAAAGCCGTTCTGCTGTCCAAGGCCACCGCCACTCGCGAGGTGGAGCAATGGGAATGGTGCCTGCAACCGGGAGAGGTTTATCCGTCGCAACCGGATGCCGATGGCTGGAGCGAACAGATCTACGTGTTCGAAGGCTGCTTGACGTTGATGCTCGGGGACACGCCACACGAGATAGCCGCCGGGGAGTTCCATATGTTTGCCAGCAACCAGCCCCATGCCTATCGCAACGACGGGGAGGTGGCCGCGCGGTTCATCCGGAACGTGGTGATCTGACCGTTGGCGATCAACACCTGATACACAGTCGATAGCACACACACATCCCCTGTGGGAGCGAGCTTGCTCGCGATAAACCCGAGAGCGCCGCGCAGTGTCAGGTACCCAGCGTTATCGTTGACGACCATCGTCGGAACGCCGCCCGGAGCAAACCCGCTCCCACAGGTAATCGGCGTCGTACGTCCTACTTTGGTATTGCCTGACGAACCTTCCAGGGGATTGGCGCCTATTATCGTCCAGGAGAATTTCGAGATAGTCATGCAGCCAGGCAGCAGCGAGGCGCTGTTGACTCGGGGCGCCCTGCACGATTTCCTTTCAGGCAAACACCAACCAGCGAGAACCGCATGAGCGAAAACCAAAGCGGACCGGTAAACGACGTCATCCGCCATGCAGACATCCTGATCGTCGGCGGTGGCCTCAGCGGCACTATGCTGGCGGCGCAACTGTTGCGCCTGCCCGGCAAACGATCGGTGCTGGTGATCGAATTCCGCGCCGAACTGGGCCGGGGCGAGGCGTATAGCGCGGTCGAGTTGGGCCATACCCTTAATGGCAACGCGGCGCGCATGAGCGTCGACCCGGACAACGCCGACGACCTGACCCAATGGCTGACCGAATTCATCGCGGCGGGTGGCTGGCCAGAGTCCGACGAGCAGCATGTGCCGGTCAGCGAACTGTTCCCGCCACGGGGGCTTTTCGGGATTTACGTGCAGCAGCGCCTGGCGCAGGCGCAAGCAGTGGGGGCGTTGAACGGTTCGACGGTCGAGCATATACGGGCCGAGGTGATCGACTTGCAAACGCTGGACGATTCGGTGCGGCTGACCCTGAGTGACGGGCAGCGATTGCAGGGTGCTTATGCGGTGCTGGCGACGGGCATGTTTCCCGCCGCACGCACGCCGCAGACCGAATCCAGCGGCTTGAACGCGGCGGCACTCGACCCGTGGGATGTCGCTGCCATGCGCCGGCTGGATCCGCAGTCGACGGTGCTGATCATCGGCTCGGGCCTGACCATGGTCGATGCCGTGGTGTCGCTGGAACAGGCCGGTCATCGCGGGCCGATCGAAGTGTTTTCCCGCCATGGACTGCTGCCGCATGTGCGCCGACAACCGCCTGCCTGGAAGGATTTTCTTGCCGAGGACCCAAGTATTCGCACACCGCGACAGCTGATGCGCGAACTTCGCCGACATTGCCGGGACGCCATCGCCCAGGGCATAGACTGGCAGGCGCCGCTGGATACGGTGCGGGCGCACATCGGCCGGCTGTGGAATCAGGCGACGGACGTGCAGCGTCGACAGTTTGTGCGGCATGTGCGGCCGTGGTGGGAGAGTCATCACCATCGTTCGCCTCCCTTGAGTGCTGAACTGGTGGAACGGCTGCACGGGGAAGGGCGATTGCGTATTCAGGCGGCCTCGTTCAAGGGGCTGGAGCCGTCCTCGGGTGGTGAAGTGAGCATTCGCATTCGTCGTCGTGGTGACGCTGAAACCGTGGTGGTCAGTGGGGCGGCGTTGATCAACTCCAGTGGCATCGAATACGACTGGCGGCGAGTGGCGCGGCCGTTGCCCCGGCAGCTGCTGGCTCGCGGGCTGGTGCGGCCGGGGCCGTTGGCGTTGGGGATTGCGGCCGAGGTTGATGGTGCGGTGGTGGGCGTTGATGGTCAGGTTGCCAGTCGACTGTTTGCCATGGGGCCGCCGTTACGTGGGATGTGGTGGGAGAGTACGGCGGTGACGGATGTGGCGAGTCAGGCCAAGGCGCTTGCGGCTCGACTGGTGGCTGGCGGGTAGGGGGCCCGTTTTTGGGCATGAACACCGATCACCGTTTTCGGGCATGAAACCGATCCCTTGTAGGAGCTGGCTTGCCAGCGAAAGCGGTGGGTCAATCGATACAATCATTGACTGAATGGACGCCTTCGCTGGCAAGCCAGCTCCTACAGGGGGGCTGTATCAGGCAGCACAATGCCGTTGATCAATAACGCTGATATTTCGAACCAAACTCGGGACGGTTTTCCGCAACGTAGAGTTTGCCTTGTTGGCTGTCTTTATGGTCAATACCAACGGTGTTCACATTCAACAATGCCGGCTGGCTGACTTTAGCCGCCGCAGCGACAGTTGAAGCGGCATGCGGAGCCGCAATGGCGGACGTAGCGCCCAGAACCGACAGGGCAAAGCCAAGGCTGATGATGCTTTTCATGATGGTGCTCCAGAAGAGTGGGGAGAAGATGTCGCCACTGTAGAGCTGGAGTTGGGCGATGAAAAAACACCCTGACGCATAGTCTTTATCAAGAGCGTTGATCCGCCGTCAGCCAGACTCAGGATTCTGCGCCGAGCATCTCCACGGGATAGGAGAACACATAGCCTTCGCTGCGCACGGTCTTGATGTAGGTCGACTCCCGGGAGTCGTCCTTGAGCCGCTGGCGCAAACGGCTGACCAGCAAATCGATGGAACGGTCGAACAGGTCGGCGTCGCGGCCTTGGGTCAGGTTGAGCAGCTGGTCGCGGCTGAGCACCCGTTGTGGATGGTCGAGGAAGACGCGCAGCAGGCGATATTCGGCACCGCTGAGAGCGACCATGGTGCCGTCTTCGTCCAGCAGGTGACGGGCGGTGGTGTCCAGGCGCCATCGGCCGAAGCCCAGCTGTCGGCCGCTGTCGGTGATCAGCAGGTTGGGCGGCAACATCCGCGTGCGGCGCAGCACGGCATTGATCCGCGCCAGCAGTTCGCGGGCGGCGAAGGGTTTGGTCAGGTAATCGTCGGCACCCATTTCCAGGCCGAGGATTCGGTCGGTTTCATCATTGCGGGCGGTGAGCATGAGGATCGGCGTGGCCTTGTGCTTGCCCGAGCGCAATTCGCGGCACAGCAGCAGGCCGTCATCCCCGGGCATCATGATGTCGAGCACGATCAAGTCCACGGTATTGGCTTCGAGAAAGCTGCGCATCTGCCGGCCATCAGCGACCACGGTGGTGCGCAGGCCGTTTTTCTTCAGGTAATTGCCCACCAGTTCGCGGATCTCGCGGTCGTCGTCGACGATCAGGATGTGGTTCACATGGTCCATGGCTCAACCCTCTTGTCATTCGCACGTTGCGCACGCTAAGGAGGTACTTGTGGGCGAGGGGGAAAACCCCTGACCACAAGTATTTACTTGAGCAATATTACGCAACCACTTGATAACACGGCACATACGCCGCGCCACCCGGCAATTTCATCCGGTGCTGGGCGACAAACGCCTTCAGCAGCTGATCGAGCGGCTGCATCACCGCTACATCACCACGGATCTGATACGGCCCATGTTCTTCGATCAGGCGGATGCCTTTGTCCTTGACGTTGCCGGCGACGATGCCGGAGAACGCGCGGCGCAGGTTGGCGGCCAGTTCGTGGGCGGGCAGGTTGCGGCTCAGTTGCAGGTTGGCCATGTTTTCGTGGGTCGGATCGAACGGGCGCTGGAAGCCTTCATCGATCTTCAGCAGCCAGTTGAAATGGAACGCGTCGTTGCGTTCGCGGCGGAACTGTTTCACCGCCTTGAGGCCTTGGGTCATCTGGCGCGCCACTTCGGCAGGGTCGTCGATGATGATCTCGTAATGTTGCTTGGCGTCTTCACCCAGGGTGGCGCCAACAAACGCATCAAGCTGTTCCAGGTACGGCGCGGCGTGTTTCGGGCCGGTGAGGATGACCGGGAAGGGCAGGCCTTTGTTGTCCGGGTGCATCAGGATGCCCAGCAGGTACAGGAACTCTTCGGCGGTGCCGGCGCCGCCGGGGAAGATGATGATGCCGTGACCGACACGGACGAAGGCTTCCAGGCGTTTTTCAATGTCCGGCAGGATCACCAGTTCGTTGACGATCGGGTTCGGCGCTTCCGCAGCGATGATGCCGGGTTCGGTCAGGCCCAGGTAGCGTCCGCCATGGATGCGCTGCTTGGCGTGGGCGATGGTCGCGCCTTTCATCGGGCCCTTCATCACGCCAGGGCCGCAACCGGTGCAGATGTCCAGGCTGCGCAGGCCCAGTTCGTGGCCGACTTCCTTGGTGTATTTGTACTCTTCGGTATTGATCGAGTGCCCGCCCCAGCACACCACGATCTTTGGCTCGATACCGGGGCGCAGGGTGCGGGCGTTGCGCAGCAGGTGGAAGACGTAGTCGCTGATGCCCTGGGAGGTGCTCAGGTCGATGCGCTGGGCGTCGAGTTCATTTTCGGTGTAGACGATGTCGCGCAGGGCACTGAACAGCATTTCCCGGGTGCTGGCGATCATTTCGCCGTCGACGAAGGCGTTGGCGGGCGCGTTCAGCAGTTCAAGGCGAACGCCACGGTCCTGCTGGTGAATGCGGATCTCGAAGTCCTTGTAGGCTTCGAGGATGGTCTTGGCGTTATCAACATGGGCGCCGGTATTGAGGATGGCCAGGGCGCACTGGCGAAAGAGGGTGTAGGTGCTGCCGGATCCGGCTTCGCTCAGTTGCTGCACTTCACGTTGAGAGAGGGTTTCCAGGCTGCCTTTGGGGCTGACCGAGGCGTTGATTACATGTCGTTGGGTCATTCAATGATCCTTAAAACGATGTCATCCGCCCAAGGGAGGACAAATGGCATCCGAATAATATGCATCCATGAAAGAAGATGGCACGAACTGCGCTGGATCGCCATTTTCCCGTGTGACGATAGACAGATGAAAAGAAGCTCCAGCATAGCTAAATCCTCCGCAGAGGCGATAATGCCCCGCAGACTTTTTGCCCATGCCCGAAGGAAACCCGACGCAATGTTCGAAATCCAGCCGAAGAATGCCGCCCTCTATCGCCAGCAGACGCGCCGCAGCACCGTCATCATCGCCCTGATGTTCCTGGCGCTGGCGATGGGGTTGTCCACCGCGGCGGTGGCGCTGTTCGGCGAGCCGGGTGGGGACAATTTGCGTTTCAATGTCGGTGGTGTGTTTGTGGCGGTGCTGCTGATGGTCGCGTTGATGCGCAGTACCTTCTGGACCCGGGAATGGATGGCTCCGGCCGTCTATGGCTGGCAGCTCAAGCGCAGCCTGATGAGCATCACCAACGTCATGCACCAGGTCACGGCCGCCGTGGAGCAGGGTGACCCGAGCGCGATGAAGCTGTTGCGCTTCTACCATCTGGGGTTGAGCCAGATGCATGAGCTGGACGGTAATTCCAGTGATCACAGCCAGTTGACGCGCGAGATGGATCAACACAAGGCGCGGATGGAAGCCCTGGGCATCGACACCGAACAGACCCGGTTGAACCCGGCCTGGATCGAGGCGGTGAAGCAGGCGTCGCGGTAGTCTCCAGGGCGTGGGCAGAGCACCCCGGGGCCCGTGGTTGCGGGAAGGTCAGGATTAGGTTGAACTGATCAGGCACAGTGAATGCAATAATGGGTAGTCAACAACGGCGATCGGGATGGGTCGCCGGTTCATCAGGATTCAGGGAGCGTCATGGGTCATCCGTCCGTTAATGATCGAATCGAACAATCGCGCCACGGCGTGGCGCTGATCGCCGAGCAGTCCGTGACCCGCCTCAAGGTCCGCTCGGTGGTGTTTCTGCTGCTCGCGGTGTGCCTGTCCCTGATCGCCATCGTGATCTGGGAGACCTGGAACTCGCGCCAGTACCATCTGCATGACAAGGAAGTGGCGATGTCCAACCTTGCGCAGACCCTGGCCTCGCAAGCACAAGCATCGATCAAGCAGGCCGATACCCTGTTGTTCGCGCTGGTTGACCGCCTTGAAAACGACGGCATCACCCCAGGCCAGGTGCCAAGGATCGAGCGGTTGCTCACAGCCCAGCGCAGTGAGCTGAGCCAGATTCATGGTTTGTTCGTTTATGACGAACAAGGGCGCTGGATTGCCAATTCCAACGGCGCCGTCATGCCCGGCGCGAACAACGCCGACCGCGAGTATTTCATCTTCCATCGTGATCACCCCGATCGTGGCCCGCACATTGGCCCGTCGATCAAGAGTCGTTCCACCGGCGAATGGATCATGACGGTGTCGCGTCGCGTCAATCACCCCGATGGCAGTTTCGCCGGCGTGGCGCTGGCCACCCTTTATCTCAGTCATTTCCTTACGCTCTACGACAGCATCGACATGGGCCATAACGGCGTGATCAACCTGATCGCCAACGACGCCAGCATCGTCGTGCGCCGGCCGTTCAAAGAGGCTGAAGTCGGCAGCAGTGTCGCCAAGGGGCCGCTGTTCACCCAATTGTTGCCCAAGGGCGACTCAGGCACCGCAACGGTCCGCTCGTATGTCGACGGTGTCGAGCGGGTGGTCGGGTTTCGCAGGGTCGACGATTATCCGCTGATCATTTTTGCCGCGCTGGAAAAAGAGGAAGTGTTGGCCGGCTGGCGCGAGCAGGCGCTGCTGAGTGCGGGCATCGTTTCGTTATTCCTCGGATTCCTGCTGGTATTCGGTTATCGCCTCATTCGCCTGATGAGGCAGCAGAATCACGTTCAGAGCGTCTTGCTCGATGCCCAGGAAAAGCTGATCGAGGTCAACCGCAGCCTCGAGTTGCTGGCACTGGAGGACGCATTGACCGGATTATCCAACCGGCGTCAATTCGATCTGTTCATTCTTGCCGAAATGGGCCGGGCCAGACGTAGCCAGACCCACCTCGCACTGCTGATGATCGACGTCGATCACTTCAAGAGCTTCAATGACCTTTACGGTCATGTGGCCGGTGATGAGAGTCTGCGCAGCATCAGCGCGATCATCCGTGACAACATCAAGCGTCCCGGTGACCTCGCCGCGCGCTATGGCGGTGAAGAGTTTACGGTGGTGTTGCCCGGCACCGACTATGTGGGCGCGTTTCTGGTGGCGGAAAAAATCCGTCGCGCGGTGCAGCAGGCCGGCATCGTCCACAGTGAGGGTGTAGAGGGCACGGTCACCGTCAGCCTGGGAGTCTGCGCCTATGACCCGGCCTCTCAGGACCAGCCCAACGATCTGGTCACTGCGGCGGACAAGGCGCTCTATGTCGCCAAGGCCAGCGGCCGGAACATGAGCGTGATAGCCAACTGAGTGTCATGACACCGGGCGAAGGTTTCGATAAACAAGATCAAAAGATCGCAGCCTGCGGCAGCTCCTACATTGGGATACTCGGTTCCCATGGGTGTATGCGGTGCCATGGGATTTACGGTTTCCATGCGGTGCCATCGGGATAGCCGGTTCCCGTAGGAGCTGCCGCAGGCTGCGATCTGTTGATCTTAGCGCCAGGATGCCCGACGTAACCTGGCCAGCCGAATATAGACCAGCGCGTTGATCACCAGCACCACACCGCCCAGCCCCAGCTGAATCGTCGGCGTCAGGCCGGCCGGGTAAATGACCGGCCACAGGTAATATTCGATGAAGCCACCGCCATAGCCGGTCTGCCCGGCCCGATGGCGCATGAGGTTTTCCCAGTCGGTCAGCGGGCAGGGCAAGTGGAAGACTTCCACCGCAACGCCCCAGACGGCCGCGGGCAGGTGCCACCAGATCAACCTGTGCCGTTTGAGCACCAGCAAGCCGCCGAACAGTACGAACAGAATGAACAGCAGATGAAACAGTACCAGCCCGTCGGCGGCGATTCGGTACAGCATGTCGACACCCTGAAGTGTTATGCCAATGCCTCCATGGTACTCGGGCAAGTGTCGGAGGCGAACAATCGGCGCCGGTCCCGTGCAAGTGCGCAGGATTGTTCAAGCCACCAGGCCGCTCGAAACTGTTCTACGCTTAAGGTTGATGACTGATCCCTTCAGGAAAAGAGGTGAGCATGGCAATCGACACCAAACGCCCGGATCCAGATGATGAAGACATCGATGAGCCCACCGAAGAAGAGCTCGCGCGCCAGCGGCGTTCGACGCCGGACTGGAAACATCCCGACGACGGCAAAGAGCTTTCAGATCGTGACCAGGAGTTCCCGCTGAAGCCCTGAACGTTTCTTGAACCCCCGGAACCAAACCCGGTGTACCTTGTTCCAACCTGCGCCCGCACGGACGTGTGGGCGCAACAGTCTGGCCCAAGGCAAAACATGAAACAGCTGGTCAAGGTTTTATCGGCGTTCGCCATCGCAGTCGGTCTGCTGGGGTGCATCGCTTCTCCCATCGAGATGACGCCGCAGACCGAGCAACGTCTGCGTGCGCAACCCCCGATCCGATTCCTGCTGACCTTCGACGACGGTCCCAGCGCATCGAGTTGGTGGAACCCGACCGTGACCGTGCTCGACAGCCTGGCGCGCAATCCGCTGCAAGCGGACATCAAGGCGGTGTTCTTCGTCCAGACCCGGGCTTCTCGGGCCGGCGGCAGCGAGCTTGGGCGCGAGATCATGCAGCGCGAACAGGCCGAAGGTCACATTCTGGGCTTGCACACCGCCACGCCCGGGCACAGCAATCATCGTGCCCTGGACGCGGAAGAACTGGAGCAGTCGCTGAGCAACGGCAGCGCCGACATTGCCGCGATCACCGGCGCGCCAGCGACTCTGTTACGTCCGCCATTCTGGAGCTACGACAAACGCACCTTTGCCGCTTATCAGCGACACGGTCTGCATTTGCTGCTCACCGACCTGAGCGCCAACGACGGCAAGATCTGGGGGTTCAACGCCAGCCCCCGGCGACGGGCGCACATGCTGCGGCAACTTTCCGAAGTCCGCGGACGTATCGCGCGAGGCGAGCTGCCGACGGTGGATGGCGTGATTCCGGTGGTGGTGACATTCCACGATCTCAATCGCTACACCGCCCGGCATACCCGTGAATACCTGCAGATCCTCCTCGACAGCGCCAGTGCAACCGGAGTGAAGTTGGCGCAGAAGCCGTTTTACGACGATACCGCCGCGCTGCAACGGGCCGCCATGGCGCGCACCGTGCAAGACAGTTCACAGGCGGTCAAGCTGCCGGGTATCTGGAACTGGCTCTGGAATGGCAATACACATTGAAGCACGCTGCGCGCTTCCAATGTAGGAGCTGGCTTGCCAGCGAAGGACGTCAACGATAACGCGTCTCTTCCTGAATCAACGCGTTGTCCTTGAGTGCTTCGCTGGCAAGCCAGCTCCTACAGGGGGGGCGATGGCGACCTGACAGCCGATCAATCCATATCGACCCTACTGGATTCCGCCGTAGGACGCATGCGCCTGTCGCATCGCCGCTTCATGCCGTCGGCAACAGCTCCTCGATCATCCCCAGGCAATGATTCAACCCCGGCGAAACGTCGCCGACACGCCGGCTGAGGATAATCGGCGAGGTGGCGTTGTCTTCCAGCAGCGGGGTGAAGCCAATGTCGTCGCGGTGCAGCAATTGCACCGAAGCCGGCACCAGCGTGACCCCGATGCCGGCGCCCACCAGGCCGATGGCGGTTTGCAGTTCATTGGTCCATTGCGCCACATGGATGCTCACGCCATAGGATTCGAACAAGGCAATCACATGGTCGGCATAGCTCGGCCGCGGGTTGCCGGGGTACAGCACAAAGGGTTCCTTCGCCAGTTCGCGCAGGCTGATCGGCCCGGCCAGCAACGGGTGGCCGGCGGGCAGGGCGGCGACCAGCCGGTCTTCGGTCAACACGGTCTGGATGATGGCCGGGTCGTCGATACGGATCCGCCCGAAGCCGATATCGATGCGCCCGGCCTTGAGCGCCTGGACCTGTTGCAGGGTGGTCATTTCCGAGAGCCCGAGCTCAAGTTCCAGGGGCTCGCCGCTGCGCAAGCGGCGAATCAGTTCGGGCAAGACGCCATAAAGGGTCGATGGCGCAAAGCCGATGCCCAGCCAGGTCTTTTCGCCCAGGCCGATCCGTCGCGTGTTGTCGCACACCTTGGCCAGCTGTTCGAGCAGGGCGCTGGAGTGCTCATGGAAAAACCGCCCGGCGTCGGTCAGCTTCAGCGGCCGCCCGCGCTCCAGCAACATGACCCCCAGCTCGTCTTCCAGTTGCTGGATCTGTCGACTCAGCGGTGGCTGGGCGATGTGCAGCAGCTCGGCGGCGCGGGTGAAATTGAGCGTTTTGGCCAGCACCTGAAAATAACGCAGGTGACGCAGTTCCATGGAACCTCCGGATGTTGAGTGACTGAATACCTTTAAGGTATCAAGCCAGACTAATTCTATATTGGCCGCCCGGAAAAAGCCGTACGAGAATCCAGATCAGAACTTCAAGAACCTGACGGGTATCGACATGCTTGCAACAGCCATTGAATCGATCGAGACGATCATCGTCGATCTGCCAACCATCCGCCCGCACAAGCTGGCGATGCACACCATGCAGAACCAGACCCTGGTGATCATTCGTGTGCGCTGTGCCGACGGCATCGAAGGCATTGGCGAGTCCACCACCATCGGTGGCCTCGCGTATGGCAACGAAAGCCCTGAAAGCATCAAGACCAATATCGATAAACACTTCGCGCCGCTGTTGCTGGGCCAGGACGCCAGCAACGTGAACGCCGCGATGTTGCGTCTGGAACGCAGCATCCGTGGCAACACGTTCGCCAAGTCCGGCATCGAAACCGCATTGCTCGACGCCCAAGGCAAGCGCCTTGGCCTGCCGGTCAGCGAATTGCTCGGCGGACGTGTGCGTGATGCCTTGCCCGTGGCCTGGACCCTGGCCAGTGGCGACACCTCCAAGGACATCGCCGAAGCCGAACAAATGCTCGACCTGCGCCGCCACCGGATCTTCAAGCTGAAAATCGGCGCCGGTGAAGTCAACCGCGACCTGGGCCACGTCATCGCCATCAAGAAAGCTCTGGGTGATCGCGCCAGCGTGCGGGTCGATGTCAATCAGGCCTGGGATGAAGCCGTCGCCTTGCGTGCCTGCCGGATCCTGGGCACCAACGGCATCGATCTGATCGAACAACCGATCTCGCGCAACAACCGCTCCGGCATGGCGCGTCTGAACGCCATGAGCCCGGCGCCGATCATGGCCGATGAGTCCATCGAATGCGTGGAGGATGCCTTCAACCTGGCGCGGGAAGGCGCGGCTTCGGTATTCGCCTTGAAGATCGCCAAGAATGGCGGCCCTCGCGCCGTGTTGCGCACCGCGGCCATCGCCGAAGCGGCCGGTATCGGCCTGTATGGCGGCACCATGCTTGAAGGTGGCGTCGGCACCCTGGCCTCGGCCCATGCCTTTGTCACCCTGAACAAACTGGCCTGGGACACCGAGCTGTTCGGTCCATTGCTGCTGACCGAGGACATTCTCAGCGAGCCGCTGGTCTATCGCGACTTCGAACTGCACGTGCCGAAAAAACCGGGCCTGGGCCTGAGCCTGGATGAAGAGCGCCTGGCGTTTTTCCGTCGCGACAAATCATCCGCTGTCCTTCATCACGCCTGAGGAGTGCACCATGCTGTTCCACGTAAAAATGACCGTGAACCTGCCGGTCGACATGAATCCTGAAATCGCCGCCAGGCTCAAGGCTGACGAAAAAGCCCTGGCCCAGCGCCTGCAAGAGCAGGGCAAGTGGCGTCACCTGTGGCGCATCGCCGGGCTGTATGCCAATTACAGCGTGTTCGATGTCGATAGCGTCCAGGAACTGCACGATCTGCTGATGCAGCTGCCGTTGTACCCGTATATGGCGATCGAAGTCACCGCGATGTGCCGGCATCCTTCGTCGATTCGCGAAGATGACCGCTGAACCCAGCCTGTTCAGTTCGCTACGCTAATAATTACAAGATGAGGAACCCACCAAAATGAACGTCAAGATTTCCCATACTGCCGAAGTACAAAAGTTTCTCGAAGAGGCCAGCGGCCTGCTCAACGATGCAGGTAACCCGCGCACCAAGGCCCTGGTCTACCGCATTCTGCGTGACTCGGTGAATATCATCGAAGACCTGGCCGTGACGCCGGAAGAGTTCTGGAAAGCGGTCAACTACCTCAACGTGCTGGGCGCGCGCCAGGAGGCAGGGTTGCTGGTGGCCGGTATCGGTCTCGAGCACTATCTCGACCTGCTGATGGACGCCGAAGACGAGCAGGCCGGCAAGGCTGGCGGCACGCCACGGACCATCGAAGGCCCGCTGTACGTGGCCGGTGCGCCGCTGTCGGAAGGCCAGGCACGTCTGGACGACGGCGTCGATCCGGGTGTAGTGCTATTCATGCAGGGCCAGGTCAAGAACACCGACGGCGAACCCCTGGCCGGTGCGGTGGTGGATGTCTGGCACGCCAATACCGGCGGCACCTACTCCTACTTCGATACCACCCAGTCGGAATTCAACCTGCGTCGGCGCATCGTCACCGATGCCGAAGGTCGTTATCGTTTCCGCAGCATCGTGCCATCGGGCTACGGTTGCCCGCCGGATGGTCCGACCCAGCAGCTGCTCGATCAACTGGGCCGTCATGGCCAGCGGCCGGCGCATATCCACTTCTTCATCTCGGCGCCGGATCATCGCCACCTGACTACCCAGATCAACCTCGACGGCGATCAGTACCTGCATGACGATTTTGCCTATGCCACCCGTGACGAGCTGATCGCCAAAATCACCTTCAGCGAGGATCAAGCGCGGGCAGCGGCCCACGGCGTGAGCGGTCGTTTTGCCGAAATCGACTTCGATTTCACCTTGCAGACCTCCGCACAACCCGATGAACAGCAGCGTCACGAGCGGGTTCGCGCGCTCGAGGACTGATATCCTCAAGCAATGGTCCCGGGCCATGAAATAACCTGTGGGAGCGACCTGTGGAAGTAACCTGTAGTAGCGAGACCGGCTTGCCGGCGAAAGGGCCATCAGCTTCAACATCAACGTTGACTGACGCGCCGCCTTCGCGAGCAAGCTCGCTCCCACAGGTTGAGCCCGCAGGTTACTCCCACAAGTCGCTTCATTGACATGCCCTTGCAAGCAGTGCCCGCAAGACCGCAGCACCCTATAACAACAACGAGAGTGACCCGATGATGCAAGCGCAATTGTTGAGTCAGCGCAGCACCGTATTCGACCACGCCGATCCTTATGCGGTGTCTGGCTACGTCAATCAGCACGTCGGTAACCATTGCATCCTGATGCCCCGGGCCGGGCGACCGCTGGCCAGCCTCAATCACCGCAAGTTTGCCAGCCTCGACCTCTGTCGCATCAGCTATGGCGGCAGCGTACGGGTCACTTCCGGCGCCCTGGAAAGCATCTATCACCTGCAGGTGTTGCTGCAAGGCAACTGCCTGTGGCGCGGCCACGGCCAGGAGCACTACTTCGCCCCTGGCGAATTGCTGTTGATCAATCCCGATGATCCGGTGGACCTGACGTACTCCGACGATTGCGAGAAATTTATCCTCAAGGTCCCCACGACATTGCTCGAGTCCGTGTGCGATGAACAGCGTTGGCGGTATCCGGGGCAGGGCGTGCGGTTCCTGGAGAACCGCTATCAGCTCGACGAACTTGAAGGCTTTGTCGGCCTGCTGGCGATGATTTGCCAGGAAGCCGAGGCCACCGAGCAGATCCCCAAGGTGCAGGAGCACTACGCACAGATCATCGTCAGCAAGATGCTCAGCCTGATGAAGACCAATGTCAGCCGGATCAGTCTCGGCTCGCAGACGGCCACCTTCGAGGTGATCGCCGACTACATCGATCGTCACCTCAAGCAGGACATCGACAGCGAAGAGCTGGCCCGCCAGGCGCGGATGAGCCTGCGTTCGCTGTACGGCCTGTTCGAACGCAACGCCGGCACCACGCCGAAAAATTATATCCGGCACAAACGCCTCGAGCGCATCAATGCCTGCCTGAGCGACCCGACGTGCAACGTGCGCAACGTCACGGAGGTGGCGATGGATTACGGCTTCCTGCACCTGGGGCGGTTCTCGGACAACTACCGCAAGCAGTTCGGTGAGTTGCCCTCCGATACCCTCAAGCGCCGGCATTGACCCGTAATCATCGCGACACAGATCACCTGTAGGAGCTGGCTTGTCGGATCGCCGCACCGCAGCGAAGAGGCCCTTGGATTTTTGCATTGGTCTCAGGGACGCCTTCGCCGGCAAGCCGGCTCCTACAGGGATTTGTAGCGGTGCATCTGATCCACCGCGTCTTGCCGATTCGCCAGCAAGCCGCCTCCTGCCTTACCCTCGTTGACCTTTGCACAAAACGGATACAGGTCTGCACCCAGCGGATAGTCCGGCCCATCCCCCCGTCCTAGCATGGCCCTGCCTGACAATAACAATGGAGGCGGTGGCCATGACCCTGCGACCCGAATACCTGCATTCCCTGCTTGAAGACGATCCAGAGCAGGGTATCTATCGCTGCAAACGCGAGATGTTCACCGATCCGCGGCTGTTCGACCTCGAGATGAAACACATCTTCGAAGGCAACTGGCTGTACCTCGCCCACGAAAGCCAGATCCCCAACAAAAACGATTTCTACACCACCACCATGGGGCGCCAGTCGATCTTCATCGCGCGCAACAAGGACGGTGTGCTCAATGCATTCCTCAACGCCTGCAGTCACCGCGGCGCGACGCTGTGCCGCCACAAGTCCGGCAACAAGAGCTCCTACACCTGCCCGTTCCACGGCTGGACCTTCAACAACTCCGGCAAGCTGCTCAAGGTCAAGGATCCGGCCGAAGCGGGTTACCCGGCCAGCTTCAACTGCGAAGGCTCCCACGACCTGACCAAGGTGGCGCGTTTCGAATCCTATCGTGGCTTCCTGTTCGGCAGCCTCAATGCTGATGTGTTGCCGCTGGTCGAGCACCTGGGCGAGTCGGCGAAGATCATCGACATGATCGTCGACCAGTCCGCCGATGGCCTGGAAGTGCTGCGCGGTTCCTCCAGCTACATCTACGAAGGCAACTGGAAACTCACCGCCGAAAACGGCGCCGACGGCTATCACGTCAGCTCCGTGCACTGGAACTACGCCGCGACCCAGAACCAGCGCAAGCAGCGCGAGGCCGGCGATGACAATCCGACCATGAGCGCCGGCAGCTGGGCCAAGCAGGGTGGGGGGTTCTACTCCTTCGACAAGGGCCACATGCTGCTCTGGACCCGCTGGGCCAACCCCGAGGACCGTCCGTTGTACGAGCGTCGTGACGAGCTGGCCCAGGACTTCGGCAAGGCCCGGGCGGACTGGATGATCGAGAACTCGCGCAACCTGTGCCTGTACCCGAACGTGTACCTGATGGACCAGTTCAGCTCGCAGATCCGCATCGCCCGGCCGATTTCGGTCAACCGCACGGAAATCACCATCTACTGCATCGCCCCCAAAGGCGAAAGCGACCACGCCCGTTCGAGCCGGATTCGCCAGTACGAGGATTTCTTCAACGTCAGCGGCATGGCCACCCCGGACGACCTGGAAGAGTTCCGCTCCTGCCAGACCAGTTATGAAGGCAGCGCGACGGCCTGGAACGACATGTCCCGTGGTGCCGAGCACTGGGTCGAAGGCGCCGACGAGGCCGCGAAAGAAATCGATCTGCATCCACTGCTCAGCGGCGTGCGCACCGAGGACGAAGGCCTGTTCGTGCTGCAGCACAAGTATTGGCAGCAGACCATGCTCAAGGCCCTGGCCGCCGAGCAGTCCGACCTGATTGAAGTGGAGGCCGTGCAATGACTATCACCTATGAAGCCGTGCGCGACTTCCTCTATCGCGAAGCCCGTTACCTCGATGACCGGCAATGGGATGAGTGGCTGGAATTGTATGCACAGGACGCCACGTACTGGATGCCCTCCTGGGACGACAACGACGAGCTGACCGAAGACCCGCAGCGGGAAATATCGTTGATCTGGTACGGCAACCGCACCGGTCTGGAAGATCGCGTGTTCCGGATCAAGACCGAGCGCTCCAGCGCCACCATGCCGGACACCCGCACCTCCCACAACATCAGCAACATCGAGCTGCTCGAACAGGCCGACGGCGTGTGCAAGGTGCGCTTCAACTGGCACACCCTGAGCTTTCGCTACAAGACCGTCGACAGCTATTTCGGCAGCAGCTTCTACACCCTGGATGTGCGCGGTGAAAACCCGCTGATCAAGGCCAAGAAAGTGATCCTGAAGAACGACTACGTTCGCCAGGTCATCGATGTTTACCATTTGTGAGGCAGCCGTCATGACTCATTCCATCGCGTTCAATTTCGAAGACGGCGTCACTCGGTTCATCGACGCCAATGCCGGTGAAACCGTGGCCGATGCCGCGTACCGCCAGGGCATCAACATTCCGCTGGACTGCCGTGACGGCGCCTGCGGCACCTGCAAATGCTTCGCCGAAGCCGGTCGCTACGACCTGGGCGAGGAATACATCGAAGACGCCCTCAGCAGTGATGAGGCCGAGCAAGGTTTTGTCCTCACCTGCCAGATGCGTGCCCTGAGCGATTGCGTGGTCCGTGTGCCGACCTCCTCGGAAGTCTGCCGCACCCGCCAGTCCAGCTACGACGCCACCATCAGCGCCGTGCGCCAGTTGTCCGACAGCACCATTGCGCTGTCGATCAAGGGTGAAGCCTTGAGCAAACTGGCGTTCCTGCCGGGACAGTATGTGAACCTGGGGATTCCCGGCAGCGAGCAGACCCGCGCCTACTCGTTCAGCTCGTTACAGCGCGATGGCGAGGTCAGCTTCCTGATTCGCAACGTGCCTGGCGGCCTGATGAGCAGCTTCCTCACCGGCATGGCGAAGGCGGGCGACAGCATGAGCCTGGCCGGGCCGTTGGGCAGTTTTTACCTGCGCGACATCCGCCGTCCGTTGTTGCTGCTCGCTGGCGGCACTGGCCTGGCGCCGTTTACCGCCATGCTGGAGAAAATCGCCGAGCAGGGCAGTGAGCATCCTCTGCACCTGATCTATGGCGTGACCAACGATTTCGACCTGGTGGAAATGGATCGACTGGAAGCCTTCGCCGCCCGCATCCCGAACTTCAGCTTCAGCGCCTGCGTGGCCAGCCCCGACAGCCAGCACCCGCTCAAGGGCTATGTGACCCAGCACATCGAGCCCAAACATTTGAACGATGGCGACGTCGACGTCTACCTGTGCGGCCCACCGCCAATGGTCGAGGCCGTCAGCCAGTTCATTCGCGAACAAGGCATCGCCCCGGCGAACTTTTACTACGAAAAATTCGCCGCCAGCGCGGCGTGAATCACCCGCAAGCCCGGCAAAGAACCCATGTGGGAGCGAGCTTGCTCGCGAAGAGGCCGGCACATTCAACATCAATGTCGCCTGTCAGACCGCTTTCGCGAGCAAGCTCGCTCCCACAGGATGCATCCTTCGTCACGAGGTACACATGAACAGATTTCACGGAAAAGTCGCGCTGATTACCGGTGCCGCCCAGGGTATCGGTCGCCGGGTGGCCGAGCGCATGGCGGCGGAAGGGGCGCAGTTGATCCTGGTCGACCGCTCCGAGCTGGTGTTCGAGGTGCAGAAGGAATTGGCGCAGGGCAGCCGGGTGCTCGCCCTGACCGCCGATCTTGAGCAATATGAAGAATGCAGCCGGGTGATGCAGGCCGCCGTCGAGCGCTTCGGGCGCCTGGATGTGCTGGTCAACAACGTCGGTGGCACGATCTGGGCCAAGCCCTTCGAACACTACGAAGCACAGCAGATCGAAGCCGAAGTGCGTCGTTCGCTGTTCCCGACGCTGTGGTGCTGCCATGCCGCGCTGCCGTTCATGCTTGAGCAGGGCAGTGGCGCCATCGTCAATGTGTCGTCCATCGCCACCCGCAGCGTCAATCGCGTGCCCTACGGCGCGGCGAAGGGCGGGGTGAATGCACTGACCGCGTGCCTGGCGTTCGAAACCGCCGGTCGCGGGATTCGAGTCAACGCCACCGCTCCCGGTGGTACCGAAGCACCGCCGCGGGCCATTCCGCGCAACGCTGCGCAGCAAAGTGCCGAGGAGAAGGTGTGGTATCAGCAGATCGTCGACCAGACCCTCGACAGCAGCCTGATGAAACGCTACGGCACACTGGATGAACAGGCCGGCGCTATCCTGTTCCTGGCCAGCGACGAAGCCTCCTACATCACCGGCATAACCCTGCCTGTCGGTGGTGGCGACCAAGGCTGACAACGATCTATCGACTGTTAAAAGCGACGCTGAAACGCTGTGACGATTTTAAGCGTGGCGTCGCTTGTGTCCAGATTGTGGATCGCCTCCAGCGGATACCAGATGCAATCGAAGATTTCGTTTAACGGTCGAGCCGTCCCCGGGTCCAGCACCGACGCCTCATAGACGTGGTGTCGCGTGTTGCCCGTTTGCAGCTCCATCAGATACAGCAAGCCATCGACCCCCAGCCCGGTTTCCTCCTGAAGTTCGCGCATGGCCGCGCCCGCGATGGTCTCACCGTGCTCGACTTTGCCGCCCGGCAGCGTCCAGGGACGCTTTGGCTTGCGTACCAGCAGGATATGTCGGTCCTGCTCGCAAATGACTGTTGCGCGTACTTTCATCTGTCACTTGATCGCCTGTTGTCATGAATCAAACCTGCAAATGCACTACTCCAGCCTGAACCGGCCAGATCCGTGCTTGAAAGGTTGGAGTGACGGGATGCAGGGAAAGTGCAATCCATCTGCAACCACCGGCGCGACGTCTGGTCTGCATTTAAGTAAGGGGCAGGTGTAAGGTAATCAAGTCAAGGGTGGCTGATGACTGCCAAACAGGAGGTAACCATGAGTGTCCCCATGCTCAACAAGATGCACATGAACGGTTATGACGTACTCAGCGTGAATAACGGCCCGTGGCGGGTCTGCACCGAGGGTGACCGGCTCGGCGCTTTTGCCAGCAGGGAAGAGGCACTGGCCTTCGCGGCCTCTCTCCCCGGTTACAAGCCTCGGGCAAAAAAGCCCGCCAACAGCCAGAAGACAGATAAATAGTGCACTTAAGCCCCGGTTCGCCGGGGCTTGTCGTTTTCCGGCGGATCGTGCGGTTTTCGACTGATGGCCTTGGCCTTCACCTCTTCGGCATAACCCGCCAATCGCTGTTCATCGCCCTGGAACAGGTCGCACAAGCGCAGGGCTGCGTGTGCATCCACATCATTGCCCGCCAGGCGCAACTGCTCCGCTATGCGCAACAACTCGACCGCCGACCATCGCAAGTCCGAGGCAACGCTTTGCAGGTCGCGTCGAAGTTCGTTTTCCGATTCGTTAAGCCACATAATGACCTCCTGATAAGCTCCGCTAAGAAATTTTAGTCCTATTTCGACGGGGGAGCGGTATGTTCGTCCGATCCCGAGTGGACACGCAATCATGCAAGCTTCTACCTGGCAACTGCTGGAAGTACGCGACGGCAAGCCGATCAAGCTCTGGACCGAGGGCGTCCCGGTCGAAAGCGAAGCCCGACAGCAATTGATCAACACTGCGAAGATGCCGTTCATCTTCAAACACCTGGCGGTCATGCCCGATGTGCACCTGGGCAAAGGCTCGACCATTGGCAGCGTGATCCCCACTGTGGGCGCGATCATTCCGGCCGCCGTCGGGGTCGACATCGGTTGCGGCATGATCGCCGCGCGCACCACGCTGACCGCCGCCGACCTGCCCGACAACCTGCACGCGCTGCGCAGCGCCATCGAAAAGGCCGTACCCCACGGGCGTACATTGAGCCGAGGTCGCCGCGACGAAGGCGCGTGGCACAGCGTGCCCAAGCAGGCGGACCAGGCCTGGGCGGCGCTGGATCAACGGTTCAAGGCGATTACCGCCAAGTACCCGAAACTGGCCAGCACCAACAACCGCCATCATTTGGGAACCCTGGGCAGCGGCAACCATTTCATCGAGGTCTGCCTGGACGAAGCCGACAGGGTCTGGTTCATGTTGCACAGCGGCTCGCGGGGTGTCGGTAACGCCATTGGCAATCTGTTCATTCAACTGGCCCAGGCGGACATGCGCCAGCACCTGGCCAATCTGCCGGACCGCGACCTGGCTTATTTCAAGGAGGGCAGTCGGCATTTCGCGGACTACGTCGAAGCCGTGGGCTGGGCCCAGGATTTCGCCCGGCAAAACCGTGCCTTGATGATGCAGGCGGTGATCGGGGCCGCGAGACAGGTGATCCGCAAGCCATTCGAGGTGGCGCTGGAGGCCGTCAACTGTCATCACAACTATGTGCACAAAGAGCGGCATTTCGGTGAGGACGTGTGGGTCACCCGCAAGGGCGCGGTGTCGGCGAGAAAAGGCGAGCTGGGGATCATTCCCGGCTCCATGGGGGCGAAAAGCTTCATCGTCCGCGGATTGGGCAATGAGCAATCGTTCTGCTCCTGCAGCCACGGCGCCGGGCGCACCATGAGCCGCACCAAAGCGAAAAGTACCTTCACCGTCGACGATCAGATCCGCGCCACGGCCCATGTGGAATGCCGCAAGGATGCGTCAGTGATCGATGAAATTCCGATGGCCTACAAGGATATCGACAAGGTCATGCAGGCGCAGCGCGAGCTGGTGGAAGTGGTGCATACCCTGCGCCAGGTGGTCTGCGTAAAAGGCTAGGGATGAAAGGCGCTTCCTTCTGTCGGGAAAATAACGCGAATTTGCCAGGTGAGTGTCGTATTGAAGTAGCCACTTTTTTGCTGTGACGAGGCCCTTTCAAATGACGACTACCGATGATTTCCGATTTCACGCCCATGAACTGATAGTCGATCTCGACGCGGCCACCACGGAAATGATGAAGCTTATCTCTGCTCACCAGCTGAGCGGCCCGGAATGGGAGCGGGTCACTCAATGGCAGCATGATGCCTACGAACGGTGGATGACCTATCTGAACGCCAGGTCGTATCCGGAATCGGGCGATACAAATGCCCCACACTGAGTTCTGTTCAATGGATGGATGTCTGGTCGGCGACGCGCTACATTGCCTCCTTTTCAGGAAAGGGAAGCGTCATGCGAATGTTGATCGGGGCCTTGGGGGCGGCGTTGCTGGCGGGCTGTTCGTTGCCCGCCTCAGTGGTGCCGGGTGAACCGAATGTCAGCAAGTACAGCGAAAAACCGCCAAAAGAATACGCCGCCTGCGTCTTGCCGGCCTGGCAGCAAGTGGTGCCCCACTCGACTCAGGCGGGGATTTCCAATGGCTACCGGATCACGGCACCGAGCATCATCACGGCCGACGAGATCCTCGATATCGTGAAATCCAAAGATGGCAGTCGCGTATCGCTTTATCAGGGACCGCCCTGGGCCAAATCGGGGGCGCTGCGCCAGGCCGTGCGAGACTGTTTGTAGGATTCAGTCGTAATCGGGCGGCCTGACAGCGGACCTGTGTGGGAGCGGCCGACAGCGGCCCCCTGTGGGAGCGAGCTTGCTCGCGATGTTCGTTAACGATAACGCATTCCATCTGGTTGAACGCGGCGCGCTTGAGTCCATCGCCAGCAAGCTGGCTCCTACAGGTATCGGTATTTCCCGGAATGGCGTGAATAGCCTTTTTTCCGGCTGAACGGTTGCGGCTGTGAAATTTAACCTGTATTTTTTCATGAAATTATAAATATAAAATTTCATGAGGCCCGCATGTTTCAACAATCCACCCGGCATGTCGACAGCTACTACGCCCACAGCTGTGCGGATCTTTTAGTCGATCGAGCGGCCCTGGAAGGGGAGCAGGACACTGAAGTGCTGGTCATCGGCGCCGGCTTCAGCGGCCTGCATACCGCGTTGCGACTGGCCCTGGCCGGCAAGCGCGTGACTGTGCTGGAAGCCAGCCGGGTGGCGTGGGCGGCGTCGGGACGGAATGGCGGCCAGGCCATTCTCGGTTGGTCGTGCGATATGCCGCCATTGGAGACAGCGCTGGGTCATGAACGGGCGCGGCGCTTGTGGGATGGCATGCGCTGGGCTGCGCAGGAGTTGCGCGCATTACCGGCACGGCACGATTTCGAGTGTGATTATCGGCCCGGTCATCTCTGGACCTCGGTGATGCCACGACGGGTCAATCTGCTCACCGAGTGGCAGCATGAGGCCAGCCACAAATGGGGCCACGACGGGTTGCAGTTCATACCCCGTGCGCAATTGCCGCAATGGGTCGCCAGTGAGCGCTATCAGGCGGGCCTGTTCGATCCTGAGGGCGGGCACCTGAACCCGTTGAAACTGGCACTCGGCCTGGCCGCCGCGATCGAGCGTGCCGGTGGGCGCATACATGAGCAGAGCCAGGCGCTGAGTTACCGCGAAGAGGGCAATCGGTACGTGGTCACCACCGGGCGCTGTCGCGTTCGGGCCGATGTGTTGGTGCTGGCGTGCAACGCATATCTCGATCGGCTTGATCCGAAGCTGTCCAGTTGCGTGTTGCCGGTCGGCACCTATCAGGTGGCCACGGCGCCACTCACGGAACAGCAGGCGACTGCACTGTTACCGGGCAATGTGTGCGTCACCGACAATCAG
>Ga0213829_1000627_pt1 | contig 31512 bp, 31 predicted proteins | sample MC6MC0896MG_FD_180665 | JGI IMG/M metagenome (GOLD analysis project Ga0213829, IMG submission 180665) | Enriched soil aggregate microbial communities from Iowa State University, Ames, United States - MC6-MC0896-MG | ecosystem: Environmental > Terrestrial > Soil > Unclassified | place: USA: Iowa...
ATACCACCAATCTGGGTGGTGAGCGAAATCGCATTTGGGAAGGCAATATCGGGGTAAATGTGAAGTGGTGATTGATGGCAAGTGGTAAGCGCGTTCAGCAAATATGATAACGACCATACTGTAACAAGAGGCCGCCTATTAAATCGAAACGTGTTCAAGGGGCTTTTTGCCAAGCATTGCGTCCTGAGACCGGTGCGTTCTGCTTAAGCGAGCGGCCTCTATTTTAGCCAAAGCGAAGCCAATCTGGGAGTTTTAACAGAGTAAAATATTCCCGTGGTCCATGCTTGCGGCTATGTCGGGTGGAACGCTATCGGACACCAGAACATCGATTTGTGACCATTCACAAACATGAACAAGTCCTGATTTTCCGAACTTACTGGCGTCCATCAGTACAATTGCCTGATCAGCGCGAGGCATCATAGCACGCTTAAAATCGGCTTCGAAAAGATCGAAATCCAAGCAACCGCGCGGTGAAGCAGCAACCATCGACGTTACAAAATAGCTCGGTGTGAACTGCGAGAAATACTCGATTGTCCCTGCGCCAACAATCGTTCTGTCTTCGATGCGTAATTCACCTCCAGGAAGTATGACGCGGTGGCGATGACCGGCTGCCGAAAAAATCTGCGCCACTTCCAGCGAAATAGTCAAAATGGTCATGGGCTCGCGATGCACAAGTTCTTTAGCTAGAAAGCAAGCCGTTGTGCTGTTATCAAGAAGAACGGTTGCGCCTTCGCGTATGTAGGAGGCTGCGCGTGCGCCAATTCTACTTTTAGCATCGACCTGTTCCCGCAGACGACGATCAAAGGGTGGTTCGGTTCGGGGTGTGGATATTCTGACGCCACCATGGAACTTTTCAACCACACCATCGGCGGATAAGACCTTTAAATCCCGCCGGATCGTTTCATCGGATACATCACACTGTTCCGCCAATTCGCTGATGGAGGCTCGGCCATGAATCCCAATCAAATCGAGTATTTGCTGCTGTCGCGCGTTCATATTAAAACTTTCTCCGCACGTCAGGCTTGAAGATTAAGCGATTGCCCCGTTCGAGTATCGAACAACCTAGCACGCGTCATATCAAAATGCAGCCCGACCTCAGTTCCGGCCTCAGGAATGTCCATTACCCCAGTTTTGACGATCATCCGATCATCATTAAGAAGTACTTCCACAAGGGCTTCCGCGCCGACGAATTCGCTGCGCCCGACCTTGACACGAATGCCACTTGTCCGATCAAACCGGAGTTCTTCCGGGCGTATTCCCAGCATAACCTGCGGCGGCAAAGCGTTTTGGGATAATTGCAGTGGCTGGGAGAAGGCTGGATGGCTGACCATACCGCCTGCCTGTCCTGCACAGGCAATAAGCGTCATTTCGGGTGTGCCAATGAAAGAAGCAACAAACATGTTTGCTGGCTTCATATAAATCTCCATAGGAGTACCGACCTGTTGCAATATCCCCTTTGACATGACCGCAACACGCGTACCGAGCGTCATAGCCTCAAGCTGGTCATGCGTTACATAGATGACGGTTAATCCTAGTTCTTCATGCAAGCGCTTGAGTTCGGCCCGCATTCTGTTTCTCAGCTTAGCATCCAGATTAGAAAGCGGTTCGTCGAACAAGAAGACTTTTGGCTGACGCACCAACGCACGGCCAATCGCCACACGTTGTCTTTCACCACCTGATAACTCTTTTGGACGGCGTTCAAGCAAATCCGTAATGTGCAGAATTTCAGCAGCTTCTCTAACGCGGTGATCAATCTCAGCCTTTGAAAGCCTAGTTGTTTTCATCAAACCAAACGCCATATTCCGATAGGCCGTCATATGTGGGTAAAGCGCATAGGACTGAAACACCATAGCGATGTCACGTTTCTGCGGCGCAACATTGGTGACATCAACGCCATCAATCATCAACTGTCCGGAAGTAATGTCCTCCAGACCGGCGACCATTCGCAGCATTGTAGATTTGCCGCAACCTGAAGGCCCGACAAGAACCATGAATTCTTTGTCCGCCACGCTCAGATTGACATTGTGAACGGTTTGACGGTCGCCATAAGACTTGCAGACCTCATTCAGATTTACAGTTGCCATATAGTATCTCCGTTCAGGCGAGTTATTTGACGCCGGTATGCATGAAGCTGTCGATGAAACGGCGTTGAAAGATGACGAAAGCCAACATAAGTGGCGCAACGACAATGAATGTTCCGGCCATCAGTCGGGTCCAGTCTGCACCCGATCCAGCCTTGGCAAGTAGTCCAAGTCCAATGGGCAGTGTGCGGATGGTATCCGAATTGGTGACAAGCAATGGCCACATATAATCGTTCCAGTGGGTTACAACTGAAATGATGCTAAAGGCGATCAAAGTCGGCTTCACGAGTGGCAAATAGACGTGCCAAAGAATGGATAAATGGCCACAGCCATCGAGGCGGGCCGCATCGGAAAGCTCGCTCGGGACTTGCCTGAAAGATTGCCGTAACATAAATGTTCCATAACCCGAGGCAACGAACGGAACGATCATCGCAGACATCGTATTGATGAGGCCAATATCATGCATTGTGACGAAATTTGTCAGGAAGGTCGCATAGATAGGGAACATAACTTGTAACATGAACAAGGTGAAAAGCAGGTTCTTCCCCGGAAACTCCAGGCGTGCAAAGGCGTAGGCCGCCAAAGTAATTGTCACCAGCTGGCACAACAGGATTGATGAAGTAACAATGATCGAGTTGACCATATACATAGCGAAAGGTGCAACCTCGAGGGTCTGCGGATAGTTCTCAAAGACTAATCGCTGCGGCCAGAAGCCCGCATTCGGATCGAATATCTCATTTCGCTCCTTTAACGAGGTCACTATGATCCACGCCATTGGTGCCGCCCAAAGACAGGCCAACGGCGCCAGAATAAAATGCAGCCAGTTACGTCGAAATTTACGAGAAAGTTCATTCATCAGCGTTCACCCAGATAATGCACACGCCGACCAATGGTGACTGCAACCAAGCCGATCAGTCCCAGCATCAAGAATAGCAAACAATTTGCGATGGTGGAGGCGTAACCGACGTCCTGATACTGAAAGCCTGTTTGATAGATGTAAAAAGTCAGCACATTTGTGCTGTCTGCTGGCCCACCTTGGGTCATCACATAGACGTAGTCGAAGATTTGGTAACTGTGCAAAACTGCGATTATCAGGACGAAGTAAAGTGTCGGGGAAATGAGCGGTACGGTGATATGGGTTAATCGGGTCCAACCGCTAATGCCATCAAGACGTGCCGCCTCATAAAGGTCAGAAGGTACCAGCTTTAGAGCCGCCAGTAGAATCAGCATGAAATAGCCGGCATATTTCCAAATACTCATGATCATGATGGCAAACAAAGCTGTGCGTGCGTTGTAGAGCCAGTCGAGCCTTGGCAAGCCAATAGCCTCAAGTCCGTTGTTAATGGGACCAAAGCCAGGAGCATAAAGATAGACCCACACCATACCCGCTGCGACAGACGGTATCATGACAGGATAAAAGAAAGCTGATCGATAGATGGCCATGCCTCTGAGCTTGCTATCCAATGCGACAGCCAGCAGCAACGCCATAAGGATTGATGCCGGAATGGTTATGACCATGTAAAGCGCTGTGTTTCTCAACGACGTCCAGAAAAGCCCATCGTTCAGGATACGTGTATAGTTCTCCAGCCCTAGCCAATAGGTCTGGCTGTCGCCCAACATCACGTCGTGCAGACTGAACCACAGGGATCGTAAAATTGGCCAATAAGTGAATGCGGTAAGGAATAGCAACGAAGGAAGCAGCAGTGCGTATGCAAGCAGCGCTTCATTTTTCCTCGTAACAGCAAGCGTCTTCGACATGCAAGCGTCCCGAAATAAGACTATAAAAGAAAGAAAGGCGCGGCATTTTTTTAGATGCCGCACCAAAGAAGATTGCGGATCAGCCCGCCTGACGACGCATCACGCGGGTTATTTCGCGATTGATATCGGCAGTAACAGTTGTCAGCGCAGCAGAAGGGGCAACTTCTCCCAGCATGGTACGGTCAATAGCCGATTTCAACAAATCGCGTGCCCGTGAATAGGCCGGGATCTGGAGGAAAGGGCCAGAATAGGTCGCTTGATCAAGTGCAACCTTAGCCTGCGGCACGGATTTGATATAGTCCTGCATCACCGGAGTTTCCCACGAGGATTTGCGCACTGCGAGATACCCTGTTGCCTTGCCCCATTCCGCCTGAACGTCCGTCGAGGTCATCCAGCGTGCAAAGGTCCACGCAGCTTCTTTCTGCGCATCCGACTGCTTTTTGGCGATCATGATTGGACCGCCTCCCTGAGAAGCGCCCCAGGTTTTCTTCTTCGGCATGAAGGCGACGCCAACTTCAAAAGGCGAGGTTTTCATCAAATTGGTAAGCGAGCCAGTCGAATGGTAAAGCATTGCGGTTGCCCCTGCCATAAAGTCGTTGGCAGACCCTTGCCACGTCGATGCTGTCGGCATCGAACCGCTATCAACCATTGATTTCCAGAATTCGAGTGCTTCGACAGCCTCTGGACGGTCAAACAGGACTTTGTCTTTCTCCCATGGCAGCAGACCGTTTTGGCGGCAATAGCCTTCGAACATCCAGTCATGCCAGCCGCCGCCGATAATAAGCCCCCAGCGCTTGAGATTATCACCTTCCCGAACCGTCAACGCTTTGGCGGCCTCATGAAGCTCGTCCCAGGTTTCAGGCGCTTTTGCTATTCCGGCAGCTTTGAATGCATCGGCATTATAATAAAGCACCGGCGTCGATGGTTGGAATGACAGGCCCCACAAACGGTCGTCGGATAGTGTTGTGTTGAGAAGACCGGGAATAAAATCCTGATAAATATCATCTGCCTTGGCAGCGGCTGTCAGATCTTCAACTGCATCGAGTCCGCGGAATGTTTGAAGCGCGGAGTTGATAGGCAGCCAGAGCGATGGCGGCTCACCAACGCCGAGCGACGTAATAACCTTTTGCTCGGTGTTATCGTAGTTGCCGGAGTAGATCGGTTCAACTTCAATGCCGGGATGCTCAGTGTTAAAGCGCCCGATGAGCCCCGATATGATCGCGTTCATATCACCAGATGCATCAACTGGATACATGAACTGGATTTTGACACGGCTTTGTGCACGAGCCGAACTGATAACGCCGGGAATTGAACTGATGAAAGGAGTGGCGAGACCCATAGCCAGCAGGCTTCGGCGGGTCGGGTGGAACTTTGCTGAGCTCATATCTGAAATCCTTTTGACGAACTGAGTTCAACAAATTCCGCGACTTTAAACAGCCAGTCGAAACCTCACCCATGATCGAGACGACGGCTCGATGCCGACAGGTTCACGTATTCTTCTAGATTGCTATTCTTTCGGCACTGGTGAATTTGTTGAAATGCACATGCACAATCGTCAATTTGCGCAAAGTTTTTGTGACAATCCCAAAAAAATTGTCACTAATTGCGAACCGAGCTTGTTGCAGGCTCGATAAAGGCCCGCATTTTGTGGAAATCCATCAGGGCTCACGCGAATGTTTTGAGGCCAAAAATCAAAATCACTATTCCAATATAATAAGTTACTTCCGTCAGTTTCAGCGTCATTAATGCCTTCTGGTTTCGTCTCGGGATCGACTAAACCAACCTATTGATTGAGACGAAGTCGTGCTCTTCTCGCAGCCCTTGTCTCTTATTCCTCTGGTTGCGTTGCTCAACGTCGTCGCTGTGATATTTTTCTGGCGCGTAAAGAAACAGCAGTTCAAGCTATTGCGAAGCGGGTGTCAAAAAATGGTGACGCAACATCTCTAGTAAGACGGCTTTATTAGTGATGAGGTAATATACTGGACTTGAACGATCTGCGTCTTTTCCTGGGCATTGCCGACCGGCAGGGGATCGTCAAAACTGGACAGCTCCTCAATCTCCCCGATTCAACAATAAGCCGACGACTTTCAGCATCGGAAGATCAGTTCAACGGACAGCTCATTATCCGAACAGCGGCGAATTTTGACCCACCGAGCTCGGGCAAGAGCTATACGAAATCGGTCAGTCGATGTTGAAGATTGTCCAACTTGCTGAACGTGTGGTTGATAATCAAAAGACGCTGATCATTGATCTCATCAGCCGGGTCATGGTGCGGCGGGTGATATCGAATCCTTCATGCTTAACTCGGCGCCTAGACCTTCCGAACGCCATAGACGCGGAAGTTCTGCTCCAAGACATTACGTATCTTGATCTTGAGACTGATATCGCTGCGGTCACGGATCGACAGTCGATCCCCATGCAGGCGCTTGGCCACACTCTCATAATATGTTGACGAAGCGATCGGCCGCTTCTCGGCCATATCGTCGGCCTCGCTCTTCCTCACTCGTGCGGCATCTCCGGGGGGGCCTATCTTCGCCTTAATAGATGGCACGGCAGCCTACCAGAACGTTTGTTCTGCTTCGTGATCCAGAAGCATGAGGATTGCACGCTCACGTATTTGAGGGGAGAACTTGTTCGTTGTCCTGCTTTATAGAAACAGGAAGCATAACCCGAAAGCTTTTCAAGGTTAAAAAATTTACGGTTTAGCGCGTTCTGGGATCAGTACATGGTAAGCTCAAGTGCCAAATCGCCGGAACAATTTAATTTGCCTCTTAAAAGCGCGTGCGCTAAAATTCGGATCAGCAGACAGGTCTTTTTGCAACTCAGGAAGCTTTCATGGTCCATTATTCTAAGGAAAGATCTCTTGATAGCTTTGAACTGTCGCTGGTCGATATAAAACCGGAACACCTTGGTGGCCTGCATGCTCTTTCAGCAAGCGTAGGCTGGCCTCAGAGAAAGCAGGACTGGACTGCTAATCTGGCTTTGGGGAGCGGTGTTGTCGCTGTTGACCAGATTGATCGAATTCACGGATCAGCAATGTACTTTCCCTTTGATGACAATAAGTTCGCTATCGGCATGACAATTGCTCATCCTAAATTAGAAAACTCAGGATTAGAGGATCGGCTCATCAGCCATGTCCTCGGAAGAACAGGTGGAAAGCCTGCATTCCTCAATGCCTGCAATGACTCTATTTCATCTTATCAGTCTATAGGTGCCACCAAAGCCAATAATGTCTTCCAGTATCAGGGACACCTTTGCGACTTGCCAGATTTTAGAGTGACGTGCCGCCGTGCGGATATCAACGATCTACAAGGAATTTACAGATGCGACGCAGAGGCTTATTCCGCTGATCGAAGTTGTCTGCTGCGGTATCTCGCAGCTATCTCTGAAGTCCGAGTTGTTGATCGTGGAGGAAAAATTGTTGGTTTTTCTATGCGACGACAGTTTGGCAGGGGGTATTTGATCGGTCCCGTAATGGCCTACAATGATGATGACGCGATCTCGCTGACGGGCGCTCTTATGACCGGCTTAACAGGTCAGTTTGTTAGATCGGATACTAGAAATACGTATGGGCGTTACACAGCATTCCTCATAGCAACGGGGCTGCGGGCAGTTTCAAATGTTACCACGATGAAGCTTGGCTCATGGTCTGAATTTCGTCCACACCTAGCCTATGGCCTTTCGAGCCATTCAACCGGATAATTCTCATTCAGTGGAGAACCTCTTGGTTCTGTCGCAAATTTTTCAATAGGCTAAATGCGGCGTTATCTCTGGACGTAATTATGCTGCGAGCTCCGCAAAGACTTCGACTGGCGAGCGGTTGTCGTACGCGAATTGGTTCTCACGGATCATGTGCGCAACTTCTATGCCCGCAATCGTAGCTGAGGCTGAATGAAATGCTTTGAAGCCCAACATATGTTTGGTGATCCGCTTGATGAAACGATGATCCTGTTCAAGAATATTGTTCAGGCATTTGACCTGCAGAATTTCAATCTACTGTCCATTGCCGGTGACTTTCAGGATATTGTTTACAGCCTGCGCACCGGCCAAATTGGCGCCGCTTTTATCCATGACGATCGTGTGTGGAACACCACTGCTTGCGATGGCCTTCTTAAAGAAACGCCTTGCAGCACCCAGGTTTCGACGCTCGGAAAGCATAAAATCAAGCGTTTGTCCGTTACGATCAACAGCCCGATACAGATAAATCCATTTGGCTTTGATCTTTATATAGGTTTCGTCAACGCGCGATGAGCCAAGTGTTGGCCGTTTACGTTTTTGCGCCTGAGCCGCAATCTGCGGTGAGTATTTAACAACCCACCGGTTCAACGTTGCATGATCAATCTCTACGCCGCGTTCGGCCATAATTTCCTGAAGATCGCGATAGGAAACCGAATAACGCACGTAGAAGAAAACAGCATACAGGATGATACTTTTGGGGAAATGAACCCCTTTGAAATCCACTGCCTCCTTACTCAATTACGCACTCCAATGGTCACATAGCGCTACAGAAGTGAAAATTTTGCGAGAGAACCTGTCATCGCCGACGAGACTGGTTTTGTCGACAGAGAACGAAGGCTCGTCGCATTCGTTCGTCTTCTGGGACAGCCGCCGCAGGCCCTTCGTCGTTCGTTTGCTAACGTGGAAGTTGTCTTATAGGGACGCCCTGGCAAAACGGACTTCCGCCACTCGATTTATCCCGTTTTGTGGTTCGTCAGGGCGGGTGTTTTCGACATGATCGCCGAAAAGTACCACTCTTTAGTTTCACGAATTTTCCTCGAGTGCTCTCAAACGACTTCGAAATTCATCCAACTCATCGTAGTCTGAGAGGGAGTCCAACGTTTGAAATAAGCGCCAGAGCTTCTGTAAGAATACGGGCATTTGTAATTTGCCAGCCTTTCATCGTATCGGTGTTCCCGATGCGGACGTGTCCATATTCAGATTATCCGTAAATGGTTTTGGCCGCCCCCAGCTGAAGAGAAAGAAGGACCCTCGTCATAGCTTGGTACCGCATGTGCATGTACCACGGAAGAAATCGAGAGACCGTCTCATGGCTCTCACGCATACGCTTGGGCGTGAGCGACGAACTTCGTCGAGAGCTTTAATCCGATTGCACCTACTCTCGCCACACATACTCGCACTCTATCCTGCAGCTGAGAGAGGTACTCTTCGAGAGGGGCCAACTCGTGTTCCACAATGTGTGAAAATTCTGAGTCGAGCTTGGCTAAGCTTTCGATGCAAGCGACTATTGGAGGGCTTTAACCTCAGTGTGGAAGGCCTTTCGCCTCGGTTCCTGTCACTAGAACCATGCGAAATCGTGCCTCATTTCGCATCATGCGAGCATATGCGTTAGCAGCGTCTTCGAGCGGCACCTCTTCAATCATTGCGCTGATGCCCTGGAGAATAGTGAACTTGAAGGTATCTTCACGATCGACTGGGGATCCGGCCAGCGCTCCCTTCATCGAAAGCTCTCCGAACAAAACTTTTATGGCATCGACGCCAATCGAATCGGATGAGGCACCCGCAACGACAAGCTGTCACTGCGGTGAGAGCCCGCCAACAAGTGCCCCAATTGATTTGCTGTCTGCAGCCGTTGCAAGAATGACCTTTGCGCCTCCGAGTGCCTGAAGCTTGGCTGATGGATCATCGGCAAGGCTATCGATATACTCGTGCGCTCCCGGCGAACGAGCAAGCTCCTCCTTTTCTCGTCCTCTGGCAATAGCGACCACCCGGTACCCCATTCGTCTCGCTTACTGAATACCGAGATGGCCTACCCCCCCGACCCCTTGTACTGCGACAAGATCTCCTGGGCGGGCAACGGAATTTCGCAGACCATTAAAAGTTGTAACACCGGCGCATAAGAGCGGCTCAGCTTCAGCCGAGCGAAGTTCATCCGGAATACGTGCCAGGCCGATTACATGGGCTATCATGACTTCTGCGTAGCCGCCGTCATAACTAAGACCGGTACTGCTTTGATCTGTACAGGTCATGAATTCGCCGCCCCTGCAGCTTTCGCATTCTCCACAGTAGCTGCCCATGTAGCCGACGCCGACACGCTCACCGATGCGCCAGTTTCGTACACCTCTACCGATAGCATCAATTTTACCCACCACCTCGTGTCCCGGCACTCGGGGGTAAGTTGTCGGGAATAGCCCTTCGACTGCGAGAGAGTCCGACTGGCAGATGCCGCATGCCTCGACTCTAATGCGCACTTGTCCCTCTCCGGGGTCGGTGAGCGGTCTAGCAACAATTTCCAAAATACCGGGACGGGTGATCTGGACTGCTTTGTATGTGTTCAGCATCTGCTGATTCCTATTCATCAGAAAGCGAATGCTGAGCGGTGTAACTTGATGAAGTCCTGGACGTCGAGCGGGTTGGTTGCCGGTTACCTGCGAATACACGTCATTCCAGCCCGAGAATATTCCATCGCGCGCGTCGTGCGCCAATGCTACGAAAAAATCGACATAGAGCTCGGGGAAGCCCATGGTTTCAAGCTGAAGGCTATACTCCTCAATTGGTAGAGGCTGATAACGGACCGGCACACCCAGTGCTTCACTCACTGCGTGAGCAAGTTGTACTTGACTGATTTCCTTTGACCCATGCAGCTCATAGGATTTGCCGACGTGGGTTTGGGGGCGGCGCAGTACCGACACGATGAAACGAGCAAGATCCTCGGGCGCGATCGGCGCATCGGTGGCCTCACCCCAAGGCAGGTCCATAATCCCTTTGCTGGCAGGGCCGGCTATTCACGCTGATCCTGAAGGAGGTTCGTTCGTGGCTGGCGTGGTGGTCGAATTTCCCGATGTTGAGGCCGCTCGGTCTTGGTATTACTCCGAGGACTACCAGCGCGCCGTTGCCATTCGGGCAGCAGCTTCGGAAAGCTACGCTTTCATTTTAGACTCGTGGCCGTTCCACATGTCCCACTAGACTGGCTCAATGCAGTCTGCGTATCACATGCGCTAATGAATGTGTCTGGCACCCGCGTAGCGCCAGACATTACAAATTATTACCTCAAATCACGGTACTGAACACCTAGAATGGTGGCACTTCTTACCTTTTTCGGCACGTACACGCTTCGTACCCGCCTGCAAATAAACGACCAGGCCTCATACCGATAAATGCTGGGACATCGAGCAGACTTTCAAGATGCATCGAGTGCGCCATGGCAATCGCAGCCTCCGCACAAATCGCGGCATCTTCCGCAGCGTTATGATGTTTGAAATTTAAACCAAGAAAGCTGGCCAGCACGTTTAATTTATGGGACGACAGATCGGGCCAGACCTTCTGCGCCATTTTTACAGAGCAAAGATAGTGAAATTCAGGATAGCTTCGTTGGTACTGGTCGAGAGCAGCTCGCCAGACACTGAAATCGAATGCAGCATTATGTGCAATCATTGTTGCTCCGCGGAAATCGTCCGCAAATTCATCCATCACCTCTGGAAATTCAGCCGCACCTTCGACATGTTCGGGGCGAATACCATGAATAGCGATATTGAAGGAAGAAAAGCGCATCTCTTTGGGGCGGATTAATCGCTCGACGACACGTATAACTTGGCCGTTCTCTATCCATGCCAAGCCAACAGAACAGGCGCTGCCACGCTGTTCATTCGCGGTTTCAAAGTCAACTGCAATAATTTTCAAGTTTTGCTCCAGCCTTTGGTTCAGCTGTTTAGTGCTTGGCTCAGCAATTGGCAAATGGGGCAGTCGTCCGCATACGATTCTTGTATTGCTGGACAGTAGAAAGCTCTTCGCCGATTTGCTCAAATATAACGCAAGCTGGGATGAAAGTTAAAAGGGATGGCACTAATTGCTTGCCGTATCGCACAAACACTCACCCCCCGTCTGAGGATAAAGCTCAGATCATACAACCAACCTTGCAGCTTTCCCGCGTTTGCGCTCAGCATCATTGTAATAGCGTGCGGCCTGATTGATCGATTTGTGCTGTGACTGCTGCATGGCTTCGGGGAGGGGAATGCCGCTGCGGGCGGCTTCCGTTAGATAGCCGGACCGCAGGCCGTGCGCACTAAATAACTTAGGCTCGAGACCCGCTTGTGCGATCCTTGTCTTCAGAATCAGATTGACGGCTTCTGGCGTTAGCGCCCGCGATTTGAGATTGCCCCAGCGATCAATGGCCCGAAACACCGCGCCGTCTTTGATATTTGCGTTGTTAATCCATCGCTTAAGCGCTGTTACCGGTCTGCCGATGAGTAGCACAAAAGCATCATCATCAGCTTCGGTGGTTTTGGTGCGGCCGAGATGGATTTTCATGCAGGGGAGGGGGGCGGCGTCAATGTCATCCGACTGGGCTGGAACCGCAGCTTCATCATGCAGTTGACTGATACGAAGCGCGGCGATTTCACTGCGTCGACGACCACCGGAGGCAAAGGCGGTCAGAAGCACGGCCGCATCACGCAAATCAACAAGACTATCGCTGCTGCAGGTCATCAATAGCGCGGACAGAATATTGAGACTGATAGAATTTTCGCTCTTGCGCTGCCTCGGGCGGCTACTGGCGCGCACCGCCAGCCGCAGAGCGCTTTTGAGCGTTGGCGCATTAAACGCGCCTTGCAATCCGCGCCAACGGGTCAGCGTCGACAAACTGGCCAGCCGCCGCTGCACCGTTGATGGCGCATGTGGACCGACAGAGCGTAGCAACCCCTTTGAGCGCAGTGCTGCGCCAATATCATCGGGCATGCCATGCGATGGGTCTGTTTCGCGCCTGGCAGAATCCCAGAGATGATGAGCCACAAACTTAATCAGCAAGGCTTCGGGTGCCGGCCAGGGCAGGGGACAACCGGTTGCGCACAAGGACCAGGCTTCCAGATAACCAAGATCAGAGGCCAGCGCCCGCAGCGAGTTGGCACCAATGCCTTCTTTAGCGAGATGGCGCAGTGTTTCGACATCATCATCGGTCAACAGACCGGCGAGGAAATCCCGACGATCAAACGGCAGCACTGCTTCCAATGCATCAAGGGCTTCGGCGCGGTGTTGAATAACTGTCGATTTCTTTGAAGAATTAATGCTCATTCTCTAAGGGTCCGAGAATATCAATGCCATCTGCGCGTGCAGCGCCGCAAACCTTCCGGTCGCGCGTAGCCAGTGGTACTTTTTCGGTGATAGCAAGTGCCAGATAGGAGGCGTCATAGGCACTCAATCCGTGACGTTCTGATAAGCTAAGAATTGTGCTGTCGCTTCCTGAACCGAAATCCTCTAACGGAAATCCGCGCAACTGAGCCATGAACAACAAAGATTCGCCAGGCTTCAGCCGCTTGCGCCGTTCGGATACTAGAAATAGATTTCGGGTTTCAAACCAGAACAGCGACGGGACGAAGGCATTTGTCGATTGCAGATCCGTCATCAATCGATCGGCTGCGTCGTGTTGTTCGTCCGGTAGAAACCACGCTGCGGCGATAGATGCATCGAGAACAAAGGACATCAGTAACGACGACCTTCTTCGATCCATTCACGGATTTCGTCTTGGGTCGTAGACTGACGCGATACCCGTTGCGCTTTAATCTCGGCAATCAGTGCCTGCACATTGGTTTCACGGCGGATACGCGACAGTTTTGCAATAGGTGTATTTCCACGCGAAATAATCACCTCTTCACCCGCTTCTACTTTTGCGAGGAGTTCTGAAAGATGGGTTTTTGCCTCAGCGACCTTTACTGATACTGTCATGGCTTCATGCTCCGTAATCATGGAGAGGACTTATATTTTCGCTATCGTTATCCCCGATGATAGGTAAATTTAGATTGATGGTCAATGGGTGACCAACTCACCTCCGATAAGAGATCCGCTGCGCCATGTTGAGACTGCAAATTGCCGACAGGCAAAAATCTTAGGCGCGAACCTTACCCGGTTTTGGCTGCTTGGCTATAAATCCTCTGAAATCCGCACCTCAGAGCGGTGATCTCGTCTCCTCCCGTTGTTTAATTAATCATTTCTGGCGAGTTTCCGAATTTGGCAATCCGCTCTTTAAAGAGGCTAACTCATAATGAAATCTACAATTGCAGCGGCGATTATGCTGACATCGGGAACATGTTCATCGACATCTGTCCGGGCGCAAGAAGTCTATGATTTCCTGGATGCGAAAGGGCAGTCATTCATAACCGCAAAATATTATGGTGTGAATGACGGTCCTTACAGCTCCAATGATCAGTCATCGACATGGGATTTTAAACAGTTTGATATTGATCAGCTCAATCTAGCAATCCAGCACTGGGCGGAAATTATTCAGGTTATTCCGGGAACGTCGCCCGCTATCTTCAATATAGGCACGATGGAAGACTATAATGCCTATGCTTACAGTCCGATAACTTTTGAGGAAGAGGGGGCGCCAACAAAAGTTGGGGCAGCACTCACAGGCCAGAACCCCGGCGAGCCGATCAATGGTGCGCATGGGTTTATCCAGATCGGAACGCTCCCGTGGTCAGAGGAGGGATACATTCCTTCGCAGCTTCCTTCGACGTCTGAGATTTCGCTCGCCACCACAATGATCCATGAAATTGCGGATGCTTTTGGGGGTTTTGAGCAATTTTAAGGGCGGTATGCAGGATGATGGCCTGGCCTTTATTGCCATCGGTGAAAACCCAAATGCTTGGACCAGCCATCTTTATGATGACAATGGACAGAAAGTCAGGCCCGATCAAATCGTCTGGTGCGCATTTTGTGACAACATAGATACTGATGATGATGGCGAGCATCTGTCTGCTGATGACATATTCGATGTGCTTGATAATAAAGAATATTTTGGTGGCGCACATGTCGATGAAGTGCTTGCCGGAGCATTGGCAGGTGTCCCTTTAAGCATGGTCTCTGAACGGAATCCGAGCATACCAGACACCCCGTTTCTCGCACATATCGAGCTTAAAAACAGTCTGATGAGCCATCAGGCTTATCGCAACTATACAAATTTTATGGAAGCGGAACTGGCGATATTGCAGGACCTTGGTTACAAGATCGACCGGCGCAATTTCTTTGGTTATTCTGTCTACGGAGACAATCAGACCTTTATAAATGACAATCCGTTCTTTGGACGTAATGCTGAAGGTACGGCCTATGTTCAGAATAAATATAATACCGCTACCCTCGGTCTTGGATTGCATGTCTATGGCAGTAACAACACGATAATCCAGCGTGCCGATTTGTTATCTGCTGGCGCAGGCGATGCTGGTATTCGTGTTGATGGCCAGAGCAATGATCTGACCATTTTGAGCGGAACGTGCGTTTACGCTGCGGCAAATACTGCGAGAATTGCAATGTCGCTGACATCGTTGAAGAGGGGGCTGTCTTGCGGGGTGGCGTCCGGCCCTATGCGATCAATCCCGCACGCGCTGAGCATTTGTGGGCGCTAAGTGAGCAACTCGTTGGGAAAACATTTGACTCAACGCCAACTCACTGAACCAACAGTGGGAAGTTGAGACTTTGAACTGTAAGAGGTGGAATATGAGAAAAATCACACTTCTAACAACAGTCCTTATGATGTTGAGCGCCTGCCATACAACACAGTTGGGACAGCCTATCGGATATCCTGGCTCGGAGGAGCGATTACGGTGATGCTTGATAAGAAGCACCGCATAACTTAGGCTTTAGAATATTTTCGACGGGCTATGTTACATCATGAAATTTTGATGCAAATTTGTGGTTCGATCGGTTCAAGGCACTTGCTGATTTTAAACAGCCACCAAGCTCAACAGCTAGTTTCTTGCGGATTTTGCTCGAAGCGCGTCGACGATCACACGAAACGCTGCCAAATTCTGCCTTCTTGTTGGATAATAAAGGAAGTAACCCTCAAATGGTTGTGACCAGTCATCCAATATAGTCTGAAGCGAACCTTCTTTAATCTGTTTGTTAACGATGTCCTCTGGAACAAATGCGATACCGAAGCCACTCACAGCTGCATCGATCATCGCGTAGGAGTTGTTGAACGTCAATTGCCCCTCAACACGTACCCGGAGAGCTTTTTTCTTCTTCTCGAATTCCCAAGCGTATAGCCCGCCAGCCGTTTCATGGCGCTGGTTAATACAGATATGATTGATCAAATCGTTCGGATGCACGGGTACGCCCCTCTGAGCAAGATAGCTAGGGGAAGCAACTGCCACCATCCGCCAATCTGGTCCAATTCTGACGGCAATCATGTCCTTTTCGACGCTTTCTCCAAGACGAACCCCTGCATCATATCCTTCGTCGACGATGTTTCGAAACCTACTATCGAGGATCATCTCGACCTTGATATCGGGATACTCAGCTAGAACGGTCTTGAGCTTTGGCCAAACGACAGCGTTGAGCGCGTGATCAGACAGAGTCAGACGAATGGTTCCGGAAGGTTTTTCCCGATATTCCGACAACGCGGCAATTTCATCTTCGATCTCGGCCATTCTTGGTGCAATTGTTTCCAGCAAACGCTGGCCAGCATCCGTCAATCCGACATTGCGTGTCGTCCTCGTAAGTATCTGAAACTTCAGCTTCGTCTCAAGCTGCTTGATCGCATAGCTTAAAGTCGACTGTGCCACGCCGATGCGCGCTGCGGCACGGGTGAAGTTGCGTTCTTCCGCGACGATTTGGAACCAGGTCAACTGATTAAAGTCCGTCTTCGACATACACTTCTCCAAACCCCCGCCAACGTATCATTAATCGACCTGATAGATAGGTTCAATCAATTTGACCCATCTAATCGAAAGACTGTTGCGTGGCTATCTTGTCAGCATTGATACAATAGCCCACGGAACAGTCATTTTGAATTCACCTCAAATTACAACCACAGACGCCGCACCCGCAGCATGGGGTGCAGTTCTATCAATGGCACTTTGTGTGGCGATGCGGATCAAAGCTGTCGCGACAGCATCGATGTATGACATGTCACGCAGTATGAGCCGTAGTTATCGGGATAGTTACACGCCGGAACAGCGCCAGAAGGTCATCGAATACCTAAGCCAACAGCGTTGGAAAGACGCTGAAAGTGGAACCTATGCAGTGGGTTTTCATGAAGTCCCGTTTGATGCGAACGGAAATGTAGTCGAAGGTCAAAATATCTTGCCCGCTACACTACCAGAAAATCCAGACTCAGTTCTTGTAGCCTTTTACGACTATTATAAAACCGACAGAGGTTTTCATCCACGCGGTATCAATTCGACAACGGCTTGGACAGCGACAACGCCAATGTCGTTCTTCAGTTTCCCGATGCACAACAATATCGAACTCATTTCTCCTCGTCCGATCCTGTTGATTGCTGGTGCAAACGCTCATTCCCGGTACTACTCGGAAGATGTGCTCGAAGCCGCGTCCGAACCAAAGGAGTTGCTGATCGTTCCAGGTGCCGACCACGTTGATCTTTATGATCAAACCGACAAAATTCCATTTGATCGTCTCACTGCGTTTTTCGAGACACATCTTGCTTAGTCGCGTCCAGGAATCCGCCATTTATGGCGGGTTCCTCCCTTGATCACAGGATACATCATGGCCATTGCCTATTGCGGCAAATGTTATTTCGAGATTCAACAGGCGTGTGGAAATCGACGGCATCACGCTAAGAGTCCGAAACACCCGCCGTGTCTGCTCCTCCTGGTATCAATGCTGTTGGCCGCCGGTCGACTTCCCTCCACATCTCAGAAAAAAGCAGCGTAGCCTATGGCTGCTGTTTAGCGCCACATTTTGGTCGTTGGAAATCACGGAGCGGAGATTCTTGACTAGCAATCAACACTATCAGATATTAAACACCCTCGTACCTGTAACTGCCATCGATCAATATAGATTGGCAGAAGAGTGGGGGGAGGGATAAGTAAGCTTAGATTTGATTGCCAGAAGCCCGGGTTTGATGCAGGAGCTCATAACTGGGTGACAATTAGTTTCGCTGATTGAGACGCGCAAAATTAGCAGCGTCGAGCCCTTCGCCTATACCAGACGGCACTCACGGCTATCTGAGTTGGACACCCACTAACCTGCACCAAAAACCATACTCCTATGGAATTTCAATTCGTCAAGCTAGGAAACAGCTACTCTGCAGCGAACGCTTCCATAAAACCCCACATTTGATATTGTGATCAATAGTTGGGATTCGGTTCTAAAATATGAAGCTCAATACAATTTTAAATAAGTCCATACTACAAGACATGCCCGTTTTTATATACTAAGATAATTTAACAACAGACGCGTTTTGATTTGCGGAAACAGAGACATGAGCTGCCCTTCAACGCAGAGCCAGTGGCGGATGCAGGACCTACTGCCAGCGCTTGCTCTTCTTTTTTTTGGTCTTGGTGCGCTGGCATATACGATGCTGCTGCCGCGCGGTGAAAACGATAATTTTGCGGTTCTTGTGAAGCCGTGGGCACCTATTTCCGAAGTCGTTGCTCTGATCAATCATACCGACGCACAAATTATTTCCTTCAACGAGCGCATGAACGTGCTGATCGTTCACGCTGCGCGTCCTGACGCCATTTCAGCGCTTTACGATGCTGGTGCCTGGCTGGTTTTCCAACCTACCCAGCTTTCAAGCTGTTTTGATCTCAAAGTCCCAGGGGCTTAATACATCATGATTATTGAACTTGACGATATCCGCAGGCGCTTTGCGCGTTTTCTGGTCGTTCTGCTGTGGCTGCATGTGCCGCTATTTTCGGTGATCGCTTATGCAACCGGCGCTTCCGTCATCGGCGGCACTCTCGCCGGAGCGTTTCTGGCAGCCACATATAATCTGATGTGGTGGCGCGCGGATATTGCACCCGCAACACGTTTTCTGTCAGCGGTCGCTTTGGTTGCCGAGCCTGCCATTCTACTCGTTCTTCTGCGCGGTCACATATGGCAAATGGACATGCATATGTACTTCTTCGCGATGCTTGCTCTCACCATCGGCTGGTGCGACCGCAGGGCGACGATCATTGCAGCCGTTGCCGTCGCAATTCATCATCTCGCCCTCGATTATTTTATACCATCCCTCGTTTTCCCAACGGGTAGTGATATTCGCCGCGTTATGATCCATGCAATCATCGTGGCGCTCGAAGCGGCTGTGCTTGTGTGGTTTTCAGATATGCTGGTTGCCTGTGTCAACAGCATCAGCAAGATGCGCGATGAAATCATGGTCAAGAATGCCGAGATCGAAACGCGTTCGGCCGAGGTTGAGCAGGCCTACAAAGCCAAGGGCATGTTTCTGGCAAATATGAGCCATGAGATCCGCACGCCACTCAATGCCATCCTCGGCTTCTGCCATCTTATGCTGCGCACAGATATGACTGAGCGTCAGCGCGATTATCTGTCTAAAATAAATGCTGCGAGTGGCTCATTACTTCGCCTCATCAACGATATTCTGGACTTTTCCAAGAATGATGCTGGCAAACTCACATTTGAGAACCGACCGTTCGAATTGCGCGCGCTCTTTGATCGTAAGATGCAAATCACCAGCGCTGACGCACGCGTAAAGAATGTAGACATTAGCCTGCACATTGATCGCGATGTGCCGGATCGGCTTGTTGGTGATGAAATGCGCCTTGGGCAAGTTCTTCTTAATCTGATGAGCAATGCCATCAAGTTTAGCGAAAATGGCTCCGTTACGCTTCGTGTTAGTGGAAAAACAAAAGAGACTGGCGATTACGGTCTGCAGATTACAATTGCCGACACCGGCATCGGCATGACGCCTGGACAACAGGAAAAGCTGTTCAGCTCCTTCTCCCAGGCAGATAACTCAACCACACGTCGCTTTGGCGGCACCGGGTTGGGACTCGTTATCAGTAAACAGATTGCCGAACAGATGGGTGGAGACATTATGGTGCTCAGCACGCCCGGAAAAGGCAGTATCTTCACCGTTACGGCAACGCTTGGCAATGTCGATCGCACCCATTCGGTTATCGAGAAACCACATCCGCATATTCAGAAACTGCGGGTGCTGGTTGCAGATGACAACCCTGCCTCCCGCGAGATATTGCAAGGTATTTTTGCAGACTGGTCTATTTCAGTCGATCTGGTTGCTTCCGGAAACGAGGTCATCGGTGCGCTGGAAACAGCGCTGGACCGCGGCCAGCCCTATGAAGTGTTGCTGCTCGACTGGAAAATGCCGGGTATGGATGGGCTAGAAACAGTGAGCCATCTCTACGCTGATGCAAAACTGACCAAATTACCGGAAATCATTCTGATCACCGCCTATGGCAGTGACGAGTTCAAGACACAGGCGTCTCGCGCAGGCATTGCTGCATATCTGCCAAAGCCCATTGAAGCGCAGCAAATACTGCAAACGCTCAATACACTCTTCCCGTTGTCCAAAGATGAGACCGAAGCTGAAAATGGTTCAGAGTTGATCGCAGAGCCTTTGCGCGGCGCCCGCGTCCTTCTGGTCGAAGACAATGCGATCAATCGTGAAATCGCTTATCAATTGCTCACGGATGCAGGTCTCGACGTTGACATTGCCGAGAACGGGCGAATTGCCTGTGAAAGTGTTGGGCGATCTGGCTCCCTTTATTCTGCGGTTTTGATGGACGTTCAGATGCCGGAAATGGACGGCCTCGAAGCAACACTCCATATCCGTCGCAACTGGACAGCAGATACTCTGCCGATCATTGCGCTGACCGCACATGCGTATGAAGAAGAGCGACGCAGATGTACGGAAGCGGGCATGAATGATCACATAGCCAAGCCCATTGATCCGAACGTTCTGATCGGCACGCTGGAACGTTGGATGAAGCCACGCCGGGCGGAAGCCCCAACAAATCAGCCGCAGGAAAAGAAAACGGGCATCGTTCAGTCCGACTTACCTGAGAACCTAGCGCCCTTCGATCTTAAACGGGCACTTGTGCGAGTGAATGGAAAGCAGGCGCTGCTGCGCCGTCTCATCATCAACTTCCATGACGATTTCGAAAATGTTATCGAAACACTAATGGACCTAATTGCCAAAGGCGACCTCACATCCGCTCGAAGACTTGCACACACCTTGAAGGGCGTTGCGGCATCGTTGGAGCTGCCGGACATCGCGCGTATTTCGGCGGAAGTGGAGTTGGCAATTGCAAATGAACAACTCGTCGGTCTCCAGCCAACACTTTCTGCACTTAACGCTGCATTGAAGCCTGCTTTGAGAGCGGCGGCAAGCTTGAAAGACTATGGTATTGCGCCTGCGCAAAATGCAGATACGACTATTCAGTCGGCTGATGTTGCATTGGCAATCACAAACCTTCGCGACCACCTGACCCGTCGAAGCATGCGCGCGCGCAGCAGTTTTGACGCATTGGTGCAACTTCTCGGCTCCGCCGCTCAGGAGGAAGACAAGATGGAAGCTTTGCGGGCGATAAAATCAGCGCTGGACAAACTCGATTATGAGCAAGCTCAACGCAATCTTGATGAAGCTTTTACGAGCGAGCTTCTGTCCGAAAGCTAATCAAGTGTCGATACGCAATGGCTTTAACAATAGAATAAAAGCCATTGTCCACAGCGAAATTGGTATCTGCCGTTGACTCAGCATAGTCAGGGGCATTCTAAAAACTACCGGAGTAAAGCATATGCCTGATCGCGCAACTGTCCTGATCGTCGATGACGAAGTGTCAAATATCGAGATCATGAACGCAGTGCTGGAAGACCATTACGAAATATCTTTCGCCACATCGGGCGAGCAGGCGCTGGAAGTTGCCCGCTCTGTGTTGCCAGATCTGATTTTGCTTGACGTCATGATGCCGGGCCTTGACGGTTATGAAGTCTGCTCGCGTCTGAAAAGCGACAGAATGCTGGCGGATGTGCCTGTTATCTTCACAACTGGTCTTGACGATCAGGAGGCCGAGGTTCGCGGTCTCTCGCTCGGCGCCATCGATTACGTGACAAAGCCGATCAATCCCATAGTTTTACGTGCACGCGTCTCAAATCATATTGAGCTTAAACGCCTGCGTGACCAGCTGGCGCAGATGGCTGTTACGGATGCCCTGACCGGTCTCAGCAATCGCCGTCAACTGGAAGTCATATTGACGGCAGAAATCTCTCGTCTCGCACCTGCAGGGGCCTGGCTCTCCGTCATCATGCTCGATATCGATTTCTTCAAGTTGTTCAACGACACTTACGGTCACCCGGCGGGAGATCGATGCATTGCTATGGTAGCAGCAGCTCTCACGCGCGCCGTACATAAGGTGTCTGGTATGACAGCGCGCTATGGCGGCGAGGAATTTGCTTGTGTTTTGCCGGGCGCGGACCCAGAGAGTGCACTCGGTACCGCACGCGAAATCCAGCTACAGATCCAGTCACTGAATATTCCACATCCTGGCTCCACCGTTAGTTCCAGCGTCACGGTGAGCATTGGTATCGCATCGGCTCGCACTCACCCAAATATGAGTGGAACTCAGTGGCTCCAACATGCTGACCACCAGCTTTACACAAGCAAGAAAAGTGGTCGTAACACAATTGCAAAAGCCGAGTTTTCGTCAGTTTAGCACGCATTTTAACCTGAATTTGTGGCCGCACGTGTTTCGGTCCGTGGTGTTGTCATGGTAACTTTCTTCATGGACGGCTCTCCTCTCTGCGGCTTACAAAAACCGCATTATGGCAGCTCAGATGCCAGGGGATGAGACCATCCACTCAATAACTACCGGCACGCTTGCTTTGCTTCATATGCAGCACAGCTATTCGCAACCGGTCTTCGTAGCAAAATATGAAATACTTCCTTGATAATCCAAGTTTTCGTCCCATTCCCGAGAGATCATATCGCTTGACTCATACGCAAGAGATCGCGGGTTCGAATTCGACGTGCGACATCCAAATTTAAAGAAGGGCGGGTCTTGAACCCGCCCGTCAGTTTATCGGCACCGAGCAGTATAGATCTGCCCCTTGCTATTGCGATACTGACACTTTCCGTTACGAAGATTGCGCACCAACAACCCACCCACAGCACCAGCGCCTGCACCGATAAGGGCACCTTTACCACCTCCAGCAATACCGCCGATGGCAGCGCCCGCAACAGTTCCAATACTGAGGTCTTTTTCAGTCGACGTACAGCCGGATATCGCCATCAAGGCAATCAAACACAGTCCAATTTTACGCATTTCCCATCCATTTTTTCACCGATTAATAATGACGATTTAGTTAAGGAGGGAATGGCAAGTGTCAACAAAATACACATCAAAACTTGCGGCTAATTCAAATAATAGCTCAAGACGCCAACCCTTCAGCGGGACTGATTAGAACGCATCGAAAAAACTATCGTTGATGCAACGTCCTAGCGCATGGCTTTCTTTAAAGTCGACTGCCCATTGCAGCATGCGCCTACAACAAGCAATGTGACAACAACAGAATTATCGAAAGCAAGATATCATTTTAGAAACCCATCAGCACTGAATTCTTCCGAACCGGATAGCTTTGATCGGCCCATTTTAGTTCTTTCTCAAGACTTAGCGGCCCTTGTTGTAGCTGTGGTTCTGAAGTCTTCGCTAGCATGGCGGCGCGTCGCCTGTTTTCAGCTGCGGCCATCTTATCCTACTCCCGCCAGAGCATCGCTATATAGCGATCAAGAAAATCCTCGACTAATGCGGGATCAATACATGCAATGTTATCCTTTTTGCCAGACCTCTTAATCGTACGGTAGGTGTGCCGACGCTTAGCAAACGGCTGACATTTAACCATTGCCGCCATTTCGTGCTCTGATCACTAGAAAGTCTTCAATTTCGCGTGGAATAACAGGTAACACATCAATTTTCTTGAGCACTTCTGCGTTAATTTTTATGGACGCGCTGAACGTTAATCGTAAGCTATAAGGTGAAGTCAATGTGAGTGTTGTGTTATCCAGATTAAGGGCTTTGCAAACCTTTATGGGGAGTAGCCACCTAATATCCTGGAGAATAACTTTAACTCGAAAAGTCCAACCAATTATCGTCGATGTAATTAACTCCCAACGCCCTAATAACTCCGCGGTTGCGGACACCTCGTCGTCTACTCGGGCGTGATCTGTTCGAATGGTTATCTCACGGATTAAAGTCAATGCCAATTTTGGCTTTTGCAGGCGATCTAACAACCTGAATAAATAGAGTTTATCGATGAAACGCTAGATAAACACACCGGATCTAATCAAACTTAAACACGAAACTGGGTCAAATGCACACGGAATTCAACATTCCTACGGATGGTCGCGTGGAGATAGACTCCAACAGGGTCGAAAATATCATCCGGCGTCTCGCTCTCAATCGCTAGAACGTGCGCTGTTCAGGTCACCACGAAGGCCGCATCGCTGGGGGTTCGTATCGCTTCACTGATCGAAACCTGCAGAATCAACGGTGACGAACCGCTTGCCTCACTCAAGGCAGACTGACCATTATGGCAGCCGCCCTCCCCAAAATCCGCATCGACAACCTGCTCCCATGGAACTCAAATACGTCAAGCAAGATCACAGGTCCTCTGCCGCGAACGCTCACTATCTTTGGGCCTTGAGGCGTAGCCCAAGAGGAGATGAGGGCACTGACCCGTACGTCCTCGGAGGAAGTATTCTTCAAGTCGTGCGGTAATAAACAGCCTAAATGCTGACCAAGACGTAACTTCAACTAAATATGAGCATTTCCTTATCGATAAAGTCGAGGATATTGTCGCGCATATCCTGCGGCAAAAGTTGTTTTCTCATGATCTGGTGGCACCAAACGCCTGTCATCAATAGTCTTGCGATGAATAAACGCTTGGCTGCCTCATCTTCACCTTCTGGCAGTGGAGGTGCATATTTGCCAACAGTTGAATCCCATATTTCAAACAGCTCATTGTTGTTCGCTTCAACTAAAAGCTTGATTTCGGCGCTACTTTTTTTTCAATTAAGTTTCGACTGTATGCACGAAATACAGAATATACATCATTGTGGTTCTGAGCCTCACCTTTTATTTCGGCCTCCCATTTGAAAGCCAAATGTGAGTTTACTTCCCGAACCAATGCTTCCCTTGATGGAAAGTGATATAAAACGCCACCCTTCGACATTCCTGTTTTCAACTGCAGCGCTTTGTAGGTCAATGCGCTTGTACCGCTTTCTTCAACAATAATTCTGGCGGCATCCAAGATCTTATCTTTGCCTTTCTTGTTTTCTGTCGGCACGGGTGGTCCTTACAATTTTTGTAGAAACGAACGGAATGTATGTAGCGATGTGAAACGGATTTGGGTGTGAAGTGAGTGACCGCAATTTTAGAGCTGAGCAGGTATGAATAACCATCCAGGCTTGATCGGACGAGGAGCGTAGAAAATATACCCTCCTTGCCTTTAGATCAGGAAGGATGCGCTTCTTCTTTTATCTCACCAGATTTTTTTTGTGTGCGAGAACGATCAAAGATGCTCATGATGAAAACGAAAAATACCGGCACAAAGAAAATCGCAAGAACCGTAGCTGAGATCATGCCACCCAACACGCCGGTACCAATCGCATTCTGACTTGCCGCACTTGCTCCTGAAGCGATCGCCAAAGGAACAACACCAAGGGTGAAGGCGAGAGATGTCATCAAGATGGGTCGGAAACGCAAGCGACAGGCTTCAATCGTAGCCTCCAGCAACGGTTTACCTTCTGCTCTTAAATCTTTGGCGAACTCGATAATCAGGATCGCGTTTTTCGCCGACAAGCCAATAATGGTTATCAGGCCTACCTTGAAATACACATCGTTGGGCATGTCCCGGAGCATTACAGCTAATACCGAACCAATAACGCCGAGCGGCACAACCAGCATAACCGAAAGCGGGATGGACCAGCTTTCATAAAGCGCAGCCAGAAGCAGAAAGACCAAGAGAATCGTTAGTGCAACCAATATTGGAGCGGTAGAACCTGATTGAATTTCCTGCAAAGATTGACCGGACCACTCATAACCGAAGCCATCAGGCAATTCACCTGCAAGTCGTTCCATCTCCGTTATTGCGGCACCGGATGAGTAACCCGGAGCTGCATTGCCGCCTATTCTCACCGCCGGATAGCCATTGTAGCCGACAACCTGAGCGGGCCCCTTATTCCATTCAACTGTCGCAAATGAACGAATTGGAACCATTCCGCCATTAGAATTGGGAACATTCAGATTGAGCAGATCATCCGGCCCCATACGCTTTTCCTGATCGGCCTGTATTGTCACGCGTTGCATGCGACCTGCATTAGGGAAATCATTGACGTATGCGGAGCCAAGATTAGTCGAGATCGTCTGGTTGATCGCCGCAAAAGTGGCACCGAACGTATTGGCTTTCTCGCGGTCAATATCCAGATTGAGCTGTGCTGCATCGGGCATACCTTCGATGCGAACGCCCACCAGAAGAGGGCTTTTATTTGCGGCAGCCAACAATTGCTGGCTCGCAGCTGTGAGCGCTTCCGTGCCCGCACCAGAGCGATCCTGCAAACGGAACTCAAAGCCGCCCGTTGTGCCAAGCCCCTGAATAGGAGGCGGTGATAGTGCAAATGCAATGGCATCACGGATCTGGAACAGTTTGGCATTCATGCGCGCAGAAAGCGCATCGGCTGAGTTATCCGCATCGCGTTCTGACCAGTCTTTTAGTGTAACGAAAGCCAGACCCGCATTGTCGCCTGCACCCGAGAACGAGAAGCCCTGGATCATCGTGCGACGATCAACGGCCGGTTCTTCAGCAAAGATTGCATCAACCTGATCAGTAACGTTCATTGCACGATTGGCACTGGCCTCCGCAGGTGCCTGCATATCAACAATGACAAAGCCTTGATCTTCATTTGGAAGAAACGATGAAGGAAGTTGCATGAACGCGTATGCAAGACCTGCAACAATTGCGACGTAAATGATCATAAACCGTCCGCTACGCTTGACGATATAAGTCACCCAACCGGTATAGCCGTTGGTTGTGCTGTCAAACTTACGGTTAAACCAGCCGAAAAAGCCTTTCTTAACGTGATGACCTTTTTTGATCGGCTTTAGAAAAGTCGCACAAAGAGCTGGTGTCAGCGATAGCGCAAGGAAGCCCGAGAAGAGAATTGAAACCACCATCGTCAAACTGAATTGCTGATAGATGACGCCAACGGCACCCGGGAAAAAGGCCATAGGGACAAACACGGCCGTCAAAACCGTCGTAATACCAATGATTGCCCCGGAAATCTGGGTCATGGCTTTTCTTGTGGCTTCTTTGGGCGATAGTCCTTCTTCCGCCATGATGCGTTCGACGTTCTCGACCACGACGATGGCGTCATCGACGAGAATGCCGATAGCAAGAACCATTGCAAACATCGTGAGCACGTTGAGTGAGAAACCGGACACGTACATAATTGCACACGTGCCCAGTAGGGCGATTGGCACGATAATCGTTGGAATGATTGTATAGCGAAAGTTCTGCAGAAAAAGAAACATAACGACGAAGACCAACGCCACGGCTTCGAGGAGTGTATAAAGAACCTTTTCAATGGAAACTTTCACGAAGGGCGACGTATCGTAAGGGATCATATACTCTATCCCTTGAGGGAAATAGCCAGATAACCCTTCCATAGTTTCGCGCACAGCATTCGCAGTTGCCATAGCGTTGCCCGTTGGTGCAAGCTGCACACCAACAAGAGCTGCGGGTTGTCCGTTGATCTGCGTCGAGAAATTATAGCCTTCGGCACCAACTTCAATACGTGCAACATCGCGCAATAATACAGAGGAACCGTCAGCGTTTGCTCGCAAAACAATTGATCCGAATTCTTCCGCTGATGTCAGCTGCCCCTTTACGAGGACCGTTGCGGCGATCTGCTGATTGATAGGGTTCGGCTGCGCGCCAATTCGCCCCGCAGCGACCTGTGCGTTCTGAGCCGTTATTGCATCGTTGATGTCGCTGACGGATATGTTCAGGCCGACCATTTTGTCTGGATCAATCCAGACACGCATGGCTCGCTGGCTGGCGAAAACCTGAGCCTTCCCGACGCCGTCGACGCGACGAATTTCTCCAACAACATTTCGGTTTAGATAGTCGCCCAGTCCAATTACATCAGTATTGCCATCGCTTGAAACAAGCGCGACCATCATCAAGAACCCTGAGCCGGCTTCTTCGACCTGAACGCCTTGCTGCGTTACAACGCGAGGAAGTCGCGCTTCAACACGACGAATGGCATTCTGAACATTGATGGAGGCTTCTGCCGAATTCGTACCCGGTGCGAATGTGACATTGATGGATACGCTACCAGAAGAGTCTGACGTTGATTCAAAGTAGATCAAACCACTGACGCCATTGAGTTCTTCCTCAATAGGCCGTGTAACACTCTGATAAATATCCTCTGGCGACGCACCCGGAAAAGAAGTTGAGACAGTGATTTGGGGCGGCGCAACATTTGGATACTGTGCAACAGGCAACATCGGAATTGCGATGATGCCCGCAAGCATGATGAAAATTGCAACGACCCAGGCAAAGATGGGCCGTCCAATGAAAAACTGTGCCATGAAAAATCGATCCCTTTGCCGTTATTCTTTGGTCGCGCTGGACTGATCGGAAGACTGCGTTTGCGTCTCCGACTTTTCTTCATCAGCATCAGCCTGCCAAGGCGTTGGATTCACCGCGGCACCCGGTGCAATTTTCTGGAATCCATCAACGATGACGCGATCACCATCTTTTAGGCCTTCTGAGATAACCCAGCGCTCCCCGATAGTGCGGTCCGTTTGAACGCGGCGAAGCTCTGCTTTATCTTCGGCACCAACCACCAGAATGCTGGCCTGACCGCTATTGTCTCGTTGAATGGCTTGTTGGGGGATCGCAAATGCATTTTGCTGAATGCCCTGTTCCACATGAACGCGGACATACATTCCAGGCAGAAGATTGCCATCTGGATTTGGAAACTCGCCGCGTAAGGTTACTTGACCCGTTGTTTGATCAACGGTCGCTTCCTGAAACAGCAGCTTCCCCTTATGTGGATATTCGGTTCCATCATCATAAATCAATGTTACGGTTGCCGCTTCTGCGTCCGAGCTGGAAACTGCACCACTCTCAAGGGCACGGCGAAGCTTAATCAAATCACCAGCAGTTTGCGTAAAGTCCGCATAAACCGGGTCCAACTGCTGAATGGTTGCAAGACTCTCTGCATTGGTAGAACTCACCAGTGCACCTTCGGTGATCAGTGCGCGCCCAATCTTGCCGGAAATAGGAGCCTTCACATCGGCATAGTTCAATTCGAGTTCAGCCGAAGCAAGACCGGCTCGTGCAATCGCGACATCCGCATCTGCCTGCGCAAGCGCTGCAACGGCGTTCTCCACCTGTTGGGTCGAAACTATGTTTCGTGAGCCGAGATTTTTTTGGCGATCCTGTGTCTGCCTGGCTTGCATCTGTACAGATTCAGCTCTTTGCAGCGTGGCTTTGGCGCTCTCTACTTGTACACGGAATGGCTGTGGATCAATGCGATAAAGAACATCGCCGGCCTCTACCATGCCACCTTGTTCAAAAACCCGTTCAACCAATATCCCGGTAATCCGCGGGCGCACCTCAGCGATACGCGTCGGAGCAATACGCCCGGGAAGATCGCTAATGATCGGAATGTTCTCAGATTTCACTTCAATAACACCGACCGAAGTCGGAGGCATTTGCTGTTCAGAAGCGGCCCTTTCACCTTCACCGCACGCAGCAAGAAAAAGAAGCATTGTAAGAGAGGTGGCATAAAGGAGGGTCTTTTTAGTCGATAGCATGTGTTATCCACGGGGGGGTTGGAGCACCAAATTCAGTTTGATTTTTAAGCGAGATCACGTCGCGCCAAGCGGGCCGTTAATTCCCGAGAGTTGCGTAATTTCGTCTAGGATTTGCGTGCGAGCTGCAGGTGTCAAATCGTAGAGATCATACCATTCGAGTGACCGCAGCCCTTCGAGAGCCAGATGAGCCAGCGTTGCGGATTTTTTGTTGTCAGACGCTTCTTGAATCCGATCAGAAAGCGATTTGTAATAGGTTCGAACCTGTTTTAATATTTCTTCATCTTGGATGAATGCCGCGCAAAGCCCGATAGTGATTACGCGATCGCGTTCAGATATTTTTTCTCGCGTTAAGGCGATCATTCCAGCCAACGGAGGATTGGAACTGTTGGAGCAAGCGGCAATTGCCGTCTCTAAAGCGTCCTGATCTCGGGAAAGGCGTCTTGACACAATCGCGCGAACAAGACCTTGCTTCGATTTAAGATCATAAAGAACGCTGGCTTTGCTGACATTTGCCTCTTGTGAAACTGCATCGAGCGTCAGTTTAGCGAGGCCGTCTCGCAGGATGACGGTTTCAGCTGCATCTAGAATCGTATCTGGGTCTATGTGTCTAGGACGAGACATTGAGTTGCCGTATTAAATTCCATCCGGTTGGTTATTAAATAATGGGATCGGTGAGTCAAGTCGGTATTGCCAAGTTGTTTGTGATTGGTTGCAAGGCGGCGCTGCCGCTGCCTTATTTAAGCAGTCATTTCTGCGGTGTAATCGGCCCACAGGCAGAAAGCACCTGCCCTGCGTGTCGCCAGGAGCGGGCTGAGAGTCTGTATCGGCGGGGACAAAAGACTGTATCTATCTGATCTTGAGCTGTTTATTATTTATATCTAAAACATATAATTATACTTATTCTATAGAATGATCAACTACAATATACGACGCATTTATTTAAATTTTACTAAAATTTGCTTACATACTAATAAGGTTTATTTAGTGGAAATTGGATAAGCTAACTTCAAAGGAATCTCCAGCGAACGCAGCAAGTTTCATGCCTGGACAGACTTCAGGGCAGATAATTGAGAGTTTCAGAGCTGCACGCATTGGCTTATACTCATAATTGCTTCCGGGCTGCTTATATTTCAGCTTTGTCGCAAAAAATTCATTTCTTCTGAATTATGTTGCGCTGAGCGGCATAGTTGAGTGAGGTTCACGGGGATGGCGATTGATTTCCAACGAGCTCATTTCCCTAAAAATGTGATCCTTTATGCCGTTTTCTTCTAGGTCGCACACTCATAAACTGGGTTTTCAAATTGGTCTGATTTTGATTCACTGAAGCCTTGATTTGGAGGCTTCTCATGACCCGTCGCCGGTTTGATCTCACCGATTTCGAGTGGAATGTTATTCAACCATTGTTGCCGAATAAGCCGCGCGGCGTGCCCCGCGTTGACGACCGGCGGGTGATCAACGGCATCTTGTGGCGGTTTCGGACAGGCTCGCCTTGGGCAGAGGTTCCGGATCGATATGGTCCGTATACCACATGCTACAACCGGTTCGTGCGATGGCGAAAGACCGGTGTCTGGGATCATGTTCTGGGCGAGATTTCTAAAGCTTTCGATGGCGATATCGTCATGATCGACAGCTCCTGTATCCGTGTTCATCAACATGCGGCGACGGGAAAAAGGGGGATCAAGACGATGGCTGCATGGGACGTTCCCGTGGCGGCCTGACCACCAAAATCCATGCAGTTGTCGATGCCGATGGTCGACCGATCTGTCTCGCACTCACCGCCGGCCAAGCCCATGATGGCCGAATGGCGGAACCATTGTTACAGACACTCTCCAAGGGTTCGATCCTGCTGGCAGACAAAGTCTACGATACCAACGCTATACGAGCATTTGCAAAGCAACGGCAGGCATGGGCCAATATTCTGGCCAAGAGCAATCGGAAGGGAAGCTACCCTTTCAGCCAGTGGGTTTACAGACAACGCAATCTCGTTGAGCGCTTCTTTAGCAAACTCAAACAGTTCAGAGGCATCGCCACCCGTTACGATAAAGACCCGATGAACTTTCTCGCCGCCGTCAAATTGGCAGCAGCAAGAATTTGGATCAGATCGTTATGAGTCTACGGCCTAG
>Ga0213829_1000631_pt1 | contig 31275 bp, 28 predicted proteins | sample MC6MC0896MG_FD_180665 | JGI IMG/M metagenome (GOLD analysis project Ga0213829, IMG submission 180665) | Enriched soil aggregate microbial communities from Iowa State University, Ames, United States - MC6-MC0896-MG | ecosystem: Environmental > Terrestrial > Soil > Unclassified | place: USA: Iowa...
TACAATAAAACCAATACCCGTGGGGGGGAGAACCTCCTGCGTGACCTATTCCGCCAGCCTTTGGCCGATAGCAAGCGTATTTCTGAGCGTGTCGCAATTCTGCGGTACTTTGCTACGCATGAGCTTGCATTTCCCTTTGACTCAGCGCTATTTGATCTTTGCGAAAAGTATATCCATAACCGTCGTTCCGCGGGTATCGCTACCGCGCAGGGACTTGGTGAGAAAGATATTCAGAATGGTGTAGCGGCCATTATTAAGTTGCTGAACGGTTTACGGGATTTTATGCAGTGTGAGACCCTTGTACAGGCAACAGCATACAGTGGTGAACGTACCGCCATCAATACCATTTTGAGCGATACCGCTTTTGCGCCAGTGTTTAAGGAACATAAAGATGGTAAAGTGGCTTTTGCGGCAGTAGCTGCTTATGATCTGTTGTTCAGAACAAAAATATATACACAGATTGAATCCCTATTAAACCATATTTATCTGTTGGATGTGTACCTGGCCATTGCGCGGCTTGCAAAGTCGCGTGGCTTTGTATTTCCAGAGGTGCATGATCGTGGCAGTCGGGTGCTGCGTATCAAGGGACTTTATCATCCGGAGCTAGAGCGACCGGTTACCAATGATGTGGCCATGGAGGGTACCCTGAGCCTGACCTTATTAACGGGTGCGAATATGGCGGGCAAAAGTACCTTTCTGCGGTCCATCGGTACGGCGATGTATCTTGCACATATCGGATTTCCGGTGGCTGCCGCCGCTATGGACTTTACTGTTATGGACGGTCTGTATACCACCATCAATCTACCAGATAACCTGGGAATCGGTGCCAGCCACTTTTACGCGGAGGTATTGCGTGTCAAAAAAGTCGCCACAGAACTCGGCAAAGGGAAGTCGCTATTTGTGATTTTTGATGAGCTATTTCGTGGTACCAATGTCAAGGATGCGCACGAAGCCACGGTCGAAGTGGCCCGGGGATTCGCTGCTAAGGACTGCAGCCGTTTTATTATTTCCTCGCACATTGTCGAGGCGGCAGAGCAATTGAGCCAGGTGGAGGGGGTAGATTTTTGGTTCCTGCCGACACGGATGGAGGGAGCCAAACCAGTCTATACCTACACCCTTGAGTCTGGTGTCACCAATGACCGTCACGGTATGCTCATTATCCAAAATGAAGGTATTTTGGATGTCCTAAAAAATGGAAAGAAAAAGGTGGAATGTGTCAAGTTAGAAAAAACGATATAGAGAGCCATGAAAAAATTCAAAATAGATAAGCAGACCCTTGATGAACTCAATTTGCTGGGCAAATTCAGAGGGGGTACCGTCTACAACCTGTTCAATCGGGTATATACACGCGGTGGCGAACAGCTGCTGGATGAGATGTTCAATCATCCCCTGACCGATGTCAATGCGATAAATGAGCGGAGCGCCATCTTCCGATACTTTCAGGAACAAGAGTTTGCCTTTGGCTTTGACCGACAGTTGGTTGTCAGTATGCGCGAATACATGGATACCACGTCCTACAGCAATAAAACCTTGGTATACGGAGCCATGTTCGTACAAAAGATCTTGTCAAGCCTCACCCGTGACGATCGTTACAAAAAGAATATTCAGGGGCTACAGGCTGTGATTCAGATATTGAATATGGTGAATGGCCTGTTGGAAATCCTTAATGATCTCAGGGGTTCATTTAAAGATCGCGTACAGGAAATTCGAAACATATTAGCAGATCCCAACTTGGCGAAACTGCAGCAAACCGATATTTATCAGGCGCTCCCGCTGAGTATGCTAGCCCATTACGAGTATCTGCTCAAAGGCAAATTGCAGAGTGATATGGAGTCCCTGCTACATTTTGTCTATGAGGTCGATGTTTATCAGTCCGTGGCACAGACCGCGCGAGACAGAGGGTTTCAGTATGCACATGCACTCCCGGCGGCAGACAACTTGCTACAATGTCAAAACTTGAAACATCCCTGTATCAATGGGGCTGTGGGCAATGACCTGCATTTGCGCGAGTCGAGCAATGTACTTTTTTTGACAGGGGCAAATATGGCCGGCAAATCCACCTGGATGAAATCACTGGGCATAGGACTCTATTTAGCCCACATGGGATTTCCCGTGGCAGCCGACAGTTTTGAGTTTTCGGTGCGTGATGGCTTATACACCTCTATCAACGTTGCGGACAATATTGGTCTCGGGTATAGTCATTTTTATGCGGAGGTAATGCGTGTCAAGGAAGCTGCTGTAGCAGCGGCAAGCGGAGCGAGGCTGATGCTCATTTTTGATGAACTCTTTAAAGGTACCAACGTCAAGGATGCCTATGATGGTACATTGGCCGTGACAAGCGAGTTTGCCGAATACGAGGCCTGCCTATTTGTGGTCTCCACACACATTATTGAGGTGGGTGAGGAGCTACAGGCGGTTTCCAATATTCAGTTCGGTTACATGCCGACTGTATTGGAAAACAATAGGCCCCGCTATACCTATCGTTTGCAGGAAGGGATCACCGAAGATCGGCAAGGGATGATGATCATTCGCAATGAACGGATACTGGAATTGATGGAAGCCGAGGGCTAATTTAACAACTATAAAAAATTATAAATAAAGCTGTGTAATTTAAAATTTTCCTTATAAGTTTGGTTAGATCTATCGAAATTCGTGATATGTACAACTCTACTGGAGAAAAGCATTGGGAGGAACCGGTTCAAATGCCGCTTATGCTAACGGAAAAGCTATTGAATGAACTTTTCCAGGAGCATTATCCTTTTTTATGTCGTGTTTCGAAAAATATAGTTAAGGATGCCGACACAGCTAAGGACATTGTGCAGAACTTTTTTCTCTATTGCTGGGAAAAGAAGGGCAATTTAAAAATTCAGGGACCATTGAAAGCGTACGCATATCGTTCGATTTTCAATGCATCCATAAAGCATCAAAAACAGGTCAGGCTAGTGGACTACGACAGCGAGTATATTTCTCAGGAAGCGGACAAAATAGCCTACCTGCAAGATGCCGACCGTTACGCGCTAAAAAATGAACGGCTCCAGACACTTTGGGCAGCAATCGGACAGTTGCCCGATAAACGGAAGGAAATTTTTTTGCTCAGCCAACAGAAAGGAGTAACCTATGGACACATTGCCGATCAGCTAAATATTTCAGTGAATACCGTAAAAACACAGATGAAAAGAGCGTTGCTTTTTTTGCGTTCAGAGTGTAAATGGTTGGTTAGTATACTGAGCTGGTTATTACTAATTAAGTAGAAATGTTATGAAAGATAATCAAATAGATTGGGAAAAATTATTAGCCTATCTAGATGCGAAGGAAAATAATAAGCTGAAAGAGCTGTCCGAAGAGGAGGCCAATATCTTTCTGTTTGCTGACGAGGTCAGGTACGAATTGAGTGGCGAGCAGCTTGAAGACGAATTTTCATTGGCTGAGGGACTACGGGAAATCATAAAACGCAAAAAAAGACGTAAGTTCAGACAATTCATAGCTTATGCAGCTGCTATTATCGCATTTGTAGGGATTGGATTTTGGGTTGTTGTCCGTAATCAGGATACCGTCCCTACTGGGGGCAAGCCAGCCAATACAGCACAAAAGAGCATCAGGTTGCACCGTAGCAATGGAGAGGAAGTACTAATCGGTACTGGAACCAAAAATCTGCAGGAAAATGGCGGCAATATCAATATCGGGGACAATCAAATCAGTTATACCGAAACCAATTCCGCGGATGCTAAGACCAGCAATATAATGAATACAGTTGACGTACCGCGTGGGCTGCGCACAAAAATAGTCCTAACTGACGGGACACAAGTCTGGGTCAATTCAGAAACCTCCATCCGATACCCCGTGGCATTCAGAGGAGATACCAGAGAAGTATATATAAAGGGTGAGGCCTATTTTGATGTTGCGCACAATGCAAGCAAGCCCTTTATTGTGCATAGCGGAGACCTGGAAGTACAAGTATTGGGTACAGCCTTTGGGATCAACACCTTCAATAGTGATATAAAAACAGCACTGGTAAGAGGCAGTGTCGAACTACAGGCTAATAAGCAAAAGCAACGACTGTCGCCGGGTGAGGTAGGCCAATATAACACACAGTCCGCAAAGCTTTCCCTGTCAGATGAGGATATACGTAGTCTGGTTGCTTGGAAAGATAATATCCTTTATTTTGATCGTGTAGATTTAGCCGAAATTACAGCGCAGTTGGGACGGACTTATGACTATGAATTTGTATTTGATAATCCGGAATTGAAAAAACTTGGTTTTACAATGGACATACCGCGGTCAGATGATATACAGACTGTATTGCAGTTTTTGAAAATAAGCATGCCCGAAGTTGATTTCAAGATCAGGGACCGAAAGATTCATGTGAATGGGGTTAAGTAAGTGAATCAGGCCTTTAATTGATCTTAACGCCGGATTTAGATTGAGAAATTGTATATCCTTCTGATCAGGGTTTTGTGGTGACAATATTTAAAATAAGGTAAAACGATCATATAAAAGGAATGCTGAAACAACCTGGAGTACACTGCTGTCAACTGTTCAGGTAGAAGGTGTTAATATTCATTTTAGAGATATAGTTAACGGCAGAAAATTACTATTTGAGATGGAGCCATTGTCCAACAAAAATTGCGACTTCTGCGAGAACATGCAGTCCGTCCATTTTTTTGTTTGAGTGCAATTCCAGCCTCGGGGCAATACAACTAAGATCTACTTTTCGGTATCTCCCCGATACCGCGTACATAGACCTTCTTTTCGTTAGATATTCGCTGGAGGGAAACCGGAGAGCGTGGGGGTACGAAAAAGCTGAACATTATTGCAAATAAATACCTTACTAAAACGAATTATAAACGAAGCCCCTCGAATATAAGGTTGTGATTCGTTGTGATGAGAAAATACCTTAGATTTAAGCCGAATTTATTTTTTGACGATCAGAGAAATCATACTGTTTTCAATAAAATGGATTGAAGACAATAGTACCGGAACTTTAAAGTTATTAGAACAGTAAAAATGAAACAAATTATTACACTTGCCTTCCTGTTTTTTCTTGGTATTTCAGCCTACGGTCAAGAGGTGAAAAAACTCGATGATAGCTATTTTTTGGATTTAGAAAAATTTGAAAAAGGTTCTGGTATTTTGGAGATAAAAGCGAATACAGAACATCGTGAAACGGATATTATTACACTCGAAAAAGGAGCCTATTTTTTGGAGAATAGAAATCAAAAATTTTGGTTTACAATAAACGAGAAACATCAATTTACGGAAACTGCCAAAGCCCAAATAACCAAAGGAAAGAAATTATACACCATGTATTTTACTTTTGAAAATGGACAGGCAATCGAAACGGATCTGAAGGATACTTCAGGACATCTTATCAGCCATTTTGAAACGAAAGACTCTGTTTTTGTAGTCAAACATTTTCGTCGAACTGGGAAATTGGCCAAAAAAATAGTTTTAAGAACGGGGAGAGGTTTGTCTGATGCTGTTGAGACGACCTACTATGAGAATGGGAATGTAAAATCGGAAAACGACCATATAAATAAAACGACAAGACTGTTTTACGAAAATGGGAAAGCAGAATATTTTTATCATTCCGGTACAGAAGAAACAATTTATTTCAATGAAAATGGACAGAAAACAGCACATAGCTACTACTCTAAGGATAAGGAATGGTGTACTGAACATTTTGAGAATGGAACTATTGTGAGCAAAAATTGCAATAGCGCTGACCATTCACAAAAGGTGCGATATTGCTACAAAAATGGGCAGCTAGATTATTACGAGGTCGAGCTGTTTTCAACTGGTGAGATAAAAAAATATGATAACAACAACAAGTTAGTAGAAAGCAGAAAAGCGACCTATCCTAACGGGGTACCCAACTCAAAAAAACATGAATAATTTTTTTATAAATGAACTACAACGCCGAAGCCTAATTATTATCGGTATTATGTTGTCGATAAACCTCATTATACCTATTATTTTCTTCATTGGAACCATGATGGAGACCGAATCTTATGGCAAAGCAGTGTTAGGTGAAGATCGCTATAATGCTAGGGTAAACGACAGTTATCTGTATGCGCTGACACTTTTTGGCTGTGTGATGTTGATGGTAATTCCAGCTATTCTTTACATTAGAAAATATGCTAATAATTATCGGCAGTTTATTGAAACACTGTCAGAAAAAGATATGGAAAAGCTAATAAAGGTTAACGATAAAGCCCCTTTCTACGAAAAATTCATGCCGCCTTATATTGTAAAAGAAGATACGGTCATTTTTTTTATACACTTGCATTATACGACCATCGCTTTTAGCAATATCGTAAGTATTCATGTCGCACAAACGCATTACAAAGGCTACAGTGCTACCGTAACAATTCAAACAGCAGAAAAAACACATCGTTTTCGCTTGGGCGGAAATGTTTTTAAAGTAATAAATCTAGTCGATGAAGCCCTGCAAAGCAACCCAAAAATAATAGCAAATAAAAATTGGAATGTGGTTTAAATACCCAAATATGGAACAGTACGATAACACCTTGAACGGACTAAATCAGATTCATTGCTCTGACTAAGCAATATCGAGCCTAACAACAGGATACCTATCCAATACTTAGAAACATACCCCTAGCTCAAGATTCGTTATTTGGCCGATGGCTTAAATTTTAGTATAGTATGGTTTTAAAGATGACCCTTTAGTTCCTCTTCCAACTGGTAGAAATAATTAAGCTTCTGCTTGAGGTCTTCCTCTTCAGATAATATTCGCTTTCGTAATTTCGGTTGGTCAAAAGGGCCCTGTATTACTTCTATCATAATGATATCACCCAATTTCAGTTCTGTATTGAACCAGTCTACATCAATGTTAATCTCCGAATCCAGACCAGATACATCGAAACGAAACTCTTCATCGCCATATTTTCTGTTGACTAAAGTTGACATTGTAGTCAATACGAAGTTTTCTTTATCAAATCCCGCTTTTGAGACTTGTTTCCCATTAAATTCTATTCTCAAACCTAAGTTGTTCATGCGTATAGCGGTTATTTCTTGAGATGATCTTTTAGTTCTTCTTTAAGGTGGTAGTAATTCGCCAGTTTTTCTTTTAATTTCTGCTCAGGATCAATTTCAAACTTGTATCTATTGCGGGGCATATCAAAAGGTCCATCAACAACCTCCATTGTGATGATATCACCTAATTTCAAATCAGCGTTATACCAATCGAGGTGATCACCTTCATCAGCTGCCATACCACTGAAATGAAGAGTATACGACCTGCTGCCATCTTTCCTTTGTACAAAAGTTGTCGAACCCACAATGGCATAATGCTCTTTGTCTATTCCGACAGTGGATACATGTGTACCGTTCACTTTTAAGTTAAATCCGTGTGCTTTTGCCATGTCAATCAATGCTAAATATTTAGGTCGATGTGTGTCACACATATCAAACCGCAATTGATATGTTATGAATTTACGATTTTTTTCTTATCTATTTATAATATTTCAGATCGGGATCATTTAATTAAAATTAGGGTATATCCTATCTTCCACATACCGCTTACATATACCTTGGTCGAATATTTTATATTCACCCACTACTTTAAGTAAATAGTAGTACATTAGATATCACATACAGTAATTATCAGATTAACAAAGTAATGATAGGATTGAAAATGGGTCCAATGTTTTATAAAATAGGGACAGGGAACTTTTTACATGCTTTTTTCTCTACAATTGCATATCATTTAGAAGATAAACATTGGGGGAGGAAGTATCCTTTTCTAATGAAAGAATTATATCATGGAGAATTATCCCCGGATAAAATTCCGAATGCCGAAAAGGAACTAGCTGAAATTAGAGCGATATTTAAAGAATATGCACCCAATTGTGTTATTTGGGATATTGATAATCTAGAAATACAGCCACCATGGGGAGATGCAATTGCTGATCGAATTACAAGCTTATCGAATTACTTTTACACCAGTGATGGCGAAGATATTTTTGATTTATTTATCAGAGCCTTTGATGATGCCAAACAAATCAAACAGGGGATCAACATTAAAAGTCTCTAATGATTGATAGGTGTCGGGCTTACTCGGATGGGAGCAATTTGAAATAACTTTCTCATCTCTTTCCCTGAGCGACTGTTTTGATTTCATCCATCTTGATTTTGTAGTTGCGATAAAACGGAACAAAATTATTTGTTAAGATGTCATTTAGGAATCCAAGTTCACCGTCAAAATAGTTAAAGATTTGAGGCGTATAATTGGGATTGTCAACGATAAAGCGATTCGCATTTTTTAAAAATTCATTTTCCAATTCAATATCGATATTAACAATATTTTTGAGTTGATAAAGGCCCAAAAGAAATATTGGAACGGATTTATTCAAATTCGCATCTCGGTACCACCCTGAGGATAGCCATTGGCATCTACTATACAACTGTTCCATTTCTGCAAAGTTAGTTTTGCATAGCTTGTAATCTTCTGTCATCAGTCCGTATAAATATTCTAATAATGCCTTGTCAAATTTTGATGAAACTTCTCCAATGAATTTTGAATATTGTTCGAGGGTCTGGGTTTTTAAATCGGGATTGATCAAGATTGTTCTGAGTAAGTTTCCGCTCAAAAGAAGTGTTATATCGTAAAATACATCTTTATTAAACCTTAAAGACTTGGGATATTCTACATCTTGCAGTACGATGTCATTGCTGACTAAACTTTCGACTACGATCCAGTCAACAGGTCCAGGAAGATATGCCCTATGGAGCAGCCTCAAACGCGAATAAGTGAATACGCCATTTAGCAAATGACTATAATCGTTTCGAACAATAGCATGATAAATTGACAGATTTAATACCCCCAGTATTACCTCATTATTTAGGTTCATAAAGAACAATTCTTCAATGGACAGTTTATGATACTGTCTCCCCCAGGCAATGGAATTCAACAAATCCCGATAACCATTCCGTGATGAAATCCGAACACGATTTAAAGATTCTTTTAACGATCGCTGTATCTCATCAAAATTTTGATAGATAGCATTACTAAAACTCTTTTCAATCTTTTTCATCTAGTCAAATTATTTATAAGTGTTTCGAGTTTTCACGCTAAATGTCCCATTTCACTTCTTTTGTTATCTAGTTGTAATGAAATAGCAATGACATTGAACATATAGAACTGATCGAAATGATAGTATCTTAATTAAATATATACGATAATTCTGGGATGTTCCGACATCATTTATTATTCGCCTCTGATGGCTTTATATTCGCCGTCCGTCTCATTCGAATCAGAATGGACAGATCCGCATAAGAGATACTATAAAGTCAATCTGAAAACATATACCGCCGGAACTTTTATTGCAGACGATTTCTCTTTTATTAATGCAGAAAGCACTGAATATTAGTTAATATTTTATCCGAAGTCAACTATAATGCCAACGTCAAAAGACCGGTTTAAAGCATATTTCTTCTGTTTTTTCCTATTAGATGTCAGAAAACGGACATGAGCATTTTTGAATCGTTCGATAATGATACACAACGATAAAAGTAGGCGAACTCTGTTGTGGTGATATACACTTCCTTCTTGAATAGGCCCTAATTTATATCACGCTGGATTGGAGAGGTGTTAAACTCGATAGTGTAATAGATTAAATGATCGATTTAGACTATTTGAATATCTTTATATTCAGCAAATACCATTGGAGTGCCTGACCAAGTTCAAAGGGAAATAACCAAGTAACGTCGATAGTATAGAAAAGGTAAAGTTTATCTGAATCGACAATCGAAGAGTTACTAATAATGAACTTGTATTCGATACTATTTAATATCAAAAAGTCAGAAAAATACAACGAATAATAAATAAACCCCTACGAATTGTGAATGGCGGACTATAATGCTAAGCTTATCCGTATTTTAGCTGTAAGAAAATTTTAATTAAATAATTTTAATAGATACCAAAGTATATCAGCTTTTGACTAAAATCGCCTGCCTAAGGAAGGCCCAAAACGTTAACTGTAAATTTGGAAACCCATTAAACTGACAAAATCCCATGCGTGAAATCTTAACAATTATAAGTATACTCGTCGTTGTCCTCGTTTTCTTTTATTTGATCAAAAAAAATCAGAAAAGACGAACAATGCACAGATCATCGGTCAACGATATCGATCAATTTATGTCTTTACAATTTTCGCTCGACCACGCAGAATTCACACTAAATCAAAGCGAAAACCTATATCCCTTTGCAATGACAATGTCTAACAATGGCGTAGATACAAACTTTTATAATTTTGAAAACAAAGAAGTTTCGATTGACAGCATCCAGGCCCAATTGAAGGAAAGCGAAGCTGATATTGACTTGGTTTTTATCATTTCCAATGATGCAAAGGATTCGAGACTTGAAATCCAGAACTTTTTAAAGGGAGTTGAAAAAAGTCAACTTTTCAATATGAGTTACAAAATTGTTGGGGACAAATATCAACTTGACAGACAAAATTTAAAGCCTATTAAAGAACAGTCTAATTTTCTTTATGTTTAAATAGCTGGAAATTTTCATCATCAAAACACACTATTGTAATTAGTTTGATTGTTGTATTTGATTCAAGAAACTGATTTATCGCGTTAATCGATATTTGGGCAGCCAATTTCTTCGGGAACCTGTATATTCCTGTGCTGATATTCGGAAAAGCAATTGTTGTACAGCTATTATCCACAGCTAGTCGAAGGGAGTTGAAGTAACAATTTGCTAGGAGGTTCTCTTCATTCTTTTGGCCGTCATTCCAAACAGGACCGACGGTGTGGATGACATATTTAGCGTTTAGATTGCCAGCTGTGGTGATAACTGCTTCACCCGTTTTGCAGCCCCCTTGTCTAGCTACTATCATTCGGCATTCTTCCAGAATAGCTGGACCACCTGCTCGGTGAATGGCACCATCTACACCGCCACCCCCGAGTAAGGAGCTATTTGCAGCGTTTACGATTGCATCGACTTCGATCTTAGTGATATCTCCTTTAATAACGTTTATTATTTTGTTCATTGGGTATCGAATAATATTAGGACATTTGCATAGCCGATGGCAATAATATTTTAAATTTAATAAATTTTACTCCAATAATTCTATTTCCCCCAGTACTAGATAATAGAAATTCTCAAAGCAATCTTGATAGATAACTTTTTCAAGTTTCTTTATTTCATCTTTGATCTGATCTTCGGGTATCGCATTATCTCGAGAATGTTCAGGCTGATCGAGTCTTGCAACTAGAGATAGGCCATTAGCATTGAAGATATTGGAATTTTTACTTCATTAAAATAAACCAACTGACAGAGTTAGAATCAACATTGCTTATTGCTCTTGCAGAAAAATATCCTTTTTTATATACCCATATCGAAAAACAATATGATCGTCTTCATCGGAGATATTGTTTTAATAAAAATATGAAATACTAATATATTTATACTAAAAATGTTAGTATAAATATGTTTTTTTACTTATATTTGTGTTATTAACCAGTTTAAAAACAATGTATTATGAGTGAATTGAAGCAGTCTAAATATATCGATATCACGACAGATTATGGCTTTAAAAAAGTTTTTGGATCAGATACCAATAAAGATCTTCTGATCGCTTTCTTAAACGAACTCTTTAGAGGGCGCAAGGTCATTGCTGATTTATATTATAACAAAAATGAGCATGTCGGAGATACAGAGGATGTCGGTACCGTTATTTTTGATCTCACCTGTACGGCAGACAATGGCGAACGTTTTATTATTGAAGTGCAGCGCACTGCGCAGGTTAATTTGAAAAAGCGCATGCTTTACTACAGTAGTAAATTGATAGCGGATCAGGCACCCAAAGGCAACCGAAGGGCTTGGAATTATGCAATTAGTGAAGTCTATATCATTGTATTGATGGATGGCTTTACGATGCCTGATGCGGGTAAGGAAAAGTATTTTTTACACGATATTTGTCTATGTTATCGGGATCACGGTAAAATATTTTACGAAGATCTAGGCTTTATATATGTGGAATTGGTTAACTTTGTTAAAGCTGAGGCAGAGTTAGTTAATGATTTGGATCGTTGGCTTTATATACTCAAAAACATGTCCTCACTAAAGGGACTTTCAACATATCTGCGGAAACCGATATTTGAAAAGTTATTTCAGTTAGCAGAGTATAGCAAACTAAAACCAGAGGAACGAGAGATGTACAATGTAAGTTTAAGGAATAAATGGGACGCGGAGAGCATCCGAAGTAGCCAGGAAGAGTTATTGAAAAGGGCGCGTGAAAAAGCAACTACCGAAGGAAGAGCAGAGGGAAAAGCGGAGGGAGAAGCTAAGGCAAAAGCGGAGGTAATAAAAAACCTTTTGTCTTCGAATAAGTTTTCGAATTCGGAGATTGCCGAACTATCGAACGTCACTGTAGAGTTTGTAAATGAGGTCCAGGCGGAGATAGCTAAAGGAAAATAAAGCATATAACGATATAAGGTTTTACGGCCGCTTGGATACTGTCCAAGCGGCCTTTTTCTTTTTATAGGATAAGTTGGTATCTTAGCCCTATGCTGTACAACCTCTTTGAACAAGTCACCAAAAGTTCTTTTCGCGAGCTCGTAGTGTCCGGCTATACTGAGTTTTGCTGCAACATCGCTACGAAGTTTTCGACTGGAGGGGGGAGCCGCAGTTGGGTAGTGAGACGATCAAACCCCTTTGTTTTAATTAAGACACATAATAGCTAGTTTAACAAAATATGTATCAAATGATCATCCAGAATTCGCGGTATATATCGAAGATGATGATAAGGTCTGCTACGTGTATTTATGGAAAGAAGGTGAAAGTATAATTTCAAGAGCGGCCCAGCCTCCATTATGTAATATGTGTTTTAAGGTGAAAACTGATTTCATTGTTTTTCGCAATTTCCTCTAAAATTTTTAAAAAAATATATTATATACTGAGAGGTCTACCGAAAATATCGACTTTTCGGTATCTCCCATATACCGCTTGAATGTGCTTTAATTGCAAAAGGGGTATCAGGCCAACTTGTCTACTTCAAGAAAATGGGCTTGAATTTTTATGATGGCAATTATAAAGTTTGAAAATCGTATGGCCTTGTGCTTCATTTCTATATGACGTGCAAGGGCATCAACCACAAAAAACTGGCAGACCGCAACGAATAATAAAATCCATTCGGCGAATTGTAATTATAGCAATCACCGTAGGATTTTATTTTTAAATTTATTCAAATGAAGATTTATGGAAACCGATGAAATTTACATTACTGAGCTAAACGCGATGCTTGAAAAAGCTATAAAAAGAATGAAGAGTATCGCAACTGTATTATTTACACGGTAAGTATTTGGACCGATAAAGATGCAAAAGTGAGTGCGATAAGCTTTGACAGTAAACAACGAACCAAATGGATTATTTAGAACAGGCGCAACAGTACATAGCTAACCAAAAGCACAGCTTCGAGTATTTTACGCTTGTGTCGGGCATTTTCTTTGCGTGTTCGGCAATTGGTAATTGGAACTGGTTTTACGACCCGCCCTACAATTCGGTAAACAACCCCATTGGCTATTGGCTGGGGCGCAAAGCATTTAGGGTAACCATTTTTATTTTCGTTTTTTTTAATAGCCGGTGCGGTTTGGCTTTTAATGGGGAGTAGATAACAGTGGCAGATACGAAATTGCTTATTAAAATAGATATGAATATTAAACAAAAAAATTGTTTGACGAACTATTAAGAAAAACTAAACAAAGCCAACGGCAATACACTTATTGATGTAGTTTGATTACGCATATATAGTAATTACCAGCAATATTCCCAAACCAATGACGGACAAATAAACTATGAATTTTTACACATTTGAAAACAAAAAAATGCCCTGGGGCGATTATGGAAATACATTGTTTACGGGGTTTGCATACCCTGACGAAAATAATGACGAAATCATATATATAGAACGTGCAGGCCCTTTTGTTCCTGCAATTTATAAAAAGTGGGATATGATTTTAGTTTCTGAAAGTACCAAGCAAAAATTAGAAAAATCTAATTTGAAAGGAATTCAATTCATTAATACAACTTTCAAAAAAATAGTAGATATCGATTGGCAAAATTGGGATTTGGAGGCAGATAAACCCAAGATTTATCCAGCAGGAGGCGAACCGGAAAATTATATTTCCACAAGAAAGCATAATCCTGAAATTGCCGAAAAAATGGAAGCAATCTGGTGTTTGAAATTAGATAAAGAAACTTTGATTGGAAGAAAACAAAAGAACGTGCTTGGAAGAGATGAGCTCTTCATTATCGAAAACTCTTGGACAGGTAACGATATTTTTATTAGCAAAAGTGCCAGACATATTTATCTTACTGAAAAGGCAAAAAAATGGTTTGAAGAAAATTTGCCAGAGTTCGTAAATTTCAGAGAATTTAATTCCAAAATAGCAACATAGCAGGAAATTGATTTTGCATTGGATTACATAAAACCAAAACAAGCAAAAGTTGCCCCTTTTGCACATCTGACCGAAAAAGATTGGAAAAACTATCAGAAGTTTATTGGACAAGCTAATAAATATTTTGTAAAGTCAAAATCCGACAAAACCGAAAAATCTAAATCTACGAGTATAAACAAAGCGATTGATTGTTTAAAAAGTGCTGAACAAATACGAACATTAGGGAAAAAAGAACAAGATTTATTAAACAGACTTACAGAACAATAATACTACTGGTAACAAGGGTTTTGCGTCAGGCGGGCTGAAGTGCAAAATTTGACCGGCAGTTTTTCAAATGAAATTTAGTAATAACAGAACGTTTCCTGCTTCGATTACGCTAATCTTAAAGAAACATAAACTGACATTTTCAAAAGTATAGAAACGGCAGGTAACAAGGGCTTGCCAAAACTAACAACTACAAAATGAAAAAAAATTTTCAAGCTATAAACAAACGAGATTTTTTAACGGTCAAAAGCATAATAGACAAAAGCCCTGACCTTGTTAATTGTATTTCTATTGGTGCAATTAAAGCAGACGAGAGACAATCGCCTTTAAGGGCGACTAAATATTTTAGATCTATGCACTAGATAAAAGCGAACGACCAACAAGTTTTGCATCAGGCGGGCTGATTGCAAAATACGAACGGCGGTTTTTCAACTAAACAAAACACTTATGACAGACAAAGCCTTACAGAAATTAAGACAACAAATAATTGACGAAACAGATGGGGTTAAATTTTCCAAACTGACAGAAAAATTATTGAAAAAGTATGCATCAACTGACCGGGAGTATGTCTTGGATATCTTAATAGATTACGCTAGGAATGGACAAATTTTGCATTGGCGAAATTTTCTACTAAATGATATTATAGAACTTCTAAACGAAGATGAAGCTAAGTACGTCGATTTTTTTGCATGGTGTGTCACTCAGCCAGAATTGACCTATTGGGGGATTGATGGGCTATTAAAAACCAACGGAAAAAAATCATTTTCAGCACTCGTTGAAATTCTGAAAAATGAGAGTTTTAAAACTTCAATCCGTGCAAAAGCAATCAAAAGTATTTCAGTATTTAGCAAACAACCTTTTGACCGGGAATTACCTAAAGACCCAGGCTATTGGAAAGTAGAAGATTTAAGAATAGAAGAGATAGAAATCTGGCAGAAAAATGGTTTCCAAGATGGTGAAGGGTATGCCAGACCGAAAACCCATATTTCGTTAGAAAATCCAAAAACAGAATTGGAGAAAATTGCTTCAAAACTTAACAAAAAACTGGAAGCACAAAGAACAAAAAACCAAGATTTATCAAACCCGACCAACTGGCTAATTATTGCAGAGGAAGCCGATATTGTGAATATAGAGAAAAAATGGAAATTGCCTGAGAATTACTTGTTTTTCCTGAAAAACTACTCGCCTCTGAAAGTATTTATTGACAACAAAAAATATTATCAGGGTTTGCATTTATATGGAGCTTCTGAGCTAATAAAAAGACAGGAAGGCTATTCATTTAATCCTGTGTCTAATCAAACGGTTGACGAATGGCCAAAAAATTTTATTGTCATTGCTGATGCTGGAGCTGACCCATATTGCATAGACATGAATCAGATAAAAGAAAATGATGCTCCAATTTATACAAGCATACACGGAAGCGGCGAATGGGAATTTGAACGATATGCAGGCAGCTTTTTAGCTTTTTTAAAGGAAATTGCAGGTAAATAGTGCTGCATCTCGAAAGAGGAAATAGTACTATTAAAAAATGGGCTTAATTACATCTTGCAACAGGTTGCTGATTGATATATCGGGGTTGGTCGGTGAAATTGGCTTAAATGGGAGTATAGCTGATGCGCTTGAGACCGTATAACTAAAAGAATTATCACTTGAAAAACAAAGAGAAATTCTCGACAATATAAAGTGGGTTAATAAAACAGAACAAAAAATAATATTTTATGAAATTAATAAACTGCTTTCCTAAGCTAAACGACAAGTTGTTAGCCAAGATTGAAAACACTTTAGAACAGCGATTTGGCTACGCAAACATACCAACTGAGTATAAGAATTTTCTGTTAAAAAATAATGGTGGCTATGTTTCGCCGGGATATATAGATGATACAGAAGATGCTGAACATACGCAGAGAGTTGTATTTGAAACGCCTTTAAAATGGGTGAGAATGAACAATGCGCCAGTTGAACCCGCTTTGATTTGTTTTTTCGGAGTCTGGCTGAGGGATGATATGAATGAAGATGAAGTTGAAAATTGGGATTTGCCAGAACTCATTTTATCCAATGCAAATTCTAAGGAAGATTTTGATGTTTTGCCAGATGATATGATGTCAATCGCAAGTTGTCAGCATCCTGATGCTTCCGATATTCTTTGTATTTCCTTGGACGAGCAAGATTACGGATCAATCTATTACAACTACGGTATGTGTGACCATCCATCCAACTTTCACGGTGATTTTTACGAAAAAGCTGTAGACCTCGTTCTACAAAAGCACAATCTATCTAATGAAGATACCTATGAGCTGGACGAAGAAAATGCAAACCACAGAAAAATTATCAACGAACTGAAAAGAGCAACTTTCGTAAAAGTAGGAAATTCATTTACTGAGTTTCTGGAAAATTGCAAGATTATTGACGTAGAACCTACTTAATATAACATATGATGATTTTTAAAACACAAAAAGAAACTATGGCTACTATGCGCAATCTATTTAGAGATTTATGGATCATGATTCAAACATATTCCATATTTTAACCAACAAGAAATAGGTTGCTAGGCAAACAAAAAAACAGAGCCAAACACCTACAGCGGCACTTAGCTCTAATTCTTCCTCAATAAGACTGATGCTAACTAAGCCTGTAATAATAGATACTGGCAATATTATACAGCCTGCATTGTTGGATTTATTTTTACTCATACAATTCTTATTAATATCGGGGAAATAGGAAATAATATATAGCGAAAATAATAAAATAAATACATGATAATAACAGAAAGAAACAAGTTTTATAAAATGAATTTTTTACACACTTGTTCAGCTCATGTTCTTCTCATTCGGGTAATCTTATTGATTCGGTATACTGTCTGGGGAACCTGTTGAAGGAGGAAAAGGAATGGGGAATGATACTTCCAAAAACCCCACTTTCATTTGTCCACAGGAATTCTTCGATATTTATGTTTAAATTGCATAAAGGTTCACTTATATCCAATTTACTTATGAGCCAATTTTGTCCAATTTGCACTTTGGCTATCAGGATAAAAGTAGGTTTGAAAATCTGGGAATTGCATAAATTGCTGGGGTTGAATCAAGTAACCCTAGTTTTAAATCTGACATGGACAAAACTATCTTAACGAAGTTGAAAACGATAAGAGAAATTTTTTCCTGATTAATCTGGAAAAAATTAACTTAGTGCTCGAAACAGTGTTTGCTGTTTTCTTTGGGAAATGATGGTTTGGACAGAACCTAATTCCTCTCTTAAATTTATTGTGATATAAAGGATATAGCGTGGAAGTAATAACAAAAAAAATAAGTTCAAAAAGAACAGAAATAGATACTAAAGCAGTTAATAATAACTCTCCTAAGTTTAATTTTATAGATCTTTTTGCGGGTATAGGCGGTTTTCATATTGCCATGCACAGTGTGGGAGGTAAATGTGTTTTTGCCTCGGAGATCGATAAGTTTGCCCGAGTAACATACGAACACAATTATAAGAAGTGGTCTCCGGAACTTTTTGAATCCGGTAATTTTAACCAGGATATTACTGACCCTAACCTCGATTATCAGAATATTCCTGCATTTGATATGCTCTGTGCGGGTTTTCCCTGCCAACCCTTTTCTCATGCAGGTTTGAAAAAGGGGTTCGGAGATACAAGGGGAACGCTATTTTTTAATATTGAGGAAATTGTACGGACTAAAATCGAGGCAGCCAACAAACAGGAGAATAAGGAACTTATTCCCAAGGTGCTGTTTCTCGAAAATGTGAAAGGTCTTAAAAACCACGATAAGGGAAGAACTTTTGAAACGATCAAACTTCATCTCGAAGAATTGGGCTATGAGGTGAGGGCAGAGGTACTGAACAGCAAAAATTTTGGTGTTCCACAAAATAGAGAACGGATTTTTATTGTAGCGTGGTATAAGGAACTTGTCGAGGCAACAGACTTTAGATTTCCTTGGGGGTTGGATAAAGAAGGTAATGCAATATTTGACCGCAACCTTCGTGATGTTGCAAGTCAAGATACCAACGTTGGCCAGATTTTACTCCGTGAGACAGAGCTTGAGGAATTGGAGAGCCATTCAGGGCGTACCTATACCATTTCCGATAAACTTTGGGAAGGACACCAGCGGCGTAAAAAAGAGCATGGTGAGAAAGGCAATGGCTTTGGCTATTCATTATTTCAGGACGATTCGGCTTACACCAGTACCATATCGGCACGGTATTATAAAGACGGTTCAGAGATCCTGATTGATCAGAGTTTGCTGGGAAAAAGACCTCGTAAACTACACCCGATTGAAGCAGCCCGCTTGCAGGGTTATCCGATAGATGAAAAAAATCAGGACGAACGTTTTGAAATACCGGTTTCCGATGCTCAGGCTTATAAGCAGTTCGGGAACTCAGTGTCAGTACCGGTTATAAAAACGCTAGCTAACGAAATCATTAACCAATTATTGAAATAGTATATATGGAACCTATTGTTAAGCTGTTGAAAGATATTGATGTATTAAACGCAACATCAAAATTTGAATTGAGATTTGATACCTTTGGAGGATATGTCGAATTTTCTAATACCAGCGGAAAGAGCTTCGTAATAGGATTAAACTCTATCCGGCAGACTATAAAAGATATTTTACAAAACCTCCCCCAGTTTTTGTCCATACAAAGATATGACGAGAAGCGTTGGCGAGACATGGGCTCAACCTACTATAGCGATTCACCTGCTAATACAGTTTCTACTGTCCAAACAAAACCTTTTTATGCTACATGCGCTAAATTGATAGCTTCTGCAAATGACGATTTAGTTAACTATAGTGATGATTTAATTGATTTAGATAGGCAAAAATTAAATAATACTATAGCTTTTTTGGATAATATAATTAATCTATTTCGAATAAATGTAGGGGCACTGGAAGAATCAGATGTAGAATACTCTGAAGATCTTTTAAACAGATTTTCCGCATGGCTTATTGATCTACCGACGAACAATTACTTTAATAAGAATCTGGACAAAGCTATCGCAGGGATAAAACAATACCAGGAAAAGTATATAGAAAGTTTCGGAACAGATCTTTTTGAAATTGATTTTAATAACTTGGAAAATGAGATTGAATTGATCCGTGAAAATGTTTATGACAAAAGTTCCAAATTTTGGGACTATAGCGACAAAACATCCAGCCATCAACCTAAGGCCATTTTAGGAGATAAGAATTACTTGCTGTTTTTGAAACAATATAAACTTGTAACGGAGAGAAATGATGAAATTATAGAAGGCTATAATAAAATCTATTTCGGTGCTCCCGGGACCGGAAAATCATATTTAGTTACTCAGCAACTCAAAGGGATAGCTGAATCTCAGATCGAGAGAGTAATTTTCCATCCCGATTACGACTATTCTTCTTTTGTTGGAGGGTACAAGCCTGTTACGGAGAAGGATGATGATGGTAAAGAGGTCGTAAAGTATAAATTTGTCGCGCAGGTATTCACCAATATATTTGAAAAAGCGCATCGCTATCCGAATAAAAACTTCTACTTAGTCATCGAGGAAATCAATAGAGGGAATTGTGCCGAGATCTTTGGCGATATTTTTCAGCTCTTGGATCGAAATCCTGACTATGCCATAACTCCGTCAGAAGATCTATATAAGTATCTACTTGAACGCGATAGCAATAGTCTTCATAAAGTGCTTCAAAATGGAAAAATGACTATGCCCAAGAATCTTATTCTTCTAGCAACAATGAATACTTCGGATCAGTCTCTATTCCCAATGGATAGCGCATTTAAAAGACGTTGGGACTGGGAATATGTTGCTATTAAATATCCTATGGATAAGGAAGACATATCTTGTCCATCATTTAGCTACCGGGTAAAACTAGAGGATGGGAAATATTTTAGATGGATCGACTTCGTCGCCAATGTTAATAAACATATTCTCCAGAATCCAAGTCTGGGTCTTGACAAATGTATTGGCAATTTCTTTGTCAAACCTGATAAGGATAGTATAATATCGTTGGACACTCTTATCAATAAAGTCATATTCTATTTATGGAATGATGTGTTTAAAGATGAGGAAAATGAGATTTTTGCTGACCATACCTATCTGAACTATTTTCCAGCAGCCGAAGGACAGCGGAGAATCAGTGAAATGGTAGAAAAATTTAGAGCCCAATCAGGAGCGATGCTCTTTTTTAATTTCAACGCTGAAGGCGTAGAGGTTATTGCAGACATAGACTTAAATAAGTAATTCAACTTTCCATGAAAGTCTTAATTGAAGGAGAAAAGTATCCCATTGAGGTTTTGGAAAAACTGTTCCGATCAAGTCAGTTTTATTCTTCACTTGGGGCAGAGGGAATTGTCAAAAATGTTGGCTATTATCATAATATTGAAGATAATCAGCTTGTGTTTATGCTTCCCAAAGTTTTCATGGCTGACGAAGCAAAGACTGTATTCGGCCTTGGAGTACATGAACTTCTACATGAAAGTGGAAATACATTATCGGTCAAATCAGATGGAGCGCTTTCATGGGTAAGAAACCTTACCGTTTATTTTTACAAGAGCCTGGTCAAATTTAGGCAAAAGTACCCCGATTCATTTCTTATCAACTATTCACCCGTTTTTCAACTTAAAGGTATACAGAAAACTTTTCAGTATTCCTATCTTGATATCCTCTTGAGTTTTGTTGCTTATTTCAAGAAAAATAAAACCCAGATTCTATATAAACATATCGATGCAATACAAAGTAATCCCAAGAAACCCAAATGGGATAAAACCATCCGGAAGGCCAAACCGATCCTTGTAGGAGGGACAGTAATATATGATAAGATCCGGACAAAGAGCAAGATTGTCGACAACGAAGAACAACTTATCATATGTTTCTTTTCGATATTGAATTTTTTCAATGAAGAACACGACCTCGGACTGCAGATCGATAAGGTCTACCCGATACTAAAAGGTAAGAGATTTATAGAATTGATGAAAGGGGGGCTGGCAAAGCTCAAAAAGATAAAATATCGTTATTATTCTGATTCTCTGAAAGAAATGCATTTGCTCTGTATGTTATTTTTTTCGTCCCATGATCAGGGAAGGGGAAAGGCAGCTGAGGACTTCATAACTGTTAGTAACTATAATATTGTTTTTGAAGATATGATTGACCGACTTTTTTCTGATGATCTCGAATCCATACCAGTTAATAATGTAACACTTAACGACCTAAAATATAGTAAGGATGGTAAAATACTTGACCATATCTTCGATCATACATCGTTACTTGATGGATCAAATATCTTCTATATCGGAGATTCCAAATATTACAAGTCAGGAAGGGAGGCTGGTCAGAATTCAAGATTTAAACAGTTTACCTACGCGAAAAATGTTATTCAGTACAATATAGATCTCCTAAATAAAGATAGCGGGCCTTATAGGCCCGGACAACGTTATAGAGATGAGCTCACAGAGGGATACAATATAACTCCCAATTTCTTTATCTATGGTTATATTAATGAACCAGATAGCTATGAAGTAGATGAGTTAATCCCTTATGGCGAAGTGCAGTCTTCTTACCACTTTGCAAATAGGCTATTTGATCGAGATACACTTTTTGTTCATCAATATAAGATTAATTTTCTTTTCGTCTTAAAGGCTTATGTAGTCTATAAAGAGGCTTCGATTAATAGGTTTAGACGGAATGTACGTGATCTATTTAGAGATGAGTTTATTAAGTATTTTTCTGAGGGGGGGCGGTCTGGTTATACTTTGTATAAGTATAGTGGAGAGAAACCTATAGAAGATTTTGTGAATAATAATTTCAAAAAGCTGAATGGTAAAATTTACAGAACCATAGACGGAGATCTGCTATTGGGATTAAATGAGAAAGACAACGAATTTGACAAACAAAAGTTTTTACCTTATTTTAGCAGCATGTCAGTACATTAATCCCCCATCTTTGAGAGTTATCGCGATACTTTATTTTCACCAATCCACTATATTATCCATCGATCAGACGATCAAAAATTTATTATCTTTATTGGTATAAAATCAGTATTTTGGTTGAGCATTATAGATGCAATCAAATCATTTATAAGCCAGCGTATTTAAAAATTGAGATATAGCCTTATTTAACCATGGTATTTAGAGAAGCAAAAATTGAAGATATAGCACAGATCCAGATAGTAAGAAATTCCGTAAAGGAAAATACATTATCCGATCCGGCCCTTGTCAGTGATAAAGATTGCGAAGAGTTTTTATTTGAAAGAGGGAAAGGCTGGGTTTGCGAAATAGATAACCAAATTGTAGGATTTGCAATTGCAGATTTAAAGGAAAATAATATATGGGCGCTATTCCTCACCCCAGAATCTGAAGGGAAAGGAATCGGACGCAGGTTACAGAAAATAATGCTCGACTGGTATTTTTCCACGGGAAAAGAGTTTGTTTGGCTTGGAACGGCCCAAAATACAAGAGCAGAAGAATTCTATACGAAATCAGGGTGGGTAAAGAACGGAATGCACACCAGTAAAGAGGTGAAATTTGAAATGTCAAAAAATAGTTGGGAAAATATCAGACGGGGCGGCTAGTGATCATTTACTATTCGCCTTTGATGGCTTTATATTCGTCGTTGCTTAAAATTGAACAAGTGAAAACACAATTGTCCTGTTACACACAAGATTACGCAATCGATTTCGTTTAAATGAAATTTTCTAATTCCAAATTTTATAAATAATTTGTTGTAATGACGCTTTTTTAACAGTGGTCAAACTTGTTAACTGATTTTTACTAAAACTTGTAATTATGATGAAAACCACCCTATGTGCTACTTTATTGACTGCTCTATTCAGCAATTCCTGTTCTAAAAGTATTGTATCTGATTTAAAACTGAAGGAATACAGCATAAAAGCACAAAGCGACAAAGACTTGCCCAATGTGAGCCTGTCAGGAAGTAATGCTGCACCGTCGCAACACTTAGTTTATGTGTTTAAGAAAGACGCAGTCTTGAAGATGCATAAGATTAAAATTACCAATACCGCGAAGACCGAATACTTCTCCGTACATAATTACCACGGGGGGTATGCCGGATTGCAGGATACGCCCGATCAGAATACACCCACACCCTATACCTTGATCGCATCGTTATGGGATCTCAATACCAGTGCTGCTAACTATGCTTTTTATTCTTACAAAGCCCCCACAACCGTGGCAAGCCGCTTTGGTGGAGAAGGGGATGGACAGAAAACCGTAAACCCTTACGGATGGGAATTAAACACCTGGTATAACGTGGTTCTACGGTCCTGGAAAGAGAATGGAAAGATTTACATCGCTAACTTTATCCGTAATGAAGCGACAGGAAAGTGGTTTCATACTTCTACGATTGGACGACAAGCGGAATCAGGATTTTTGGGTGTTGGCAATGGCGCATTTCTTGAAAACTGGGTAGGAGACAATCCTTTGTGGGATGGTAGATTTCACCGCAAAGCATTCTTTAAAGATTGTTGGAACTTAGGTGTGGACAACGTTTGGGAGAAATCTACGAGTCGATATTTTTCAGCGAATGACAATGACGCTGGTCGTAATGGTTATTTCGACCGTGCCTTTAATGCTGGATATGATGCTACACAAAATGCACATTTTATGGAGCATGGTGGTTCCGTAACACCAGATGCAGCCTTTGGAACAGGTCGTACGTTAGATTTGCCGGAGCAAGCTAATCAAGGGACTACGCCAACGCTAACGGCACTTAGTAGCAGCAGTGAGTCAGCAAAATACCGAGGTAATAAAGTCATTGTGTCCTGGGCGGTCAGTGATACCGGTTCGCCACAGTTAAGCTATAAAATTGAGCTACTTGATCCTAACGGGGCGGTACTTGCAAATAAAGAATTAATTAGGCCGGAGAAACGTGCCGATACGTTGAACAACAGCCTAACCACGGGTAACTACAATGTGCGTCTGACCATTACAGACATTTTCAATAAGCAATCCACAGCAAAAACAATTCGAGTGGTGAAATAGTGCAACTTGCTAAAAGCAGAAAAGCTGAAAATCTTACAGCTTTTTTTATTCTACATGCTCATCGGAAAGGAGGACGGTGAAACGTTTGCTGATTTGGATCAATATAAATCTTTCTTAACCGTCGTAAAAGATGACAACTGATATAGCTATGATTTAAGACCCTTGAAGCAAGCAATCTCTAAACAGAAGTTGAAGGTTGAGGGAAGTCGGCTGTTTTATAGGACATCCGGCCTACTTGATGAAAAAGTCTTTCAATCCAGTATCTGTTCCTTCAGAAAACTATGCTAAGGATGGTGATAAGGCAGTTTTCTGATAGATTTATATGCCCAGCATGTCCTCATGGCGCTAGTACTGATCATCAATTTTATCGTTGTCTGTTTCGATATCATTATGTAAATTTATCACGCTATAGGCCGTATACCATTTTAATTTACATGAAGACTATATTTGTTTTTTTTGCCTCACTGCTATTCGCTTATCCATTGTTTGCGCAAAGCGATAAATTGTTAGGCCGATGGGTTTTAGACTTTGCATTAACTGAAGACAATTCGCTTGTTCCTTTAGATAATCCCTATTTTTCCAACGAGGTTATCTATGAAATAAGCCCGAATAAGATGAAGATATCAGCTTTTACATTTGACGCGAAATACATTGGCGATAATGAGATCGACTTGGGGCACATGAAACTAAGTTATACATTCAGCGATGATTATTTGACAGTAGTCGAGAAGGGCACTAAAATCAAACTCTATTTTTTAAAGAGAGACGATTTTGTTAAAAAATATCCTGAATTTGAAGAAGAACGCATACTTAGTGAGGGTAGAGAATTATATGTCGCTAATGCGCTTTCCAGATTAGTATTTGATAATGGCACAATAGATCCCAATTCTTTTATCACTAATGGGGCACCGCTATTGAAAAAGAAAACATCCAAAAACTACTTTATGAAAGCAGTATTTATACTTGACCAACACAACCAGATTTCAAATATTGTTGTTTCAAACGTGGACGAGGATGACATCAGGCAGCAAGTCATAAAATCGATACAACGTTGTGGTAAATTTTATAAAAATTATACGGGGAAAGATTTATTGGTCACACTTCCTTTTAATTTTTTTAAAATGTATGAGTTTTTTGATCCTGCAGCCAAAAGAGTTTATCGGGCCTATCAACAGGGAGAAGAATGGTTTGGGAATTCAGAATTTGAAAAAGCAATCTTTGAATACGAAAAGGGTATAGAAACAAAAATTGATATGGAGCGATACGGCAATGTATTTTACCATGATTATATTATCCACCTTGGAATTGCGTATTTAGTGACGGGTCAAAAGGAAAAAGCTGCCTCAACATTTCGAAAATTGGGCGATGAAACGAACTTTAAGATTCGAAACTATTTACGTTTCTATTGTCGATCTTAAAAGATGAAAATCTAGTAAAAAAATTGTGTAGCTGGTAATTTCTTTTGTAATGAAAAAGGTCAAATTAAAATATTCTTTTGTGGTATTTCTGTATGCATATTTGATACAGATTGATTTATCCTTGGACAGGAGCAGATGGATGCCTATTGATGATCTGAGGGATTTTTATAAAAAATCAGATTTCACCAAAACAAGTGTCCGATTATCTTCTTTCTAGTTTGCCGCTAAATGTTAAAAGACTAAATCTGTTGATATTTATCGGGGATTCCTCTTTTTGGACTCGAATTTAAGATATGTTGCGGTCGCGTTTTCGAAAAGATATTTTTCTGGAAGAAGACCAATTAATTTACCTGTGTCAGAAATTACTGCTTCTAAATAAAATATTAGAAGACGAGGAACCAGTACATCGATTGGAAATCGAGAAATCAAGACTCGAGTTTTCTAAATTGACTTTTGGTACAATTAGATATAAGCTTAAAGGAAAAGATCGTACTAAAGCGCAGGCTGTTGAACATTTTTTGCAAAATGAAATTTTAAGCACATGTAGCATTCGTGAATTTAGTAAGGATTATTTTGACATTTAGCTTTTAAATAGACGATTTTTATCGTGGGCATAGAAACTCCTGTCAACAATTCAATTTTTTCCGAGAGAACGAGATTATAGAAATTTTCAAAACAATCCTGATAAGCAGTTGAATAAATAGAGGAAAGACTTTGCTAATGTACTCCATTATTTCGCAACTTTTTATATTTAAAAGTTTACATATAATAGAAAGGATTTTCCTTTATAATTACAGGCCTTTATTTTTTCACAATCCATATGTTTTGATGCGTGTATAACACTTTTCGGTATCTCCCACATACCGCTTACATACACCTTGTTTTCCTCAGATAGCCTCCGTAACAGCCATACTTTTGCTATACATATAAAACAAAAGAATATGGCAAATCAATTTTTAATTAAGGAAACAATGGCGGATATGAAAGCATTATCTGCTGCTGAAATTAGCGCATTACAGGCCGGAACTTATGCGGGAGTACAGCTATTAGGCTATTACGAAAAAGGGGACACCCCCAATTCTATTCTTTATTTTCTATCGAATAGTCTCGATTTAGGTGATGGAGGAAGTATTATTAAAGTTCAGGATATCGTATTAGAACATCAATTCACCTCGCAACTTCATCCATCTTACTTTGGGATTGTAAGTAGTGATATCACCAGACAAGATGAACGGTTGGAGAAATTCAGCACATATGTCGATAAATTTGATATATATGAAGTAGATTTCTTTGGTTATTCAATTGTAGCTCCTAAAACGCTACTGTTTACAACCTCGATATCAAATCAAGTGAGGGGTTTAGGATTTAAAAAAGTACATAAAATAAAGAATCTTAAGATTAGTAATGACAAGACCGAAAAATTAATCCAAGGTTGCAATTGCATAGTATTCTATCCCAGTGAAGATGGAAATGGCACATTTGAATTAGAAAATGTAATTTTTGATCCTTATGTCAGCGATTATAGTATTGTCGGTAATTGGGAATATGATGGATTAATGCTGGGCTTTTTATGCTACGCGGATCCGTCTTGGACGGGTTTTACACATCGGTTAGAAACAAACTATAAGGTTAAAATAAACAAAGTAGATTTCGTTTCACCAGCCATTAGTTATAATATATCTCTGGCCGGAATCTTTATGCAAGAGAATATCATAACGAATTCGAAAGGTGACTACTGGGGGCTATATATACATGTATTTGCAAAAAATACAGTAGTAGACAACTTGAATGGGGTATTTAGAAGTGATTTACAGGTAGGGAGTGGGAGAACATTGGTGAAAACTTTAGTGCATCAAGAACCTGAAATAGCAACTAATGTAGGGCCAAACCCTCCTTCTTTGATGCAAGAAACGATATCGATGAAAGATGTTGTTTGCGTTGATAAGGCGGGAATAATAGCACAAGGATTCAAGCTTCACGCATTAGCAAATCTATCCATTTCTAAAATTATAGCAGATAATTTTAGGGCTGATTTTCAGCTGTATGTTTCTGATCCTGATATGATTACATCAGTTGTTGACAAGGTGATAATACAAAACAGCACCTATTATGATGTTATCCCTAAATTTTATATAACGATAGTCGCCAATAATCTTGTGTGTACAAATTCAAATGTCAGTTTTTCAGGAGAATATGCATTAGTGAGCTCAAGGAATTCTCTAATCCAGTCAGTTATATTCAAAAATTCCATTGTTAGAAATTTTAGTTTTCAAGGGCAGGGAACTGGTACAATTAACAATTTAATCATTGAGGACTGTACAATAGTTAAAGTCGATATTGGAAGGGATAATCTGGTTAACAATACAGCTGTAACAATAAGAAATGTTAACATGAGAAATTGTATCGTGAATACGCAACAGCTCTTCAAATGCACTTTTGAGAATATTGTTCTTGACAATATTGTTTTTTCAGAGCCCTATTACAACGACACATTCTATCTTTCAAGCCCTATCAACGCTAAACTATCTATAAATAGAATTAGGATAAATGCTGACCTAATTTCCCAGTTTAATTTTTTTATAACAGGAGTGACCGGCTCTCAAATAAGCTATTCAATTATCAATAGCTACACTGGACGTAGATTACGGATGAGCAGTAATACAATTAAGATATTTGAAGTCGCCACATTCCCTTTGGCAATAAATTCAACTGCAAATAGGCCTACAAACCTTGATGCGAGAAGCGCAGGGTTACAGTTTATAGACACAACGTTAAATAAAGTAGTTACTTGGAATGGGACGGCTTGGCTTACAGGAGAAGCTAATGCTACGACCGCTTTAAAGGGATTGGTCAGTCAATCTGCTGCTGTTTCTAATTCCAATATTAACCATGCGACTGATTTAGCGACAGCTATCGCCTTAGTAAATGAACTCAAAGATAAACTCAATTCCAAGTTCGAGGCAGATAGAAGCTCGGGGCAGCAGATGTATTAGAAATATGAATAACAATTTTTAATAACTCGCTTAATCGAAATAGTTTATTGCCAAATTGCTTCCCTCTGCCGGTTAGAGGGAAGCTCTTTTTATTTTAGGGCTTTTATGTACGCAGGTAGCTACTATTATTTAATTGATGTAGCGTAAGCGATATACTCGCTTACAATAGGCAGGTCAGCGTCTGCCCAGTCATAGTCAAGCATTTGATCTATTGTTACCCATATAGCTTGGGCATGCTCCAGCGCTTTTACTTCTCCAGACTGTAGGCTGCATACAAAAGGGTAGAGCTGCAGTGAGAAGTCAGCATAGTGATGTTCTACCATCGTGAGCGCTTTGCGTATGTTGATATCAATATTGATCTCCTCTTTGATTTCTCTGCGTAGGCAGTCTTCTTTAGATTCTCCGGTTTCGATCTTCCCCCCTGGAAATTCCCATTTCAACGTAAGTTTCATCGAAGCCGATCGCTGGCAGATCAGTATTTTATTGGCGTGCTCTATTATTGCACAGGTTACTTGCAGCATATGATTTAAAGGTAATGATTATCTCACAATAGAATCGCTTATAATAGATTAAATATAGGTTTTCCGAAGAATACGGTCTGCTGAAATTAACTAAGGATTTTCAGAGTATAGTTATCGCAATCATACAGGTTGAGATCTTTGATCGAAAGAATTTTTTCGTTTCTTCTGTTAATTACATCTACATACTTAGACGTTATTTATGTAAGTTTGGACATACCAAATTGTGATGACAGTATATAAAGAGCATATCGAAATTTTTAAAGAAACCTGCGGCACGCGATTCGAAGCTTGGCGGGTGCTCATCGACCCCAAGGAAAAGCTGTATCCCGTTTATTGGAAATGGGATGAAGGTAAGTTTGGGGATAGAGACTTGGCTGTTCAAAATATGAAGCGCCGTTATCCGGCTTTAGAAATCAGGTTTTGCCGATCCTGACCACTTGATTTTATAGAAATGATTTTCTATTTTGTCTACCTATGAACGAGGATCTGCAAACTTATCTCCATGCTTTTATCCATTTAAAAAGAGGAGGTACCAGATATGGACTGGCACCACATAAGCCGATCTTGCTTTTGACTTTAATAGAGCTGATCGACAGAGGTATAGTGATCAACAATCGCTTCGAAGTCAATGTAGATCTTGTCGGATTGTTTCAGGAGAATTGGCGCTTGCTGGTGCGCACGGCACATCAGGCCGACTTTACGCAGCCCTTCTATTATTTGCAGTCTGACAAAGCAGCAGGGCAGGGCTTCTGGTGTTTATATCCAAATCCCGGATTTCAGATCAACGCGCATATCAAGAGTGTAAAGACCCTTTCAGAAGTTGTTGCATATGGATCTTTCGACGATAAGCTGGCTGTTTTGCTCAGCGATCCACTAAGTCGGGCTACAGTTCGGGATCAGTTGCTTTCTACTTACTTCGCCGAGGAGCAGCTTGCATACTATCGGCATAAGCAACTCAATGATGGTTTTTATCATGAAATGCAATCATTGGTGCTGAATGAGCCCGAAGCACGGTATAAACATATTTCGATTCAGACTGAGGAAGACGTGTTTGTCAGATCCGGATTGTTCAAACGCTATATTCCACAGTTGTATCAGGACACATGTGCCATGACAGGCATGCGGATGCGGTCTACTTTTAAGTATAACTTTATTGATGCATGTCACATTGTGCCATTTGCAGTTACACATGATGACAAGGTGACCAACGGTATAGCGCTCTGTCCAAATTTGCACCGTGCATTTGATAGGGGATTGGTGAGTGTAGATGAGGATTATCGGATTATGGTTTCAGATCATATTGACGAATTGGCTGACCATCCCTATAGTCTGTCGAAATTAAATGGGCGGTCGATTTTGCTTCCTCAGGTACAGCGGTATTATCCTTCTCAAGAGAATCTGGCGTGGCATAGAGACCATATTTATAAATATTAGAAACCCTATGAGTCGAATTTTTTGTAATCAAGGATGTATCTATCATTGTTATAAAAGCAGGCAAAGATTTCATTAAAAAATGGGATATTATGATTAGGTAAGGTCTTGGAGGGTGTAAAGTAAACTGTGTCAAATAAAGAATTTTTATATTAGACAGAGCAAATGGAAAAAGAGGAATTTGATTTTGAACGCTTCAAAGAGGAAGCAATGAGAGGCCTTTATGCAGGCAAGAAA
>Ga0213829_1000636_pt1 | contig 31089 bp, 31 predicted proteins | sample MC6MC0896MG_FD_180665 | JGI IMG/M metagenome (GOLD analysis project Ga0213829, IMG submission 180665) | Enriched soil aggregate microbial communities from Iowa State University, Ames, United States - MC6-MC0896-MG | ecosystem: Environmental > Terrestrial > Soil > Unclassified | place: USA: Iowa...
TTCATGGGTGACCAGCAACATGGTGCGGCCTTCTTCGGCCAATGCACGGATGACATTAAGTACTTCCTGGACCATTTCCGGGTCAAGGGCGGAGGTGGGTTCGTCGAACAGGATCACCTTGGGTTGCATCGCCAGGGTGCGGGCGATGGCCGCACGTTGCTGTTGACCACCGGAGAGTTGCGACGGATAGGCGTGGCGCTTGTCGGCGATGCCGACCTTGGCCAGCAGTGCTTCGGCGACTTCAATGGCTTCGGCCTTGCTTTGACCCAGCACGCGGCGCGGGGCTTCGATGATGTTGTCGAGCACGCTCATGTGCGGCCACAGATTAAAGTTTTGAAACACAAAACCGATCTCGCTGCGCAGGCGGTTGATCTGCTTGCCGTCGGCAGCGACCAGTTCACCGTTCTTCGCGGCCTTGAGCTTGAGTTCTTCACCGGCCACCAGGATCTGGCCCTGATGCGGGTTTTCCAGCAGGTTGATGCAGCGCAGGAATGTGGACTTGCCGGAACCGGAGGAACCCAGGATCGAGATCACGTCGCCGTCGCGGGCGGTCAACGAGATGCCTTTGAGCACCTCAAGCTGTCCGTAGCGTTTGTGCAAGTTGCGGATTTCAAGCGCGGGCGCGGCCTCAGCCATGTGCGTACCTCATAATGTTTCGCTCCTGCTATTGGTGGCCTTCCTGGCGAGGCGGCCAAGCTAGCATAGCGTCTGAATGGCAGCCAACAGCGCTACGAGCGGTAAACGGGTGGTGTGTGGCAGGTTGTCGCATCGGTACAGCAGACTGTCGCGCTGCTATCAACCGAACAACCGTTTGAACCCTGCTTTTTACTAGAAAAGCGTGGTGGGTTTCACAAAAAGGGGCGCGATGTTGCCAGCTTTGGCAGGGAGGTGGAAGCGCTAACCGCCCAAACGTTGCGGATCTGCACTTTTATTGTGCGTCAAGAATTTTTCGGGTGTGTTTCCGGTGCGCTGTTTCGTTCTTGAAAATGGGTCGCAGGGTAACGTTCTGGCGAAGTGCCATGTATTTCAATGACTTGCGGTGACTAGCCACGATTGCTACAGGCCCCGGCTTTGGGAGTTTGTAATATTTTGGCGCAATTATTGCGTGCAGAATAAGGAACGCTCCGTTGGTTTCTTTTTACAAGAAGGATGCCCGACGGGATGTACGCATTCGCTTTTCCTTACAAAGGTAGTTTCAATGAGCAGTTCCCCAAGCTCCAATGGCCTCGAACAGGGGCTCAAACCGCGTCATGTGACCATGCTGTCGATCGCCGGGGTTATCGGTGCCGGCCTGTTCGTCGGCTCCGGCCACGCTATCGCTGCAGCGGGCCCTGCTGTGCTGTTGGCCTATGCTGCCGCCGGTACCCTGGTGGTGCTGGTGATGCGCATGCTCGGCGAAATGGCCGTGGCATCGCCGGATACTGGCTCCTTCTCGACCTACGCCGATCGCGCGATCGGTCACTGGGCCGGTTTCACCATCGGCTGGCTCTACTGGTGGTTCTGGGTGCTGGTGATCCCGCTGGAGGCCAACGCCGCTGCAACCATCCTGCATGCCTGGTTCCCCAACGTGGCTATCTGGGCGTTCACCCTGGTCATCACCTTGCTGCTGACGGTGACCAACCTGTTCAGCGTGAAGAACTACGGTGAATTCGAATTCTGGTTCGCCTTGGTCAAAGTCCTGGCAATCATCGGTTTCATTGTCCTGGGCGTTCTGGCGATTTTCGGCTTTCTGCCGACCAGCCAGGTCAGCGGCGTCTCGCACCTGTTCGATACCCAAGGCTTCCTGCCAAATGGCATGGGTGCCGTGTTGGCAGCGATGTTGACGACCATGTTCTCCTTCATGGGTACCGAGATCGTGACCATCGCGGCCGCGGAATCGAAGAACCCGGGCCAGCAAATCTCCAAGGCCACCAACTCGGTGATCTGGCGGATCGGCTTGTTTTACCTCGTGTCGATCTTCATCGTCGTGGCGCTGGTGCCGTGGAATGATCCGGTACTGGCCGCTGTCGGTTCCTACCAGACTGTGCTCGAGCGCATGGGCATTCCGAACGCCAAGCTGATCGTCGACATCGTTGTCTTGGTAGCCGTGACCAGTTGCCTGAACTCGGCGCTCTACACTGCCTCGCGGATGCTGTTCTCCCTGGGCAAGCGCGGCGATGCACCGGCGGTGTCCACGCGCACCAATGGCAGCGGCACGCCGTATTGGGCCGTGATCCTGTCCACTGCAGCCGCGTTCCTTGCAGTATTCGCCAACTATGTGGCCCCGGCGGCCGTGTTCGAATTCCTGCTGGCCAGCTCCGGCGCCATCGCGTTGCTGGTGTACCTGGTGATAGCAGTTTCCCAGCTGCGCATGCGTCAGAAGCGTGTGATTGCCGGTGAGAAGATTGCCTTCCGGATGTGGCTGTTCCCTGGCCTGACCTACGCGGTGATCGTGTTCATCGTCGGCATCCTGGCAATCATGCTGTTCCAGGAAGCCCATCGCGTTGAGATCCTCGCGACCGGCCTGCTGAGCCTGTTGGTGGTGGCTACCGGTTTGCTCGTGGCTCGCCGTCGCAAGCTGCAGAAGCTGGGTGCGGTGGTGCTGAACTGATTCGTACCCTGTGACGCAAAACGGCCGCTGTCTGTGATGACAAGCGGCCGTTTTTGTTTTCGCTGGTTGTGGTCGTTCAGGTGGGGTGAACCCAGTCCTCTACGCGTAATCCCGGGACCCGTTCGAACTCCCGCAGATTGTTGGTTACCACAATGTAGCCGCGTGACCGCGCGTGCCCGGCAATCATGTAGTCATAGGGGCCAATGGGCGTTCCAGCCTTTGCCAGCTCGGACCGAATCATTCCGGTGTGTGCAGCTGCTTCATTGTCGAAAGGCAAGACCTCAAGGCGGGCTGCCAAACCCTCGATCATGGCAAGGTTCTTTTCGGGCGCTGCTGATTTTTCGGCACCGTAGATCAACTCCATCAGCGTGACAGCACTGATACACATTTGCCCGTTATGACGGTTGAAAGCTTCTCGTACGATTTGCGGCTTTTTCTTGATCGTGAAGATGCAGATGTTGGTATCGAGCATGAACTTGATCATCAGAACGACTCACGCTCCTGATCGGCGGGTTGTTCCCGGTCGGTCATGAAGTCTGCACTCACACCATCCCCATCGAACCAGCTGTCCCATGTTTCACCGGCGGGGGTGATGATGCGAGCCCTGCCAATAGCGACTACGTCGACTCGTTTCACGTCACTTGGCATTGCAACAGCTTTGGGAAGGCGGACGGCCTGGCTTCGATTGCTCATGAAAAGGGTTGTCTGCTCCATTCTGACCTCCTATGTTTTTACTGGTGCGTTGCGATTCCCAAAGGATAGATTCATGGAGGGATATGTCAACGGGATATACGTAACATTGGATGAAGGGTAAAGGCAGGTGGATTGATAGCTTCTAAAAAAAACGGCCACTGTCAGAGATGACAGCGGCCGTTTTTGTTTTTGAAGGGGAGGGCGTTTACTCGCCTTTCTCTTCCTGCGCATCCAGCGACTGGCTATAGGTGTCCAGCGCCTTGCCGAAGTCGGTGATGAACTGCGGATCGGTCAGCCAGGCCTGGGCCGCATCGCGATCCATGCCGTCGGCCCACATGCGGTAGTCGATCAGCATGTCGGCAGCCAGGTGGGTGGCGGCCATGGCTTCGTTGTCGGCGTTTTCCATGTCCAGCAGGTCGGGATGGTCGCTGATGATGTCGGCGAGGTTCGACAGCAGGGTCTGCAGCATGACGTCGCGGCTGGTGGCTTCCGCGTCGCGCATTTTGCTGAACATCGCCAGGGTGTATTCCGGGATCGGCTCGCCGATTTCGCCCAGGTCATCGTCCAGTGCGGCGGGTTTTCGGCCGTGGATGTTGATTTGTCTGGCTTTGATCTTGGCGCGTTTGGCGCGTTTCTGTTGCTTGTTCAGGGAGGCCATGGGAACTCAGTTCGGTTTCTGTTGGTTTTGGGCTGCGATGATTTCGGACGCGGCCACGTAATCGGCCTGGAAGGCCGGGGATTCGATCCACGCCAGGGCGTCGGCCTCGTCCACTTCGGTGGACCACTGGCGGAACTCGATCAGCGCGCCGATGATGAAGTCTGTCGCTGTTTCTTCGCCTTCCTGCTCGAGCACCAGCGCGAGCAGCGGGTGTTCCAGAAAGGCCGCGCACATGGCTTGCTGGCTGATCTTTTGCGCCTCGATCATTTCTTTGAACAGGTCGGTCAGGTCTACTGATTCGAAGTCGATGCGATCGTCATTCGGGTCCAGCTCGACCGGCGCTGCAGCCCGTTGGGTGCGGTTCTGCTTGGCCTTGGCCTTGGCGCGGGTGGCGCGTTTTTGCTGCTTGTTGGCGGAAGCCATGGGCGTCGTTCCGTATTTCGTTGGGTGGGCAAGTCGGTCAGCTGCGTGGCACTCGCCGCCCGGGGGTATCGGGGGCCAGTTCGCCGCTTTGCAGCCAGGACAATGCAATGGGCCATAGTGTGGCTTGGTATGGGCTGCGAAAAAAGGCGAAATGTCCGACTTCTTCTTCGCCGATGTCTTCGGGGGCGATTCGCAGGTGGGTGTTCGTGCTGTTGCTGAAGTAACCGAGCAGGCGTTCTATGGCCGGGATTGTGCCGTAAGGATCGTCGCTGATGCTGATGGCCAGGGTTTTGGCTGTTACCGAGGCGAAGGGCAGGCCGCCGGCGTTAGCGATGATTACACGACCGCTGGGGCGCGTTTCGTATCGAGTAGTGGGCATGCTCCAGTCGCGAACCACGCCGGCGGGCGTGTCTTCCAGCCAGCCGAGGCGTTTTCCGGGGAAGTAGCCGTAGATCATTGTCAGCAGCGGCATCACCACATGCCACTTGCCGAACATCCGCCAGCGATGAGCGGGTGCATAGTCGCGCCAGTAGGCAAATTGCGCACCCACGGTCACCAGATGCCGGATCAGATGCCCAGAGGCTCCCAGACCCGCCGCACAGCCTCCAAAGCTGTGGCCGACGACATCGATGGGCTGGCCGGGGAACTCCCTTTGAGCGCGCTTGAGCATCGACTCGAAGTCCAGTGCGCCCCAGTCGGACCATGAAGCGTTCAGATTCTTTAATGACACAGGGCGCGACTCGCCGATGCCGCGGTAGTCATAGGTGATGACGTCAAAGCCGTTGGCGAACAGGTAGTCGGCGAAACGCGAGTAATGCCGGCAACGAACCGAAGTGGCCGCGTTGATGATGACGATCGGGCGCGCGAAGTCCTGAGAGGCGTGCCGCCAGGTGAAACCACCGAGGATGAACCCGTCTGCAGCGGGCTCCTGGAACGCTTCGCCAGCAGCAGCGGTGTCCTGCGGCAACTCGATTCGAGAGGGTTTCAGCGGTGGCATGTCCTGCAAATTCATCGGCTTCGGACCTTTGCGGGTAGCTGCCAACGATAGTCCTCGCGCAGCTTACGGACAATCCATCCGTATCGAACCGGGTGCCAGATTCAGCAGCCGCTCGTCAATTGCGGCCCGTTCCCTGTCCAGTTCCGCACGCAGCTCCTCTTCGCTGGGTAGCACCAGCTTGTACTTGCTGGCGAACAGTTGTTCATTGCCTTCCAGCACTGAATAGCGCACCACCGACTCGTCTTTTTGTGCGCAGAGAATGATACCGACGGTTGGGCCATCCTCTGGTCCTCGTTTCAGGTCGTCGTACATTCGCACGTACATGTCCATCTGGCCGACGTCCTGATGAGTCAGCTCGCCGCGCTTTAGATCGAAGATAACGAAACACTTGAGCAGGTAGTTGTAGAACACCAGGTCGATGTAAAAATCTTTGCTGTCGGTACTGATGCGTTGTTGACGGGCGATGAAGGCGAAACCTTTGCCCAGTTCGAGCAAGAAAGCCTGGAGTTGATTGATCAAGGCCTGTTCGAGATTGGTTTCCTGGGTCAAGCCCGCGTTGGGCATGCCAAGAAATTCCAATATTACCGGGTCCCTGATGAAATCACGCGGGTGTGCCTTCATGTTCTGGATGGTGGTGGCGGCTTCGTGCTCGACGGCAGGGCGGTCGCGGCTTGTCAGCAGACGCTCGTAGTAGAGGGTGTTGATCTGGCGTTCGAGGGCGCGAGATGACCAGTTTTGGAGGGCTGATTCATTCATGTACCAATGGCGGGCGAGTTTGTTATCGACGCGCAGTAACCTGCGGTAGTGAGTCCAGCTCAATTCGTGACGCAGTGCGTCACGAATCGGGAATGCTTGGTAGAACAGGCGCATGTAGCGAAGGTTGGAGGCGTCAAAGCCTTTACCAAATTCCTCCGTCAGACTCTTTGCCAGCTTCGACAGCAACTGCTTCCCATACTCCGCCCGCCGAGCCCCTTCCTGCTCGAATTCCACGATGTGCCTGCCGATCTGCCAGCAGGTTTGCACCTGCACCGTATCAACCGCTCGCAGCACCTTCTGGCGTGCATCGCGGATCAATTCGCCAAGATTGCCAAGCAGCGAGGCGAGTTGGGGGTCTTGAGTGTGATCGGGCCTGAGTGTGCTCATGAAGTCTTCCGCCAATGGATGAACAGGCAGAGGAGGATTGCAGAGGAGGGTGGGGCGACGATGCCGGGCATATCCGGGAAACGAGAAGGAAAGCCCGATCGGTTTTGCGGGATCGCTCCGACGGCAGGCCCTGCTTAGGCAATACAGCCTGTAGTCCATTTCGCAGTGTGTTCAAGGCCGAATCATTCTAAAACCGCCCGGGCACAGGGAAATCAAAGATAAGGTAACGATTGGGTTCTGCGGAGCCCGGGAGTGCCCATCATGAAACATGTCCATGCGTTCATTTTGCCGCTCGCTGCCGTGGGGTTGCTGATGTTTCCCATGATGTCGCAGGCGGCCAGCCTGGAGCCGATCGACAGCTCGGGCGTGCAAGTTCAGCGACAGGAGCAAAACGGGATTACCTACCTCTCGGGTGGAGTTGGTGAGGATGAAGCCAAGGCCATCCAGCAGACCACTGGCTACAACCTGCACATGACGTTCGCTATCGGACCGGAAAACAAATACATCCCCGATGTGGATGTGGTCATTCAGAAAGCCCAAGGGCAACCCGTGCTGACCTTGAGTCAGGCCGGCCCGCTGGTTTACGTTCAGCTGCCGCCCGGTAAGTACACCGTGGTCGCGACTCGTAATGGTGAGGAGCGGCGTGACACGGCGGATGTTGGCAGCGGTGGCGCGCGCAATCTGGTTTTCCACTGGAGCGATGGTGAATAGCTGCGTTGTTGAGACAAAGCGATTTCGTTGGTGCTCAAATCCGCAAACAGCTGGCTGTTTGCGGATTGCCACGCGCTAGGGTTTGCGGTTTGCCAAAGCGCGATGGATGGTTTGCTGAAGAAACACCTTGGGGAGGATGAGTCAGCGGATGCTGCGGATGTTGCCTTTGTTGCCTTTTACGGTGACGGAAACTTTTTTGAAGATGAAGTAGTTTTCTTCGCTCACTTCGTAGCGAGGGGCGACGATCAGGTCGGCACCGGAAGATTTGACCGCTTTGTAAGCCGCTGCCGATTTGACCGCGCTGACGGGATCCAGGCCAAGGCTACCCAAGCCACCGCTCTGGCCGCCATAGCTGACGCCATCGGCGAACTGGGAATCGCCGCCAAACTTGAGGAAGCCGAACAGGACGTTGACCGAAGACTGGCCGGAGATGGCGTCACCGACAGCGATGTCCGCTTTCAGGTCTGCTTTGACGGTGCTGTCGATCGGCGAAGACGGCTGGCTGTTGTTGTAGCTGACGCAGCCGCTGGCTGTGGCAATGATGGTCGAAAGAGCGAGGAACTTCAAAAGCGTATTCAAGAACTGTTTCCTTACTTTGAAATGCAGGCAGATTTGCTGCTGCATTAGTTTCACTTTGTAAGGGTGGACACTCCATGAGACACATCCTAAAGCGATGTGTGAAGGCTTGGGTACGACTTGAAGGAAAAGGACGTGGTGGAGGTAGGAATTTGTCAGTGGTGCTGGGGATTTGCTAAATCCCGGGCATAAAAAAACCCTGAATCTTGCGATTCAGGGTTTTCGGTATTTGGTGCCCAGAGACGGAATCGAACCGCCGACACGGGGATTTTCAATCCCCTGCTCTACCGACTGAGCTATCTGGGCAACGGGGCGCATTAAACGGGTTTTTCAGGGGGTCGTCAAGCAAGTTTTCAAAAAATATTTAATTATTACCGTCGCTTACGATCCGACCCCCGAGAAAGCGGGTTTATTCGGCCGGTGGAACGTAGCCGTCAGCCTTGGCGTAATCCTCGCCGGAAAAGAACTTGTCCATCTCGCCCTGAAGATATTTGCGATCTTCGGCGTTCATCATATTCAGGCGTTTTTCGTTGATCAGCAGGGTCTGGTGTTTTTGCCAGTCGGCCCAGGCCTTGGCCGAGACGTGGTCAAAAATGTCCTGGCCCTTGGCGCCCGGGAATGGAGCGCGCTCGAGGGCGGGCAATTCTTCTTTGTACTTGCGGCACATGATGGTGCGGGTCATTTCGACTCTCCTGCGTTCAATACGGCAGCCGCGCGTTCGAGCAAGGTTTTGACCGGGGCGGCAAGGCCCAGGCGCGGCGGGGTGGCGAGGTTATACCAGAGCCAGTCGGCCTCGGCCACGTGATGGCCGGCCTCCTGGACCTGAACCAGCCAGGGTTCGATAGCCAGCTGGAAATGGCTGAAGGTGTGGATCAGGCTTGGCAGTGCCTGTTGGCTGCCCAGCTCCAGCGAGTGCTGCGATGCCAGATGTTGCAGGTCATCGAGGTCGTCGAGTTCCGGCAGGCTCCAGAGACCGCCCCACAGGCCCGTGGAAGGGCGCCGGTAAAGCAGGATCGCGCCTTCGCCATTGGCGAGCATCGGCATCAGCGTGCGCTTCTGTGGGATGGCCTTGCGCGGCTTGGGGATCGGGTAGCGGGTCTCGAGGCCGAGCATGTGCGCCTCGCAGCCCTTTTCCAGTGGGCAGAGCAGGCAGCTCGGCTTGCTGCGGGTGCAGAGCGTCGCGCCCAGATCCATCATCGCCTGGGTGTAGGCGTTGACCCGATCATGGGGCGTAAAGCGCTCGGCATTGGCCCACAGCTGTTTGGCGACCTTGGGCTCGCCCGGATAACCCTCTTGCGCGGTAAAGCGCGCCAGCACCCGTTTGACGTTGCCGTCGAGGATCGGCGCGCGCAGGCCCATGCTCAGGCTGGCGATGGCGCCCGCCGTGGACAGGCCGATACCCGGCAGATCCGTGAGTTTTTCCACATCCCGGGGAAACTCGCCGCCATAGTCGGCAACAACGATCTTCGCGGTCTTCTGCAAGTTGCGCGCGCGGGTGTAATACCCGAGGCCGGTCCACAGGTGCAGCACTTCGTCCTCCGGTGCGGCGGCCAGGGCTTCGACCGTCGGCAACGACGCCATGAAGCGGTCGAAGTAATTCAGCACCGTGCTGACCTGGGTTTGCTGCAACATGATTTCCGAGACCCACACCCGATAGGGAGTGATGCCCTGTTGCCAGGGCAAGTCGTGGCGGCCGTGGCGGTCGTACCAATCCAGTACCGCCGAAGAGAACTGCTCGGCTCTCATCGCTTGAACAGCCCCTTCAGCGCGTCTTTCAGTTCAGGGCTGACCTTGTCGCCCAGCTTCTCATCGATTTTTTCGCTGATTTTGTCGCCGGCCATCTTGCCCGCGACCTGGCCCATGCGTTCGTTATCGAGGCGGCAAGCCTTGGCGCCCAATTCCAGCGGGCCACGGCAACGCAGCGGCCATTCGATGCCGACGAATTTCTCGCCGACCTGGCAGGCCGGGTCCGGCATGTCGCTCTTGTCGCCTTCGACGATGATGCCCACGCGGTAATCCATGCCCAGTACTCGCAGGTCGACATCGCCGTCACCGTTGACGGTCATGCCCGGGATACGCACTTTCAGGTCCGGGTTGCTGGCCACGCCATTACGGAAGGTCAGGTTGCCCTTGAGCTCCTGGAACGGCGTGTCCTTGCCCCTTGGCTCGCCGCTGAGGGATTTGCGATTCAGGGTGGCGATGCCTTTGCACAGTTGCTGTTCAAGATTGGCATTGAGCAACACGCCGTTGTTGATGACGAAGCTGGCGGTGCCGTTGAGGCTGTCGATCAGTGCGCTCTGGCTGTTGCCGCTGCCGGTCAGGTTGCTGTTGAGCGTGACCAGGCCTTTGACCGGCGGATTTTTACCCTGGCTTTCGAGGATTTTTTCCACCGGTACCTGGGAGATGCGCGTCTGCATGTTCAGCGCTGGCACCGACTGGCGCACGTCCAGGGTGCCCTTGGCTTCGAAGTTGCCGTCGTACAGGTTGCCACGCAGGTTCTCCAGGGTCAGCAGGCCGCCCAGACCGGTGGCCTTGAGTGCAGCGTTCTGGATCGGCAGCTTGTCGAGGGTCAGCTGGCCGAAGGTCAGGTCCGCGTCCACATCGAGTTTGCTCAGGCGTTCCACCGGCAGTAGTCGCGCAGTGCTCCACGGGCCTTTGGTCGGTGATTGCGGCAGCGGAGTGCTGCCCGCACCGGCCATGGCATTGGCTTCGGTGTTGGCGACTTCGGCCTCACGCACCTGTTTCGCGCTGTTGGCTTCGGCGGATTTTGGCGGCAAGTAACGATCAACGTTGAAGGTGTCAGCCTTGAGGCTCGCCCGAAGCGATTGTTTGGCGAAGTCCTCGACGGCGATACGACCGCTGAAGGTGCTGTCGTCGACCTTCAGGTTGATGTCGTCGAACGACACGCTGGTCGGTGTACCGGAAAGACGGCTGGCCAATTCGACTTTGCTCAGGCTGCCTTCAGCCATGGCCGGGAGTTTCTGGCCGATGCTGTCGACGAATTTCGCCAGGTCGAACTGGGCAATCGACAGGCCGCCGCTGATTTGCGGGGTCTTGTCGAGGTCGTTGACTCTCAGTTCACCCAAGGCGCGCAGTTGGTTGGCAGATAGCTTGATGCCCGTCCATTCGGCGACGTTTGCCGCTTTATCCAGCAACAATTGGCCTTGGGCGGCGAAGGTGATGGTTTTGCCTTGCAGTGGATCGCCCGCGACTTCACCGGACAGTTTCATGTCTTCGAATTTGTAACGTTGCAGCGCACGCTCGAAGCGCAGTTCGCCGTTGAGCTCGGTGCGTACTCGCAGAACCGGTTGGTTGGAGCCGAGAAATGCGGTGAGCTTAATTGGAATATTGGTCGAATCGTGAACCGGCCCGGTGCTGAGCTGGATGCTTTCGGCGCTGTACAGCTTGCCGGTTTTTTCGTCGCTGTATTCAACGCGGGCGTTGTTGACGGTCAGGCTGTCGATGTCCAGGCGAATCGGCTGTGCCGGTTTTTCCGCTTGGGCGGTGGTCTGCGATGTTGGCGCTTCGGTGCTGGCGGGTGGTGTGGTCGGCGCCGGGGCCTTACCGATGTCTTCCCAGTTGCCGTGGCCGTTCATGTCGCGATTCAGGCGCAGGTTCAAGCCCTCGACGCGCACGTCGCTCATCTGCACTTCACGGCGCAGCAGCGGCAGCACGCGCACCGAGAGGCCCAGCATCTTCAAGTCAGCGAATGGTTCGGTGGGTTTGGCCAGGGTCGCGACGCTGGCTTCGTGCAATTCCAGGCCCAGCCAGGGAAACAGGCTCCAGCCGATATCGCCATTGAGCGTCAGCTCGATGTGGGCCTTGTCGCGGGCAATCTGGCGAATCTCGTCTTTATAGTCGTTGGGATCGAAGAGGTGGGTCAGGGCAAAGCCCAGCGCCACAATGATCAGCAACAGCCCGAGGAGTACCAGACCCAGGATTTTGCCGAACGCTTTCATGGGCGAGTCCTTGTAGTAAGTCGAATTTGAAATTTAGCCGGGGAGTATAGCGCTCCGAAACGGGTGATCGGTCAGCGATGATGCAGCCGTTCATATGATTGCGGGTTGTATGGACATGTCTATCGCCGATGGCACTGAATTCAGTCCGTCAGGGATATCACCTCTCGTGTTTCTGTTTCCGGCCCGCGCCCCTATAATGGTTGCCTTTTTCGCCCAATGATTTTTGCGGAGCTGGTGATGGCCGAACGTATGGCGTCTGTCGAGCGCGACACTCTGGAAACCCAGATCAAAGCCTCGATCAACCTGGATGGCACCGGAAAGGCCCGATTTGATATCGGTGTTCCTTTTCTTGAGCACATGCTGGACCAGATCGCCCGTCACGGGCTGATCGACCTGGATATTGTCTGCAAGGGCGACCTGGAAATCGACGACCACCACACCGTGGAAGATGTCGGTATCACCTTGGGTCAGGCCTTCACCAAAGCCATCGGCGACAAGAAAGGCATCCGTCGCTACGGCCATGCCTACGTGCCGCTCGATGAAGCGCTGTCGCGCGTGGTGATCGACTTCTCCGGTCGTCCGGGCTTGCAGATGCATGTTCCTTACACCCGCGCCACCGTCGGCGGTTTTGACGTTGACCTGTTCCAGGAATTCTTCCAGGGCTTCGTCAACCACGCCAATGTCACCCTGCACATCGACAATCTGCGTGGGCACAACACCCACCACCAGATCGAAACCGTGTTCAAGGCTTTCGGCCGTGCCCTGCGCATGGCGGTAGAGCTCGATGACCGCATGGCCGGTCAGATGCCGTCGACCAAAGGCGTTCTGTAATGCAGACGGTCGCGGTTATCGATTACGGCATGGGTAACCTGCACTCGGTGGCCAAGGCTCTCGAGCACGTCGGTGCCGGCAAGGTCCTGATCACCAGCGATGCCGATGTGATTCGCGAAGCCGACCGGGTGGTATTCCCCGGCGTTGGCGCGATTCGCGATTGCATGGCGGAGATCCGTCGTTTGGGTTTCGATTCGCTGGTGCGTGAAGTCAGCCAGGACCGTCCGTTCCTGGGCATCTGCGTCGGCATGCAAGCCTTGCTCGACCGCAGTGAAGAGAACGACGGCGTCGACTGCATCGGCTTGTTTCCGGGCCAGGTGAAGTTCTTCGGCAAAGGTTTGCACGAAGACGGCGAACACTTGAAAGTGCCGCACATGGGCTGGAACGAAGTGAAACAGACGGTCTCGCACCCGCTGTGGCACAACATCCCGGACCTGGCGCGATTCTACTTCGTACACAGCTACTACATCGCTGCCGGCAATCCGCGGCAGGTGGTGGGTGGCGGTCACTACGGCGTCGATTTCGCCGCGGCGCTGGCCGACGGCTCGCGTTTCGCCGTGCAGTTCCACCCGGAGAAGAGCCATACCCATGGCCTGCAATTGCTGCAGAACTTCGCCGCGTGGGACGGACGCTGGTAAATGGCAGTCAAGAAGAAGCCGCCGATCCTGACCCTTACTCCTGAGCAGGAGAACGAGGCCAACCAGAAGATCAAACGCTTCATGGAGGATCGCTTCGAGCTGGACCTCGGTTCGTTCGAAGCGGCCGAAATCCTTGAGCTGTTTACCCGTGAAATTGCGCCGCACTATTACAACAGGGCGATTTTCGATGTGCAGACGCACCTCAAAGAGAGGTTCGAAAGCATCGAAAGCGACTTGTGGGCGCTCGAGAAAAACTGATTTTCGAGCGAAGCTGAACAATCGAATTTGAAGGTTTGCCAGATGCTGATTATTCCCGCTATCGATCTTAAAGACGGTGCCTGTGTTCGTCTGCGCCAGGGCCGCATGGAAGATTCCACAGTGTTCTCCGATGATCCGGTGAGCATGGCTGCCAAGTGGGTGGAGGGCGGCTGCCGTCGTCTGCATCTGGTCGACTTGAACGGCGCCTTTGAAGGCCAGCCGGTCAACGGTGAAGTCGTGACCGCCATCGCCAAACGCTACCCGAACCTGCCGATCCAGATCGGCGGCGGTATCCGCTCCCTGGAAACCATCGAGCACTACGTGAAAGCGGGCGTGAGCTACGTGATCATTGGCACTAAAGCCGTGAAAGACCCGGCCTTCGTCGCTGAAGCCTGCCGCGCGTTCCCGGGTAAAGTGATCGTTGGTCTCGACGCCAAAGACGGTTTCGTCGCTACCGACGGCTGGGCTGAAATCAGCACCATTCAGGTGATCGACCTGGCCAGGCAGTTCGAAGCCGACGGCGTGTCCGCGATCGTTTATACCGACATCGCCAAAGACGGCATGATGCAGGGCTGCAACGTACCGTTCACCGCTGCGCTGGCCGCTGCTACGCGCATTCCGGTAATCGCGTCCGGCGGTATCCACAATCTGGGTGACATCAAGTCGCTGCTCGACGCCAAGGCGCCTGGCATCATCGGCGCGATCACCGGCCGCGCCATTTACGAAGGCACCGTCGACGTCGCTGAAGCGCAAGCTTTCTGCGATTCGTACAAAGGCTGAGGACTGACCATGGCGCTGGCCAAACGCATCATCCCTTGCCTGGACGTGGATAACGGCCGGGTGGTCAAGGGCGTCAAGTTCGAGAATATCCGCGATGCCGGTGACCCGGTGGAAATCGCCCGTCGCTATGACGAGCAAGGTGCCGACGAAATTACCTTTCTCGACATCACCGCCAGCGTCGACGGTCGCGACACCACGCTGCACACCGTCGAGCGCATGGCCAGCCAGGTGTTCATCCCGCTGACCGTGGGTGGCGGCGTGCGCACCGTGCAGGACATTCGTAATCTGCTGAATGCCGGTGCGGACAAGGTCTCGATCAATACCGCTGCGGTATTCAATCCGGAATTCGTTGGCGAAGCGGCGCAGCATTTCGGTTCGCAGTGCATTGTCGTCGCCATCGACGCCAAGAAGGTCTCCGGCCCGGGCGAAACCCCGCGCTGGGAAATCTTCACCCATGGCGGGCGCAAACCCACCGGTCTCGACGCGGTGGAGTGGGCGAAGAAAATGGAAGGTCTCGGTGCCGGTGAAATCCTGCTGACCAGCATGGACCAGGACGGCATGAAAAACGGCTTCGACCTGGGCGTCACCCGTGCCATCAGTGATGCCTTGGGCATTCCGGTCATCGCGTCCGGCGGCGTCGGCAACCTGCAGCACCTGGCCGACGGCATTCTCGAAGGCCACGCCAGTGCGGTGCTGGCGGCGAGTATTTTCCACTTTGGCGAATACACGGTGCAGGAAGCCAAGGCCTACATGGCCCATCGCGGAATCGTCATGCGCTAAAACAAATCGAAGCAGTCCAGTGGACAGCATGGCGGGCTCAAGGCACTCTTGAGCACGCCATGGAATTCGGTAGCCAGACATGCTCAGACGCCTACTTCTTGCCCTCGCCAGCGCTTCCCTGTTGCTCGTCAACGGGGCTCATGCGGTAGAAAGTCTCGACACCGACCTGGTGCTGCTGACGGAAAATTTCCCGCCCTACAACATGGCAAAGAACGGCAAGAATTTCGCTCAGGACGAGAACATCGATGGCATCGCCGTGGACATCGTCCGCGAGATGTTCAAGCGCGCCGACATCACCTACAGCCTGACGCTACGTTTCCCTTGGGAGCGGATCTACAAGATCGCCCTCGAGAAACCCGGCTATGGCGTGTTCGTCATGGCCCGGTTGCCGGACCGCGAGAAACTCTTTAAATGGGTCGGCCCGATCGGTCCGGATGACTGGATCATGCTGGCCAGGGCGGACAGCAAGATCACCCTCGAGACCCTGAACGACGCGCGCAAGTACAAAATCGGCGCGTACAAGGGCGATGCGATTGCCGAGACGCTGGCCAAACAAGGTTTGAAACCGGTAGTGGTGTTGCGCGATCAGGATAACGCCAAAAAGCTGGTCAATGGCCAGATCGACCTCTGGGCCACCGGTGACCCGGCCGGGCGCTATCTGGCGCGCCAGGACGGGGTGACCGGTCTCAAGACCGTCCTGCGTTTCAATAGCGCAGAGTTGTACCTGGCACTGAACAGGAACGTTCCGGACGATGCGGTTGCCAAGTTGCAGGCTGCGCTGGATCAGATGCGCAAGGACGGTGTGGTCGAAGAAATCATGGCGCGGTATTTATAGCTGCCGAAATGTCTGCCACTGGCAAAGTGGCGGTGGTTTCACTGTCTACCTCAGGCGGATATTCGGCCAGGTAGAAACTGTCGCTATCGGTGTAGGCGATGTTGACCGCAACCTGTGTGCCGTCTTTGCGCAGAAGCTCGTAGTGGCTCTGCAGCTGATAAACCGCCAGGATCTTGTTTTTCGGAACGATGGCGACGACTTCTACGGATTTAGATGTCATCCATCCGCTGGATGATGTTTCGGTGCGAGTGAAACTCTTGCTCAATCTTGCCGAGAATTTTATTGGCAAGACACGCCCCGACGTCGCGATTGGCCACTCGGTTCTGAACTGTATGGATGTGTTGTCGGTGAATATCCGCAGTAGGGTAGGGTTCAGAGCCCGACGCGCTGTCCATCTGAAAAACTTGCCCTTGGTTCCTGTGTTATGGCCGTACCCGACCAGCACGTATTGGTCTGTTCTTTCCAACTGGTAGAGCGGTGATCTGGTTAATTTTTCGATAGGTTCCAGGGCATCGTCTTCCACTGCGAACCAGGGAATGGTGGCAACCTGAGTGGCCTCGGATGATTCATGTGGTGGAGCACTGAATCCCGTGAGTACGGGAACTTCTGATGGGGAATTTGCCTGGAGGGGGATTTGCATCCGCAATGAATAAGCAGCGACGTGTGTCGCAGGTTTGGAAAAGCTGGCGGCACCGATGAAGGTGCCCGATGCAAAGTAGATTTCTCCCGCCGCTGCGGCCGGAGGATCGGTGCTCCAGGCGCTGAAGTTCTGTTTGGCGCCGCTGCCCCGGTCGTCCCAGATCTCGTCGCCGACGCTTGACGCGATCACCAGGTCTGCCCGGACACAACGTACTGCATTGAGCGAGGGCTTTTCATGGTTGTTGGAGCTCACCAGACCCAACGCCACATAGCCATCAGGAGGGATCGGACGCCATATCGAACCGTCCGTCCTGGATCCTGAACCCGAATCTTTCCAGACTTGTTCATAGTCATTGGGCCGGCTGAGTGCTTTTCCCTTGGTGGCACCCTCGCTCTGCGGATCACCCTCACAGACAACCGCCATCACTCTTTTTCCGTTGATGTTGTCGTGTCCGGAGACGGCAAGGTCACCCAGCGGGAAAAAGCCAGGTAGTGCATCAGGGGCCGGGGTTGGGCGCCAAAAGGCCCCTGGTTTTGCCTTCGAGCCCTTGCTATCCCAGATCCGGTGAAACTCCGTCGTGAAGTTGATCAGCAGGTTTTCTACTTTTAATGATTCCATTTGCCTCGCGGGCAATGCGACATCGTCATTGGTGTTCATGATCAATCCTGATAGTTGAAAGGCGACTCGGGGGAGTCGCGACCTGTTGCGTGTCTCACTATTCAGGGATTGGCGAGGTATCTGGCGGTAACTATGTATAGGTCGTGACCGGGTATTACCGATAAATGCCATCTTTGCCATGAGCGACCATGGCGCGGTATCACTGATATTCGGGTGATAAAATTTTGTTTCCGCGGAACGTGTTATTGATCCGTAGCGGGTGGCGCTATCAAATCGAACCGCGTTGCAGAGGGTTGCGGGTCTGACTCATTGCTGGCGTAACTACATATTTTCAAAGGGCTATCTGGCGACAGCAACTCGAGTGCCGCTGCTTTCTTGTACCGTGTATCTCGAAAGTCGGCGCAGGGAGTACTATCGACAAGGGTTGTATAGAAAAAATGCGAACTGAAATCAGGGTAGGCACCTTCCCATTGCATTGATGTAAATTTTTCATTGTAGCCAAACGCTGGTTCAGGAGCAGGTTCTGCGAGATGTCCAGCGTGAGTGAATGCATTTTTCAGTAATGCAGTTGTAAGATTTTTCTCTATTGAACGCACACCTATTATGCACAGTACGTGCATGCGCGTTTCGGGACCTACAGAGTCGTTGATATGACCCTTTGTAGCGCTGAGGGCAGCGCTATAGTCTTCAGGTCTTTCGCAGCTTTGCGCATCCCGCACAGTCTTGTATCGATAATAGGGAGTATCGATACTGAATTTAAAATTCCATGTTGGCATTAGTTCATTGCCCGAAGGGCCAATTTCAGGCCGAAGCTTGCTCCTTAAGAACAAGCTCTCAAAGTCAACTTTCACGTTGATTTGTTGTAGGTCGCAGTTTTCAGTGCCATTGCTGAATATTCCATTTATGAAGCAGTTTGACAGGAACGCGGGTGAAAAACCGTAATGGCGTTCGGAAACGATGCTCGTGATTTTGTTTGTCCGCCGATCCACCATTGGGCTGCCTGAGCTTCCATAGTCCAGATCTTTGCACTCGTTCACCAAACCTCCGGGAAATGCAGGTTGTACGCCTGAGATAGTCCTGGACACTTCCTGTGCGCAGGCACTCAAGCGCAGAGCCCTGTTGGTGAAGGTGCCAGGAGCTCCGACATTGAGCACATCATGAGAGAACAAGGGGGGCGTGGGTGAGAGTTCGAGAGGCATGATCTGGTCCTGTAACAATGCAGACAGAGGTTTTTCAAGCTCGAGTATCGCCAGATCCGTCCCCAACATGCTTGTCCAGATGGCCGTACGAACTTTGTAAGTTTTGTTATTGTCGGCTGTATCTTGAAAGTAATTGAAAGCCATGCTTGCATTTAGCTCATGATTCAACTTTGAAGTGGCATGTTCAGCTAATACACAGTGGCCGGCAGTGATGACATACGCGGGTGCAGTAGTCGTCCATCCGACACCTCGGGTATCGATTAGCACTGCAGTACAAGTACCATTGGGTGTACTGAGAAGCCCAACGCCGGTCCAGCGTGAAGACTGATTGTCATTGTTGGTTAACGGTCGGGAGGGAGAACCGTTTTTTAAATTCTCTCCGAGATCTTTTTGTGCGGCTTCAGCAAACACAAAGAGGTGACTGGTAAAGTAAAGAATAAAACTGAACTGTTTGAATTTCATGACCAATCCTTGGTTATTGATATGTGTGGTTTTGGGTAAGCAGACGGAATGACTACTGCGTTATTTAAGGTTTCGACGCAGTGTGACCATAATTCGAAGGGCTAGGTGGTACATATTTATAGCGACGGCCACAGCGGAATGACCGGCGCAAAGCCCTTGCGCAATGTGTCCGTCAGCTTGGAGGAGGCGGTGTTAAACAATCAGAGGGGTCAATTACCGTGCAGGGGCCGGTAAATGCCGTCCTTGCCGTGCGCAGCCGTTGCCTGGTTGCCACGCACGCTGATCATCATCTTGATATCGATCCACTCAATGCCTTGGGCCTTTAGTTTTGGCAGTTCGCGTTCGAGTACTGCCAGTGTTTGCGGATACGGATGCCCTATCATTACCGCCGAACCCTGCTTGCGCGCCAGGCTGATGGCGGTCTGCAGTTGCGTGAAGATCGCCGCTTCCGTTGGCTCGTCATCCAGAAACACGTCCCGCGAAACGCTCGCCAATGCAATCTTCTGCGCTTGGGCTGCTGCAACGGTCTGGGCGCTGGTTCGGCTGTCGACGAAAAACTTGTGCCGCCGCTGCAAATCAGCCATCAACCAGGCCATGGCGGCCGGTTGAGCGGTCATGCGGCTACCCATGTGGTTGTTGATGCCAGCGGTGTAGGGGACGACCTTGAGCGCCGCATTCAGCCGCTTCTCGAGTTCTTCGATCGGCAACTCGGGATGCCAGGCGAACGGTCCGGTGGCCGGGGCCATCGGCATGTGCAGAATGACGATCTTGCCGGCGCGATGGGCCTCGCGAGCGAACTCGGTGGCGTGGGGGGTATCGGGCATGATCGCTGCGGTCACCGGCCCGGGGAGGGCCAGCACGCGACGATCCTGGGGCAGGTTTTGCCCCAGGTCATCGATGATCAGGCTTACATAAGCCTTTTGAGGCGGTGTCGCGACGGGCGTTGCATGAGCAACACCCGCCAGACAGCACATCAGTGCGAGGATGAACCGCAAGCGCATCTCAGCGACCAGAGGTGATGCTCAGCCCTTTGAGCAGGCTTAAGGCCTGGGCCAACTGATAATCGTCATCCTGCGGCATTGCCTTGGCTTTGCCGCTTGAACCGGTAGGCTTGTCGGCGCCGCCGTTGCCATTGCCCAGGTGGCCTTGCAGATCGGCTTCCTTGAAGTACTCGCCGTCCTGCTCGTTGGTGATCTTGGCCTTGCGCACTTCGATGTCCGGGACGATGCCCTGCGCCTGGATCGAGCGACCGTTCGGCGTGTAGTACAGCGCCGTGGTGATTTTCAGTGCGCGCTCGTTGTTGAGCGGCAGCACGGTCTGGACCGAGCCTTTGCCAAAACTGGTGGTGCCCATGACCACTGCACGTTTCTGATCCTGCAAGGCGCCGGCGACGATCTCCGAAGCCGAAGCGCTGCCGCCGTTGATCAGCGTGACCATCGGCACGGCTTCGCTTTCGTCCTTGCCGGTGGCGGAGAAGCGCAGTTCGGAGTTGGCGATGCGGCCCTTGGTGTAAACGATCAAGCCCTTGGTGATGAAGTGGTCGACCACTTCCACCGCCGCTTGCAGCACGCCGCCGGGGTTGTTGCGCAGGTCGAGGATGATGCCGTTGAGTTTCTTGCCGTTGTCCTTGCGCAGCTTGGCCAGGGCCTTGGAAACCTCTTCGCCGGTCTTGACCTGGAACTGGGTGATGCGGATGTAGCCGTAGCCGGATTCCAGCAACTGGCTCTTCACGCTCTTCACTTGAATGATGGCGCGGGCCAGGGTTACGTCGAACGGCGTGCCGCCGTCGCGCACCAGGGTCAGGGTGATTTTCTGGCCGATCTTGCCGCGCATCTTGTCCACGGCTTCGGTCATGCTCTGGCCGCGGGTCGGCTGGCCGTTGATCTTGACGATGAAATCGCCAGCCTGGATGCCAGCCTTGGACGCCGGGGTGTCATCGATCGGCGAAACCACCTTGATGAAGCCGTCTTCGGCGCCCACTTCGATGCCCAGGCCGCCGAATTCGCCGCTGGTGCTTTCCTGCAATTCAGCGAAGTCTTCCGGGCCCAGGTAGGCGGAGTGCGGGTCGAGGTTGCTGAGCATGCCCTTGATCGCGTTTTCCAGCAGGGTCTTGTCATCTACCGGCTCGACATAGGCCGCCTTGATCCGGTCCATGACCTCGGCAAAGGTGCGCAACTCTTCCAGCGGCAAGGGTGCCTTGGTGGTCGCAGCAGTGCCCGCAGGTGCGACCGCCGGAGCAGGTTGAGCGGCGAACGCCAGAGGCGCGCCGATCACCAGGGCGATCGTCAGGGCCAGCGAGGTAAGGCGGGACAAATACAGCATGTCGAACGAACTCCTAATGTAGGTGATTCAGCGCCTATCCTTGCGCGCGGCACCATTGCGCCGGATCACTCGGGTGACCCTGCTGACGAATTGCGAAATACAGCGCTGGTGTGTCCTGACCGCCACTGTTGCCGACGGTGGAAATGGACTCACCGGCTTTTACCACGTCACCTGCAGCCTTGAGCAGCGTCTGGTTGTGACCGTAAAGACTCAGAAAACCGTTGCCGTGGTCGAGGATCACCAGCAATCCTGCGCCACGCAACCAGTCGGCGAACACCACGCGACCGCCATGCACGGCGTGTACCTGGCTGCCGGCGGAGGCGCTGATCATCACGCCGTCCCACTTGGTGCGGGCGTCGTCGCCGCGGCTTTCGCCAAAACGTGCCAGCAGTCGACCATCAACCGGCCACGGAAGTTTTCCCCGACTTGAAGCAAAGGGGCCGCCAAAGGTCTCGCCTGAACTTGAAACCAGAGCGCCGGGTGTCGATTTAACGGGTTTACGTGGGGCGTCAGTGGCGTCTGCATCTGCTGCAGCCTGAGCCTCACGTAAACGCTTTTTTTCGGCTTCCTGCTGGGCGATCAGCGCTTTTTGCCGCGCTTCTTCTGCCTCACGAGCCTGGCGGGCCAGGGTTTCCTCGATGGTTTTAAGGACTTTAGACAGGTCAGCCTGATCCTGCTCGCGGGCGGCCAGCTTCTGATCGCGCGCCTTCACGTCGTCGTTGAGCTTGGCCAGGACTTGCTGGCGCTCCTTGCGGACTTTGTCGAGTTCGTCGCGCTGGCTGTCGAGGCTGCTCTTCTGCACGAGCAATTGCGCCTGCTGCATGGCGATGTCTTTTTCGACATTGGCCAGTTGGCGCAAGGTTTCGTTGAAATTCTTCAGCTGCTCCAGGCGAGCCTGGCTCAAGTAGTCGTAATAGGTGAGGGTGCGGGCGAATTTTTCCGGGTTCTGCTGGTTCAGCAGCAGCTTCAGGTACTCCTGACGGCCGTTCTGATAGGCCGCGCGGGCCTGAATGGCGATCAGTCGTTGCTGTTCAATGCGCGCGCTCTGGAGTTTTTTTTTCTCTGCATCGAGTCGTTGCAGCTCGGATTCGCTTTTCTGCAGCTCTTTTTGCAGGGCATCGACCTGCTTTTCGAGCTTGCCCATCTCGGTCTCGGTGCCCTTGAGATCTTTTTGTACCCCGGACTTTTCTTCCTGCAGCTTGCCCAGCAGTTTCTTCAGCTCGGCGATGTCCTGACGCGTGGCGTCCAACTGTTGTTGGGTTTGCGCGCGCTCATCAGCGAAGGCCGGTTGGAGCAGGCAAGTCAGGGCGAGGGCTATCAGGACGCGAAGCATAGAGGCGGGTGATACCAGGGAAAGGGACGCCCTAGTATGCCCGCCAAGCGCTGCAAAAAAAACGCCCAATTGGGGCTGTGTGATGACTGGAGCAGAGTTGCATCGAAAAACACCCTAAAACCACTGTGGGAGCGGCGGTGCGACGATTCGACTTGCCCGCGATGGCGGCCTGACATCCAACATAGATGTTGGCTGTCAGATCGCTATCGCGAGCAAGCTCGCTCCCACAGGGTTTGGTGGTGTTTGGAAGGTTGGATTACACCAGTATCGAAGTCCCGGTCATTTCAGCCGGCTTTTCCAGGCCCAGCAACTTCAGCATGGTCGGCGCCACATCCGCCAGCACGCCGCCTTCGCGAACCTTCAGGTCCCGCTTGCCCACATAAATGAACGGCACCGGCTCGGTGGTGTGGGCCGTATGCGCCTGGCCAGTGGATTCGTCGGACATTTGCTCGACGTTACCGTGGTCTGCAGTGATCAACGCTTCGCCACCGACTTTTTCCAGCGCGTCGACGATGCGGCCGACGCACAGGTCCAGGCATTCAACGGCTTTGACCGCCGCGTCGAACACGCCGCTGTGGCCAACCATGTCGCCGTTGGCGTAGTTGACCACGATCACATCGTAACGCTGGTTCTCAATGGCATCGACGATACGGTCGGTGACTTCCGGTGCGCTCATCTCGGGCTGCAAGTCATAAGTGGCGACTTTTGGCGACGGGATCAGGATGCGTTCCTCGCCCGGGAACGGTTCTTCACGACCGCCGGAGAAGAAGAAGGTCACGTGGGCGTATTTCTCTGTTTCGGCAATGCGCAGCTGGGTCTTGCCGTTTTTCGCCAGGTAGTCGCCCAGCACGTTGTCCAGGCTGCCAGCGGCGAAGGCCGATGGCGCAGGGATGCTGGCGGCGTATTGGGTCAGCATGACGAAGCCGGCCAGTTTTGGCTGGCGCGCACGTTCGAATTCCTTGAAACCGTCTTCGACGAACACACGAGTGAGTTCGCGGGCGCGGTCGGCACGGAAGTTCATGAATACCACGGCGTCGCCGTCTTCGACCTTGACCGGCTCACCGATGGAGGTGGCCTTGACGAATTCGTCGCTCTCGCCACGTTCGTAGGCGGCTTGCAGACCTTCCTGGGCGGTGGCGGCGTTGAATTCGCCCTTGCCATCGACGATCAGGTTGTAGGCCTGGGATACGCGGTCCCAACGGTTGTCGCGGTCCATGGCGAAATAACGGCCAATGATGCTGGCGATCCGACCTTTGCCGAGGGCCTGGAAGCTCGCGTCGAGCAGTTCGATGGACGACTCGGCGCTTTTTGGCGGCGTGTCGCGGCCATCGAGGAAGGCGTGCAGGTAGATTTTCTCAGCGCCGCGCTTGTAGGCCAGTTCAGCCATGGCAACCAGGTGATCCTGGTGGCTGTGGACACCGCCATCGGACAGCAGGCCCATGAAGTGCACGGCTTTGCCGGCGGCAACCGCTTTATCGACGGCGGCGCAAATGGTCGGGTTCTCGAAAAACTCGCCATCGCGGATCGATTTGGTCACTCGCGTGAAGTCTTGATACACAACGCGACCGGCGCCGAGGTTCATGTGGCCGACTTCGGAATTGCCCATCTGGCCGTCCGGCAAACCGACGTCCATGCCGCTGCCGGAGATCAGGCCGTTCGGCACGGTGGCCCAGAGGCGGTCCAGCACGGGCTTCTTCGCGGCAAAGATAGCGTTGGATTCAGGGCTCTCACTGTGACCGAAGCCGTCGAGAATAATCAGGACCAAAGGTTTAGGCGTGGTAGTCATGGATTCTACTCTGGCTTAAGTTAAAAAGAGGGCGATGGAAAAGGGAGTGGCAGTTTAAAGCGAAGTTCCGGCGCCGTCACCGCCGGACGGGGTTTGGCCCACCATAGTGGCTGTGTATACTGGCCGACATTTTAACGCCCTGGAACCTCCTTCGATGGTTGCTCACCTGATTGAATTTGCCACTAACCACTATCTGCTCGTCGGTATCTTCGTCGTACTGCTGGCGTTGCTGATCGCTTATCAGATGCAAGGCGGCGGCCGCAGCCTGAGCACCGGTGAACTGACCGGGCTGGTCAACAAGGACGCAGGCGTTGTTATCGACATCCGTCCGGTCAAGGATTTCGCCGCCGGTCACATTGTTGGCGCGTTGAACATTCCTCACGACAAACTGGCGGCTCGCGTCGCCGAACTGGAGAAGCACAAGGCCAAGACCATCATCCTGGTTGACGCCATGGGCCAGACCGCCGGCACCCATGCCCGCGAACTGATGAAATCCGGCTTCACCGCCGCCAAGCTCTCCGGCGGTATTTCCAGCTGGAAGGGCGACAACCTGCCACTGGTGAAGTGAAATGAGCAACGTCGTCGTCTATTCCAGCGATTACTGCGGTTATTGTTCGCGAGCCAAGTACCTGCTCGAAAACAAAGGCGTGGCCTTCGAAGAGATCAAGGTCGATGGCAAGCCGCAAGTGCGCGCCGCCATGGCCCAGAAAGCGGGGCGTACGTCCGTGCCGCAGATCTGGATCGGTGAGCGCCACATTGGCGGCTGTGATGATTTGTTTGCCCTTGAGCGCGCCGGTAAGCTCGACGAACTGCTCAAGGCCTGAACGCCTTCCCTATAAGACCCCAAGATCAGAAAGGATCTGAGATGACTGACCAACAGAACACTGCAGCTAGCGAAGAAGAAACCGCACCGCAATTTTCCTTGCAGCGCATCTACGTACGTGACTTGTCCTTCGAAGCCCCGAAAAGCCCGGCAATTTTCCGCCAGCAGTGGGAGCCGAGCGTCGGTCTGGATCTGAATACCCGTCAAAAGGCGCTGGAAAACGACTTCCACGAAGTCGTGCTGACCCTGTCCGTGACCGTGAAAAACGGTGACGAAGTGGCGTTCATCGCTGAAGTGCAACAGGCCGGGATCTTCCTGATCAAGAACCTGGACGACGCTTCGATGAGTCACACCCTGGGCGCGTTCTGCCCGAACATCCTGTTCCCGTACGCGCGCGAAACCCTGGACAGCCTGGTGACCCGCGGTTCGTTCCCGGCCCTGATGCTGGCCCCGGTGAACTTCGACGCGCTGTACGCACAGGAACTGCAGCGCATGCAGGCGGCGGGCGAGACTCCGACCGTTCAGTAAGCGGTTCAGCAACACCCATGTGGGAGCGAGCCTGCTCGCGAATAGGGAGTGTCAGGTGACATCAATGTTGCCTGACACACCGCTTTCGCGAGCAGGCTCGCTCCCACATTTGTTATGGGGTGTTATTTGAAGCCGAGCTGGCGCCAGCCTTCGTAGACGGCAACGGCCACGGTGTTCGACAGGTTGAGGCTGCGGCATCCTTCGCGCATCGGCAGTCGCAGGCGTTGCTCTCCGGGCAGGGCATCGAGCACTTCTGCCGGCAGGCCACGGCTTTCCGGGCCGAACAGAAAGGCGTCGCCCTCGGCGAAGCTGGCATCGTGGAACGGCCGCGAGCCCTTGGTGGTGAAGGCGAACAGCCGTGGGTGACCGAGGCTCTCCAGGCAACTGGCGAGGTCGGCGTGGCGCTGCAGGGTGGCATACTCGTGGTAATCGAGGCCGGCCCGGCGCAGGCGCTTGTCGTCCATCTCGAAGCCCAGCGGCTCGATCAAATGCAGGTGGCAGCCGCTGTTGGCGCACAGCCTGATAACGTTGCCGGTATTCGGCGGAATTTCCGGTTGGAAAAGGATGACGTGAAACATGCACGGCTCCGAAGGTAAAGATGACCGGCATTCTACGCCGCCAGTGGACAAGCGATCGAAACTATTCCCGCGGGTGATGGTTTCGCTGGCGATTGTCGGGGTGATGGTGGGGCTGATGATCGGGCGCCTGACCACGCCCGAACCCAGCGAATTGCAGCAGGTCGAGGTGACGAACGACGGGCTGGCGGTGTGGTTCAACAATGAACCGAAGCTGCACGGCGAAATCATTGACGGCACCGTGGCGCTGCTGTTTCAGGCTGAGGGCCGGGCGCAGAAGGGCCAGCTCAAGCTCAATGGCAAAGATGTTAACTGGCGTACGCGAGTGAGTGATGGTGGGTTGTTGCTGACGGTTCTCGCGGCACGGCCGCTGCGGGCTGATTGGGCCGGCAGCAAGGTTGATGACCGCTGGCGGCTGGAAATTCGGTTGCAAGCAAACTGAAAAAGTAAGTTCCAGTTGGCCGGCAGACGGGGACGCCGGCCAATAGCTTTTAAAATTGATATATGTACCGCTTTTCGCTCCATTTTTCCTGCTACAAAACTTAGGCGCTCCGCGAAACCGTATAACCCAAAAAACCGGCAATGACGCCAAATGCCCCTTCAGACTCCCGCTTGTGGGTTCTGATGCGGCAACCCTTCAAGGATGAAAAAAACCATGTCACCAAAACCGCCACCCAAAGGTCCCTTCAGCGTCGATATCCACCCCCGTCCCAGACCGCCCTCGGACGGGCACACACCACTGCCCGACACCCTGCCGCGGGTCGATTTCGGCTCGCCGGTCACGACGAATCCGCGAAATCCTTCAAGGACGACCGGGACGCCGGGGGATGGCGACCTCGATGCCATCACCCCAGCACCGACCATAACGGCCAGCGAGCTGCCTTCCGTCCCGGTGCCTGCCCCCACCGCAGTGCAGCGTCCGCTGGAGTATTACTGGATCGCCTCGGCGGCGCAGCTTCCCGCTCCCGACGCCTTGGGCGTCAGGACATTCAAAGGACGCCAGTACGTCGATGTGCCGGGTGGTGGCATCGTGCATATCGAGGCGGATCCGGACACCGGCCTGTACCTGTACCGGGCCAAACTGCCGAGAGAACTGCAAGCCTCAGGTCCGGTGCTCGTGCGCGATCCCGCGGGCACGCTTTGGCATCCAGTGGATGAGGCTGGGTCAACGACCTACCCATTTGAAGCGCAAGTCCTGTTCCACAGGCGGATTGCCGAGCGGGCTTTGGTCAAAAGCTACTTTGCGGAAGCGACTGATCAGCACGCTGATGACTTCATCGCACACTTTGGCGACAAGGATAAGGCAGAGGCGGAGCTCAAGCGGCTCCAGCTTGGCTTTCCTCACCTGGACCAAGAGGTCCGTGCTTGGGAGAGGGCGTATAAAGGCATCGATGACGGCGAGCGCATTCGGCGACTGGCAATCGGTGCCAAGATACGTCGACTGTACAAATGGCAAGGCGAAACATTGGAGAAGGTCCATCGCGATGGGCGACTGGTGGGTTTCAAACTGGATTTGGACCTGGGTAATCGAAAAAATCAAACGCTTCCGATTTTTTCGACACGAGCCTACTCCATTGTTTCCCTTAACCTGCAAGGTAGTGCCGTGCAAAAGCTGGGGGGGTTAATTGCGGGGTTTTCCCATATTGAAACTCTGAAGATACGTATATACGGGACCACCATTGAACTGCCTGTCGAAATCCAACGGCTCACGGCGTTGAGAGTCCTGAATATGAGTGAAACCAGACTCACACTGGGACCAGGCGATGTGGAGCGACTCACAAATCTGCCCCGTTTGCAGGAGCTGAACCTGGAAAAATGTAACCTGCAGCTTGCACCTTCAGTGCGTGGCATGACTGAATTGCGAGTGTTAATGCTTGGTGATAACGGAATAAGCGATTTGCCTGCCGGACTGAGTCAGTTGCCCGGGCCGTCACGCTTACATGTGCTTGATCTGCATAGGAATCGAAATATACGAGCGGCGCCCGATATTAGCGGGATGTCCGAGTTGCGAGTATTGGATCTGAGGGACACCGGCATAAACCAGCTACCTGTCGGGCTGGGATCTGCGGACGGGCCATTACGACTGGAAGTTCTGAAACTTGGCGATAATCGGATATGGGTTGCGCCGTCACTCAGAGGCATGACTGCGTTGAGGGAGTTAGACCTTAGCAATACTGGAATAGATAGATTCCCGGAGGGAATAACGTCTGAGATTCCCAAGACAAATTTGGATCTAAGCAACAATGACATCGCGTCGATCCCTGAACACATCGAAATCAGAAAAGGCTTTGAGCTTCGATTCAACCCTATTACCGACCCTTCTACCCTGCGCCGACTGATTTTTGCGCGTCGACAAACGGGCACCGATATTTGGCTAGGTACGGGGGACGCTGACCTGACGGTAAATCTTTGGTTGCGAAATGTGCCGCAAGATCAGATCCCTGACAAGTTGACTCTTTGGGACAGTGTGTTCCCCGTTTCCGAGGGCCCGCATGCCCCTAACAAGATGAAGATTCGAGAACTGAGCAGAACGCCCGAGTTTCAAGTCGAGCGTCAGATTTTGCAGCGTCGGGTCTGGGCATTTCTTGAGCGTTTCGCAGAGGCTGATCAAGATGAACGAGTACAACTGACTCAAATTCTGCGCAATGAGCCTAGTCCTGGACAGATGCTGGACAAACTGGAAGAAGAACTACGGAAATACGACGCAGGGCGGCAAAACCAGCCGCCGCATCACTTGCCCAAGCGCCCGAGGCTTGATTGACGCCAAGCTCAAGGGCACGGCCTAGGGTGTAAAAGCGGGAATCCCTGACCTGCCTGTATCAGGGTTCCCAAAAGGCTGGACTTCGCTCGCAGCGTCGGTCCGGTGTAAAGAAGGAATCCCTGACCTGCCTGTATCAGGGTTCCCAAAAGGCTGGACCTCGCTTGCAGCGTCGGTCCGGTATAAAGAAGGAATCCCCGGCCTGCCTGTACCAAGGACCCCAAACTGGGAGGGCTCGTCGCTTTGTGCGGTGTGAGCCCGATGTAAAAGAGGGGAATCCCCGGCCTGCCTGTACCAAGGTCCCCGAAACCGGGTAGTGAACTGAATCACTGAATGGACTATTGCAGGGGGCGTGCCAGGTTTTAACAAGTTGATACAGAAAGCCGCCTGGCAGCGCTGAAAGCCCCGAAAGTCGGGGCTTTCGTGTTTTTTTGACAGGGGTTCGATTGCGAACGCGGGTGGGATTTTGGATCAGTGGAAGTGCGCGATTGCGGTTCACGGTGCATTGCATCGGTGCACGATGCTCTCCAAATGTGGGAGCGAGACCGGCTTGCCGGCGAAGGCGGTGGGTCAGTCGGTATTCATGCTGGATGTGCCGGCCCCTTCGCGAGCAAGCTCGCTCCCACAGGGTTCGGTGGTGTTCACTCGATTGTGAAAACACCACACATCCCCTGTGGGAGCGAGCTTGCTCGCGATTGGATCTAACGGTCAGAGAAGATCAAAGGGCTGTTTAGCCTTCTTCGCCCTCATCATCATCCCCACCATCAACCTTCATCCCCAGTTCCTTGATCTTGCGCGTCAAGGTATTACGCCCCCACCCCAGCAACACCGCGGCATCTCGCCGGCGGCCGGCAGTGTGCTTGAGAGCGGTCTCGATCATGATCCGCTCGAAAGCTGGCACAGCGCTGTCGAGCAGGCTCGACTGGCCACGGGCCAGGGCCTGATCAGCCCACTGCCGCAGCGCCTGCTCCCAGTTGGTCACCGGTGCCGAATCCTGCGGCAGGCTCAACAGTTCCGGCGGCAGGTCACTGATATGCACTTCACGACCGGACGCCATCACCGTAATCCAGCGGCACGTGTTCTCCAGCTGACGCACGTTGCCGCCCCACGGCAGGTTCTTCAGGTACTCCTCGGTTTCGCTTTTCAGCAGCTTCGGCTCCACCGCCAGTTCTTGCGCGGCGCGGCTGAGGAAGTGCTTGGCCAGGGTCGGGATGTCTTCGCGACGGTCCGACAGGCGTGGAATGTGGATGCGGATCACGTTGAGACGGTGGAACAAGTCCTCACGGAATTTCCCGGCGTGTACCAGGGTTTCCAGGTTCTGGTGAGTCGCGGCGATGATTCGCACATCGACCTTCACCGGCACGTGGCCGCCGACGCGATAGAACTCGCCATCGGCCAGTACGCGCAACAGACGGGTCTGGGTGTCGGCCGGCATGTCACCGATTTCATCGAGGAACAGCGTGCCACCGTCCGCTTGTTCAAAGCGCCCGCGACGCAGGTTGGCCGCGCCGGTGAACGCACCTTTCTCATGGCCGAACAGCTCGGATTCCATCAGGTCTTTCGGGATCGCCGCCATGTTCAGCGCGATGAACGGCGAAGCTGCCCTTGGGCTGTGACGGTGCAGCGCGTGGGCCACCAGTTCTTTGCCGGTACCGGATTCGCCGTTGATCAGCACGGTGATGTTGGAATGGCTCAAGCGCCCGATGGCGCGAAACACTTCCTGCATCGCCGGCGCTTCGCCGATGATTTCCGGGGTGCGGGTCAGGGCGACCGGGACTTCCAGGCCTTGTTGTTCCTGCGCATGTTGATTGGCGCGCTTGACCAGAGACACCGCTTCATCGACATCGAACGGCTTGGGCAAGTATTCGAACGCACCGCCCTGATAGGACGCGACAGCGCTGTCCAGATCGGAGTGCGCAGTCATGATGATCACTGGCAGCCGTGGGTGTTGTTCGCGAATCCGCGCCAGAAGGTCCAGGCCGCTGGCACCGGGCATGCGGATGTCGGAGATGATCACATCCGGTTGCTGGCGCGCCAGGCGGCTCATCACGCCATCGGCGCTGTCGAAGCTTTGCGTGGTCATGCCTTCTTGCTGCAGGGCTTTTTCCAGGACCCAACGGATAGAACGGTCGTCATCGACGATCCACACGGTTTCACTACGGCTCATGTCGAT
>Ga0213829_1000639_pt1 | contig 30866 bp, 18 predicted proteins | sample MC6MC0896MG_FD_180665 | JGI IMG/M metagenome (GOLD analysis project Ga0213829, IMG submission 180665) | Enriched soil aggregate microbial communities from Iowa State University, Ames, United States - MC6-MC0896-MG | ecosystem: Environmental > Terrestrial > Soil > Unclassified | place: USA: Iowa...
GCAATAAAACCTTAGCGATACAACTAGCGGAGGGCCAAGATGCCCTAGAGGAAGTTGTTGTGACAGCTATGGGTATCAAACGTGAAAAGCGTGCACTGGGATATGCGATGACCGAGATCAGCGGTGATGAGATCGCTAACGCCAATACAGTAAGCCCAATCAATGCAATGCAGGGGAAAGTTGCGGGTGTGCAAATTAACATGGGAAACTCAGGCCCCCAGTCCTCCCAACGGATTCTTATCCGGGGTAATACCTCAATCTCAGGAAATAACCAACCTATATTTGTTATCGATGGTGTAATTATCGACAATGAAACCACTAAAACAACAGAAAAACTAGATCGAGATTTCGGAAATGACCTTAAAAACTTAAACTCGGATGACTTTGAAACAGTATCTATTTTAAAGGGTGCCGCTGCAACTGCTCTCTATGGATCAAGAGCTTCAAATGGTGTTATCTTGATAACAACGAAAAAAGGAAAGAAAGGACAGGGCCTGGGGATCAGCTTCTCGCATACCGAACAGTTTGAAACACTTTATGCTGTCCCCAAATTACAGAATAAATTTGGTGAGGGGACACAACCTGTCTGGGGTCTGGACGGTAGCGGTAAGGATATCCGGAATGTTGATGCCGGAAACTTAAATTTTGGTCCGGCTTTCGATGGACTAGAATACACAGCCAACGGCGGCGTTTATAAAGGTATTTATAAAGCATACGAGAACAACCTTAAAGATTTCTATCGCACAGGGAGATACCAAAACAGTAACATTGCTCTTTCGAATGGAACAGACAAATCATCCTACCGTTTCTCCTATTCCCGCTTAGCGACAAAAGGGATCTCGCCCAATAACGAATTTGACAGACATAGTTTTAGTTTAAACGCTTCTCACGAAATAAACAAATACATCAAGGCGACCGGAGGTTTCAATTATGTCAACAACTCAGGAAAGAACCCTACCTATCAAGGTGAAGCATTTAATCCAATCTTTGACTTCTTATATTCAGTGCCCCGTAGTTATGATACAAAGTATTGGCTCAATAATTATGAAAACAATAATAGGGATGGTTGGAACAACCAAGATCTCTGGGGATACTCCGAAAAACTATATGACTATCTAAAAAACAACCAGCTCCAAAATGAACAGAACTATAGAGCAAATTTAAATCTTGATTTTAAGATCAACGACTGGTTGAGTTTTGTAGCCAAGGGGGATTTCTATAAACTGTATACGACTAATGAATTAAAAAGATTCGCACAGGGAACAAGTGGTTATGCGGGTGCCAAGTACGAAATCACGAACCGTTCTAAAGATCAATATCGTTATGGTGGACAGATCAACGCTAATCACCGCTTTTCCAATATCAATATGACAGCTTCTTTGGGAGCCGAACGTTGGAATAGCATCGAATCCATGTTATCCTCATCAACGCAAAATGGGCTCTTAAAACCAGGTTTATTTGATCTGACAAATTCTGTTGGTCTACCAACCACAAAAGGCCGCAAAAACTATCTCAGTCGACGGATCAACTCGGTCTATGGCTTCCTTAATTTTGACTGGAAAAATCAAGTTTACGTCGACATCACAGGTCGTAACGACTGGTCATCCACACTCATGTATACCGATGGCTCAGGCAATGTCTCCTATTTTTATCCTTCGGTAACGCTCTCGTGGATCTTGTCGGATACCTTCCGCGATAAATTACCCAAAGCAATTTCTTTTGCCAAGCTCAGGGGCTCCTATGCCATCGTTGGAAAAGATACAGACCCATATTTCTTAACAACAGCGGGCTCCTATAAATTTATCGGACTTTTTGATGGCTCCTATCCTTACTATGGTTTTGCGAATGATCAGCTAGGTGCCAGAAATCTAAAACCGGAAAAGCAATATGCCAGTGAATTTGGTCTGGAGATGAAATTTCTAAACAATCGGTTGGGATTGGATTTTGCTTACTACAAAACAAATACAAAAAATCAAATTCTGGCCTTAGAAACTGCTCCAGAATCTGGTGTAAGAAGCAAATTGATTAATGCCGGAAATATCCAAAATCAAGGTATCGAACTTTTGATTAACGGTACCCCTGTAAAATCGGAAAACTGGAACTGGGATCTATCGGTCAATCTGACTAGAAACAGGAACAAGATTATCGAATTAACAGACGGCGTTCCCGTATATCGATTACCTGGCGGTGGCGCTGAAACCAATGGTTATGCAACCGTAGGGGGCGCTTATGGTGATATTTATTCCAGTACGGCATACCTTCGTGACGCACAAGGGAATAAAATGCTTACAGCTGATGGCGTATTTGTAAGATCTGGCATCAACAAAAAAATCGGAAGTTTGCAACCTGACTTTTTAGGAGGGTTTAATTCCGTGCTTCGTTATAAAAATTTCACACTCAATACCCTACTCGATGCACGATTTGGAGGAGATATCCTTTCATCATCGTTCAATTATGGTATGAACAATGGTACTTTGGCTTCCTCTTTACAAGGTCGTACCTCAGAATATGGTGGATTGGCCCGCAAATTACCCGATGGACGTATTGTCAACGATGGTATGATCCCAGATGGGTATTTCCAATCGGGAACCACAATAAATGGACAAGATGTCTCCGGAAAATCTTATCAATGGGCCGTAGATAATGGATTAAAAGAACCTCTTCCAGCTGCTACTTATTATAATAACCTGTATAGTTGGGGATCGGGAATCCGTGAAGCGGCAATCTTTAAATCTTCCTGGGTATCACTACGCGAAATAGCAGTCTCCTACCGTCTTCCCAACAAGTTGTTCGGGAGCTTTTTCAAGAGCAGCAGCGTGGGCTTTTCTGTTCGAAATGTCGCTTATCTTTACAATTCTCTACCTGATAACATTAATCCTGAAGGATTGGCAACGACCTATGGCTCTGAGTACAAAGAAGGTGGCGGTGCACCATTAACCAGAAACTACAGTATTCGATTAAATGTAACCTTTTAAGAAACAAAACCATGAAACTATATTCCAAATTTATATATGCTGCATTAGCAGTCTCATTATTTGCTTCGGGTTGTACAAAGAACTTTGCCGACCTGAATACAAATCCTGAAAGTATTTCTGAAGTTGATCCCCAAACGCTTTTTTACAGCTCGCAAACGAAAGTAATGACATCGGGCTATCTATGGAACGATGTATATGCCAGCAAACTAAGATGGATGCAATATACATCCAATATCTGGGGGTATTCGACAACCAACTTTTCCTATTTTTCGTCAAGTATCGGTGATGAACTGTACCGCAATTACAACGATATGGGCTCCTATACCAAAAACATTGCCTATGCAGCAAAGTTATCCAATCAAGAAGATAAATATGCTGGTATAATCCAGATGTCCCGTATTTTACTGATTGCAAAAGGAATACAAACCGCTGATATCTACGGGTCCCTAGCCTATTCAGACGCTTGGAGAGCCCGGGAGGGTGATCAAAATCCAGACGCATTGACCCCTAAATTTGAGTCCCAGGAACAACTCTATACAACATGGGACAGTGAACTTAAAACTGCCATTGAAAAATTAAAGGCCATTCCTGCTGGAGGCTATGACGTGGCGGCATATGACAGAGCCTTTAAAGGTAACATCAGCGCTTGGATTAAATCTGCAAATGCACTTCGACTCAGAGTTGCGTTACGCCTATGGAATCGTATTCCATCCAAAGCAAAAGAAATTGCTGCCGAAGTACTATCTGCCAACAATGCAAACTTTGTCCCAAGTACTATCGACGACAGTTTTGTACTATGGTTTCCAAATGACTATACTGTATTGAACGGTGGGGACTGGCATTCCATTTATGACATGGACTGCGCTTCGGCTCCATTTATGAATTATTTGAAAAAATATAATGACCCGAGAAAAGGTATCTTTTTCTTACCAAACAATTTAACTCCCGAAAATATAAAAGCCTATAATGCACAAAGCAATGATAAGAAAGTCGGCTATATTGATGCAAGCGGCAATGTGACAGATGCTTCCCGAAATATCAGTGCAACAATGACGCGTTGGGAAGGTGGAACGGTGAGTTTTGACCGACGTAATTATGATGAACCTTATCTCGCGCGTACACTTGCAGGATCTACATCAACAAACATGCGGGCGATGAACTACCCACAGACCAAAGTCTGGAAAGGTGTAGGTTATGATGGAAAAGGTAGCGGCGGTAACTTTGCTCCAATCCTCACCTACGCAGATTTTTGTTTTATGGCTGCTGAATTTGTATTGAGAGAAAATGTTGCCAGCGCACACTCTGCGAAAGATTGGTATACCAATGGAGTCACCGCATCACTGAAGCAATGGGATAAATTCGGAGATTATAGTAGAGTTGACAACTATGTGAAATTAACGGATAATCAGATCACGGACTTTGTCAATCAATCTGGTGTAAGCTGGGATCCTTCCAAGGGGCTCGAACAAATCTATGCACAGGCATTCGTCGAACATTTCAAAAATACCAACGAAGCATGGGCGCAATGGAAACGAACTGGATATCCTAGTCAAACGAGCACAATCATTACCTGGGATAAAGTATTAATCAACAAACAGGAACAGCGCGTGCCACGAAAAGTAAAATTTGGTTACCCGACAGTAGGGACAAATAACTATGAAAATCAAAAGATTCGTCTCGACGAAATGGCAAAATACCCTGAATTTCTATCTGTAGATAACGAATTTGGGAAGCTTTGGTCAGAAAAATAACTCAGAAAAAAGACTAGTCTTATATTCATGGAGCATAATTAAAATTTTAAAGGAGGCGCAAAATGCGCCTCCTTTTTTATGGATATACATCAATTGATTTTCTAAATTAATACTAATCTATGTTGACCTAGGCGACAACCACTGTTAGATATATTGAATACACTATCTAAAACATTATGATTATCATGATCTAACAGCACATAATTTCTACCTCTCCGTACCTCGAATCATTTTTGTTACAAAACGCATTTTTCAATTCCATGTTAAATATGCCCATCTTTATATATTGAAAGTGAATTGCCGACAATTCTTTTTAAAAAATTTAAAAAGAATTTTGAACTTAACATAAATACTATATATCTTTAACATATCAAACTTATAGGAGCCGTTAGATTCGGTATTTATATAAGCATATAACTATGAGAAACCAGGGTGACTTCAAATGATTTTTGATTTCAGCCATTACTAAGCTAAAGAGAACCAATACAATACTACGAATACAATTGAACTAGATATGATCATCGAGATTTTAAGAATGTTGTATTATAAACCAATGCAACCGATTGCAGACATTGCAAATTCATTGTCGCGAAGCATTCCATCTGTCACCAAACAGATTAATGATCTCATGACCAAAAATGTCATCGTAGAGAAAGGTTATGCCGCATCCACTGGGGGAAGAAAAGCCATACAATATATGCTCAATGAAGATTTAAAACATAACATCATCAGCATTGCCATCGATCAATTTTACACCTCCATATCTTTAACAAACCTTAAAGCCGAAATAATCTCTTCAAAAAACAATATTCCGATTGACCTAGGAGAAGGAAATGCTACCGATGAAATATTAGAAGCCTTAAACATTTTCATTAGCTCCAGCCTGATAGATCTAAACCAAGTTATTGGTATTGGCGTCAGCATGCCTGGCTTCGTAGATACGGATACAGGGCTCAATGAATCCTATAATGAAGATTCCTCTTTGTACAATATCCGTGAGTTGATAGAAAAAGAATTTCATATTCCCACGATTATTGACAATGATTCGCGTTGTATTGCTTGGGCAGAAAAGAAATTTGGCGAAGCACAGGATTCCGCTCATTCATTAGTGATCAATCTAAATTGGGGTGTAGGCTTGGGGATTTTAATCAACGATGACATATTCAAAGGTACATCAGGCTATGCTGGAGAATTTAGCCATATTCCGCTTTCCGAGACACTGACTTTATGTTCATGTGGAAAAAGAGGCTGTTTGGAAGTAGAAGCATCCATTAGCGCTGCGATCCGAAATATCGAACGAGATATTAAAAATGGCGAGTACTCAATTTATGAAAAGCTTGTCAATGAACATGTCAATAAAATTGAGGCCTTAATAGAAGCTGTGCAAATCGGTGACCAGGTAGCCATTAATAATATTGGGAAAATTGGATACATGCTCGGCAAAGGAATTTCAACATTAATACACATTCTCAATCCAAACAAAATTATCATCAGTGGTAGAGGAGCGGAAATCGGGCATATACTAGCTCCACATATCCAGGTTGCGATCAACGAGTATAGTATTCCAAAGATTTCAAAAAAGACGACACTTGGCATCTCTACCTTACACAAGAGAGCACAGCAAATGGGCACAGCAGCCTTAGTAATAGAAAAATACATTACCAACATAATTAACTAACGTTTTTAAACAAACACCTAAAACATGAGTCTATTTTACAAAAAAACTGCAGGGTTGGCGTTATGTACACTTTTTAGTGCGACATCACTCTACGCGCAGCAAAGCATTTCTGGAATAGTTTCAGATGCTAATGGACCTATCTCTGGTGCTACTGTTTCTGTAAAGGGAACAACTAGAGGTACGCAAACAGGGTCTAACGGATCATTTACAATTCAAGCCGCACAGGGCGAAACGTTACGCGTCACCATCGTCGGATACAAATCTCAAGAGATTGTAGTTGGATCATCTAAAACAATTAACATTAAATTAACTGAGGATGCCTCTAATTTAGAAGAAGTGGTCGTCACAGCCATGGGTATTAAGAGAGCTCCAAAAGAACTTGGATATGCCATGAGCACGGTTGACTCCAAGGAACTAACAAAAACGGGATCGCCCAATTTCGCCGGTGCATTATATGGTAAGGCACCAGGTGTTCGTATCTCTGCTGCACCGGGTGGGGCCACTTCTGGGATCAACATTAATATTCGTGGAACGAATTCGATTTCAAGAAATTCTCAACCACTTGTAATTATTGATGGGGTACCAATGAGACAAAGTAGCTTTAACAACTCTGATTATTATGGGGATCAACGAGCTAGAGGAAATGGACTCGAGGATCTGAATCCCGAAGATATTGAGAATATCAGTATATTAAAAGGAGCTTCTGCAGCAGCTCTATATGGTTCGGAAGCAATGAATGGCGTGGTATTAGTAACAACAAAATCTGGAAAGGCAGGAAAGGGTTTCTCCTTAGATTTCAATGCGACCTATACACATGATCAGATTGCTTATCTTCCAAGATTTCAAGATGTCCGCGGTCCAGGATACAGCAAGGCATATAATAATGCCAACCAATCCGATGATATGTTTCAATATTATAGCGATGCGGATAAAATTAATGGAGTCAACAGAGGAGTGATGAATGCTACTGTAAATTTCGGTCCAAAATTCGACGGAAAGGACATTATCACTTGGGACGGAAAAGTAAGGCCTTATGTTGCTCAGAAATCTTACGGGAAACTCTTTAACAACCCAAATAATACTATCTTTAATCTTGCCATTGGAAATACTTCTGAAAACTCCAGTACACGTTTTTCATTTACGCGTCAGGACAACCAGATGACATCATTCGATTCTTATAATAAGAAGAACGTATTTAATCTGAACAATAGTTTCACCCTCTGGAAAAAATTCAAAAATGATGTTGTTGTTAATTTTGTCAATCAGAATACGCACAATAGACCATTTTTGACAGATCGCTTGATCAATAACTTTACAGGTATGATCTCGGTCTTTGATAATCCTGATTGGTATGCAGATAAATATCAGACCAGTATGGGGTATAAATATGTTACTGGTACAAATCAAAGTTTAACACCTAATGAAAATCTAAAATATAACGGATATAAGACAGATGTACTTGATTACTACTGGAATACAAGAGCAAACCAATACGATGAATATTCAAATAGAATTATAGGTTCATACACGGCAACTATAAATATTACTGACGATCTATATGTTCGTGGAAGATTTTCTGCCGATATGACTTCGCAAAAAACCGAAGAGAAAAAGCCAAATGAACGACCACTGGCTTATGAGAATACCGGCTTTTATTCATTAGGAAATCAAAATGCAAATATTTACTATACCGATCTACTCGCATCTTATAATAAACAGATTACGGAAGATATTAAAGTAGGTGTTGTTGGTGGTTATACCGCAACAAAATCTCAGGACACTTATGTTCAGAATGAAACTCGTGGGGGATTGAGTGTTCGAAATTGGTATGATGTAAATGCATCAATTAACCTCGCTGGTCGAAATGAAAGATACAACTACCGTAATTACATGCTTCGTGATGCTCTATTTGGAACCTTAAACTTTAATTTAAAAGAATTCTGGAATGTGGAAGGAACTTTACGTCGTGAAAGGATCTCTACCATGCACCCAAGTAATAATGTTCTGTATTATCCATCCGTAAATTCAAGTTTGATACTTTCCGAAGCGTTTAAACTCCCAGAGTTCTTCGATTATGCTAAACTGAGAGGTTCATGGGGTGTCGTGGGTAACTACCCTGATATTTATAAAAGTGCTCTATTCTACTCCTTAGAAACCTTGGGAACTCAAGTAGAAAACGGTCCAGCGGTACTTTATTCGACTGTTCCAACGTCAGATTTCGGAAACGAAAATATCAAACCTGAGACCAAAAACGAAATCGAATTTGGTATAGAATTAAAAATGCTAAAAGGCCGCTTAGGTTTGGATGCGACATATTATAATGGTCTGGTAAAAGATCAGATTCTAAATTACACACTGTCCCCTTCATCGGGTTCGTCTTCCGTACTCGCAAATGTAGGTTCATTACGTAATACAGGATGGGAATTTGCAATCACGGGTGTTCCAGTTCAAAACGAAAACTTTAGATGGAATACTACTTTAAATTTTTCGATGAATAAAAACGTTGTAAAAGAGTTACCGGGAGGAGCAGATCAACTATTACTTCGCGATTATGATGGAATGGCGGCCCAAACAATTGCAAAAGTTGGAGAGGCAATGGGAGATATTATGGTACACCCTGTCAAAACAGACCCTCAGGGGAACAAAATTGTCCAGAGTAACGGTGTTTATCAGCTAGATGCAGATAATTGGATCAAAGCGGGGAATGCAATGCCCAAAGCAGTCGGTGGACTTATCAATTCATTTACCTATAAAAACTTCACTTTAGACGCGCTTATAGATTTTAGATGGGGAGGACATGTGATGCCTACAGGTATCAGCTGGATGAATAGTAGAGGTTTATTGGAGGAATCCCTAACAGCAATGGACGCAGAGCATGGAGGTTTGAGTTATTATATTTCAGGAGGCCAAGGTATAGCTACCAATGGAACATCAGGGCCAAATGGAGAAACTGTATATCATGATGGTATGCTCATGGATGGAGTCCTCACAAGCGGAGCAAAAAACACAAACATCATTTCTCAAGGTACATATTATAATCAAACGTACAATTGGGGTGGCCCTCAGTATTCTAATTCCAGATACGAATTATATGTACAAAAAAATAATTATATCAAGATGCGGGAAATTTCGATTGGCTATCGCTTACCTTCATCAATTGCATCAAAACTAAAAGCTAAAAATGTGCAGTTATCTGCATTTGGTAGAAACCTTTTCTTTGTATACAGAAGTATCAAAGATCTAGATCCAGAACAAATGACTGGGGGTTCCAACTGGCTTAACAATATATCCAATGCCGGTACTTCCCCTGCGACAAGAACTTATGGTTTAATGCTACGTGCTAGCTTCTAAATTTAAAAAAATGAAAAAACATATATTAATTATGGGGTTATGTGCAGCTTCATTTGCCGCAGTAACATCGTGTTCAAAACAATCTTTTGAGGATTGGTACCGAAATCCTTCTAAAGTAGAACAAACCTCCGTTGAAAAGCAATTTACCGGCGTGATCTATGGTTTCAAAGAACTTATCATTCCAACCTATAGAAATCTTTTCGTGACTTTGAGACCTACGGTTAATCGATACATCCAGACAACGGGGTGGATAAATGAAACAAACCAATTGACTGTTGGAGCAGCAGCGACAGATGATAGATGGACCCAATATTACAAAGGTTTAACTCAGTTTAAAGAACTAGAGAACATCTACAATCAACAACTTACAGAAGCCGAAAAGGTAGAAAAACGAATATTTATCTTAACATCGAAAGTGCTATATTATGATCAGACCCAACAAATGGTTGATCTTTTCGGTGATATCCCTTGGAGCGATGCAGGAAAATTAAATTCAAATAAAGGGGATTACTCAAAGTCTTATGCCAAATATGATACATCAACTGATATCTATAAGACTATGATTAACGATCTCAAGCTCATTAGTGACGAATTGAATGCAATTAAACTTCCTGATAACATCGTTAGATCCTTCAAGGACCAGGATATCATCAATAATGGAGATTTAGTGCTATGGCGAAAATATTGTAATGCACTTAGATTAAGAATATTGACAAGAGTTTCAGCAAGCTCCGATTTTTCAGCTCAAGCAGCTGCAGAAATAAAAGCAATAGTACAAAATCAAGCAACGTATCCTTTACCATTGACAAATTCAGAGAACGCGCAGATAGATATATTCGACGCGACAACAAAAATCTCCTCTGACGGAATCAAAGACGCGTTTGAAGCGGAAGGCTGGTATGCAAATTTAGCTGGAAAGAAAATGATCGATGAAATGAATACCAAGGCAGATCCACGGTTACCATTTATATTTGAACCAGGGGCGAATGCAAAGGGTAAATTTATAGGTCTCGACCAGTCTCTAGGCGGGGCAGATCAAAACGATCTAGCACGTGAAGGAACAATCGCTATATATAATAGATCAACCTACTCACGTAGCAAAAATTTCCCTGGTATTCTAGTGACGGCAACAGAGGTAAATCTATTATTGGCGGAGTATTTCCAAAAGAATGGAGATAATACAGCTGCAAAACAGGCCTTCGAAACTGCAGTGAAAGAGTCAATTAATTTATATGTTTCCATTAGAGGCAGAAGTAACGATAACACAGTGGCAGCAGCACCAACACCTACAAATAGTCAGATTACAACATATCTAACTAACTTAAACTGGGATGGCGCGGCAAACAAACTCAATTTGATCGCTACCCAAAAATGGATCCATTTAAATTTGGTTCAAGCCATAGAAGCTTGGTCTGAGATAAGACGTTTTGACTACCCTCAGTTTTCGGTTCCAGTAGCGGATTCAGATAGAGACAAAACTATTCCCGTGAAGTTTACATTACCATCAGCAGAGAGAGTATACAATGCTGAAAACTACAATGCAGCCAAAGCCCAGGACAATCAAAACACCAAATTGTTTTGGGATATTAAATAAACAGTAAGCTGTTTAATTGAATAAGGGGCTAGAATCATTAAGAATCTACCCCTTATTTAATAGATATTATATTATTAAAACGTTTTTATAACTTCGTGACAGTCGATTGTCCCCAATTTGACCACAAACCAGCCTTATTTTTTACCCTAGCCGAAATTGTATAAGTACCACTCGAACTAAACAAGATTCGTGCTGCGGTATGATTCTCTGTAAGACAATCCATACCGGAATCATAGGTAATCGTAGCAGAAGGCGTAACCTGCCATTCGGTTTCAGCGATATCACTACAGCGGTTTGCAGTCGATACTACAAAATTCATTGGTGGAAAACTCCCCGAACCTATTGTAGAAGACTCTTTCCAAATCCCATCGACTACGGGGGCAGCTACATTGATCTCTGAAGAAGACAGAGGTAAACTTTTCACCTGCTCCTTGGAACCCACAGTTGTAAAACTAAAAGATAGAAAAATCCCAAAGCTTAATAAGCTTTTTGCAAAATAATTGCTTCTCATAATTATCAGATTTATAATTTAAAGGTTTTATGATTTGATGTCCTATCAAACCTACTATTAAATATAAGAAATTATTTGTTTCTTCCTCTTTAAGCTGTAAGTTTAGAAATAGTCCCTTACCTACGATAAAATAGGCTTTCTTATGTTCATTTTCATTATATTTATACATGCAAAAACTGACAACCATTATATCAACCGCGCTGCTTGCAACAACAGCTACATTGGCCTTTGGGCAGGCACACAATGTATCGGGTGGCTACCAAAAACCTACAGATCCCTTAGTGATCGAAAATCTCGAACAATGGCAGGACATGAAATTCGGTCTTTTCATGCACTGGGGAACCTACAGTCAATGGGGAATTGTTGAAAGCTGGAGTATCTGCCCTGAAGATGAAGGCTGGACACAACGCAAACCAGAGCATGGTAAAACCTATTTTGAATACCTCAAGAATTACGAAAATCTGCAGACAACATTCAACCCGACAGATTTCAATCCTCAAAAATGGGCTGACGCTGCCAAAGCTGCCGGAATGAAATATGTCGTCTTTACAACCAAACACCACGATGGGTTTGCGATGTTCGACACCAAAGAATCGGATTATAAGATCACTTCCACCAAAACGCCTTTCTCCTCCAATCCTAAGGCAAACGTGACCAAAGAAATCTTCAATACATTTCGCAACGACGGGTTCAAAATCGGAGCTTACTTCTCCAAACCGGATTGGCACTCCGAATACTATTGGTGGCCCTATTTTCCACCAAAAGACAGAAATGTAAATTATGATCCAAAAAAATATCCTGAACGTTGGCAGAAATTTAAAGATTTCACCTACAATCAGATCAACGAACTAACTTCGGAATATGGAAAGGTGGATATTCTATGGCTGGATGGTGGACAAGTACGTCCCCTAGAAACTGTAGACAAATCAGTAGACTGGCAACAGACAATCAAAGTGGATCAAAATATTGATATGGACCGCATCGGTGGTATGGCCCGAAAAAATCAACCCGGCCTTATTGTTGTAGATCGTACTGTTCCCGGAAACTGGGAAAATTATGTGACACCCGAACAGGCGATCCCTGAGCATCCATTGGATATTCCATGGGAAAGCTGTATCACTATGGGAGACTCCTTTAGCTATGTTCCAAATGACAATTACAAACCAACAAAGAAAATCGTCGAGACACTCGTCAAGATTATTTCACGTGGTGGTAACTATTTGCTTAACATCGCCCCCGGTCCCAAAGGTGATTATGACCAAGCAGCATATGATCGTCTAAATGAATTATCAGCTTGGATGAAAATCAATCAAAGCGCGGTGTATGCAACTCGTACCATTGCCCCTTACCACCAAGGTGATTACTATTACACCAGAAGTAAGGACAGCAAGATCGTCAATGTATTTCACCTTTCAACGGGAGATAGCTATCAGCAACCTAATGAATATGTCTTTCAGGTCCCAGCGGATTTTAAAGTAAAAAAAATCACAATTTTGGGCCATAAAGGTCGCTTGGATTGGTCCCAACGTGACAATCAGATCACCCTGAGAAGTCCAAGCACACGATTCAATTACGCTACTGCGATTCAATTGCAAAGCAAATAACAAAAAAGCAGCTGGATTACATCCAGCTGCTTTTTTGTTATCCGATAACGATGATCGACTTCAGGCATTTTCAAAGGTTTTCATTTGGCTAATGAAAACCAGCAAATACAAATCACCCCGATCTCTGCCCGCAATCATTGCCTGAATAACTAAAAACAATCTCTATAAAAAAAACAACACTTGTAAACTTAGCTGTACATACTATCCGAATGAAACAAATAACCTTATTCTTAGCATTATTACTCACAACATTTTATTCATGTAAAAGCTATAAGCTGCAGTTAGTCTCATCCCAGCAGATCTTCCAAGAGGGACAGGTCAGTTTCAAACAATGCCATGCATCAACCATACAATCCCTCGGCAAAGACAGCCTCCTGGCCTGCTGGTTTGGAGGTACACATGAATCCAATCCTGATGTGGTGATATGGAGTTCTCATTATACCAACGGCAAATGGCAAACACCGGTCCAAATCGCAGATGGGATTCTTGCAGACAAGCGTTATCCGACCTGGAACCCTGTACTCTATCAACAGCCAAAGAACGATACCCTCTATTTGTTTTATAAAATTGGTCCTAATCCGCGCGAATGGAAAGGCTACGTCAAATATTCCATAGACAAAGGTCATCACTGGTCCGCAGCACAGGCATTACCCGATGGTATTTTGGGTCCAATCAAAAACAAACCATTTACATTATCTAATGGGGATATACTATCCCCCTCCAGCACTGAATCAAAAGACGAAATCTGGAAAGCACATATAGAAATCAGTCACGATCAGGGTAAAACCTGGTCTATTCATACTATTCAACCCGATACAAGTATTCAGGTCATTCAGCCCAGTATTGTCCAACACAAAGACGGCCACCTCCAGGTACTTTGTCGCAGTAAAGAAAATAAAGTAATGAGTGCTTTTTCCTCTGACCAGGGCCACAGCTGGCAACCTTGGAAGGCGACCAACCTGCTCAACCCCAACTCGGCGACCGATGCCATCCGATTGAAAAATGGACTATTTATGATCGTATACAATCCGGCAATCGCTGGAAATGAATGGTGGGAAGGAAGAACAAAACTCCATGTCGCAACTTCCTCTGATGGTCTTCACTGGCATGATACACTAACTTTGGAAGATGGACTTAAAGGAGATGAATATTCTTATCCGACCATCATACAAGATAAAAGTGGTCTGATACATATTACCTACACCTGGAATAGAAAGAGTATCAAACACATTATCCTCAAATAAACAAAGGGATCTATTTTCAATAGATCCCTTTGTTTATTTGATAAGCCGCTTTAATAATCCTTCTTTAGCTCTACCTCCCCTTTCAGTCGGATATCATCGGATGATGCGCCAACCAGCAATTTGAATTTTCCTTTTTCTGTTTTCCAGGCATTATTTGCATTCCACAGTTTGAGATCTTCTTTGCTCAACTGGAAAGTGTACCGCTCTTTCTTTCCTGCTGCAATGGCTTTACGTTCAAATTGTTTTAACTGCATAATGGGTGTTACTACCGAACTGACTTCATCAACAACATATAACTGTGCTACCTCATCACCAGTCACACTACCCCTATTTTCGACATCAAAGGATACTGTACAGACAAAATTATCTGCTCCTTCGGTCAATCCCACCTGTAGGTTGCTGTATTCAAACTTACTGTAACTTAACCCATAGCCAAAAGCATACAAAGGTTTAGCGGACATCTCTACATAATCATGATGTTTAGGTTTCGTATGATTATAATGTACCGGAAGTTGCCCCACAGATCGTGGTACAGAAATCGGTAACCGGCCGGCCGGATTATAATCACCAAACAAGACATCGGCGATGGCCAATCCCCCCTCCTGTCCGGGATACCAGGCATTCACAATTGCAGGAATATGCTCGGCGGCCCAATTTAGATTAAGCGGTCTTCCCATAATGGTCACCAGCACCACAGGCTTGCCTGTTGCTTGGATCGCTTTCATCAGTTTTAACTGATCGCCCATCATATCTAACGAAACGCGGTCAAACCCTTCACCGCTTTCCATATCACTGACTGTATTCGGATCTACATTCGCAGCTCCGGTTGCCTGGTAGGAAGTTTTGAAATCCCGTGCACTGGAGCCACCGAGAATCAAAACCACCACATCAGCTTGTTGTGCTGCTGCCACCGCAGCCGGAATATCAGATTTGGTCGTGTCACGGATAGCGCAACCTTTTACATAATCAACTAGCGTTTCTTTACCTACCGCTGCGCGAATACCTGTCAATACAGTTTGAACCTTACCATCCGCCTGTGGAGCAGTATAGTCACCCAATTGATTGTAAACATTGTCGGCATTCGGTCCGATGACCGCAATGCGTTTCAACGACTTGCTTAATGGTAGGATATTTTGTTCGTTTTTCAGCAAGATGATGGATTCCCGAGCAACCTCTCGCGCAACAGATTTATTCTGCGCTGTGGCAACTTTCTGGATCACCTGCTTCTCGTCTACATAGGGACGGTCAAATAGCCCCAGATTGAACTTCATCCGTAATACTCTGGCTACTGCGGTATCCAATACAGCGGGCTCTACTAGACCTTGTTGCACAGCTTTCAAAAGATTAGGACCATATCCCGATCCGCTCAGGTCAACATCCAATCCCGCATGTATACTTTGTGAAGCAGCTTCCTCCGCTGTAGCAGCTGTCGCATGCCCTCCGTTAAGGCCGGAGATGCTCAATAAATCGGATACTACAAATCCTTTAAAGCCCCAATCTTTACGAAGAACATCCTTTAACAACCAAGGATTTGCGGAGCATGGAATTCCATCAATACTATTATAAGCTGTCATGACCGAGCCTGCGCCAGATTTAACAGCCTTTTCGAAAGGTGGTAAAAAATAGTGTCTTAGACTCCGTTCACCAAATGAAACCGATTCACCGTTGTGTCCACCATCTGGTGCAGCATACGCGACAAAGTGTTTTAATGTACCTATGATTTTATCCTGTTGCCCAAGTTTTTCGCCCTGAAAACCACGGATCATTGCAGTTCCCATCTTGCCTGTTAAATAAGGATCTTCGCCATAAGTTTCCTCTGTCCGCGACCAGCGTGGGTCGCGCGCAAGATCCAGGACTGGCCCATAGCCATTTTTTCCCCCTACGGCGTAGGTCTCCAGCGCTATCGTTGATGCCATGCGTTGAATCAGATTTGGATTCCAAGTGCTCGCTTGCCCTATTGCCGTCGGAAATACTGTAGCACCAATAGCCATATGTCCATGTGGAGCCTCTTCCGACAGCAGCAATGGGATTCCCAAACGGGTACTATCCAGCATATACCGTTGAATGGCGTTGGTTGCACGTGCAGCTTCTATCGGATTAAGACCATTCAGGAGCGTTTTTTGCGTCCAGGGATCGGCACGCAGTGTTGCCCACAACAACCCGATGTGCTGCTCTTTGACCGCTTTCTTCAATTTGTCGCTCACCCTGACATTCTTCACCTTCTTCTCATACATTTCCCATCCAAGCAGTTTGCTCAGCTGCCCCACCTTCTCCTCTACAGTCATTCGCTCCAAAAGATCATTGACACGTTGTTCAGTAGCGAGACGGCTATCCTTATAAGGCAATTGCTGCGCATGGAGCTGTGGATAAATTAATGTTGACAGCGTAGTCAGGAGTAGTATTCGGAGTTTCATGTAGTTTAAAATTATCGGAGTTATGCAACCGGTTTCCAAAAGACTAAAATAAGGATTTAAAGATAATAATCAAGATAATTTTTCTGTTATAGAAATTTCAGCAATAGTCCCGATAGAAATAATCAACTGATAGCATTTATGCAGTAATTAACGATGATTTTCAATATGAATATTCAATATTATGATGAATATGACTAATAAATCAGTAGCACACATGTATAAATTACGAGGACGCTTCTGATATAGCAAATTCAACCATGTATTAAATCCGCAATGTTTTAAAAAGGTTATTAATTGTTCTTATACAAGGGCGATCCATTACATGTAAAAAGAGATCGTCTATATCTCTAAATAAAAAGAGACGGCAAGCCGTCTCTCCATTCATGTGTTATAGGAATGCTACATATTTTTTTCCTTACTTTTTCCCTTAAAATAATATGCTCTGGGAACAACAAAAGCAACGGGATTGTTATTTCGATAAGTTAAGACCAAATAATCTTCGTCCACAAGGACACCATAGCTTTCGTACTGATCGCTATCAGCAAACTTAATGCTCTTTTTCTCCCTGTCATAGGTAAAAGACCGTTCAGACTTTCCATCTAAAATAGACTGTTCAAAGGTTTCTTTATTGGATTCACAAAGCTCCTTTCCAGGCTGCAGCTTTAATTTTTGAAAATCACTTCCAAAAGAAAACGAATAACGGTTATCCTCTTCACAGTCCGCAGGTTTATAATGGTACGGCTCATTTTTAGTATCACTGTTAGCGACAGTAGGAATCCATTCGTAGGCTTCCAATTGTTTTTTCACGTCGTCTGGTGCTATTTTTTCTGGACTAATGGTATCCTTACTGCAACTGTAAAACAAAATCAATACTAGAATTCCGCTAAAAAATTTACTCATCTTGGTTCTCATTTAGTTATAATTTCATAACGTTTAAACATGCCGGGCTGCTACAGTGCATAAATATTTTCTAACCAAAGAGATAAAAGAAACTAATTATTCTTGAGAACGATCGGCTTCCGAATGCGCTGCAATTGCTTCAGCCCAAAGATTCGGATAGTCGGTTTGTACAATGCGCACGTAAGGGTATTTCTCCAAGAAAGACTGATAGATTTTTGCACCTTCCTGACGCGCTTTTTCATCATCATCGCCCAAACTGTTCATCCATAAATAAATCCCTTCTTTTCTGAACACATTCAAGCGATCGACTTCAGTAAAAGAGTCATCAATATGGATTATAGAAGTCATTTTCATTTTTAGAATCGCGGTCAGATCCTTCATGCTTCGTGCCCGTGGGAAAATCGTAATTTTCGGGTTGCGTTTATAGATAACGGGCATTTCTTTATAATCATAAAGAAAAAATAACACTTGATCTTCCATCCCTTCCTGCGTAATAAGATCGTAGGTTTTCGCTGCAAATCCTTTCCGTTCCTCCTTAAAATCCAGGTCAATAATAATTTTTCCTTTACAGATACGCAGTGCCTCCTGTAAGGTCGGAATAGACAAATTGGACATTTCACCGTCAGCGGTACCTCGTAAATGCATTTTCTGAATTTCAGCGTAGTTATGTTTACCGACCTCTCCATCCCCACTTGTGGTACGATTGAGTGTCTTGTCATGCATCAGCACAAGTACGCCATCTTTTGTAGCGCGCACATCCAATTCCACAATAGAAGCGCCCAAACGAATCGCCTCTTCAATAGCGGCGATAGAATTTTCAGGATACGCAAGGTGTGCACCCCGATGTGCTGCAATATGTATACTTTTTTGATCCAGGTTTTTTAATAAATTCACTGACTGAGCATATAACATGGTAAGGGACATTCTCACCATACTCAACAAGATAATACAATAAAAGCTTTTTTTCATCGCTATAAATTATTTGTTCATCAATTATTTTTAGATTAGGGTATTCACGCTGCCTTCGGCGGTATAAGTGTTGTTCTCATCGGTATAGATGAGCTTGTTTATTCATTAAATTGGTATTTTAAGGTATTCGTGGGCTCTCTTCGTTCGGTTCACTCGGTTCACGCTGCCTTAGGTGATTTCAGTTCCGATCAAAAGTAAGTCTATACAATCCCCTTAAGTAAGGCAATAGTTTTAAATTGTCAATACTGACAATTGATACACCTGTGGATCAAGGTCGATCGACTTTATTTTCGAACGGAAACGATCCACAGGTGTATGCCATTATTTTTTTGACAGTTCGAACGAGTCAAACAATTCTCCATTGAGCTTATAACTTGCAAAATAGAGTTTGTTTGCCCTGAATTTTATCACTTGATAGAGTTGTGTTTGCGCTGTTGCGACATCCATCCATCGCTCAGAATCAGATTCGTACATCTTTGGTCCGGCTACCGACAACAGGTATACAGGTCGTTTTCGGCCAAGACTACCTCGGGCATAGGTATGATCATGGCCCTGCAAAACCAAATCAACACCATATTTCTCCAAAATAGGTTTAAACCGTTCTCTTAAAATGGTATTGTCACGGCTTTTAGCTGTAGAATATACCGGATGATGCATCACAACAATATTCCATTTTTTCATGGAAGAAGCCAGTACGCTCTCCAGCCATTTCTCTTGAGTAGAAGCCGCTACCGAATCCAGCATAATTAACTGGGAATTCAATGAAACAATCCGCAGATCCTGATAGTCCAAATAGTAAACCGCGTCCTGTAACCCCTCAGGTCCATTTTTTGGCAGGTTAAACTGTACTTTCCAATGTGGATCCAAAACCAGAAGACCTGTCGAATCCCGTCGGTATTCATGATTTCCGGGAGTAGGGATGGCTGGTATCATTTGATGAATAAACCCTGTCCCTTCATACCATTCGGCCCATTCTTCGTCCGTATTGGAGCGATTGATCAGATCTCCGGCATGAACAATAAAACGTGCGTTTGATTCCTGCTGAAAAGCACGACGAATCGTCCGTGACCAGCGCGAACGCAAATCATTCTGAGCATCCCCCAGATAGATAAAAGAAAAATCACCTGATTGTCCCGCCGTTTTAAATTGATTCCAGGCACTCCAATGTAGAGCATCACCGACACGATAGGTGTAGGTTGTTCCGGGTTTCAAATTCCGAAAGCTAACCTGGTTGTAAGTATCCTGCTGTGTTCCCCTTTCCAAATACAAACGAGTACCTTCAACTGTCTGCGCTTTTGTTTCAAAATCGGGATTGCTTTGCTCTTCGGCAATCTGTCCTATTATTTTATCGTTACTACCCGCTGCCCGCCAGGAGACCGACTGTGTGCTGCTCGGATCGTCCGACCAAGTCAACATAATCCGATCCGGCTGTTTATCTGTCACACCGGACTGTGCCCGACCCTGCGCCATGAAACAACATAACGCTATTGCTAATAAAAGAGGTTTTATTTTCATTGCTATTTTAATCTATATATCGTGTAATTTTTACCAAGGTTTGGCCGTTCCTTGCAATAACCAAGGTTTAGACCAGGCACTATTTTCATTATCGGCCTGCGAATACGCTGTTTTCTCAATACGTCTTAACGCTTCTTCGGCATTCTTTTGATTCACACTCATTTCTGTCTGCATGTAGGGTACACGTACCGGAAGCTGCGCTCGGATCGCCGCTGGGCCAGCTTTCAATTTTGGGTAACCTGTTCTCCGATAATCAAACCAGGCCTGTGCAGCAGTGGACCAGCTAGCAATCCATTTTTGCTCAATAATCTGTACTTGTGTATTTTCAAAAGTCACCCCCTTTTGGCGAATATAATCTGCGTAATTTGCTGCTTTTCCCCAACTTGTCAGCGAGGCCTGAATACCACGTTCATAATATGCACGCGCAGTCTCCGGCACAGCCCAGCCCTTCCAGGCCGCTTCAGCCAAGATAAACTCCACTTCAGCCGATGTCAACAACCTTGCTTTGAGCAAAGGTCCTTTGGCTGAGCGATAAATATCGTTGAGATAGGAAACATGGGGATTGATTGAAGTCTGTCCCGGTGTTGGATTCAAATTATAAGCGGAAGGATTTTTAGACCCACTTGGCGGTAATCCTACATAATCCCTATCTGTATCAATCGGTATTCCCTTGACCACATCGGGAGACACGATACGAACGCCGTTAACAATTTTATCCGTACCAGCGGGTACTGTGCTGCTCACTTCAATTGGTATCTCCACCTTTTTTGCCCACACGACCAGCCGTGGGTCACCTAATTCCTGAAGTCGATCCACAAATGTCGCACACATTTTCATTCTTCTGAAATTACTTCCACTGGCATCATATACCGTATTTGATGGCCAAGAGTCAGCAGCATTATTACCGGCAAAATCCATCAGAACCTCGTCTGCCGAATTGCTGATCAGCGGAAACTTATCAGGGTTGGCCACTATGTTTTCAACCCCCTGCTTGGCAAAAGCACTCGCCTTTTCTGAAATACGCATGTAATACCTCAAGGCTAAGGAATTGGCAAAACGGCGCCATTTTGAAGCCTTACCACCAAAATACACATCAGCACCCGCCAATACTTCATAGGATGCATCCGGTCGCGACAGCAATTCATTTGCCTGTTTTAGTTCCTCAATAATACCTTTGTAGATCACCTCCTGGCTATCGTATTTTGGGAAATTATATTTTGTGTCTCCAAGTTCTGCTTTCAAGGCATCCGTATAAGGTGCATCGCCCCATAAATCGGTAATCAATCCAAACAAATAGGCGCGCATCACCAGGGCAACACCCTGATGAAAATCCAGCCCCAATTTCTCTGCTCGTTTACGCATCAATTCGTTGTCCCGCAGAAAGCCATAGTAACTGTCCCAGCTCAAAATCCCACCCGTCCATTCATAGTCATTGTGCGAGTTGAACCAAGCGTCAAACTGCGTATGTTGAATTACTCCACCTAGATCGGAGAAACTTAATTCATTGTATCTTTTTGCTGCTCCCGTCAATATCGTTGGCAATAGCAGATTGGGATTTGCATCCTCTTCACTCACCCCATTCGGATTGATATTGAGTTCTGTCAAGTCTTTACAAGCAGAAATACTCAACACTATCCCGAAGGCAATGATCATTGTCGTTAATGTCTTCAACTGATTTTTCATTGTTATTAGCGGTGTTAAAATGTCACATTTACTTTAAATCCTATAGGCATTGACCAAGGCGTCACGTTATAACGCTCAATCCCTTGTTTAAATCCGACGCCTGTTTCGGGTTGGAAAGCCATTTCGGGATCTATTCCCACTTTTGCTTTGGTCCATAAGATCAGATTGCGTGTATAGACCCCCAGACTTCCATTCGCTATGCCGAGCCTTTTCAACCATTTTCCCGACAGATCATAGCTAAAAGAAAGTTCACGAAGTTTGATAAATGAAGCATCGAATGTTGCGGCATTCATAAAGTCCCAGGGATAGTTATCTGAGTAAGCAATATACTTTGTTCCCTCAGCACCTAGATTTTCAGTATACCCTGTGATATTTCCCTTATCATCATACTGGGCAATAACCCCGGGGTTAAACACACCGAAATTTCCGGTGACACCGCCCACATTCACGGGATAACCGCCGTACTCTTCCCCCGGTCCACCAACAATAGGATAGCGACTCCCCTGCACACGTACCAGATTATTGTCTATCAAGTAATTTCGAAGCGTTTCTCCTGTCATTCCCTTGGGGTTGATCAACTGATCAAGAAAACGCTGTGTGGTCAGGTTGGATTCAAAATACCGATAAGTTTGCGACATGAATTTTCCACCAAATCGCATATCGGCTGCAATACTCATTGTCCATTTTTTATACCTTAGGCTGGACTGCAGTCCCATGGTAAAATCCGGATTAAAGTTTCCGATTTTATTGCGGCTATTATTGATCCGGACGGCTTGCCAGGAACCATTTTTGTTCAGGATTGGAAATCCGTAATAAGGTGACGACTGGTCTTCAACAGTGACCAACTTCGAATCGTATAAATCGCCTATTTCTTCCCCTACATAGGTACGTGCTCCGCCTCTACCGTCGGTCCAGAAGGTATAAAATTCCACGCCTTCCGATAATTCATCGATACGAGTACGGTTGCAATGCCAGTTGAGCCCGAGATCCCAGGACCAATTTTCTTTGGCGATAGGCCGTCCTGAGAGGGCCAGCTCGATACCCCGGCTACTCAATAATCCGGCATTAATATTTTTTGAATTGAAACCACTTGAACTTGGGAGCGTCGTAGAGATGATCTGGTTTTTATTCTCCAGCTTGTAGTAGGTCCCTTCAAATTTTAAGCGATTGTTCCACAAGCCGAGATCTATCCCCAACTCATAAGATGTTGCGATCTCTGGTTTTAGGTTAGGAATCAGGAGCGCTCCGGAACGTGTCAGGCGTAGTACATCACCCCAGCTACCCGGATTACTCAGCACATTGGATAAGTTATAAGGATAGGTATCATTTCCGACACGTGCAACTCCAGCTCTAAGTTTCATTAAATTGATAGCTTTAGGTAACTTCACTACCTGATTGGTCAATATGCTTAACGATGCCGAAGGATAAAAATAGGATCGGTTGTCTACCGGAAGCGTACTAGACCAATCGTTACGCCCTGTCAGATCCAGATAAACCATATCCTTGTAACTGAGATTCACCAATCCATACACACTGTTTATTGCTCTTTCCGAGATTGAACTATAGAAGTCCAGATTCAGTGGACTGATGTTTGCCAAAGTATATAAGCCCGGTGTAATTAGACCCGCACCATTTTTTGATATGTTTTGCACCGACTTACCGCGATTGTAGCGTAGATTTCCACCCAATGAACCAGTTGCATTGAAAGCGCCCATTTTCTGTGTGTAAGTGGTTAGAAAATCAATATTCTGTTCCATATTCATCAGATTCACGATACCATAGGCCCCTCGGGGTTCGTTGGTGTAACTATAGGGGATTTTTGTTTCCCTATTTTCCCAGTAAACATCTGTGGCATACCGCAGCATCGCTGTCCAGTCTTTTTTAATCGTCCAATCCAATCGTAGATTTCCAAACACACGGTCCCGTGTGAAGGCATTATTGACACCATAGGCCAAAAAATATGGGTTATTATGGTTGCCTATGGATTGGGAACGCTGTTGTATCTGTTCCTGTCCGGGGAGCCAATAATTCTCTAGATCGAGAATATTGATATGTGGAGCGACCTCATAAGCCGCCTGAATGGGATTTGTTCCCCGATTTCCAGCAGGTCTGTTATTTGAATTATTTCGACTGGCATCCAGCGAAAGACCTAAAGTCAGACTATTTCGAAGTCGCATTGTTGAATTGATATTTAACGTATTTCGAAAAAGGTCTGAATTGGGAATAATCCCTTTATTTGCCATATTAGAATACGAAAAACGATAATCCAACCGTTCACTGCGATTACTCAGGGAAATACCATTAGAGCTTGTGATGCCCGTTTGTACGAAATTCTTGATATTGTCCGGATACGATTTCAATTCCGTTGGAATCGGTTTCCCCTGCTCATCAAGCGGGCTATTCCATTGAACAGCTTTGTATCCTTTGTCTAGCGCGGGGCCTACCATTACACTTGACTCCTCCTCGATGATCAAATTTCCGGGCTGGTCACCGGGTCTCCAGGGCATGGTGCCACTAGCAAATTTATTATGCAGATCAATAAATTTATAAGGAATATCAAATACCGTATTACTATTGACAGCAATGGTCATTTTTTCTGCGTTCTTTCCTGTTTTAGTCGTGATTAACACGACACCATTGCCCGCTCTTGAACCATAAAGAGCAGCCGCACTAGGCCCCTTTAAGATGGAGATATTCTCGATATCTTCTGGATTGATATTGGCAATTGCATTACCATAATCGACTTTATTGTCATCCCCGATTTGACCGATATTATTTAGACTATTCATCAAAGGCACCCCATCCACGACAAAAAGCGGCTGATTGTCTGTACTCAACGAAGAAGCTCCACGAATCACCATATTGACTGTCGAACCTGTTGGCCCCGTCGAACTGATCGAGACTCCGGGAACTTTTCCAGCCATTCCAACTAAAAAATTATCATTGTTGATGCGGTTGAGATCCTCGCCTTTAATCTTTCCGACGGCATAACCCAGGGAACGATCCTGACGTTTGATCCCGAGTGCCGTCACTACGACTTCATCGAGCGCGTTATCATTTCCTTTTAAGACCACCTGACGTACAGCTGTATTATTATTATCCAGTTTTACGTGATGCAGCTCATTTTTCTGATAACCAACATGTGTTATCACCACATGATATTCACCTGCGGGCAACTTGATCGTTACGTCCCCTTTTGCATTAGACAAGCTACTCTGTTCTGTCTGGAGCACATGCACCGACGCACCGGCTACAGGTTTGTTGTCCCCATCTACAATCTGCAACTTCAGCGGATAAGTGGTTTGTTTGCTTGCATTTCGAACAAGGACAATCCCACCCGAGACTTTCCTTGATTGGATGTCGGTACCTTTCAAAATATAGTTCAATACCTCATCGAGACGCACATTGCGGAATACCTTATCAGTTATTGGTATACGCTCCAGCTGGAGAATATTGCGATCATAGCCAATTGCTTGGCCTGTTTCCTGTGACAGCTGGAGCACAGCCTCAGCCGCATTACCACTACGGAGATGAATATTGATCAGATCGCCCGGTATCAGATGTACGCTATCCATTGACCTGGCACTACTATTTGTTCCTGAAATAGAAAGCACCGAACAGAGCGCGAGCTTTGCTGCCAGGCTGGTGAGCTTTATTATTTTATACATATATTTGTATGAATGTTTTTTAACATGACTTATTAAGGTGCTCACTGGTCGATTTAGCGGTTTGCCAGATGAGCACTTTTCCTTTGTAGATTTTCCGTCGTTTTCTGCTATGCAGCCTATTTGTGTAAGATTATTTCATTTTTTTCCCTCCTAAATTTGATTTGATGAATGGTGCAGATCATACTCAAGACCTGATCCAATGACTCTACCTGCGGAATCATCAGGGAGTAGTTGAATTTATCCGTATCGAGGTTGTCTGCAATCAATACAACACCATAACGGTTGTAGATAATTTCTTTAAGCGCGCTGAATCCCACATTGCTCAATAGCATGCCACCTTGTGTCCATAGGTTTACGGTATTTGGATTCTGATCAAAAATTTCAAATTGTCTTTTTGCCAGACTGTAACGCGCGGCTTTACCCCGGGTCAGGATATGTTGTTCCTCATTTTTTTCCGCCGATACCTTTACGCGTCCGGTTTTAACCTCTACCGTAACCTGTCCGGAAGCATGCGAACGATTGACATTGAATGAGGTCCCCAATACAGTGACTGAGACAGCTCCTGATGCTATCGTAAATGGATGCAGGGTATCACGTTTGACCTTGAAAAAAGCTTCGCCCCGATCTAAAAAAATGGCTCTACTTTTCCCATAGTTTATCTTATCATAACGAATCTGTGTGTTTCCATTGAGAAAAACGGAAGTTCCGTCAGGAAGAAAAATCTCCCGCAATTCACCAGCTTTCGTCACTGTTTGCGTAAGCTGCATTTCAGCTAGTATTTTCCTAGAAGGAAGAGCTGATTGATGATTCTGCAAAAATAAAAGCGCTGAGATACCGAGTAATAGAATTGCCGCAGCGGCAGACAACCAGCGAAACCGCTGGATCCGAACTGCGTTTTTTCTTTCAGCCTGTACAGTTGGTACAAGCCGTTTAAACAGTTCGTCTTTTACCGCGTGACGATGGGCTGCATCATGAAATGGATTAATATCTTCATCTGTAATAGACTGATACCAGCTATCCACCCGTTCACTTTCCCCTTCGGTCAATTTTCCCTGCAGGTAATCTTGTATTGTACGTTTAAAGTTCTCGATATTCACTGTTATTATTTTTTATTCTAATACAGGTGAATACCCTCGAAGTACTTTAATTCAATATGTTTTTTATATTAAATAATAATGAAGCAGATAACTGCCAGCGAAGAGTAGAAAAATAGAATCGCGATCAGCAAATCGTTGGGTCAATTCCTGACGCAGGATTCTTCTTGCATCCGACAAATAATTTTTGACGGTCTGTTCGGCCAGGTTTAACTCCTTGGCGATTTGCGTGATTGAATAGTTCTCATAGCGCATTAAATAAACCGATCGCATCAGCTTAGGTAATCGTCCGATAGAATCTTCCACAATGACCTCCAACGCCTTGTACTTCGCCAGGTCGTGGTCATCTAAATTGGTAAATAGTTCCATTCGTTCGGCAGCTTGGTCAAACACCTGTTTACGGACCCGCTCTGCCGCGTAATAATTGAGTACTTTGTTTTTAACAGAAGTATAGAGATAGGATTTTAAGGAGCTATATTCGGTGTTAATGAGATGGCGTTTTTCCCAGATGTGTATAAAAACTTCCTGCACCAGATCCTTTGCGGGGGCCTCATCCCTAAGATGGCGAAAGACTGTTGTATACAACTCCTCCCAATACAAATCAAAAAAATAGGTAAAAGCTTTGGGATCACCGGATTTAAAACGTGATAAATAGTGGTTATCTACATTGGCTTTGGTAGTTTTCACTTTACAAAGATAGTGGCACAAGATTACGGGAATGTTAATTTTTCCGGAAGATTTTAAACGCAATCTTCCCATTCAGATGAGACAAAATTCATTATGCCCAGGGAAAAATCTGATAAGATTCTTGCATAAAAGCTCTCTTTTATTGTTAATAACCGTGTTAATTAGCTTTGCCCTAGCACATATCCTGTTGAAAACCTAAACGAAATGCAAAGCGTAACTGACCGGGATTTACCGATAAGAAATAACCAATTAACACCCGTCTTTTTTCAAAAAATCATCCTATAGACCACAGGATGAAAAATGTTAATAACAATGTTAATTACCTCAATATAAGAATCATTTTTGTTAATAACATTCCAATTATTTGAAGTTTTTGAGGAGAAAAAAGAAACTGGTTAAAAAAAATATACTGATCGCTAAGGGTAAAGTGAAAGTTAGCTGTCATAGAGATAAAGCTTAATCAATATGAAACTAACATCAATCTTAATAATTGCACTGGCGACCCAGGCCACGCAATCACTTGCCCAGGCACAAGATTCGACGAAGACAAACCGACGGATGGTGACTGAGACTGTCAAAGGTACTGTCCTCGACAAAAATACAAGACTACCACTGATCGGTGCCACCATTATTCTTTCTTCCAATGGTGATACAAAATCTGTTAGTACAGATCAACAGGGAGAATTTAGACTCCTACAAGTTCCTGTAGGTCGTCAAGTTCTGCGGGTGCGTATGGCGGGTTATAGGCAGGAAGAATTATCAGAATTGCTTATTACCTCTGGACGTGAGAATATACTTAATGTTGAAATGGAGCCGCAGGCAAACACACTAAACGAAGCTGTCGTTTACGCCAATACGGGAAAACAACCTTTAAATCAAATGGCGATGACCAGTGGTCGCTCGTTTTCACCTGAGGAGACCAATCGGTATGCCGGCGCTTTCTTTGACCCAGCGAGAATGGCACAGAGTTTTCCCGGAGTCGTTGCTGGTGGTGATGACAATGAGATAATTGTGCGCGGAAATTCCCCAAAGAGCTTACAATGGCGATTGGAAGGAATCGAAATTGTAAATCCCAACCATTTTGGAGCCGAGGGTGCCGCTGGTGGAGGGATCAGTATGCTCAATACGATGGTTTTGGGGAAATCTGATTTCTATACAGGAGGACTGGCCGCGGAATACAACAATGCGATATCGGGGGTGTTTGACCTTAGATTTAGAAGGGGAAATACCGATAAACGCGAATACACATTCAATGTCGGCGTATTGGGAGTAGGTGCAACTTTAGAAGGTCCCTTCAAAAAAGGAAGCGATGCATCGTATTTAATCAGCTACCGGTACTCCTCATTGAGTCTATTGGAAAAAGTAGGTGTAAAAGTCTCGGATACCGGTATCCCAAAATATCAGGATCTCTCCTTTAATTTTGTATTTCCAACCAAGAAGGCCGGAACATTTTCGTTGTTTGGGATCGGCGGTCTGGGAACAGTCAAAGAAACTGCCAAACGTAATTTTCAGGAATGGGAGGAACGCACAGATGCACAGGACATGAACCTGAGATTTAACGCCGGAAGTGCCGGACTAAAACATCAATATATCGCCAACGATAGGCTGTATTTCACCAATATTATCTCGGCATCAATCAGCCGTAATTCCAATAAAACAGATACCCTGACACAGGATTATATAGCTAGCCTATATCACAAAGATAAATTTACAAATACCGCAATCCGCTATGCCGGTAGCCTTAACTATAGAGCGAACAGTAAAAACACAATCCGCGCAGGTATCAATGCCAGCCTGCTTCGCTATGACCTCTATGCCTTAACCTACGATACCGAACTTGCCGCGTTAAAAGAACGGATCAATGAAAACGGAAGTACCAGTACCTATGACGCCTTTGCACAACTCAAAACTGAGCTGTCCGATCGCCTGACATTAAACACGGGTGTACATGCCAACTATTTTGCCTTAAGTAAGAGCTGGACTGCAGAACCCAGACTGGGCTTAAACTGGAAGGTCGCTCCAGACCAAACAATATCCTTTGGAACTGGGCTATACAATCGTTTAGAACCACTCAGCTATTACTTTGCCAAGAGCGGAACCGGTCAAAATACAACTGACAATACCACACTATCTCCTACCAAGTCTGCCCAGGCTGTCATTGGGTATGAAAAGAATCTGAGTCGCACACTCCGGGTTAAGACCGAAGTCTATTATCAACATTTATATAATGTCCCCGTTTCTTCAGATCCAACGATGAATTTCTCCCTACTTAATGTGTCAGATATTTCGGCAATTGGGACATCAACCTATCGTCAACTGGTCAATAAAGGTACAGGTAGAAATTATGGCATTGAGCTAACGGTTGAAAAATCACTCAGCAAAGGTTATTATTTTATGGCCACCACTTCGGTATTTGATTCCAAATTCAAAGCACTCAATGGCAAAGAATACAATACTACATTCAATACACGCTATGTTGGTAATCTATTATTGGGAAAAGAATGGACAGTAGGAAAGAATAAAAATAACTTATTTGGTATGAATGCCAAACTGATCTATGCTGGCGGCAGAAAATACTCTCCGGTATTGGAAGAGGAATCCTTGCGTTTAGATGAGGAAATCATCGATCAAAGCCGAATTAATACCTTAACTGCCGATCCTTATATTCGACTTGATTTTTCATCAAGCTACCGGATCAACCGTAAAAAGGTAAGCCATCTCCTTATCCTGGATATTCAAAATATCCTCAATAGAGAGAATACTGTCGGGATGCATTACAATTTCAGCAAACGTATCATCGAGCCGCAAAAATGGACCGGTATCATACCGACCATTAACTATAGGATCGAATTCTAAACGCTGTATATAATAGGACTTACCAAGAATTGATACGAGAGCCCATTCCCCACTGGGCTCTTTATATTTACCCCTATAGTCATTCTCTGAACTAAAAATATTTTTTTTAAAATCATAAGCCTTTTCGCTTTGTAATTCCAAGAAAATGCTCCCTTATTGAAGGCTATTGTTACGAAAACGATTGCGAAGAAATGACAGAATCGTTCATATTGAATACTGTAAATTCACTGTACAGAAAATTCATTTTTTCATCCAATTAAATCTAACAAAGCCTATGATCAAGATCCAAAAAGCATCCGTTGCGAAAAATCGCTGGGTGCACGCGGCAATCCCATTATCCTGCCTGTTGGTCGTATCCAATCTGGCGACTTC
>Ga0213829_1000640_pt1 | contig 30858 bp, 25 predicted proteins | sample MC6MC0896MG_FD_180665 | JGI IMG/M metagenome (GOLD analysis project Ga0213829, IMG submission 180665) | Enriched soil aggregate microbial communities from Iowa State University, Ames, United States - MC6-MC0896-MG | ecosystem: Environmental > Terrestrial > Soil > Unclassified | place: USA: Iowa...
AACCGAAGATGACCTCGGTGGGCTCGCAGGACACCACCGGCCCGATGACCCGTGACGAGCTGAAGGACCTGGCCTGCCTGGGCTTCTCGGCCGACCTGGTGATGCAGTCGTTCTGCCACACCGCGGCGTACCCGAAGCCGGTGGACGTCAAGACCCACCACACCCTGCCGGAGTTCATCTCCACCCGTGGCGGCATCTCGCTGCGCCCGGGCGATGGCGTGATCCACAGCTGGCTCAACCGCATGCTGCTGCCCGACACCGTCGGCACCGGCGGCGACTCGCACACCCGTTTCCCGGTGGGCATTTCGTTCCCGGCCGGCTCGGGCCTGGTGGCCTTCGCCGCCGCCACCGGCGTGATGCCGCTGGACATGCCCGAATCGGTGCTGGTCCGCTTCAAGGGCACGATGCAGCCGGGCGTGACCCTGCGTGACCTGGTCAACGCGATCCCGCTGTACGCGATCAAGTCCGGCCTGCTGACCGTGGCCAAGGCCGGCAAGAAGAACATCTTCTCCGGTCGCATCCTGGAAATCGAGGGTCTGCCGGATCTGAAGGTCGAGCAGGCGTTCGAACTCTCCGATGCCTCGGCCGAGCGTTCGGCGGCCGGTTGCTCGGTGCACCTGAACAAGGAGCCGATCATCGAGTACCTCACCAGCAACATCACGCTGCTGAAGTGGATGATTGCCGAGGGTTACCAGGACGCCCGTTCGCTGGCGCGCCGCATCGAGAAGATGGAAGCCTGGCTGGCCAACCCGGAGCTGCTGGAGCCGGATGCCGACGCCGAGTACGCCGCCGTCATCGAGATCGACCTGGCCGACATCCACGAGCCGATCGTGGCCTGCCCGAACGATCCGGACGACGTCAAGACGCTGTCCGACGTCGCCGGTGCGGCGATCGACGAAGTGTTCATCGGTTCGTGCATGACCAACATCGGTCACTTCCGTGCGGCGGCCAAGCTGCTGGAAGGCAAGCGCGACATCCCGACCAAGCTGTGGGTCGCCCCGCCGACCAAGATGGATGCTTCGGAGCTGACCAAGGAAGGCCATTACGGCACCTTCGGCACCGCCGGTGCCCGCATGGAAATGCCGGGCTGCTCGCTGTGCATGGGCAACCAGGCGCAGGTGCGTGAGGGCGCGACGGTGTTCTCCACCTCGACCCGCAACTTCCCGAATCGCCTGGGCCGCAACTCCAACGTGTACCTGGGCTCGGCCGAGCTGGCCGCGATCTGCTCGCGCCTGGGTCGCATCCCGACCAAGGAAGAGTACATGGCCGACATCGGCGTGCTGGATGCCAGCAGCAAGGACATCTACCGCTACATGAACTTCGACCAGATCGAGGACTATCAGGACGTGGCCGGTACGGTTGCTGCCTGATCCGACGCCGGGCGCTGCCCGGCTTCGGTAAGCCAGCGGTCACTGGCCGATGGATGAAACACGAAAACACCCGGCGCGAGCCGGGTGTTTTTTCATATGCACGATCAGGTTGCCGGAAACCGGAACGGCCAGGCGTCGTCGGTCACCTCGTTGCGCTCGGCGCAGACTTGGCGGAAGGTTTCCACAAACGCCTGTTGCAGTCGGGTGGGGTGCCAATCGGCGCGGGTGGTGAGGCCGATGCGGCGGCGCAGGTCATCGCCGGCCCGGCCTACCTCGCAGAGCAGGCCGGCGCGGCGTTCGAACACGAACTGATCGCGCGACATCAAGGTGAGCCAATCATCTTCGAGCAGCAGGCCGCGCGTGATCAGCACCGAACCACACTCGATGCGCAGCCGCGGCGGTTCGTGGCCGTGCTGCCGGAACATGTGTTCCCAGCGCGCCCGCACCGGTGCGCCGGTCGCGGCGATCACCCATGGGTAGTCCAGCAGCCGGGCAAAGCCGAAGCCCTTGGTCGCGGCCAGGGGATGACCGCTGCGCGCGACAATGACCGGGTCGTCGTCGAACAGCCCTTCCTGGGCGATGTCGCGCACCGGCAGCCTGTCGCGCATCGCGCCGATCAACAGGTCCAGGCTGCCCTCGCGCAGATCGCCCAGCAGTTCGGCGTAGGGGCCTTCGATCACGTTCACCGTGGCACCCGGATAGGCCCGCGCGAAGCGTGCCAGTACCTGGGGCAGCAGGATCGCCCGCGCGAGCGGCATGACCCCCAGCGAAACCCGGCCGCCCTGCTGCGAGCGCAGCGAGGCGAGTTCATCGATGCCGGCGCCGAGTTCGGACAGGGCCAGCCGGACCAGGCGCAGCATGCGCGTCGCCGCCGGCGTCGGTTGTACGGTCTTGCCTCGGCGCACGGTCAGCGGTGTTTCGATCACCTCGGACAGCTCGTGCACCGCACGGTAGATCGCGGGCTGCGACACGCCCGCGCGACTGGCAGCCAGGGTGAAGCTGCCGGCAGTATCCACCGCCGCCAGAGCGCGCAGCTGGCCCAGGGTGACGCGGCGTTCGACAGCCGGCATCGCCGGCAGCCGCTGCGCGCGACGGGCCACGCGGACACCGTGCGTGATGTAGTCCAGCGCGCGTTCGATGCGGGGGACCAGCAGGTCGGCCGCCTCGGTGGGCGACATGCCACCGGGCTGCCGGTCGAACAGCGGCGCATCCAACTGTTTCTCCAGCCGCGCGATGGCCTGGGTCAGGGCCGGCTGGGACAGGTTCACGTGCGGAGCGGCGGCGCTGATGCCGCCGTGGTGGTAGACGGCGGCAAGGGCGTGCAGATGCTTGAGATTCAGATCCAGAGGGCTGCTCATGGATCAACTATAACCAAAACCAATGGCTGTTTCGAAAAACGATCTTGAGGGGGCAGGCCGGGCGACGACAGACTGCGTCATCGTCAACGAAGGATGGATGGATGTCCCGGGTAGTTTCTTCTATCGAACGCGCTGCTCCGGCGGCGATCCAGGTGCTGGCAGAGGCCGGTGTCGCCACCGCGCACGAAGCGCAGGGCCGCAGCGGCCTGCTGCATCCACGGCTGCGCCCGATCTACAGCGGCGTCCGCATCGCCGGCAGCGCGGTCACTGTGTCGGTGCCGCCGGGTGACAACTGGATGATGCACGTGGCGATCGAACAGCTTCGCGAGGGCGATGTACTGGTGGTCGCGCCCACCAGTGATTGCACGGACGGCTACTTCGGCGATCTGCTGGCGACCTCGGCCCAGGTGCGCGGCTGCCGCGGGCTGGTGATCGATGCTGGCGTGCGCGACGTGCGTGACCTCACCGCGATGGGCTTTCCGGTCTGGAGCCGCGCGGTCCACGCACAGGGTACGGTCAAGGAAACGCTGGGTTCGGTGAATGTGCCGGTGGTCTGCGGCGGGGCGCTGGTCCAGCCGGGCGACGTGGTGATCGCAGACGATGACGGCGTCTGCATCGTGCCGCGTGCCGATGCAGACCGGGTTGCCGCCGACGCACGGGCGCGCGAGGCGCGCGAGGCCGACAAGCGCGAACGCCTGGCCAACGGCGAGCTCGGCCTGGACATCTACCAGATGCGTGAGCGCCTGGCGGCCAAGGGCCTGCGCTATGAGTAAGGGAGTGCGCGCGATGTGGATGCGCGGTGGCACCTCCAAGGGCGGGTTCTTCCTCGCGTCGGAGCTGCCCGCCGAGCCGGCCGCGCGTGATGCCTTCCTGCTGCGTGCGTTCGGTTCGCCCGATCCGCGCCAGATCGATGGCATGGGCGGCGGCGATCCGTTGACCTCCAAGGTCGCCGTCGTGGCGCCTTCCAGTCGCGCCGATGCCGACGTGGAGTACCTGTTCCTGCAGGTTTTCGTGGACCAGGCCGTGGTGAGCGATGCGCAGAACTGCGGCAACATGCTGGCCGCGGTCGGCCCGTTCGCGATCGAGCGCGGGCTGGTTGCCGCCACCACGGATCAGACCGAGGTGCGCATCTTCATGTGCAACACCGATACGCTCGCCGTGGCCAGCGTACAGACGCCGCAGGGCAAGGTGGCCTACGACGGTGAGGCGCGCATCGATGGTGTCCCTGGCAGCGCCGCGCCGGTGCCGCTGGCGTTCGCCGATGTTGCTGGCTCCAGCTGTGGTGCCCTGCTGCCGACCGGCCAGGCCGTGGATGTCATCGACGGCGTGCAGGTGACACTGATCGACAACGGCATGCCGTGCGTGGTGCTGCGTGCCGGCGATGTCGGGATCAGCGGGCATGAGGACCGCGCCACGCTGGATGCGGACGAGGCGCTCAAGGCACGGTTGGAGGCCATCCGCCTGCAGGCCGGCCCGCTGATGCGGCTCGGCGATGTCCGTGCCCAGTCGGTGCCCAAGATGATGCTGGTGGCCGCGCCGCGCGCGGGCGGGGTGATCAGCGTCCGTTCCTTCATTCCGCACCGCTGCCACGCCTCCATCGGCGTGCTCGGCGCAGTGACGGTCGCCACCGCCTGCCTGCTGCCGGACTCACCCGCGCACGCCCTGGCGGTGCTGCCCGGCGGCCTGCACCAGACGCTGGAGATCGAACATCCCAGCGGCAGCACCGCGGCCGTGCTTGATCTGGATACGGCCGGGCAGGTGTCCCGCGCCGCCGTACTGCGCACTGCGCGGAAGCTCTTCGACGGCGTGCTGTTCGACTGAATACGCACGACGTCCTTATTCTTGTGACCTGGGAGGGTTGATATGACCGTTGTAGAGAAGCGGCCGAGCCGCTTCGGCATTGTTGGCCAGCTCTGGTTCCAGGTGCTGGCCGGTACGCTGATCGGTGTGTTGTTGGGGTGGCTGCAGCCAGACATCGGCTCGGCGATGAAACCCTTCGGCGACGCCTTCATCAAGCTGATCCGGATGATGATCGGTCCGATCATCTTCGTCACGGTGGTGCATGGCATCGCCGGCATGCGCGACATGCGCAGCGTGGGCCGCTTGGCCTTGAAGTCGCTGATCTACTTCGAAGTCATCACCATCCTGGCGCTGATCGTGGGCCTGGTCGTGGTCGATGTCTGGAAGCCGGGCGCCGGCATGAACATCGACCCGGCCACGATCGACATGGCCAGCATCCAGGGCTACGTGCACAGTGCGCACGACCAGTCGATCGTGTCCTACATCATGGCGATCATCCCCAACACGCTGGTCAGCGCCTTTACCGAAGCGCATGTGCTGCAGGTGCTGTTCGTGGCGGTGCTGTTCGGCGTGGCGCTGGCCTCGATCGGCGAGCGCGGCGCGCCGGTGATGAAGGTGATCGAGTCGACCTCGGGCGCGCTGTTCAAGATCATCGGCTACATCATGTACTTCGCCCCGATCGGTGCGTTTGGTGCGATCGCCTTCACCGTCGGCCAGTTCGGCGCGGGTTCGCTGCTGTCGCTGGGCGAGCTGATCATCGAGTTCTTCGTGGTCTGCGGGCTGTTCACCGTGCTGGTGCTGGGCAGCGTGTGCTGGTGGACCGGCGCCAGCCTGTGGCGGCTGCTGGGCTATCTGCGCGATGAGATCGTGATCGTCGCGGCGACCACCTCCACCGAAACGGTGCTGCCGCGCCTGATCGAGAAGATGAAGAAGCTGGGCTGCGAGGAAGGCGTGGTCGGTTTCGTGATCCCCGCCGGTTACTCGTTCAACCTGGATGGCACCTGCCTGTACCTGACCACCGTGGCGCTGTTCCTGGCCCAAGCGACCAACACCGAACTGACCGTGTGGCACCAGCTGGGCCTGATCGCGGTGCTGCTGCTGACCTCCAAAGGGGCGGCTGGCGTGGCCGGTGCGGCATTCGTGGTACTGGCGGCGACGCTGGGCACGACCGGCAGCATTCCGGTGGCGAGCATCGCGTTGATCCTGGGCATCCACCGGATCCTGGCCGAGGGGCTGACCTTCGTGAACCTGATCGGCAATGCGATCGCGGTGCTGGTCATCGCCAAGTGGGAAGGCAAGCTGGATGAGAAGGTGCTGGCCGAGCAGATCGGCACCCGCCGCCTGCGCCGCCGCGTGCTGACCGCCGCCACGGTCTGATCCTCCCGCCGCGGCGCTGCCGCGGCCTCCCGACATCCATCCGTTGCGCGGCTCCGGCAGCGCACAGGAGGCGCTTGTGTCCCGTTTCTCCCGTAACACCCTTTCCCTGCTGGTGGCTGCCAGCCTGGCGGGGCCGGCGTTCGCCGCGTCCTCTGCAACCCAGGGCGGTCTGCCTGATGGCGTCGATCTCACGCTGGACCTGGTCGGCAACGTCGCCTCCAATCCGGTCGGCGGTGTCGAGCAGGGCACCGAAGGCTCGTACTGGGTGATGGCCCAGTCCAAGCTGGATCTGGACACGCTGTGGGGTATCCACAACACCGAGGTCGACGCGCAGTGGGCCTGGTTCGCCGGCCGCAACCTGGCACGCGAGAAGATCGGCAATTCGATCAGTGCCCAGCAGACCTGGCGGCCGGTGGCCGGCGGGCGCCTGACCCGCCTGACCCTGCGCCACCGCTTCGACAACGGCCTGAGCATCATCGCCGGGCGCGCCCCGGTGAACAGCTACTTCAACAGCTCCGCGCTCAACTGTGTGTTGATGAGCAACGCGATGTGCCTGACCCCGTATGGGGCGATCACCGACCTGGGCATCACCGCCTACCCGAACGCGTCCTGGGCCGGGATCGTGCGCTACGACGTGAACGAGCGCTGGTATGCGCAGGCCGGCGCGTTCGACTACAACAACGAGTTGAACAAGGCTGGCAAGAACGGCCTGGACTTTTCGGTGGGCGAGGGCACCGGCACCATCACCGCCTATGAAGTGGGTTACCAGACCAGCTTCGCCAATGACCGCCTGCCACGGACCTACCGGCTGGGCATGTACCGTAACAGCGATGGGGGCAAGAGCTCCTACTACGACGCCGACGGCAACTCCGCGGCGCTGACCGGCAGACCGACCGCCGTGCAGGACGGTGCGCGGGCGGGCGGGTATGCGATGGCCGACCAGACCGTCTGGCGTGGCGAAGGCAAGCGCAACCTCGCGCTGTTCGCACGGGCATACGTGAACACGGGCAACGAAGCACCGATCGATACCTTCTTCTCGGCCGGCTTCGTCAAGACCGGTACCTTCGCCGGCCGCGAGCAGGACACGCTGGCGATGTTCGTCTCCAACACCCATTTCAGCGATGAACAGATCGACTTCCTGCGCGACCGGCGCACCCGAAACGGCGGCAGCGGGGCTCCTCATGCGGACGAGATCATCGCCGAACTCAGCTACGGCTGGGCCGTGCACAAGGGGATCCGCGTGATGCCCAACCTGCAGTACGTCATCAACCCCGACCCCATCTACGCGCCGACCCGCACCACCGACATCCCCGATGCGCTGATCGTCGGGCTGCGCGTGGACATCCACTTCGCCCAGCTGTTCGGCTGGTGATTCCTCCCCCACGAGGCCCTTGCATGATCATCGACTGCCACGGTCACTACACGACCGCCCCCGCCAGCCACGACGCCTTCCGCAAACAGCAGATCGCGCACTACAACGATCCCTCGCTGCCTGTGCCGGTCTATCCGGACATCAGCGATGCGGAACTGCGCCAGAGCGTGGAGGGCAACCAGCTGCGCCTGCTGCGCGAGCGCGGTGCGGACATGACCATCTTTTCCCCGCGCGCCAGCACGATGGCCCACCACATCGGCGATGAACGGGTCAGCGCCGAGTGGACCCGCCGCTGCAACGACCTGATCGCCCGCGTGGTGGCGCTCTATCCGGAAACCTTCATCGGCGTGTGCCAGCTGCCGCAGTCGCCCGGCGTGCCGATCGCCCACTCCATTGCCGAGCTGGAGCGCTGCGTCAACGAACTCGGCTTCGTCGGCTGCAACCTCAACCCCGACCCGTCCGGCGGACACTGGACCGGCCTGCCGCTGACCGACCGCGCCTGGTATCCGTTCTTCGAGAAAATGGTGGAACTGGACGTGCCGGCGATGGTGCACGTCTCGGGCAGCTGCAATGCCAACTTCCATGCCACCGGCGCGCACTACCTCAATGCCGATACCACGGCGTTCATGCAGTTCCTGCAGGGCGATCTGTTCCGTGACTTCCCGGACCTGCGCTTCATCATCCCGCATGGCGGCGGCGCGGTGCCCTACCACTGGGGGCGCTTCCGCGGGCTGGCCGACATGCTGGGCAAGCCGCCGCTGAACGAGCACGTGATGAAGAACGTGTTCTTCGATACCTGCGTCTATCATCAGCCGGGCATCGATCTGCTGTTCAAGGTCATCGACATCGACAACATCCTGTTCGGCTCGGAAATGGTGGGCGCGGTGCGGGGCATTGACCCGGAGACCGGGCAGTTCTTCGACGACACGCTGCGCTACGTGAACGCGCTGGGCCTGTCCGAAGGCGACCGCCGCAAGGTCTGCGAAGGCAACGCGCGGCGCGTCTACCCGCGCCTGGATGCACAGCTGAAGGCAAGGGGTCTGTGAGATGACGACGTTCGTGAAAGACGCTGACTGGCTGGATTTCTGCCCGGACCCGAGCGTGCCCGGTTTCGTGCCGCCGCCCGGGGCGGTGGATGCGCATTGCCACGTGTTCGGCCCGGGCGACCGGTTTCCGTATGCCCCCGAGCGCAAGTACACCCCGTGCGATGCAGGCAAGGATCAGTTGTTCGCGCTGCGCGACCGGCTGGGTTTCGAGCGCAACGTGATCGTACAGGCCACCTGCCACGGCGCCGACAACAGCGCCCTGGTCGACGCCCTGCGCAGCGCGGAAGGACGCGCCCGTGGCGTGGCGACCGTGCGTGACAGCGTGACCGATGCCGAGCTGCAAGCGCTGCACGAAGCTGGCGTGCGCGGGGTTCGCTTCAACTTCGTCAAGCGGCTGGTCGACCCCAAGCCGGATGCCTACTACCGCGCGATCATCGAGCGCATCGCGCCGCTGGGCTGGCACGTGGTTGTCTACTTCGAGGCGGCCGACCTGGCCGAACGCTGGGACTTTTTCACCTCGTTGCCGACCACCGTGGTGGTGGACCACATGGGGCGCCCGGACGTCACCCAACCCGTGGATGGCCCGGCGTTCCAGCAGTTCGTGCGGCTGATGGCCGAGCACCCGAATGTGTGGAGCAAGGTGAGCTGCCCGGAGCGTCTGTCACGGAGCGGCCCGCCGACCTACGACGACGTGGTGCCGTTCGCCCGGCATCTGGTGGAGCGCTTCCCCGATCGCGTGCTGTGGGGCACGGACTGGCCGCACCCGAACCTGAAATCGCATATGCCCGATGACGGCGCGCTGGTGGATGTCATTCCCCGGATCGCGCCGACCGCCGAGCTGCAGCGCAAGCTGCTGGTGGACAACCCGATGCGGTTGTACTGGGCATAGGGCCAGCGGGCGGTCCGCCGTGGTCAGCTGCGCGCCAACGCCATCAAGCGCTCGGCGATCCGCTCCAGCGGCACCATTTCCTCGGCCGCGCCGATCCTCACCGCGCTGCCGGGCATGCCCCAGACCACGCTGGTGGCCTCGTCCTGCACCAGGGTCGGGGCGCCGGCGTTGCGCAGGTCCAGCAGGCCGCGGGCGCCGTCGTCGCCCATGCCGGTCAGGATGGCGCCGATGGCGTTGGCCCCCGCACTTTCGGCCACCGAGCGGAACAGCACATCGACCGCCGGCTTGTGGCGGTTGATCGGGGGGCCATCGTCGATCCGGCAGCGCCAGCGGGCGCCATCGCGGATCACGCGCAGGTGCTTGCCACCAGGGGGCAGGTAGGCGTGGCCGGGCAGCACCGCTTCACCGTCACTGGCCTCGCGCACCGACATCGCCGAATGGCGGTCCAGGCGCTCGGCGAAGGGCGTGCTGAACTGCGCCGGCAGGTGCTGGGTCATCACCACCGCCGGGGCGTCTGCCGGCAGGCCCTCCAGCACCACGCGCAGGGCTTCGGTACCCCCGGCCGACGCGCCGATGGCGATCAGGCGGTCGGTGGTGCGGAACTGGATGGAGCGGGGCACGGGCGCAACCGCATCGAGCGTGATGCGTGGCGGGTTCGGCCGCGACAGGGGCCGCACCCGCGAGCGCGCGGCCATCTTTACCTTGGCGATGATCTCCTCGGCGTAGCCCTGCAGGCCGCGGGCGACGTCGAGCTTGGGCTTGGAGACGAAGTCCACCGCGCCCAGCGCCAGCGCCTGCAGCGTGGTGTCGGCACCGCGCTCGGTCAGCGAGGAAATCATCACCACCGGCAGGGGGTGCAGGCGCATCAGGTTTTCCAGGAAGGCCAGCCCGTCCATGCGCGGCATTTCCACGTCCAGCGTGATCACATCCGGTGCCAGGCGCTTGATCTTCTCGCGCGCCAGCAGCGGATCGGCCGCGGTGCCGACCACCTCGATACCGGGATCGCTGGCGAGGATCTCGCTGAGCATCTGGCGCACGACCGCCGAGTCGTCGACGATCAGGACTTTGCAGGGCACACCGTGGCTCATTCGAACAGCTCCACGCCACCGGTGACGGGGGCTTTGGACAGGCGGGCGCGTACGGCCGATTCGGTCGCGGCCACTTCGGCTTCGTGGGCGTGCGGCAGTCGCTGCACCACCACGCGCCCGGTATCGGCGAAGAACCACACCTTGCGCGGGTGGATGCCGCACAGGTCCTCGGCGATGATCGGGATGTGCTCGGCCTGCAGGTACTGGCGGACGAACTCGGCGTTGCGGGTGCCGACCGGATTGCTGGTGAATCCCTTGAGCACGTTGGCACCGCCGAACACTTTGGCCTCCAGGCGCTTGCGGTGGGCGCCGCGCTTGAGCAGGTCGTTGATCAGCAGTTCCATGGCATAGCTGCCGTAGCGTGCAGGCGCGCCATCACCGACGTTGCCCTCGGGCAGCAGGAAGTGGTTCATCCCGCCGATCTTGAGCACCGGGTCGCGCAGGCAGGCGGCCACGCAGGAGCCCAGGGTGGTGGTCAACGCAGTGGCGTCGTCCACGGCCAGGTACTGGGTCGGCAGCAGCTTGGCCGCGGTGACCTGGAAGCGGCTGTCGAAATACCGCATCACCTCGTCGTTGCGGATCGGCAGACTCATGCCGGCGCTCCCGGCGCGCGTTTGTACAGCGTGCGGCCACAGGGCTGGATCAGGTCGGCGGCGTGCAGGTAGTTCTCCGAGTGGCCGGTGTAGAGCAGGCCGTCATCGCCCATGTGCTGGATGAGCCGCGAGAGGATGCCGCGCTGGGTGGGTTTGTCGAAGTAGATCATCACGTTGCGGCAGAACAGGGCATCGAACGGGCCGCCAACGTCGTAACGGGTGGCGAGCAGGTTGAGCGGGCGGTAGTCGATCAGGTCGCGCAGCGCGGGGTTGACCCGGCAGTGACCTTCGTTGGGACCGGTGCCGCGCTGGAAGTAGCGCTTGCGGATCGCCGGATCCAGCCCGGCGACGCGGTCGATCGCGTAGACGCCGCGGCTGGCGGTGGCCAGCACTTGGGTGTCCACGTCGGTGGCCAGGATGCGTACCGGCGGCTTGAGCGTGCCGAAGGTCTCGCAGGCGGTGATCGCCATCGAGTAGGGCTCCTCACCGGTGGAGGCCGCGCACGACCACAGCTGCAGCGTGCCCTGGCCGGCGCGCAGGCGCAGTTCCTCGGCCAGCTTCTCGAAGTGGTGCGGCTCGCGGAAGAAGGCGGTCAGGTTGGTGGTGAGCGCATTGGTGAACGCCTGCCATTCGTCGCCGCCGTGGGCTTCAAGCTGGTCCAGGTACTCGCTGAAACTGCGCATGCCCAGCGCCCGCAGCCGGCGCGACAACCGGCCGTAGACCATGTCGCGCTTGGCCGGCGCCAGCGAAATGCCGACCCGCTGGTAGATCAGTTCGCAGACGCGGCGGAAGTCGCGGTCGGCGAACTCGAATTCGCGAGCGTTCGGTGAAGCGGCGTTGGCGGGGGGCGTGGACACGGGCGGACTCGCAGGGGAAGGGGATGCGGCGACCGGGTGATCGCCGCGGGCACTCAGAACTCTTGCCAGTTGCCGTCATCGGCCGGCGTGCTGCGCGCGGGACGCATCGGCGTGGCGGCACGCGGGGCCACCGGCGTTGGGCGGCTGGCGGGACGCACCGGCGGCATCCCGGCAACCGCGCGGGCGGTGACCGCGCTGACGGCCTGCGCGACCTGGTTGTCCAGGCGGAAGATGGCCACGGCATCGGCCAGCTGGGTGGCCTGTTCTTCCATCGCGCGGGCGGCAGCCGTGGCTTCTTCCACCAGGGCGGCGTTCTGTTGGGTGGTCTCGTCCATCTGCACCACGGTCTGGTTGACCTGGTCGATGCCGGCGGACTGCTCCTGCGAGGCCGCCGAGATCTCGGCCATGATGTCGGTCACGCGCTGCACCGAGGCGACGATCTCGCCCATGGTCGCGCCGGCCTGGTTGACCAGCTGCGAGCCTTCGGCGACCTTGCCGACCGAGTCGTCGATCAGCCCCTTGATCTCCTTGGCCGCACCCGCCGAGCGCTGGGCCAGGGTGCGCACTTCGGAGGCGACCACGGCAAAACCACGTCCCTGTTCCCCGGCACGTGCCGCCTCCACCGCGGCGTTCAGCGCCAGGATGTTGGTCTGGAAGGCGATGCCGTCGATGACCGAGATGATCTCGGCGATCTTCTTCGAGGAGGTCTGGATCGCGGCCATGGTGGTGACCACTTCGCCGACGACATGGCCGCCCTGGGTGGCCACGGTGTGGGCGCCGATCGCCAGCTGGTTGGCCTGGCGCGCGTGCTCGGCGTTCTGGCGCACGGTGGAGGTGAGTTCCTCCATCGAGGCCGCGGTCTCTTCCAGGTTGGCGGCCTGCTGCTCGGTACGGCGCGAGAGATCGCTGTTGCCGGTGGCGATTTCGCCGGCGGCGAGGTTGATGCTGCCGGCGGCCTCCTGGATCTGGCCGACGATCTGGGTCAGCTGCGCGACGGTGGCGTTGGCATCGTCGCGCATGGTGGCGAACACGCCCTGGAAGTCACCGTGCATGCGTGCGGTCAGATCACCCTCGGCGATCGCCGAGAGCAGCTGGGAGAGCTTGCCCAGGTTGTCATCGCTGACCTGCATCATCGCGTTGAGGTGGCCGATCATACGGCGGAAATCGTGATCGAAGCGGGCGGTGTCGCCACGCTGGCTGAAATCGCCGGCGGCGGCCGCCGCGGCCAGGCGCTGGATCTCGCCGTTGATGTTGCCCAGGTTCTGCTTGACCGCATCCACGGTGGCGGTGATGGCGGCCTTCTCGCCGGGGTAGCGCGCGATGTCCGCGCTGAGGTCGCCCTGCGCGTAGCGCTGCACCACCGCCAGCACCGCATCCATGGTCTGCACGTGTGCGCCGACCAGGGTATTGGTTTCATGCACCATCAGGCCGTACTCACCGGGGAAGGCGGTTTCGTCCATGCGGTAGCCGGTGCTGCCGGCATCGTGGCGGCGGGCCATCTCGCGCTGGCCGCTGATCACCGCATGCAGCTGTTCCTGCATGCGCGCCATGCTTTCCAGCAGGCGGCCGGGCTCGTCGTGCGCCTGCTCGCCGATGCGGCTGTCCAGCTTGCCGCGGGCGATGCTTTCGGCCACGTGCGTGGCCTGGCGCAGGGGCAGGGTGATGCGATTGCCGATCAGCCAGCTCAGCCCCAGCACGATCAACACCACGGCGCCGCCACTGGCGGTCATCACGGCCGTGAAGGCCAATGCGTCGGACTGCACGTCATCCATGTACACGCCGCTGGTGATGACCCACTGCCACGGGGCGTACATGCCGGCGTAGGTGACCTTCTCGATCAGGGCGTCATTACCGGGCTTGGTGGTCTTGTAATACGTGTAGCCGCCCCCGGTCCTGGCCATGTCGACCTGCTGCAGATAGATCGGCACGCCGTCCTTGGAGGTGTAGTCCTTCTGCACCTTGCCCACGCGGTCACGCGCGAAGGGGTGCATCAACAGGGTGTAGTCGGTGCCGAGCACGTTGTAGTACGCGCTGTCATTGTCGGCACGCATCACGTCCAGCGCCTGCAACGCCGCTGCCTTGGCAGCCTCTTCGGTCAGCTCGCCGGAACTGGCCAGTCGGGTGTAGTGCGCCAGGATGCCGTAGCTGAGTTCAACCTGGGTCTTCAGCGCTTCCTTGCGGGTTTCGGCAAGGTCCAGGTACTGCATGCGGGCAGCAATGATCGCCAGCGCGATCACGCCGACGGCGATGAGTGCGGTCAGCAGGTTGAGCTTGCGCCTGACGGACAGGTTGGAGAAGGACTGGTTCCAGCGGCTGAGTAGATTCATGGGCAGGGGTCTTTGATCGACAGACATGTCGCGGCAATGCTGTTATCGGCCGCAGGTCGCCACGATTGAGTCCGCTCGACTGAGCGTATTCAGGTTGCGGGCGGCGCCGCAGTCGAACGCGCAGAAAAAAGGCCCCGATGCGCATGCATCGGGGCCTTTCCGCGTGGTGCGTGGCGGGGCTTAGAACTCCTGCCAGTCGCCGTCGGCCAGTTCGGTGGCCACCGGGCGCGAGGCCGGGCGACGTACAGCGGCCTGCGCCAGCGGCGCACGCACGGCGCGCGGCGGTGCGGCCACGACCGGCGCCGGGGCGATCTCCTGCTCGTCGAGCTTGAAGATGGACACCGCGTCGGTCAGGTGGCCGGCCTGTTCTTCCATGGCACGGGCAGCGGCGGTGGCTTCTTCCACCAGCGCGGCGTTCTGCTGGGTGGTCTCATCCATCTGCACGACGGTCTGGTTGACCTGCTCGATGCCGGCCGACTGTTCCTGCGAAGCTGCGGAAATCTCGGCCATGATGTCGGTCACGCGCTGCACCGAGGCGACGATTTCGCCCATGGTGGCGCCGGCCTTCTGCACCAGCGCCGAGCCATCGTTGACCTTGCCGACGGAGTCGTCGATCAGGCCCTTGATCTCCTTGGCCGCGCCGGCCGAACGCTGGGCCAGGGTGCGCACTTCCGAGGCGACGACCGCAAAACCACGCCCCTGCTCGCCGGCTCGCGCAGCTTCCACCGCGGCATTCAGCGCCAGGATGTTGGTCTGGAAGGCGATGCCATCGATGACCGAGATGATCTCGGCGATCTTCTTGGACGAGGTCTGGATCGCACTCATGGTGGTCACCACCTGGCCGACCACATCACCGCCCTGGGAGGCGACGCTGTGTGCGCCGATGGCGAGCTGGTTGGCCTGGCGGGCGTGCTCGGCGTTCTGGCGCACGGTGGAGGTCAGTTCCTCCATCGATGCGGCGGTTTCTTCCAGGTTGGCAGCCTGCTGCTCGGTGCGGCGCGACAGGTCGCTGTTGCCGGTGGCGATCTCGCTGGCGGCCGAGTTGATCTGCTGGCTGGAGTGCTTGATCCGGGTGACGATGCCGCTGAGCTGTTCGGCGGTGGCGTTGGCGTCGTCGCGCATCCGGGCGAACACGCCCTGGAAGTCGCCGTGCATGCGCACCGTCAGGTCGCCCTGCGAGAGCGAGGCGAGCAGGTTGGAGACCTGTTCGATACTGGCCGAGTTGGCATCCAGCAGACCGTTGAGCTGCTGGGCCAGCTGCAGGAAGAAGCCTTCCTTGCCGTCGCTGTCGATGCGACCGGAGAGGTCGCCGGCCGCTGCCTGGGCGATCACGCGGGCAACTTCGGCTTCCACCAGGGCTTCAGGGGTGCGGTCGCGCCATTCGATGACGTGGCCGACGGTCTCGCCCTGCTCGTTGGCGATGGAGGAGATCACCTGGGCGAACTGGGCCTGGCCGAACTGCATCGGGCGGCGGCTGACGCCGTGCTGCTGCAGCTGGGCCAGCGTGCGGGGATCGATTTCGCTGCCATGTTCCAGCGTCGCGGCCGACTTGCCGATCAGCGAAGCGGCGGCGTCGAAGTCCGGCAGGTCCTTGCGGATGTCGGCTTCGTACTGGTTCAACGTCTGCTGCAGGGCGCGGTTGCTGTAGACGATGGTGTGGTGGGCATCGGTCAGGTAGACGCCGGTGGAGCTGTAATCCAGCGCGGTACGGATGCGCAGGTTCTCGCGGGCGATGGCCTGGTCGGTTTCGGTGCGCTCGCGCAGATCGCGCTGCATGCGCTGCATGGCCTGCAGCAGATCGCCGACTTCATCCTTGCGGCTGACGTCGATATGGCCGTCCAGCTTGCCGCTGGCGACATCGTTGGCGACCGAGACGGCGCCGCGCATGCTGCCCACCAGCGAACGGGCAAACAGATATACCAGCACCAGGCCCAGGGCGGCGCCGCCCAGCAGGGTGATGACGGTCAGCGTGGCGGAGGCAGCGTAGGTGGATTCGGCTTCCTCGCGGGAGGCGCGTGCGAGACGGTTGTCTTCAGCAATCAGCGCTTCGAGCGCCGCCGAGGCCTTGCGATGCTTGGCGCGGGTTTCGCCGACGAAGGTGTCCACGGCATCGTCGGGCAGGTCCAGCTCGAGCATTTCGGTAACGGCGTCGTAGGACGCCAGCGAATCGGTCCAATCCTTGGCGAAGGTGTCAAACAGTTTCTTCTGCTGGGGATTGTCGATCAGCGCGGGGTATTTCTTGATCGAGGCGTCGATCTGGGTGCGAAGCTCGGCGGCGCGGGCCTTGGCTTCGGCCTTGACGTCATCGCTGGCGCGGATGAGGCCCTGGAAGGCGGAGTTGCGGTACTCGCCGACCATGCCACGCAGCTCACCGGCGGTGCGGATGCTGTCCATCCGGGGGCCGGCCAGTTCGGTGGTGACGTTGTTGAGTGAGTGCAGGCCACGATAGGCCACGATGCCCTGCAGCAGCATCACCAGCAGGAGGACGCCGAAAGTCAGCATCAACTTGGGCATCAGTTTGAGGTTGTTGATCCACGGCATGGCAGGTGCGGTCTCCAGTGGCAAACGCGTCCGGCCGTCGGGGCCGGTTGCAGCGACCACGCCGGCCAGGGCCGGCGTGGCAGGGCGAACGGGCAGTTACTTGATGTTGGCCAGCTTCAGGCCGGCCGGCGAGCTGACTTCGATTTCAGCACGCGAGGCATCGCGGGCGATCTTGCCGATCACGCAGACGGTCTTGCCTTCCAGCGATTCCAGCGGGAAGCTGAACTTGTCGCGGTTGGCGCCGGCGATGCGGGCCGAGAAGGTGTGGCGCGGGAAGGCGCCGCCCATGTACAGGAAGGTCGGCTGGCCTTCGGAGCCTTCGGCGTAGCGGGCCTTTTCGACCTTGCCGCAGACCATGCCGTCCTTGCCGACCGAGCGCGGTGCCAGTTCCGGCGGAATCATTTCACCGGACTGGGCGAATGCAGTGGAGGCGGAAGAGGCGATCACGACGACCGAGAACAGGGCAAGCAGGGACTTCATCGGGAAAATTCTCCGGGGATATGGGCAAGGTGGCCCGGCCATGGGCGATCCAGTGCAGCCGGGTTCTGAAACCAGCTATCGGCCGGTCAGGGGGGAACTGAAGCAATTTTTTCGACGGTGGCCGTTGCAGACGGCGGCAGCGGCGTGACTGCCGTTTTTCTGTGACGGATGTCTCAGGCGGCGACGTCGTCGATAACCGCTGCCTGGCCCATGTCGGCGCTGTCGAGCAGGGTTTCGATATCCAGCAGGATCAGCATGCGGTCGTCCTGGGTGCCGATGCCGGAGATGAAGCGGGTATCGACGGCGGCGCCGAATTCGGGGGTCGGTCGGATCTGGTCGGCGGCGAGCGGGATGACGTCGGAGACGCTGTCCACGACGATGCCGACGACGCGGTCTTCGACGTTGAGGACGATCATCACGGTGAAGGCATCGTAGGTGGCATTTTCCAGGCGCAGTTTGAGGCGCAGGTCGATGACGGGGACGATGGTGCCGCGCAGGTTGATGACGCCTTTGATGTAATCCGGGGCATCGGGCACGCGGGTGACGGAGTCGTAGCCGCGGATTTCCTGGACTTTGAGGATGTCCACGCCGTAGTGCTCGGCGCCGAGGGTGAAGCTGAGGTACTCGCCGCCGTCGCTGGCGGCGTTGCTGTTCTTGTCGTTCATCGAGGGGTCCTGGGTCGGGCGTGGCGGTCGAAAAACCGGGGGTCACGCTGGATATCGGCCTGCCCGGGGGCGACTTTAGCTCCCACCTACCCAAACCCTGCCTTCAGTCGGGACCATCAGCCGCATGGATGCGGCGACGCCATGCCGTTGAAGCAGCGATCAACTCTCCCCGTTCTTCCGCGCACTCCGCTGCCGGTCGATACGGAAGATGTAGCGCTGGATCGCGCTGTCGCCGCCGCGCGGGAGGTCGTCGAAGCGCATGCCGATCCGCTTCATCTCCGCCCCGTTGGGCAGCCTGAGCGCCAACTGGTTGCAGACGATCAGCGAGACGTGCAGCGGGCTGCCGTCGGGGAGGTCGAGCCGGGCGGCGTAGCGTTTCTGCAGGGAGAACGCGTTGCATTCCACCGGCACCGTGACGGCCAGGCCACCGCCGCTGATGTCGACCACGCGTAGCTGGAGCGCTTCGCTGCGGTCTTCGTTGACCGGGAACTGCAGGTGCGGGGAATCGGTGATCGGCGTTTCCAGCCGGTACAGTTCACGGCGCTGCAGGTGCACCAGTTCCTGCGGGAACGGCACGCGGAAGGCGACATGGCCTTCGTTGCGCACGCGCTCCAGCCCGTCCAGGCGGAAGCGGACCATCACCCGGTCCAGCTGGGCGAAGCAGAGCAGGTGGCCGGCGTCCTCGGCGGCGCGGTTGGAGGGCTCGGACGGGCTGCCGTCGAGCAGCAGCCAGTCGTCGTCTTCGTCCAGTTCCAGGACGGCCGTGGGGAAGGACTGGTCACGGCCGCCGAGATGGGCGTTGATCAGCGAACGCTGGTCGATCAGCGCCTGCAGCAACTGCCGGATCTGGCGGGGGTTGCGGACCAGGTACCTGTCATCCGTGGCATCGTCGTGGATGCCATGGGGGCGGTCGTGTGCGTCGAGGCTGCCTTCGGACATGGAATCTGCTGGGTTGGGCGGGTGCCGGCAGGCGTAGATGCCGGGGCTCTGTCCGTTTATCGGCAGTAGTTCACATTTATGTAGGGGCAATTGCAGCGCGGCGGTGCGCGACGGCCCTGCCGAAACGACGACACCCCGCCGGAGCGGGGTGTCGAAGGGCGCGTGGTCACGTGGCAGGCGCGATCAGAACTCCTGCCATTCGGTGTCGTTGGCCAGGGCCGGTTCGCGGGGGCTGACCCGGCGCGGTGCGGCAACGACGCTGCGCGGCTTGGCCGCTGCGACGGCTCGTGGCGCGGCCGGTGCATGGACCACGGTGGCCGGTGCCGCGTGCGCGTGGCTGTCCAGCTTGAACAGTGCGACAGCGTCGGTCAGGTGACCGGCCTGTTCTTCCATGGCACGGGCGGCGGCAGTGGCTTCTTCCACCAGCGCGGCGTTCTGCTGGGTGGTCTCATCCATCTGAACGACAGTCTGGTTGACCTGCTCGATGCCGGCCGACTGTTCCTGCGAGGCGGCGGAGATCTCGGCCATGATGTCGGTCACGCGCTGCACCGAGGCCACGATTTCGCCCATGGTCGCGCCAGCCTGGTTGACCAGCTGCGAGCCTTCGGCAACCTTGCCGACCGATTCGTCGATCAGGCCCTTGATCTCCTTGGCCGCACCGGCCGAACGCTGGGCCAGGGTGCGCACTTCCGAGGCTACCACCGCGAAACCACGGCCCTGCTCGCCGGCACGGGCCGCTTCCACCGCGGCATTCAACGCCAGGATGTTGGTCTGGAAAGCGATGCCGTCGATCACGGTGATGATGTCGGCGATGCGGCGCGAGGAGGCGTCGATCTCGTGCATGGTGCTGACCACGCGGCCCACCACGTCACCGCCCTGCGAGGCGACCGAGTGCGCGCCGATCGCAAGCTGGTTCGCCTGACGGGCGTGTTCGGCGTTCTGGCGCACGGTGGAGGTCAGCTCCTCCATCGAAGCCGCGGTTTCTTCCAGATTGGCGGCCTGCTGCTCGGTACGGCGCGACAGGTCGTTGTTGCCCGAGGCGATCTCGCCGGCCGCGGTGCTGATGCTGGAGGAGGCCTGCTGGATGCGGCCGACGATCCGGGTCAGCTGGGCGACCGTGGTGTTGGCATCATCACGCATCGAGGCGAACACCCCGCGGAACTCACCCTGCATGCGGGCGGTCAGGTCGCCGTTGGCGATCGACTGCAGCAGGTGCGACAGCTGGGACAGGTTGCCATCGGCGACCTGCATCATGGTGTTGAGGTGCTCGATCATGACCCGGAAGTCGTGGTCGAAGCGCGTCGCATCGCCACGCTGGGTGAAGTCACCGGCCGCGGCCGCCTGGGCGAGTGCCTGGATCTGGATATTGATCGCCAGCAGGCTGGCTTTGGCCGCATCCATCGATTCGTGCAGGATCGCGCGGCTGCCGGGCAGGCGGCGGGCATCGGGCGAAAGGTCGCCGGCGGCGTACTGGTTGAGGACGTTGATCGCGTCCTTGATCGCATCCAGGTGCTCGAAGATCACCGTATTGATGCCGACGGCCAGCTGGCCGTACACGCCGGGGAAATCTTCCGGGATGCGGTGGCTGATGTCCGGGCCGGCGTGCATGTCGACCATCTGCTGGGTCTGCTCGGAGAAGCGGCGCAGCATCACGGTCATGTCGCGGGTGGCGGCCAGCATCTTGCCTGCTTCATCCTTGCTCGTGGCCTGGATGTTGACCGACAGGTCACCACGGGCGACCGACTGGATGGCGTGCACGGCCTGGCCCAGCGGGCGGGTGATGGCGCGCGAGATGACCACGCCCATCACGGCGGCCAGCAGCGACAGCAGCACGATGCAGCCGATGATCGCGTAGACGCTGTTCTGGTGGGTAGCGTTGGCCGTCTCGATGCGGCTGGCCATCACGCCATTACTGAACTCCCCCAGCTCCTTGAGCGCGGCGAACAGGGCGCGGCGTGCCGGGCGGGACTGCTCATCGGAAACATGCTGGGCGGTGACGCCGTCGCCGGCGGCGATCGCTTCCTTGATCAGGCCGTTGGCCTTGAAGTAATCGGCGGTGCGCGCGGCGACCACGTCATACAACTGGCGTTCCTTGTCGCCGGCCGGCAGGGCGGCATACGCGGCCAGCTCGGCGTTGACGACCTTGCCGGTGTCGGCCATGCGCTTGTCGTAGTCGGCAACCGACTCGGGTTTGTCGAGCACGGTCAGCTGCGCCATTTCGTAGGTGCGGAACTCGCCGAGCTGCGCGCGAACTTCGCCCAGGTGCTGCACCGAGGGAATGTCGTTGGTACTCATCGCGCGCAGCTGTGCGTTGGCCTCGCCCAGGCGGACCAGGGCGAAGCTGCCCAGGGCCAGCGTCATCAACGTGGTGAGGGTGAACCCTACCGCCAGCTTGCGGGCGATGGGCAGGTCGTGGAACCACTTCATGGTTGGAACTCCGGGCAGGGCAGTGGCGCACAGCCGTGGGGTGCTGGGCGGAATCAGCGGGGTGGGAGAGGGTGGAGCGCAGGCGCGAGCCGGTTGCCGTGGTCGCTACTTCGGATAGCGGCGTCGGTCCGTTGCAACTTGATAGTGCGACGTCACATTTTTTTCACGAGCGCAGCTGCGGTTCATCGGTCGCCGATGGTTGCTGTTGCAAGGGTTATGGGCGGATCGGCCATACCGTGGCGAACGGTCGGCACGGCAATCACGAGGGCGAGGCGGTGGATGAAGGTCACACTTTCCGGCCCATGCGCATGGAACCGCGTGCCCACGAACGAACGCCGCCGCTCCCGGGGGAGCGGCGGCGTCGGGACCAACGCGATGGCAGCGGCGTTAGGCGGCCTGCGGCACCTTGAGCGAACGCACGAGGCCGCCGATGTCCACGATCAACGCGACCCGGCCATCGCCCAGGATGGTTGCGCCGGACACGCCGCTGATCCGCCGGTAGTTGTTCTCGATGTTCTTGACCACCACCTGCTGCTGGCCGACCAGTTCGTCCACTTCCAGCGCGATCTTCTGGCCATCGCCCTCGACGACGACCACCAGCGGATCGTCCAGCGCGCGCCCGCCGTAGCCGTAGTACTCGCTGAGCGAGAGGATCGGCAGGTACTCGCCGCGGACGCGCAGCACGCGCCCTTCGCCCGCCATGGTACGCACATCGTCGGCCTGCGGCTGCAGGGCTTCGAGGACGTAGGCCAACGGCAGGATCAGGGTTTCGCCGGCCACCGAGACGGTCATGCCATCCAGGATCGCCAGCGTCAGCGGCAGGCGGATCAGCACGCGGGTGCCGTTGCCGGCCTGGCTTTCCAGCTGCACCTCACCGCCCAGTGCCTGGATGTTGCGGCGGACCACGTCCATGCCGACGCCACGCCCCGACAGATCCGTGACGGCATCGGCGGTGGAGAAGCCCGGCTGGAAGATCAGGTCCCACACCTGCGCGTCGGTGGGGTTGTCCGGCACGCTCAGGCCACGCTCGAGCGCCTTGGACAGGATCTTGTCGCGGTTCAGGCCGCGGCCGTCGTCGCTGACTTCGATCACGATGTGCCCACCCTGGTGCGAGGCGGCCAGCGTGATCGTGCCGGTTTCGTCCTTGCCCGCCTCGCGACGCACGTCCGGCATTTCCAGGCCGTGATCGATCGAGTTGCGGACCAGGTGCACCAGCGGGTCGGCGATCTTTTCGATCAGGCCCTTGTCCAGCTCGGTGCCTTCGCCGATGGTGCGCAGGCGCACGTGCTTGCCCAGGCGCGAAGAGAGATCGCGGACCAGGCGCGGGAAACGGCGGAACACCGCATCCACCGGCAGCATGCGCACGCCGATGACCGCTTCCTGCAGATCGCGGGTATTGCGTTCCAGCAGGTCCAGCCCGGTCAGCAACTGCTCGGCCTGTGCCGGATCCAGTGCGTGCGAGACCTGCTTGAGCATGGCCTGGGTGATGACCAGTTCGCCGACCAGGTTGATCAGCGCATCGACCTTGTCCACGCTGACGCGGATCGAGGTTTCAGCTTCGTGTGCGGCGGGGGCCGGTGCTGCTGCGGCCGGTGCGGCGGGGGCGATGGCGGGGGCGACGGCAGGCTTGGCCTCGGCCGGCGCGCTGGTGGCCAGGCTCGGCGGCGCGGCCGGACGGATGTCCAGTTCGCAGTCGTCCACGACCCAGGCAAAGGTATCTTCGATCTTGCTGCGCGGCACCTTGCCGACCAGCCCCAGGTCCCAGGCCAGGTGCGCTTCGAGCGGATCGAGCTGGTCGAAGCCGGGCAGGCGGTCCAAGCGCGCGGCAACCTGCAGCGAGCCCAGGTGTTCAAGCTCGCGGATGATGCGCAGCGGGTCGTTGCCGCTCATGAACAGCGACGGCGCCGGCACGAAACCGATCTGCCACGCCTCGGGCGTGTCATCGACCTTGGCGGCGGCGACCGGCGCCACGGTGGCGGCCTGGCCGGACAGCACCGCTTCCAGGCGCGCCTTGACCTCGGCAACCGCCTGCGGGTCTGCCGCCTGGCCGTGCTCTGCTTCACGCAGCAGGGCGCGCAGCACGTCCACCGAGGCCAACATCGCGTCCACCGCGGCCGGCTCCAGCGCGCGCTTGCCGGCGCGCAGTTCGTCCAGCAGCGTTTCCAGCACGTGGGTCAGCGCGGCGATCGCATCGAAGCCGAACGTGCCGGCGCCGCCCTTGATCGAGTGCGCGGCGCGGAACACCGAGTTGATGATCTCCGGGTCCTGCTGGCCCGATTCGAGCGCCAGCAGGCCAGCTTCCATCGCATCCAGCCCCTCGCGGCTTTCTTCGAAGAAGGTGGCGTGGAAACGTTGCAGATCCATGCTCATGGTGCGGGGTGTCCGGTTGCGAGGGGAGGGAAAGGTGAAGCGGGATCAGCCCAGGACTTTCTGGACGGTGGCCACCAGCTGTTCCGGATTGAACGGCTTGACCAGCCAACCGGTGGCACCGGCAGCCTTGCCTTCGGACTTCTTGTCCGCAGCCGATTCGGTGGTCAGCATCAGCATCGGCGTGAACTTGTATTCGGCCAGCTGGCGCAGCTCACGGATCAGCGAGATGCCATCCATGTTCGGCATGTTGACGTCGGTGACCACCGCGTTGAAGCGTTGGCCCTTGGCACGCCCGAGGGCGACCGCGCCGTCTTCGGCTTCCTCGACGGAAAAGCCGGCCGAGGTGAGGGCGAAAGAGACCATCTGGCGCATCGACGCCGAATCGTCCACCACCAAGATACGTGCGCTCATGCAGCGTTCTCCACAGATTTCAGGTTGTCATGGGGTGCATCCAGGCCGAGGGCCTGGGTGACGCCGAGCAGTCGCGCGGCATCACGGAAGGTTGCGGTGCAACCGTGGAATCCGGTGGGATGCCCGGCCTTGCGGCGGGCCTCGACGAATGCGCACAGCACCTGCACCGAGGCGGTATGGATACGGCCGATCTGGCTGGCATCCAGCGTCAGATCGCCGGCCTGATCCACCAGGGGGGCCAAACGTGTTTTCAGCTCGGTGCTGGTCTCGATACCGAGATCATCACCCAGGGCCACAGTGCTCATCATTGCTCCGGACAAACGGTTCCGAGAGAGATAACGGCCCGAACCCACAAAGCTTTAGGGGCGGCGTGGGCGATCGCGTGGGTGCTGGTCAGTTCAGCAACTGGGTCGCGTCCAGCAGGATCATCGGCTGGGCGCCGCACCGGGCCACGCCACGGAACAGGTCGTTGGAGATCTGGCAGATGCGGGCGGTGTCGGGGGGCTCGATCTGGGAATCGGTGAGATTGGCGACATCCTCCACGGCCGATACGCGCAGGCCCATGGTCTCGCCGTTCTCCTCCAGCACCACGATGCGGGTGTTGGCGTCATTGCCGGCCGCACTGCTGCCCAGGTGGAGGCCCAGGTCCATTACCGGCACGACCTGGCCACGCAGGTTCATGATGCCCAGCATCGCCGGGGAGGTGCCGCGCAGCGGCAGCAGCGGCACGGGCAGGACCACTTCCTGGACCTTGAGCAGTTCGAGCGCGTAGGCCTGGGCGCCGCAGCGCAGGCGCAGCCAGCGCGAGGTACGCTCGCTGGCACGGCGGTTCTCGCGCGGGCTGGAGGCCGGGTCGCGTGCCTGGCGCTGCAGCTCTTCCCAGCTGCCAGGCCGGCTCTGTGCCAATGAGGGCGTGCCGGCGCGGGCACTCGTTGCTGCCGGCATGGGCGGCATCGAGGGCATCTGCCGGGCAATCGGTGCGCGGGCGGCTGGCGCGACAGGCGCGGGCAATTCGGCCGGCGTGCTGGCGCCTGCGCGCATGGGATCGGTTTCGTAGACGACCTCGGGCGGCAGGTCGTCCCAGCTGGGGCGCGCTTCTTCGGCGGGCGCGGGCATCGCGCCGCTGAGCAGCGGATCGTTGCGCAGTTCGTCGAGCAGGTCGTCGAATCCCGGCGCAGGCGCGCTGATGGCAGCCGAGGCTGCCTCGGCGTCCAGTGCAGCGCCCGCCGTGGGCAGCGTCATGGCGCCGCTCAGCAGCGGATCGTCGCGAAGCTCGTCGAGCAGGTCACTGAAGCCTGGCGGGACAACCGGGTCGTCTGCCGCCGGCGCTGTACCAGCGGCGGTCTGTTCGTCGGTGGCCGGCGCCGCGTCGGCGCTGGCCGTTTCGACAGTCGCAGGTGCAGCGTCGAGGCCGCCGGTCGCTTCGACGGTGTCGGCCGTCGCGACGGCCACCGGTGACGCTGCCGGCGGCGGCATCGCGTCGCCAAGCAGCTGCTCCAGGTAATCGTCGAGCACGCCGGCGGTGTTCATGCCGCGCGCTCCATCTGCTGTGCATCGTCGGCCAGGATCCATTCCAGCGCGCGGCGATACGCGGCCAGGCCACGGCCGGGGTAATCCTCCGATTGCGGCGGCACGGTCAGGCTGGCGGCATTGCAGATGCGGGTATCGACCGGAATCGCGTCTTCCCAGACGCGATGGCCATGCTTGTCCTGCATCAGCTTGACGGTCTCGTTGCCGGCGCGGGTGCGGCGGTCGAACAGGGTCGGCAGGATCGACATCGGCAGCGCGCGGCGGCGCGAGCGCTCGACCATCTCGCCGGTGCGGACCATGCCATCCAGGCCATGCAGGGCGAGTGGCTCGGCCTGGGTCGGGATGATCAGGCGGTCGGCCGCGGCCAGTGCGTTGATCATCAACAGCCCCAGGGTGGGCGCGCAGTCCAGCAGGATGTAGTCATGCTGGCCCTGGTGACGGCCGAGCGCGTTCTGCAGGGCCAGGCCGAGGCCCGGCTGGTTGGCGCTGCGCCGTTCCAGCGTGGCCAGTGCCGCCTGTGCGCAGACGTAGTCCAGGCCCGGGATGTCGCTGTGGCGGGCGAGGGTGGGCAGCTCGGCCGGCGGCGTGGCGAACAGCTCCAGCACACCCTGCGGAGGCGGATCCAACGGCACGCCGAAGGCGCGGGTCAGCGAGGAATGCGGATCCAGATCGATCAACAGCACGCGGTGGCCCTGCGTGGCCAGGCCGCGGCCGAGTGCGAGCGTCGTGGTGGTCTTGCCCACGCCGCCTTTCTGATTGGCAACAGCCCAGATACGCATGCGGTTCACTCCTTCATTGCGGGCGGAACGGCGGCGCCAACGCGGCTGCCGGCCGGCACCGGTGGCAACTGCACCGGTGCGATGGGGGTAACGGGGGTAACGGGGTTGCCGGCGCTGGACGCCTTGGCGGCATCGGTGGCGTCGGCGTCGGCGCTGAGCCGGTCGGTGATCGGGTCGATGCTCTGCGCCGTGTCGGCCAGGATGATCACCATCACCCGCCGGTTGCGGTTTCGGCCTTCGGCGCTGGCATTGTCTTCGCGCGGGCGGAACTGGCCGTAGCCGACCATCGCCAGGCGTGCCGGCTGCAGGCCCTGGTCGGCGAACAGGTGCACCACGCTGGCCGCGCGTCCGGCCGAGAGCTCCCAGTTGGAGGGGAACAGCGAGGTGGCGATCGGGATGTTGTCGGTATGGCCTTCCACGCGTACGCCGTTGGGGGCATCCCGCAGCACTTCGGCCAGCTTGGAGAGGGTGTCGCGCGCGTGAACGTCCAGCGTGGCCGAGCCGGTCGGGAACAGGATGTCGCTGTTGATCTCCACCTCGATCCACAGCTCGGTGCGGCGCACGGTGATCATGCCGCGCTCGATCAGCGGTGCCAGCGTGGCGGTGAGCTTGTCGGCGATGCCGCTGAGCTGGCGCTCGGCACGCTGCAGCTGTTCCTGGTTGCGGATCGAGACCGGCATGCGCATCTGCGAGGCCATCGCCGGCAGCAGGGTCGGGTCGTTGCTCGGTGCTGGTGCGGAGGGGCCGATCCGGTTTCCGGCCTTGATCACCGAGGGACTGTCCCAGCCACCGCCCTGGACCTGCTGGTTGCCGACCTGCACCGGGTTGATCGTGCGCGGCGCGCCACCGAAGGCGGTGGTCAACGCGTCGGCCATGATCCGGTACTTGCCTTCGTTGAGCGAGGAGATGGCGTACATCACCACGAAGAAGGCGAGTAGCAGCGTCATGAGGTCGGCATAGGGAATCGCCCAGGCCTCATGGTTGGCGTGCTCTTCGTGGTGCCTGCGGCGGGCCATGTCAGTGCAGGAACCCGGACAGGTTGGTTTCGATGTTCCGCGGGTTCTCGCCCTGGGCGATGGAGATCAGCCCTTCGATGATCATCTCGCGGTCGCGGCTGTTGTGATGGATCACGCTCTTGAGCTTGGCCGAGACCGGCAGGAACAGCAGGTTGGCCGAGGCGATGCCGTAGATGGTGGCGGTGAACGCCGCGGCGATGCCATGCCCGAGCTTGCTCGGGTCGGCCAGGTTCTTCATCACCGCGATCAGGCCGAGCACGGCGCCGATGATGCCCAGGGTCGGGGCGTAGATGCCCATGCCCTCGAACACCTTGGAGGCGGCCAGGTCCTGGCTTTCCTGGCTGCTCAGTTCAATTTCCATCATGTGCCGGATGGTCTCCGGCTCCACGCCGTCCACCAGCAGCTGCAGGCCTTTGCGCAGGAACGGATCGTCCTGCGCATCCACCTGCGCTTCCAGGCCGAGCAGGCCCTGGCGGCGTGCGATGTTGCTCCATTCCACGATCTGCTGGATCAACTGGCGACGGTCACTGCTCGGCGGCCGGATCACCCAGCGCACGATCTTGAACGCATGCTTGAAGACTGCCGGCGAGGTGTGCAGCAGGATCGCGGCGATGGTGCCGACGATGACGATCACGAAGGCGGCCGGCGACCACAGCGACGCCAGACCGGCTCCCTTGAGGATGCTGCCGCCGACCAGCGAGGCCAACGCGAGGAATAGTCCAATGAGGCTGAGTCTGTCCATGGGTCCGTTATCGGCTTGTATGAATGGGACTTGAGACGCCGAAGGAATCCAGTGATGCGGCGGTCACACTTTCACGCGGTCAATCGTGGTGGGTGCGCAGTCCATCCACGTCCAGGATCAGCGCCATCCGGCCATCGCCTATCAGGGTGGCACCGGCATAGCCGCGCAGGCCACGCAGCGCCTTGGGCAGGGGTTTGATCACCACTTCCTCGCGGCCGCGCACCTGGTCGACCACCAGGCCGAAGCGGGCTTCGCCGGCCTGCAGCACCACGATGGTCAGCAGCGAGGAGGGCATCGGCTCCACATCCAGCCAGTGGCGCAGATCGACCAGGGCCAGCGTGTGCGACTTGCGGTCCAGCACGGCGCGGCCATCGAACCAGCCCAGCGAGCTGTTGGGCGCATGCAGCACCTCCATCACGCGGGCCAGGGGCAGGGCGTAGACGTCTTCGCCGGCCTGCACCAGCAGGGTGGGCAGGATCGCCAGGGTGAGCGGCACGCGGATCATGAAGCGGCTGCCACGGCCCAGTTCGGACTGGATCTGGATCTGGCCGCTCAGCTCGCGGATGCGCGACTGGACCACGTCCATGCCCACGCCGCGGCCGGAGATGTCGGTGACCTGCTGTTTGGTCGAAAAGCCGGGCAGGAACACCAGGTGCAGGCATTCTTCGCTGCTCAGGCGAGCCGCCGCTTCCGGATCGATCAAGCCTTTCTCGCGCGCCTTCTGGCGCAGGCGTTCGGGATCGATGCCGGCACCATCGTCCTGCACCTCGATGCTGACGTAGTCGCCTTCCTGCTGGGCCGACAGGCGCACGTGGCCGCTGCGCGGTTTGCCCTGGGCTTCACGCAGCTCCGGCATTTCCACGCCGTGGTCGATCGCGTTGCGGACCAGATGCACCAGCGGATCGGCCAGTGCTTCGACCAGGTTGCGGTCCAGTTCGGTTTCGGCGCCGATCAGCTCCAGCTCGACTTCCTTCTTCAGCGAGCGTGCGACATCGCGGGCCACCTTGGGGAAGCGCGAGAACACCTTGCCGACCGGCTGCATGCGGGTGCGCATGACCGCCGACTGCAGGCGCGCGGTGGCGATGTCCAGCGTGGACACCGCGCGGTCGAGTTCTTCATCGTGCAGGCGCGCACGCAGGGTCTTGAGGCGGTTGCGCGAGAGCACCAGCTCGCCGATCAGGTTGACGATCGCATCCAGGCGCTTGGTATCCACGCGCACGGTGTGTTCGGCTTCGGCGACCGGTTTGGCCGGGGCCGGCTTGGCGTTCGGCGCCGCCGGGGCGGCCACGGCGCGCGGGGGCGCGGCAGGCACGGGCGCAGCGGCAATGGCCTTGGCACCGGGAACGGCGCCGCCATGCAGCTGGTCAAGCAGGGCTTCGAACTCGTCTTCGCCAATCAGGCCGTCGTCCTTCTTCGACACGGCCACCGCGGTCGGCGCGGCGCCGCCATGCAGCTGGTCGAGCAGTGCTTCGAACTCATCATCGGTGATCAGCTCGCCACCGCCGCTGCCGGCGCTGGCGGCAGCCGCGGGTGTCGGGGTGGCCGGACCGTTGACGTCGAACTGGGCGATCAGTTCCGGCGGGGCATAGCCCGGCTCGGTTCCGGCCGAGACCGAATCCAGCATCGACTGCAGGTAGTCCAGCGACTGCTGGGCCGCATCGAAGTGGTGCGCCTGCAGCGTGGCCTGGCCCGAACGCGCCATGCCGAGGGTTTCCTCGGCCGCGTGGCACAGTTCGACCATCGCCTGGATGCCGAGGAAGCCGGCACCGCCCTTGAGCGTGTGGAAGCCGCGGAACACGGCATTGAGCTGGTCGGCGTCCTGGGGCGCCTGCTCCAGCGACACCAGCTGTTCGCCGAGGCGGTCCAGGATTTCCTGGGCCTCGAGGATGAAGTCGGCAGCGATATCGTCTGGAACAGCACTCATGATCGTTACAGTCCCAGGTCCGAGAGCAGGTCGTCGGCGTCGTTCTGTGACACCGCATGGCGATCCAGGCCGTTCACGGCCGGGCCGGCCAGGCCGTTGTTGTCGCGCTTCTTCTCGTCTTCCTGTGGCGGCAGACCGAGCGCACCGAAACCTTCATGCACGCGGCGCACGATCCCCACCACGCGGCGGATGATCTGGCCGGTGAGGTCCTGGTAGCTCTGCGTCAGCGCGATTTCGGTGAGATTGTGGCGGATCCGGTCGAGCTGTTGGCCCTGGTCGGGCGTCAACCCGTTGGCGCGCAGCTGTTCGGTGAGCGAGCGACACTCCTCGGCCAGGTCCAGCGTGCGGTGGGTGGCCTGTTCGGTCATCGCTACCACGTGGTCCAGGCGCGCGCAGGCGTCATCCAGTTCGCCGGCTTCGCTGGGCAGGCTGGGCAGCTCGCCCAGGGCCTGGCCGAGTTCGCGAGCCAGGCGGTTCAGGCCGGCCATCATCGGCTGCGTGCGCAGCGCGGCGAGGGCGTCGATTTCCCGGCGCCAGCCGGCTTCGTCGCCAGTTTCCAGGGCGGCCAGGGCATCCTGCAGGCGCTGCACCAGCGCGGATTTGTCGCTCAGGGTCTCCATCAGGCGCTCGCCGCCAGGCGTTCGAAGATCTTGCCGAGCTTCTCTTCCAGGGTCTGTGCGGTGAAGGGCTTGATGATGTAGCCGTTCACGCCGGCCTGGGCCGCTTCGATGATCTGCTCGCGCTTGGCTTCGGCGGTCACCATCAGCACCGGCAGGGTCTTGAGCTTGGCATCGGCACGCACGGCCTTGAGCAGGTCGATGCCGGTCATCACCGGCATGTTCCAGTCGGTGACCACGAAATCGAACGGCTGGCTCTGCAACATCGCCAGCGCGGCATGCCCGTCCTCGGCTTCGGCCGTATTGGTGAAGCCCAGATCGCCCAGCAGGTTCTTGACGA